>Ga0180223_1000816_pt1 | contig 31523 bp, 27 predicted proteins | sample eDN5th30CKraftOP_FD_151337 | JGI IMG/M metagenome (GOLD analysis project Ga0180223, IMG submission 151337) | Enriched Organic Plus compost microbial communities from Emeryville, California, USA - eDNA 5th pass 30_C Kraft OP (version 2) (version 2) ... | reverse complement strand
CGCCAAGCACCAGCACGGGGCTGCGGTCGCAGAATGCGTCGAAGATCGCCATGGTGGCGTGAAACAGGCCGACATTGGAATGCACCGCTGCGGCCATCGCGCGGTCCTTCACCTTCGCATAGCCATGCGCGATGGCGACCGCCGCTTCCTCATGCAGGCACAACAGCATCTGCGGTGTCTTGTTGCCGAGATAATTGACGATGCTGTCATGCAGGCCGCGATAGCTCGCGCCCGGATTCAGCGCCACATATTCGATGTCCAGTTCGCGCAGGGTTTCGGCGATGACATCGCTGCCGAAGGCGGGTGCATTGGCGCCGACGCCGATCGGGCGTTCGAGCGAGCCGGTTTCGGGAGCGGTGAGGCGTGCGGCTGCGCCGCCCTTGGCATCGGAAGAAGTCATCGGAGAAAAGGTCCTGCCCTGGTATCAGTTGAGGGCGCCGATCCAAGCCGATCAGGAGCCCTGGCGCAACCGGGCCAGCAGCTTGAGGCCCGCATAACCATCCGCCGGCGTCATGCCGGCTTTCTTCTGGAAGTTGCGCACGGCCATCATGGTGTCGCGGCCAACCCGCCCGTCGGTCCCGTCGGTATCGAAGCCCATCGCGGTCAGCCGCTTCTGGATCTCCTGAACCTCGGCGAGGGTGGGTGTCCGTTCCGAGCCCGGAAACGGCTGCGCGAAGGTATCGCCACCGCGGATGCGGTCCGCAAGATGGACCACGGCCAATGCGTAGGTCGTGGAGGGATTGTAGGCCTTCACCGCATTGAAATTCTGTCCGATCAGAAACGAAGGTCCGCCGGGGACCGGCACCCACAGCGACATCCGCTCATTGGGATGAGGGAAAGCCTCGCCGTCCGCGCGCGTGACGCCGGCCTCCTGCCAGGCCGCGACCGTCCGCGCACCGCCGCGTCCGGACACGCCTGCCGGCAAGCGGACCTCGTAGCCCCAGGCCTCGCCGGGACGATATTTGCCGCGCTGGCGCAGGAAGCGCGCCGCGCCGGCGAGCGCATCATTCGGCCTGCCGAAGGGCGAGATCTTGCCGTCGCCGTCATAGTCCACGCCGATGCCGAGCCAGGCCTCGGGCATCCATTGGGTGTGGCCCATCGCACCCGCCCAGGAACCGATCATCTCGTCGGGTTGGCCCCAGCCGCGATCGACGATGCGCAGCGCATTGATCAGTTCCTGCTCCCAGTAGGACCGCCGCCGCGGCTCGCCCCAGGCCAGCGCCGCGAGGGCGGGGATCACCGGCCGCATGTATTTCGGATTGTCGACCACGTCGCCGAAGCTCGATTCCATGCCCCAGATCGACAGCACCATGAAGCGGTCGACGCCATAGTCGCGCTCGATCCGCGACAGCAGCGGCGCCATGTCGCGGGCGCGCTGCCGTCCGGTCATCACGCGGAAGTCGGAGACGCGGCGGTTGATATATTGCCAGAGCTGTTCGTTGAACTCCGGCTGGCTGCGGTATTGGGCATAGACCGTGGTGTCGGGCCGCAGGTTGTCCATCACGCGGTCGTAGGTCGCGCCTGACACGCCGCGGGCGACGGCGCGGGGCCGGAACGACTCCACCCATTGCGCGAAGGATTGCTTGGCGGCCTGGGCTGACGCGATTGCCGGAAGTCCGACAAGCAGCAGAGCTGCAAGCACGGCCCGCAACATCAGGCGTTTCTTCTCACTGGATCGGCGGCAGGGCATCAAGGGCGTCTGTGTTGATCCGGTTTTGCGGCCAGCGCTCGTGGCCGAGTGGAATCAGTATATCAGCATGCAGCCCTTCCGGGGCGAAGGTCTGCTCGATCCGGCCGCTCAATTGCCGCTCGATCACCGCCCGGATCAGTTTCGAACCAAATCCTGCCTGGCGCGTCTCTTCCGGCGTCGGGCCGCCATGTTCACGCCAGTCGATCCGCAGGGTCGGCCCCTGTTCCGACCGCACGACGGACCACGACAGGTCGAGATGGCCCTCGAGCGCAGACAGCGATCCATACTTGCTGGCATTCGTCGCCAGTTCATGGATCGCAGCGCTCAATCCAAAGGCCGGGTCGGGATCGAGATACAGTTCAGGCCCTTCGAACTGGATGCGCTCGCTGTAAGGCGCCAGCAGGACATTGAGGACCTGCCGCAGCGATGTCGCCTGCCATCCGCCTTCGGTGATCAGCTTGTGCGCGTTAGCCAATGCCATCACGCGGGCTTCAAACTTGGTCGACAGATCGCTGATCGACGATGATGTCCGTGCGCTCTGCGAATACAGCGCAAGCAATTGCGAGAACAGATTGCCGGAGCGATGGCGAAGCTCGCGGATCAGCAGGTTCTGCCGCGAGTCCGACAGCCGCTGCTCGATGGCGCCGGCGATGAGATTGGCGACGGCGCCCAGGAATGCGATGTCACGCTCGCTGAACTTGCGATGCCGGCTGGTGTGAGCGCCGATGACACCGAGCGGTCGGCCGTCGCGGCCGACGATGATCACGCTGAGACCGCTGACAACGCCGTGGTCGTGGAGCAGTGGCGGGCCGGTGAAGCGATTTTCCACGCGCAGATCGTCAACGATCACCGGAACGCCGGTGGACAGCGTGTAGCCCGCCTGCGAATGCTGATCGGCCGGCACATGCAGCTTGCCGACGAGACCGGGAGTCCATCCTGTCCCGGCGCGCAGCAAAAACTCGCGATCCCCCGGCAGCAGCTCCAGCACCTTGACGAGCTCAACGCCAAGCTCCTGCGCGACGCGCTGGACCGCCTTGTTGAGGAAGCTGCCGAGGTCCGTCTCGGTGAGCGCTTCCGATCCGAGCTTGGCCACGAGCTCCTGCTGCCTGGCGCGCAGCAGCAGTTCGCGCTCGGTCTTGACGCGGTCGCTGACGTCCTGACACACGCCCAGCATCCGCCACGGCGCGCCGCCTCTGGTGATGACGTTGCCCTTGGCCTCGATCCAGCGCTCGTCCATGCCGTCTTTCGCCGGAAGGCGGTAGCGGACCTGATAGGGGCCCTGCTCCTGCAGGGCGCGCTGCACGGCCGCCATCACCGCATCGCGATCGTCGGGATGGATGTCCTGCTGGAAGAAGGCGAAGCTGCCGTCAAAGGTGCCAGGCGCGACCCCATGGATCGGCTCCAGATTCGCCGACCAGAGATTGATGTTCTCTGGAATATTCCAGACCCAGACGCCGACCCCGCCAGCCTCCACGGCCGCTTTCGCAGCCGCATTCAGCGGCAGCAGATGCGCACGGTTGGCCTTTCGCGTGGCCCGTGTCCGTACGCTCTTTTTCTTTGGGGAGGCGGCAGGCTTCTTGTCCGGCATTCCAAAATCTTCACATGCCAGTGCGGATCGTACCAACGAAGAAACAGGGCGGGATGATGTAATCACTATGGGTCAACGCGAAAGGTATCCTTGCGGCAAATCAATCACCCCCCTGCACAGGTAGACATTCAACACGACACGTCAACCGCGTAACTCGGAATTGGAAGATTCGTTCCGGATCGTTGTTATCTGTAAGCCCGGGACCTCTTGCGGATTGGAGCAGGCCGTCGCGGCAGCGGGCGCTTCGGGGCGATGATCGAAGGTGGCTTCCTGACAACAACAGGCGGCGGCTCTCGCGCAGTCGAACCGGACACGACGCCGGTGCGGAGCAGATCTGGCGCCCGGTCCGGGATTTCCGCGCCGCGCTTGCCGATCAGCCGCTCGTAGGCGGCAAGAAGCGTCATGTAGGGATTGACCAGAATCCATCCCTCGCGCGTCAGCACCTGCATGTCGAAATGCAGATGATGGCTGGTCCCGTCCTCGCGCTGGTTATAGTTGCTGAGCAGTCCCACGTCGTCGCCTTCGCGCAGGATGCGGCCGTTTGTCAGCTTGCGGCGGTCCAGCTCATCGGGCTCCATGTGCAGATAGCGAAAGCGGATGTGCTCGGTCGGCGTGTTGACGAGCAGGGTCAGCCCTTCCTGTCCCTGCGCGCGTAGCACCACGCTGTCCTGAACCGCGACCAGCCCCAGCCGGTCGGACTGGCAGCGATGCGGGCCGTCAAACAGACAGTCGGCCGGGACGATGTCCTGCCCCTGATGTCCCTTGCCGCCCGGACATTCGCCGACGGAAAAGTCCCGCGATTCACAGAAATTGTCCCGCCAGGGAAGCGTGCGGAGGGAGGTTGCCGCGTCGGCTTCCTCGTCGCTGGAGGCCACGCATTTGATCGGCTGTCCGCGGCGTCTCGCGACCGTCGCGGATGTCGCGTCGCGGCTGCAATCCGCCGACGTCATGTAGAGTTGCGAATAGACATGCGCCGGGGCATGGGCGAACGGGAAGCGGATCGGCGCATAGGCTGTCGAATCCGGCTTGCCGCCGAAGCGGCGATAGCCGGTCCGCGGGATCAATTGGCCGGAGGCGTAGTAAGTGAATTCCGGCGCGATCTCCGTCGGACGCGGGAGCACGGCGGGCTGGGCGCTGTTTGGCGTGCCCTGCGGCGAACCGCCCGCCAGCCGCAGCACGGTCAGCGCCCGCATGGCGACCGGATCGGCGTCCCGGCAGGACAGCCGCCGTGCGCGGCTGCGTCCGTCGAAGCAGAGCACCGACACCGCGTAGCTCACCCCGTGGCGGGAAAACAGATAGCGAAGGTGGTGCTGCAGATAGATCCGCCGGATGTCGCCGGTGCCGGCTGGCGGATTGCGGATCGGCCGCTCCCGGGCTCCCACCGGCGGATCGATTTCGTACAGGAATGCCGCACCGGTGATATGGACCTCGACGTCGCCGGCATAGGCGGTCGCCGTGGAGTCGGGGACATCGCGAGGGGGGATGGTGAAGACGGCGTTGTAGCCGGCCGGGCCCGCCTGGAAGAATGTCGCGCGGAAGCCTGACAGATAGTCGCGGTCCGGCGCTCCTTCGGTGTGCGGCGCGTCGCGGTCTTTCAGCAGGGCGTCGATGTCGACCGGCAGCAGCACCGGCACCGGACTCCGGCCGATGCCGGTGAACAGCGTTTCGCTCGCCTGATTCAGGCGGGCCATCGTCGCCGTGATGTCGCCCGCGACAGCAGGCGAGGGTGGTTCGTCAGTTGCGGATCGGGTTGGTGCCGCCGCGACGGTGCTGCTTTTGGCGAAGGCTCCGACGGCGCTCGCCCAGTCGATCTGGGCGTGGGACAGGCGGGGAGCGGTGATGTCCTCGGCCGTGGCAGTGACGAGGCTTGCGCCAAGGAACAGGCCCGCAATGGCAACGGCCTTCAACATCAACCTCCGGGGCGCACGGCGACGGCCATGGGCATACTGGCTTCAAGCCGGCGGGAACTGGCAGGTTCCCAGCCAAAGATTGCCAGAGTGTCACGGTGGTTGACAAATCTTCGCGAGGAGCCCGCGAAGCGGCCATCACTCCTTGGCGCGCTCGACGTAGGCGCCGTCGTCGGTCATCACCACGATACGGGTGCCGGGGCCGATGAAGGGCGGGACCATGGTGCGCACGCCGTTCGACAGGATCGCCGGCTTGTAGGATGACGAGGCGGTCTGGCCCTTCACGCTGGGCTCGGTCTCGGTGACTTCGAGGATCACCTTCTGCGGCAATTCGATCGCCACCGGGGTGCCTTCATGGACCGAGAGGGTGACCATCATCTCCGGCTGCAGATAGGGAGCCTGGTCGCCGACCATGTCGTCATCCAGCGTGACCTGGTCGTAATTCTCGGTATTCATGAAGTGGAAACCATCGCCGTCCTGGTAGAGGAACTGGAACTGCCGGTCCTCGACGAAGGCGCGCTCGACCTGCTCGGTGGTCTTGTAGCGCTGCGAGACCTTTACGCCATCGCTGATCCGGCGCATGTCGATCTGGGTCGTGGGCGTGCCTTTGCCCGGATGGAAGTTCTCCGCGCTGAGAACGGCATAGAGCTTTCCGTCCACGTCGACGATATTGCCCTTGCGGAGCGAACTGGCGATGACTTTCACGAATGTTCCTCAGTGGCTGGGCGACCGGGCCTCTGCCTGCAATGGGAGGGCAGCCGCGGTCGACGGCATTTTCGGGCCGCAACATACTGATCCTGCCACCAATCGCCAGCGATTTTCGCATTTTCCCGATGCCGCCTGATGCCCTGTCGCCCGGAATGCCGCCGTGGTGGGAGCCGGATATCCATGGCGGGCGCCGGCCCATCCTGCTGGCGCGGAACCGTCTGACCACGGCATTCCGGGATTATTTCGCGGCCCGTGACTTCATCGAGGTCGAGACCGGCGCGCTGCAGGTGTCGCCCGGCAACGAGACCCATCTGCATGCCTTTGCCACCCGTCAGATGACGACGGACGGCATCGGCGCAGACCGCTATCTGCGCACCTCGCCGGAATTCGCCTGCAAGAAACTGATGAGCGCGGGGGAGCGGCGCATCTTCGAATTCGCACGGGTGTTCCGCAATCGCGAGCGGGGCGCGGTGCATCTGCCGGAATTCACCATGCTGGAATGGTACCGGGCCGGTGAGAGCTACGACGTGCTGATGCGGGATTGCGCCGAGTTGCTGTCGCTGGCGGCGGACATCACCGGGCTGGGGCGCTGGTCGTTCCGGGGGCGAAGCATCGATCCGCGTGCGGAGCCGGAACGCCTCACCGTTGCGGAAGCCTTCCAGCGCCACGCCGGCATCGATCTTCTCGCCACATTGCCGTCGGACAAGCCCGATCGTGATGCGCTCGCGGCGGCCGCGCGTGGCGCAGGTGTTCGCATTGCCGATGACGATACCTGGAGCGACGTGTTCAGCCGTGTGCTGGCCGACAAGGTCGAGCCGCATCTCGGAGACGGCCGTGCCACGATCCTGATGGAATATCCTGCCGTGCAATCGGCTCTCGCGCGGCCGACACGACACGATGCGCGTGTCGCTGAACGCTTTGAACTGTTTGCTTGCGGCGTCGAACTCGCAAACGCCTTTGGCGAGCTGACGGATGCGGGCGAACAACGCCGCCGGCTCGAAGCGGAAATGGATGAGAAGCAGCGCCTTTATGGCGAGCGCTATCCGCTGGATGACGATTTTCTGTCGGCGCTCGAACATATGCCCGAGTCATCCGGCATTGCACTCGGCTTCGATCGTCTGGTGATGCTTGCAACCGGCGCACAGCGCATCGATCAGGTGGTATGGGCGCCGCCTGCGGATGATGGACGGTGACGATGAGCAGGCTGTTGCGGAACCCGGATGATCTGGTGGCGGCGGGGCTGACGCGCGCCGAAGATCGGCGTGAGCTCGAAGCGGTGGCCGCGCGCTACGCCGTCGCGATCACGCCGGTGATGGCCGAACTGATCGACCCGGCCGACCCGGCCGATCCGATCGCCCGCCAGTTCGTGCCGACTGCTGCCGAACTCGAAACGCAACCCGCCGAGCGGGCCGATCCGATCGGCGATGACGCCCACAGTCCGGTGGACGGGATCGTGCATCGCTATCTGGATCGGGTGCTGCTGAAGGTCACTCACGTCTGTGCGACTTATTGTCGCTTTTGCTTCCGGCGCGAAATGGTCGGTCCGGGGCAGGAGCAGGTGCTGCCGCCCGCGGCCCTGCGCGCGGCGCTGGACTATATCCGCGCCCATACGGAGATCTGGGAGGTGATCCTCACCGGCGGCGATCCGCTGGTGCTGTCGCCGCGCCGGTTGGCCGAGCTGATGCGCGAACTGGCCGGGATGGGGCATGTGAAGATCGTCCGGGTGCACACCCGGGTGCCGGTGGTCGATCCCGGACGGATCAGCGCGGAGCTGGTTGCGGCGCTGCGGGCGCCGGACATCGCGACCTATGTCGTCCTGCATGCCAATCACGTCCGCGAACTGACCCCGGCCGCGCGGGCGGCCTGCGCCAGCCTGGTCGATGGCGGCATCCCGATGCTCAGCCAGTCGGTGCTGCTGCGCGGCGTGAACGATACGGCCGAGGCGCTCGGAGACCTGATGCGCGGGTTGGTCGAATGCCGGATCAAGCCCTATTACCTGCACCACGGTGACCTGGCGCCCGGCACCAGCCACATGCGGACCACGCTGGCGGAAGGGCAGGTGCTGATGCGGGCCCTGCACGGGCGGCTGTCCGGCCTGTGCCAGCCGAATTATGTGCTCGATATTCCCGGCGGCCACGGCAAGTCGCCGGTGGGGCCGGCCTATCTGCGGGGCGATGTCGCGTCGGGTTGCGTGGACGTCGAGGACTTCAACGGCGGCTGGCACACCTATCCGCCGTGCGGCTGAAATCCTGAAAGCTCAGGCGGCGGACGCCTTCGGCTGCGACAGGAAGCTGCGCAGTGCTGCGATCACGGCATCCTGGGCGCCGGTCACCACGTCATGGCCGCTTGCGACCTCGGCCACGCGCGCCGCGGGCTGCACCTGCCGGACGCGGGCGATGCGCGCGTCATCGAAGCGGTCGGATTGGGTGGCGCGGATGACGCCGAGCGGGGCCTGGATTTGCGCCAGCTCCTGCCACGCATCGCTCACGGTGATCTTCGGTGTCCAGCCCGGCGTGGCCGGCGTCCGGTTGCTGAAGGCGGGATCGCGCCGGAACGCATAGCCGCCATCGACGGGCCGGCAGAAGGCTTCGACCCGCGCCAGCGGAGTGCGCTGATCGCGGCTGGTCGCCGCCAATGCGGCCGCGAGTGTCGGGAAGGCCTTGGGCGCAGCGCTTGAGGGCACCGGCGCGCGGGCCGCGCCGCCTTCCCCCGGACAATGATCGACCAGCACCACACCCGCGGTGCGCTGCGGAAAGCGCGCGCCGAACAGCAGCGCGAATGAGCCGCCCAGCGAATGTCCGGCGATGACGGCGCGCGTCCAGCCGAAGTGGTCGAGTAGGACGTTGATGTCGTCCATGATGGCATCGAGAGAATAATCTTTTGAGGCGCTCCATGACGACGCGCCAAAACCGCGGCTGTCGAACGCGACGACTTCACGGTCCGCCGCCAAAGCTGCGGCAACCCCGGTCCAGTCCTGGGAGTCGTAGTAGTTGGCGCCGTGCAGGATGAGGAGAGGGGCGGCGCCCGGCCGGCCAAAATGCTGATAAAACAGTGCAACGTCACCGGATTGCAGCGTTCCGGTTTCGTGGATCGTCGGGGTCATGACAGCGGGTGTCCTCCGGGCTGCCCATGACTGGCGGATGCTACGAACATCCGCCCCGAGGCGTGGAAGGGGCGTGCAACTGCGATCCCTGGTTCGCCGGGCAGCCGCGCTACGCAACGATCGACGCAATGTGATTGCCGGCCCGGCCGGCCTCACGGTCAGGGGCCGGGTGGCTTACTTGACCCTGAGATTCTCAGCTGACGTCTTGCCGCGATTCTCGACCAGCTCGTACTCAACCTGCTGGCCTTCGTTGAGGGTGGTCAGCCCTGCACGCTGGACGGCAGAGATATGAACGAACACGTCACGTCCGCCCCCGCCGCCCTGCGGCTGGATGAACCCATATCCCTTCGTCGGGTTAAACCACTTGACCGTACCTGAAGCCATTTCTCTCGTCTCCGCACATTAGCGGCAACAAGAATACCGCCCCTTCAGCAAATTGCCAACGGGCAGAAACGCACAAAACATCGCCGCGTTTTGCCCCCGCGCGCGCCACCTAAAACTTTCAGTTCGGGCCGGTTTGAACCGCAAGTCTTTGGAATACTGCGTCTTGCGGGAAACAAACCGGCGTTTTTCCTTGTATCTGATTTTGACCGGATCAAAACCATGGTCCGGCGCGCTGGCTTTTTGTCGCGCTGATCATGGCGGCGGAATATGAACGGCGTCCGCCGGTCCGCCGAAAATATTTCACCCGCAACCGATGTCAGGATCATGAAGCCGGGCCTGCTCCCGGGGCCCGCATCGTCTGCCGTGGGCGATCAGGACAAGGCCTGGACCGATCCCGGGTTTGATCCCGGTGGAATTCATCGCTTGCGCACCCAATGGTGCACAGCGGGCGATCCGGGCTTGCTTTCGCAACTTATATATACAATCCTATACCAGTTGCCGGTCAGCGGTCCGGGACGGTCCGGATCGCCGCGCTGGTTGTCCGCTGCGCCGGGACGCTGGGATTTCTTGTTGTTTCTGCAACGGCTGCAAAGCTCGACTTAAGGGTATTGGTGTTGGCCAGTTTGTCGCTTCGGGATCTCGCGGTTACCTACAAGACCAGCCGTGGTCCGCTTCCTGCACTCGGCCCGATCAGTTTCGACGTCGCCGATGGCGAGTTTGTCGCCATTCTCGGTCCCTCGGGCTGTGGCAAGTCCACCCTGCTCAAGATCCTCTCCGGACTGCTCAGGCCGAGCGGTGGCCAGTCTTTGATCGGCGGCAGCGTGATCGACAAGCCGCGGCCGGATGTCGGCATCGTGTTCCAGCAGCCGACCTTGCTGCCGTGGAAGACCGTGCGTGAGAACGTCCTCGTGCCGGTGCGCGTGCTGTCGTTGTATTCGGAGGCCTACAGCAGGAAGTGCGACGAACTGCTGGAGATGGTCCGCCTCTCCGCATTCGCAAATCACTATCCGCATGAACTGTCGGGCGGGATGCAGCAGCGCGTCGCGATTGCGCGCGGTCTGATCCATGAGCCGAATCTTCTCCTGATGGACGAGCCATTCGCGGCGCTGGACGCGTTGACCCGCGAGCAGATGACGCTCGAGCTGCAGTCGATCTGGAACAACACCCGCAAGTCCGTGATCTTCATCACCCACTCGATCCCGGAAGCCGTGTTCCTCGCAGACCGGATCGTGGTGCTGTCGCCCCGTCCGGGGCAGATCGTGCATACCGAAGTCGTCGACCTGCCGCGGCCGCGCGGGCTGGAAACGATGACATCCGCGACATTCGTTGGGGCTTGCGATCGGCTGCGCCGCTTCTTCGCCAAGACGGACGACGCAATGCCTGCCGGCGCAACGACCTGACGCAGGGACTTTGGGAGCGTCGCATGAGTGATTTCGATCTTGTCGTGACCGGGCGTGTCGTGCTGGCCGACCATGTCATCGACGGCGGCTACGTCGCCATTCTCGACGGGCGTGTCGAGCGCGTCGGCTCCGGTGCGCCACCCGCCGCGCGTGAACGGCACGACTTCGGACAGGCCTTCGTCATGCCTGGCGCGATCGACGCGCAGGTGCATTCAAAATCGCAGAAGGGCCAGGAAGATTTCATCTGGTCGACGCGCTCGGCCGCGGCCGGCGGCGTCACGACTGTCGTCGACATGCCTTACGACGACGGCATGCTGATCTGCGATGCCGAGCGGCTTCAGCGCAAGGCCCGAGAGGCCGCCGCGCAGGCCCGCGTCGACTTCGCGCTCTATGCCACGCTGCATCCGCGCGACGGCGCGACGAAGGTTGATGAACTGGTTCGGGCCGGTGCGGCGGCGTTCAAGTTCTCCACCTTCGAGACGCATCCGGAGCGCTTCCCGCGCATTCCGACGCCCATGCTCTACGAGGCATTCCAGGCCATCGCGCCGCATGGCCTGATGGCCGGCATCCACAACGAGAACGACGAGTCCGTCCGCGTCTTCTCTGAGCGCGTCGCGAAGTCGGGCATCACGGACTATCGCGCACACACGATGTCGCGGCCGCCGATCACGGAATCGCTCGCGATGGCCGAGGTCTATGAGATCGGAGCTGCGACCGGATGTTCGGCGCATGTGGTGCATTGCTCGATCGGCCGCGGCTACGACCTCTGCGCGTCCTACCGGCAGCAGGGTTTCGATTCCACGGTGGAGGCGTGCATCCATTACCTCACGCTGAGCGAGGAGGACGATGTCGCGCGCATCGGCGGAAAGGCGAAGATCAATCCGCCGGTGAGGCCGCGCGCCGAGCGCGACGCGCTCTGGCGTCATCTGGCGGCCGGAAACATCACCGTCGTTTCGACGGACCATGTGAGCTGGTCGGAGGACCGCAAGACCAATCCGAACATGTTGCAGAACGCATCCGGCGTTCCGGGTCTCGAAGTGTTGTATGCGCTGCTGCTCAAGGGATTGCTTGAGCGCAACCTGAGCCCGTCATTCGCGGCGCGATTGCTCGCCGCCAATCCGGCGCGGCTGTTCCGGCTCGGTCACATCAAGGGCGCGCTTGAGATCGGCCGCGACGCCGACATCGTGGTGATGGGCCATCGTCCCGGAGCGTATGATCCGGCCGCCAGCGGTCATAACATCGTCGGCTGGAGTCCCTATGAGGGACTCAATCTGCCTTACCGTCCGCTCGCCACCTTCCTGCGTGGACGGCTGGCGTTCGACGGCAAGGATGTCCTGGCGGCGCCGGGGCAGGGTGCTTTTGTCCGGCCGGCCGAGGCCGCGGCGCAGTGACAGCCATGGAATGCCCGATCAATCAGATGCGGTTGTGGGATGACGTCATGGCGCTGGGCGCGATGACGGATTCTGACAAGCCCTATACGCGCCGGTCGTTCTCGCCGCGCTTTCTGGAAGGACGGGCCTGGCTTGCCCGACGCTTTGAGGCGGCCGGGTTGACGGTGCGCATCGATGCCGCGGGCAATCTGATCGGTCGCCGTGAAGGTGAAATGCCGGATGCCGGCACCATCATGGTGGGCTCGCATTCGGATACGGTGCCCGCCGGGGGCCGGTTTGATGGCATTGCCGGCGTGATCGCGGCGCTGGAGATCGCACGCAGTTTCTCCGATCGTGGCATCAGGCTGCGGCATGCGCTGGAGGTGGTCGACTTTCTGGCCGAGGAGCCGAGCGAATTCGGGCTGTCCTGCATCGGCAGCCGCGGCATGACCGGTGCGCTGGACAGCAAGTCGCTGTCATTGACCGATCCGGCGGGCGAGCGTCTTGACGACGCCATCGATCGGGTCGGTGGACATGTGGCGTCTCTGGCCGGCGCCCGGCGCGATGATGTCCGTTGTTTCTTCGAGCTGCATATCGAACAGGGAAAAGTTCTGGAGGCCGGCAGGATCGATGTCGGACTGGTGACCGGCATCGTCGGCATCATGCGGATCGAGATCGCGTTCCTGGGCAGCGCCGATCACGCCGGGACGACGCCCATGACCATGCGGCGCGATGCGCTGACGGCCGCTGCCGAGCTGGTGGTCGCGGTGCGCGACGAGGCGCGCGCACTCGCGTCATCCGGAAACGGCTATTTCGTCGCGACCACCGGCGTTCTCAACGTGCATCCCAACGCGGCGAATGTCGTCCCCGCCCGGACCTCGATGATCATCGAGGCGAGGGCGGAAAGCGCGGTGCTGCTGGGGCAGTTCAAGGCCCGGATTGAAACGCTCAGTGCCGGCATCGCGAACCGCTGCAACGTCGAGCGCAGCCACTGCACGCTATTGTCGTCCACACAGCCCGTGGCCTGCAGCCCGATGCTGCGCGCATTGTTGCAGGAGGCCGCGGATGCGAACGGCCTGTCATCGATCGATATCGCCTCCGGCGCGGGTCATGATGCCGCCTTCATGTCACGCATCGCGCCGGCGGCCATGGTGTTTGTTCCTTGTCTTGATGGCAGGAGTCACACGCCGGAGGAGTGGGCGGAGCCTGAGGCATTGGCCGCCGGAACCGCGGTGATGTGTGACGCCGTTCTTCGGTTCGATCAGACACGCAATGAGAATGGGGAGTAGCGATGGGCCGGATACTGGTCGAAGCGGATATCGAGGCCGCGGTCAAAGGTGGGTCCGTGTTCGCATGCGGGGGTGGCGGCTGGGCCGATCACGGCCGGATGCTGGGCCGCGCCGCGATCAATGTCGGGCAGCCCGAGCTCGTCTCCATCGATGAACTTGACAAGGATGCCTGGGTCGCAACCGCGGCGGCGATCGGTGCGCCGGGCAATACCACGGCCTGGCAGATGCTGGGCATCGACTATGTGAAGGCCGTGCAGCTTGTTGAGAAGGAACTGGGAGCAAAGGTCGCCGGTCTCATCATCGGACAGAATGGCAAATCGAGCACGCTGAATGCATGGCTGCCGGCCGCCATTCTCGGCACCAAGGTCGTCGATGCGGTGGGCGATCTGCGCGCGCATCCGACAGGCGACATGGGCTCGATCGGGCTCGCCAATTCCCCGCTGCAGATGATCCAGTCCGCCGTCGGCGGCAACCGCGACAACAATGCCTATATCGAGCTGGTGACGCGCGGCGCCACCGCGAAGGTCTCTCCGATCCTGCGCAAGGCGGCCGATATGGCCGGCGGCTTCATCGCCTCGTGCCGCAATCCTGTCGCCGCATCCTATGTGAAGAAGCATGCGGCGCTGGGTGGCATATCGATGGCGCTCGATCTTGGCGCCGCCATCCTCAAGGCCGAGCCGCGGGGCGGTACTGCCGTGATCGACGCGATCCTGAAGCAGACCTCGGGCTCATTGATCGGCCAGGGCCGCGTCACCAAGAAAGCGGTCGTTTACACCAACGAAGCCTTCGATATCGGCACGATCACGCTCGGTCAGGGATCGGAATCGTGGCTCCTCCATGTGATGAACGAGTATATGGCGGTGGATGACGGCAACGGGAAGCGCGTCGCGACCTATCCCGATGTCATCACGACCCTGAATTCCAGCGGCGTGCCGGTGAGCGTCGGCGAGATCAGCGAAGGGCAGGAGTTGTTGATCCTGCGCGTTCCAAAAACCAGGATCCCGACCTCCTCCAGCGTCACCGATCCGAGCGTCTATCCGGTGGTGGAGCAGGCGCTTGGCATTTCCATCAGCAGCTACGCGTTGAAGCAGGCGGCCCGATGAAGCGTGATTTCAAGTTATCATCAGGCCGCAACCTGCGTTGCAGGGGGTGGCGGCAGGAAGGCCTGCTGCGGCTGCTCGAGAACGTATTGGCCATCGGCGAAGATCCGGACAACCTGATCGTCTATGCCGCTCTCGGGCGCGCCGCGCGCGACTGGCCGTCGCACGACAAGATTGTCGAGACGCTGATGACGATGGAGGAGGACGAGACCCTCATCGTGCAATCCGGCAAGCCGATCGGCTGCGTCAGGACGCATGCCGATGCGCCGATCGTCATCATGGCCAACTGCAACATCGTCGGCCAATGGGCGAAGGCCGAGAATTTCTACGAGCTCGAGAGGAAGGGTCTGATCTGCTGGGGAGGGCTCACCGCCGGCGACTGGCAGTATATCGGCTCCCAGGGTGTCATTCAGGGCACCTATGAGATTTTCATGCGCATCGGCGAGCGCTACTTCAACGGCGATCTGCGCGGCCGCTTCATTCTCACCGCGGGCCTCGGCGGCATGGGCGGTGCGCAGCCGCTTGCGGGCCGTCTCGCGGAGGCCGTGATCCTGTGCATCGAGATGGACGAGAAGCGGATCGAGCGCCGTCTCGCCGATGGCTATCTCGATCTTCAGGTTGCGACCCTTGAGCAGGCGATGTCCGCCGTGCGCGACGCGCAGGCGGCAAAGAAGCCGTTGTCGATCGGACTGTGCGGCAACGCGTCCGAGCTGTATCCGCAAATCCTGGAATCGGGCGTGATCCCCGATATCGTGACCGATCAGACCTCCGCACATGATCTGGTCTATGGATATATCCCGGCCGGCTATTCGCTCGATCAGGTCAAGGAGCTGCGCAAGACCGACCAGCAGCGTCTGATGGATGAATCGACGAAGTCCATCGCGCGCCATGTCTCTGCGATGCTTGGCTTCCAGAAGGCCGGCTCCATCGTCTTCGACAACGGCAACCTGATCCGCACCCAGGCCAAGAATGGCGGCGTCACCGAGGCCTTCTCGATCCCGATCTTTACCGAAGCCTTCCTGCGGCCGCTGTTCAGCCGCGCCATTGGTCCGTTCCGATGGGTCGCGCTGTCGAATGACGTGGGCGACATCGCGCGGATTGACGATCTCATTCTCAAGCGCTTCCCCGACAACAAGATCGTGACCAACTGGATCCGTCTTGCGCGTGAGCATGTGCCGTTCCAGGGCCTTCCGGCGCGCATCGCCTGGCTCGGCCATGGCGACCGCACCGAACTCGCGATCGCCGTCAACACGATGGTGCGCGAGGGCGTGCTGTCGGGACCGGTCGCTTTCACCCGCGATCACCTCGACGCCGGGGCGATGGCGCATCCGAACATCATGACCGAGAACATGCGGGACGGGTCGGACGCCATCGCGGATTGGCCGTTGATCAATGCAATGGTGCATTGCGCGTCGAAGGCCGATCTCGTCGCGATCCATTCCGGGGGTGGCGGCTATGCCGGCTACATGACCAGCGCCGGCGTGACGCTGGTTGCGGACGGCACCAGCGCTGCTGAAAACCGCCTCAAGCTTTCGCTGACCAATGATACGTCGCTGGGCGTCATGCGCTATGCCGATGCCGGATATCCGGAGGCGCTTGACGAGGTCGGGCGCAAGGGCATCCAGCACTTTCAACTGGCGCCGGCGCAGACCTGAGCATTCTCCAACCTCGCTGTTTCCGCCAAGGATTGTCTCATGACGACATCGCTCTATCAGACTTCCATTCCCGCTTTCGTCAAATCCCTCACGGCGTTGTCGGCAATCCTCGACAAGATGGCCGCCGATGCGTCAGCCCGGAATGTCTCACCGGACGTTCTGCTCGCCACACGCTTGTTCCCCGACATGTTTCCGCTGTCGCGCCAGATCCAGCTAGCGACGGATCATTCGAACAACGCGGCGGCCCGGCTCGGCGGGGGAGAGGCGCCGAAATTCTCAAACGATGAGGTCTCGTTCGATCAGCTCAAGGCGCGCCTCGCGGCGAGCATCGCGTTTCAGAAAAGCGTGACGGCCGCACAGACCGAGGGTGCGGACGACAAGGAATTTGGCATCCGCCGGGGTGGCGAAACCCGGCCGATGAGTGGACGGGACTATGTCGTCCACTTTGCTCTGCCGAGCTTCTATTTCCACGTCACGACCGCTTACGCGATCCTGCGGTCCTGCGGCGTGCCGCTCGGCAAGAACGACTATCTCGGCCCCCTCTGATCTTCCGATCAAGGGGTGCCTTCCTGTTGTCTATACATGATGATATAATCAACGGTCAGCGGCCGTAAGCAGAAGAGGACGTGCCATGTCGAAGCGCCTTGAGCTGAAGGGAATTATTCCGTCACCCCCGGTGGTCTACACCGACGCCACGTGCCGGACGGTGGATTACGACGCCTGCGCGGAACACCTGCGCTTTCTGGCAAGCCACGACATCTCCGCCCTGTGCGTCGGCGGCCACGCCGGCGAGACCGAATGCCTGACGATGGAGGAGCGCCTCGGCGTCATCCGGGTCGCGCGCGAGGTCACCAAGGGCCGTATTCCGATCATGGGTGGCGTCGTTGCGGATTCGACATGGGCGGCCGTCGACCAGACCCTGGCCCAGAAAGACGCCGGCGTCGACGCGGTGCTGGTCTGCCCGCCGAATATTGTCGGATGGGACGCGACCACGGCGGATGCGATGCTGGTCGCGCATTTCCGCGCGATCGATCGGGAAGGACAACTGCCCTTCGTGATCTATGGCGGTCCGGGCGACGGCAGCTCCTGCCGTCAGATGCCGGCGACTTTCACCAAGGTCGCAACTGATTGCGAACATCTGGTGGCCTGGAAGGTTGCCGTGCGCGGCGTCGCCGCCGGCGAGAATTCCTTTGCGGCCTGTGTGGAGGCGCTTCGCAAGGCGCAGGAGGTGACCGGTCGCGAGGTGACGGCGCTGATCGCAGGCGACGCGAATCTCTACGGCGCCCTGGAGGCCGGCGGCGCCGGCACGATCAACGCCTGCGAGAGCGTGCGCGTCGATGACAACACGGCGCTCTACAACGCCTTTATGAAGGGGGATCGCGCGACGGCGCAGCAGATTCAGGAGCGCGGCAAGCCGATCTCGGACATCATCTACGGCATCCGCATCGGCCGCAGCTTCACTTATTTCCATTATCGCTTTAAGATCGCGAGCTGGATGCTAGGCTATATTTCGAATCCCTACATGCGTCTGCCCCAGGTGCCTCCTCCTGCCGAAGAAATCCGCATGATATACGATGCGCTGGTCGCTGCCGGAAAGAAGCCGGTGCATCGTCCGGAAGAGTTTGGCGAGGATCAGATTTCGGCGGCGCGGATTGCCGCGGAGTAACGTTCCCTGATGTCTACGGATAACCAGCCCGCGGCGCTCTACCGCCAGATGAAGACGTTCATTCAGGAGCGGATAGAGGAGGGGGCCTGGAATCCGGGTGACAGGGTGGCCTCCGAGGCCGACCTCGTGCGTGATTTTGGCGTCAGCCGGATGACCGCGAACCGCGCCCTGCGTGAACTCGCAGCCGAGGGATGGCTGACGCGTATCCAGGGCGTCGGCACCTTCGTGAGCGAGCCGCAGCTGCAGTCCGAGATCATCCGCATTCGCAGCATTGCGGATGAGGTCCGTGAACGGGGACATCAGCACAGCAGCGACCTTTGCGACCTCAAGGAGGTGCCGGCCAACGAGGCGGTGGCCAAGGCGCTGGGGGTCAAGCCGGGTGCGCGGGTGTTCCACTCGCTCATCGTGCATCGTCAGAATGACGTCCCGATCCAGGTCGAGGACCGTTACGTCAACCCGGCCATCGCACCGGATTATCTGTCGGTCGACTTCCAGCGCACGACGCCGAACGAGTATCTCGTGAAGCTGGCCCCGATCGGGCAGGTTCGCCATGAAATTGAAGCGGTGATGCCGGATGCGCGCATCCGCAAGCTGCTCAACATCGGCAGCGATGAGCCGTGCCTGCGTCTGTTCCGCCTCACCTGGACCGGGCAGGTGCCTGGCACCTGTGCGTGGCTGACCCATCCGGGCAGCCTCTACCGCATGGTCGCTCAATTCATGCAGCCTTCGAATGGTCCGGGGATGCGGGTCCACGCCGAGATCAGATCCCAGAAGAAGTCTCCGGCTCCAAAGCGCGGCACGGCTTCCAAGCGCGTCCGCTGAGCGGGTTCAGCTTTTTTGAGGATGCGGATGCGAGAACGGGCCGGTTTGCCGGCCCGTTCCGTGTCATCGCTCCCGGCGGTTGATCAGGGTTTGTAGGCTTTCGCCGCCTTCACGACGGTGGCCTCGTCGAACTTGTTGTACTCATCGACGAACTGGTTGGTGTAGAGCGTGTCGAGCCCGATCGGCGTGTCGTCAATCAGGCCGCCCTCGCGCAGCGACGTGATGCTCGGCGACCAGTCCTTGTCGTCATACGCGCCATATTTCTTCGGTTCGCCCTCACGCCAGAATTCCATGTGCTCGATGCGCGTGTTCAGAAGTGGCAGCTCCCGGCGGAGAGCGTCGGCGTCGGTGCCGGGCGGCTTTTGTGCCGGATAGGCTTTCCAGTATGCGGCCAGGCATCCTTCGGGATTTGCAATGCAGGCGATCGTTCCCTTGGCTGTTGCCCGGCCAAAGCCGATCACCTGCTTCGGGTTTTCCTTGATGTTCTTGTTGGTGAACGGCAGGCCGTGGCTGGAGATGCGGCTGAACTCCGGCGGGAAGGGAATGAAGCGGATCTTGGTTCCCTGCTGCTGCAACAGCACGTTGCTGATGTCGTAGATGTTGAGCGCATCGACCTTGCCCGACTTCAGCGCCTGGAATGCCGTGGCGCCAACTCCGACGGCCACGAACTGCACCGAGCCTGGGTCGATGCCCTCGCGTTTGAGGATGGCCTTGGTCATCAACACGTTGCCGAATGTCAGCGCCCCAACGCCGATGGTCTTGCCGGCAAGATCCTTGATCGACTTGATCGGGCTCTCCTCAAGCACCGACATTTCCCAGATCGATCTGCGCACGGCATTGTAGCCGAAGCGGAAATCGAAATTGGGATTGCCGGGTTTGCGCGAGATGATCAGCGGTTCGTAGGTGGTGTAGGCGGTGAAGAGCGCGCCAGCCATCAGTTGCGGGTTGATCACGCCGGAGCCGGAGAGCACCACCACGTCGAGATTGATATTCTCGTCCTTGAAGTAGCCGAGTTCGGACGCAAGGATGAACGGCGCAATACTGGAACTCATATTGCCGGGCCAGGCGAAGGACAGCTTGTCCTGCGCTGCTGCCGGCACGGCCGTGGCCGCAAGGAGACCGCACGACAATGCGGCGCCGAAGAGTCGGCCGAATCCCGGTATTCTATCTTTGATCATGACATCGTTCCCCTGGTGGATGAGTAAGATTCCGCCGCCCCCGGTCTTCGCGGTCGAAAGGTTCTTTGTTGATTACTGCTTGTCGACGATCGTGTAGCGGCCCTGCGCGTCGCGTCCGATGCCGGGCTGCGACCGCAATGCGTCGAGGGCGATGACGACCTCGCGGCCATCCGTGCTGCCGACCGCGGACATCAGCTCGCCGAAATATTTCGGGCCGTTCTCCAGCGCGGCCTGCACGGTTTCGAACCGCTGGGTCTGCCAATTGGGTGGCGCCGGCACGCGGGTCTCGATCCTGTCGCCCATGCCGAAGGGCCAGGTCATATCGAAGCCGGTCTTGGCCGTCATGCGTTGACCTTCGAGCGACGGATCGAGCGGCAGCGCCCGCATGTCCGAGGCGACGACGATGTCGCGGTCGCCCTGGAAGCGCGTTGCCATCGCCCAGTCCATCTGCTGGTCTGACGAGATATCGATGTCGGCATCGACCACGAAGACGTTCTTGATGTTGGCGAGCGCGCCGAACGCGGCATGGATCGCATTGCGGCCCTCGCCCGGGACGCGCTGCCGGATGGCGATGCGGACGTGGAAGCTGCCGCCGCTGGAGGTCGTTGCGTAGACCGCGACAGGTTCGCGCACCGCGGTTTCCAGCGCGCGCCAGATCATCACCTCGGTGCGAAGCGCCGAGATCTGCGCCGTGTCTGTGTGGCTCATCAGCCGTCCGCCGATGGTGCTGGTCTGGAAGAGTGCGTCACGCCGTCGCGTCACCGCGGTGAGATGGAAGACGGGGTTATGTTTGACGCCGCCATAATATCCCAGCAACTCGCCATACGGGCCTTCGGGTTCGGCATGGCCGCGCGCATCCAGATAACCTTCCAGCACCCATTCGGCATCGGCCGGGACGCGGACATCATTGGTGACGCATTTGACGACGGGGACGGGCGCGCCGCGCAGCATGGACACCAGACCAAGCTCATCGACCGGAACGCGCAGCGTTGCGGCAATGTGATCGATTGGGTGGCAGCCGACAACAAAACTGACCGGCAGCGGCTCGCCACGCGCGACGCTGGCCTCATAGATCGCGCGCAGGTCGCTCGGGGCGACGAGATCGATGCCGGCCTCGCGACGCCCCCTCACCATCAGCCGCCGCGCGCCGAGATTGGTCCAGCCGGTCTTGGCATCCAGCGCATAGTCGAGACCCGCGGAAATATACAGTCCGCCATCGCAGGCATGCTGAAGATTGACCGGCATTGTGGTGAAGTCGGCGTCGTCGCCGGTCAGCACGACCTCCTGGACCGGCGCCTGACTTCCCGGAATATCGACCACCTGCGGCGGATTGCGCAGCCGCTTCTGGATTTCCCTGGCCAGGTCTTTCGACTCGACACCGAACGCACGTGCGAAACGCGAGCGGCTGGAGGTGATATTGCCAAGCAGTTCAGCCTTTTCCGGGCCGATGCTGCGAAACAGCACCGCCCGTGGATTGCCCTCCAGCAGGGCCGCGACTTCAAGCAGGCTGGTCGGCTGATCGCGGATCTCAAGTTCATCTGTTCCGCGAAGATCCTCTACGAAACGGCGGAGACGAAAGCGCTCCATGTCGACGGCCTGGGACGGCGTGGTGTCGTGAGTTAGGTGTGCGTCGCCCATCGATCCCTCATCGAAAGCCAGCGCCCCAGCGCTGCGCAAATAATCTTCAAATGATGAAAATACCGCCACCTGACACAGGTCTTTTCGATATTCTCTAGCTGGTATAGGATTGTATATATAAGTTAACCTCTGTCCAGTGCTGATGATCGGAGCGAAAGAGCGATGCAGGTTGTTAAAGAGCCCACCGACGTTCTCAACCCCGCACATTATGCGGATTGCAGGCGGACTGCGGATGTCGCCGCGACGCTTCCATCCTGGTGCTATACGTCGCAGGCATTCTACGACCGCGAGCGCGAGGAGATCTTTCTAAAAACCTGGAATTGCGTGGGACATCAAAGCCGCGTTCCGCTGCCTGGCAGTTACTTTGCGTTTGAATTCGTCGGGGTGCCGGTGGTGATCACACGCGGCGAGGACAACAGGATTCGCGCCTTCGTCAATGCGTGCCGCCATCGCGGCGGGGAGGTCGCCCCGGAAGGCGAGGGCACCTGCAAAATCCTGAAATGCCCTTATCACGCCTGGTCGTTTTCATTGACGGGCGATCTCGTCGCCACGCCGTTCTTTGAGGAAAGCGATGTCTTCAAGAAGGCCGATTACGGCCTGAAGCCGATCAAGCTTGAAGTCTGGTGCGGCTTCATGTGGATCAATTTCGACGAGAACAGCGCGGACCTGCACTCCTACCTGGGCGATTTGCCGCAGCGGGTCGCACAGTGGAATGCCGACGACATGATCGTCGCCTCGCGCAGCACCTACAACATCAAGACCAACTGGAAGCAGTATTACGAGAATTTCAGCGATCCCTACCATGTACCCTTCGTGCACAAGTCGACCCTGAGCAAGAACAAGCCGGTGCAGAAGCGTGAGCTTCACGACCCGTCGAAATATATCGGCAATTATGTGATGCACCGGGCCTGGTTTGACGGCACCCGCGGCGTTGCGCCGGGAGAGCCGACATTCCCGGAAATCCCTCTGCCGCAGGAAGATCACGGTGCGTTCTATCCATGGGTCTATCCCAATGCCGGCATGGGATTCATGATCGACTCGATGTTCGTGGTGGAGATGTATCCGGAAGGACCCGGGCAGACCCGCATCGAGCGGTCCTTCCTCGTGCCGAAGTCCTATCAGGACATGCCGAATTTCGATGAGCTGATCGTGAATTATCTCCGCGGCATGGATGTCGTGCATCATGAGGATATCGAGATCCTGGAAATGCAGCAGCGGTCGGTGAACTCGCCGCTTTATATGACGGGGCGTTTCGCGCGCATGGACAAGCTCGTGCATGGTTGCCAGAACTGGGTGCTGGACCGTGTGCTGGGCGCAACCCCGCCCGCATAGCCACATGAGAATGGTCCGCCCTTTGCTTGATCTGATGATCTGAAAGAGCATCCTGACAACGAGAGATGAGATGAAGCCTGGCATTCTTGGCGTGGCGATGGCCTGTGCATTGATCGGTATCCTTGGTGCGTCCGCCGTCGGGGCCCAGGACTACCCGTCGCGCGAGATCCATATGATCAGCGGCTTTGCTCCGGGCAGCGGCGCTGACATCATGACGCGCTACTTTGCGGACAAGCTGCAGGCGGTGTCCGGCAAGCCGGTGGTCGTTGAGAACAAGGTCGGCGCGGGTGGAAATCTCGCGCACACCTATGTCGCGAAATCGAAGCCTGATGGCTACACGATCTATCCCGTCGGCGGCAGCGCGCTCGCCTCGAGCGTTCATCTCTTCAAGAGCCCGCCGGTCGATCCCCTCAAGGACTTTGAGCCGGTTGGCACGTTGCTGAAGCAGGGCTGGTTCGTTGCCGTTGATGCCAGAAGCCCGTTCAAGACCCTGCCGGAGCTCACCGCGTATCTGAAGACGAAGGGTGGGAAGGGCTCCTACGCCACCTCGACAGCGACGGGGACGGTGATGGGCGAGTTGTACAAGTCCATGGCCGGGCTCGAAACGGTGCAGGTCAATTACCGGACCATGCCGGATGCGCTGAACGATCTGCTCAGCGGCACGATCGATTTTCTCGCATCGGACGCGCCGTTCACCATGGCGCAGTCGCGGGCCGGCAAGGTCCGCGCGCTGGCGACCAGCACGCCGCAGCGGATGCAGTCTGTGCCGGACGTTCCGACCTTCGCGGAAGGCGGAGTCAAGGGGGTTGAGCTCACGGTGTGGTGGCTGACCGAACTGCCGGCCGGGACGCCGAAGCCGATCGCCGGCAAGATCGGTGCATGGATGAACGAGATCCTGGCCATGGAGGACACGCGCAAGTTTCTCGCCAGCATCGGCACCGATGTTTATGTCAGCTCGCCGGAGGAAGCGAAGGCGTTTCTGGCGCAGGAGATCAAGACCTGGGCCGACTATGTGAAGCTGGCCAGGATCGAGCCGCAATAAGCCGCTGCGCTCGGATGGAGGCACCCGTGAATCGTCATCCGCGGACAAGGCCTCCGTCCACGACAAGCGTCTGGGCGGTGATGAACGCCGCATCGTCGCTGGCGAGGAATGACAGCGTGCCGACGAGATCGGCCGGCGTCGGCGGGCGGGGAATGGCCTGGCGGCGCGCGAGGACATCATACAATTCCTCTGACGACATGCCGCGGTAGCTGTCGCCAAGAGCGAGGGTCCCCGGCGTGCGGGTGAATCCCGGTGCGATCGCGTTCACCGTGATGCCTTCCGCGCCAAGCTCGCTTGCGAGCGCGCGGGTGAAGCCGATCACGCCGCCTTTGCTGGCGATGTAATGGGTGAGGCCGGACGCCACCTGGCCAAAGGTGTTTGACGCCATGTTGACGATGCGCCCCCAGCGCCGTTCCCGCATGCCCGGCACGAAGGCCTTGCAGGTCAGGAACATGGCGTCGAGGTTGACGGACATCATCCGCCGCCAGTCCTCGAATGTGAGATCCTCGAAGCGCCGGGACGGGATGAGACCCGCATTGTTGACCAGGATATCGCAGCGGCCGAACTCGGCCTGGACCTTCCGGCCGAGCATCTCGACGTCGCCTCTTTCGCTGATGTCGCAGGTGAAGGCTGCGCCACGCCCGCCCGCTGATTTGACCTGGGCCAGCGTGTCATCAGCGCTGTTGCGGTCGGCCACGACAACAATGGCGCCTTCTGACGCAAGACGCACCGCATAGGCCTGGCCGATGCCGGAGGCTCCGCCGGTGATGACCGCGACCTTGTCCTGATGTCTCATGATGGCTCTCCATTGAGTGAATGCTGCGGTCCGGTTGGTGCCGCGGTGTTTGCCGCGTGGACGAAGTCTGCAAGCTCGCGATTGAAACGGTCCGGCTGCTCGAAAAAGACCGCGTGGCCGGCGTCCTGATAGAGCGAGAAAGCCGCCGTCTTCAGTCTCGCTGCTGCGCTCCGTGGCACGTCCGGCGACATGATCGGATCGTTGCTGCCGTGGCTGATCAGGATCGGCAGATCAGCGAGGCTTTCAAGATCCATAGCGGGAGGCGCTCGCGCGAGAATGAAACGGCGGACCCCTGCCGGGACAAGCATGTTGGCCGCGAGGACGTGCTCGAAGTCCTGATGGTCCAGTCCGCTCGCGAAACACCGGCGCAGGAACTGGCGGGTCGCCTCCAGGCGGATCGGGAGATCGTCGGAGAGGAGATCGAGCGCCAGATCGGGACGTGGCGCATTTCCGTTCGTCGTCGTTCGCAATGATGATGCGACGAAATTGACGCCCGCAATGCGCGCCGCGCCATGGATGCGAAGATAGTCGAGCACGAGCCTGGCCCCATAGGACCATCCGACAAGGATGGGTCGCTGCAGGCCTGTGCCGGTCATCACAGCGTCAATATCATCGGCCCAGAGCTGATCGGACTCGTAGGATGTGCGCGCCTGCGGCTTGCCGGATGCGCCATGGCCGCGCAGGTCGAAAGCAACGAGACGGCAGTGCTGCAGTGCCGGATCAGAAAACTGTTTGTCCCAGCATCGATGGGATTGGCAGAAGCCATGAACAAAAAGGAGCTCAGGGCCGGAGGGCGTGCCGCCCTCGACGACCGCGAGGCCGACCCCATCGGAGCTGCGCACCGCCCGCGGCGTCATCGTCTCCTCCAGTCTTCTGTCACTGCGCTTTGCAGGTGCGCGGTGTGCAGCCGTAATCATATCCTTTGGAATCGCATAAAAAAGGAAATTTGCTGTGGTAACTCATGGCAACTTGCAAATTATGCAAAACGCCGCCACAGTGCCACAAGGGAAGAAACGCTGGTCGATCATCGCATCGGGTCCGTGCTTTCGGAAGCGATGCGTGCTGAAATCCGTTTAAGCGGGGCGGCGGAGAGTTCTGAGTGTCGGACGTGAATGCACTGTTCCGGCTGGATGACAAGGTCGCGCTGGTGACGGGCGCGGCGAGTGGCCTTGGCCGCGTGATGGCCGAAGGCTTTGCCGATGCCGGCGCCAATGTCCTGTGTGCTGACGTCAATCACGCGCTGCTGGATGAGACGCTGCAGGCGATCACCGCGAAGGGGCATCGCGCATCGGGCGTGGCGATCGACGTTGCCGACCAGGCGAGCATCGAAAGCGCGTTCCAGCAGATCCGGGCCTTGCACAAGGACATCGATATCCTCGTCAACTGTGCGGGTGTGGCGGCCATGCCGGCGCGGACGCATGAACTCAGCATCGATGACTGGAACCGGCTGATCGCCATCAACCTCACGGGTGTCTTTCTCGTCACCCGTTTCGCCTTGCCGCTGATGCTGCGGCGCGGAGGCTCCATCATCAACATCGCGTCGGTGATCGGAATGGGCGGCTACTATCCTGGTTTCCCCAGCACCGGGCTGCACTATGCCGCGTCGAAGGCCGGCATCATCGGCCTCACGCGCCAGCTTGCAATGGAATATGCGGGCGACGACATCCGCGCGAATGTCATTGCGCCGGGCTGGCATTTCGGCACGCGGCTTGGCGACTACCGCCGCGAGCGCAGCGGCCGGCAGGAGCAGGCGCGCTTCATGGAAGAGATCATGCGGCGGATTCCCATGGGGCGCACCGGCGAACCTTCGGAGATCCTCGGCCTCGCGCTTTATCTGGCGTCGCCGGCGTCACGCTATGTCACGGGTCAGCTCATCGCTCAGGATGGAGGATGGACCGCCTGCTGAGCCGCCGGACAGTCTGACAGCCAAAGCCGCAGCAAAACGGACAAGGGCAAAACGGACAAGGGGAGGTGAGACATGAAGCGGATTCTGGGGGCTGCAGTCGCGGCTGTCCTGACTGCGAGCGGTGTGTCGACCACAGCTCTTGGCGAAGAGGTGAGGGTCGGTCTCACGGCGTCGATCACCGGCCCGTTCAGTATCTGGGGCAAGGAGTACAAGGAGGGCGCGGACCTTTTCCTCGACTCCGCGAATGGCGGCAAGGCCGGCAAGAATACGCTGTCGGTGCTCTGGCGCGATGTCGGTGGGGCCAATCCGCCGCGGGCGCGACAACTGGCGCAGGAACTGGTGCTGCGCGAGAAGGTGGCGATCCTCGGCGGCCACGAGCTGACGCCGAATGTCCTCGCCGTCACCGACGTGATCAATCAGGCCAAGATTCCCTTTGTTATTTTCAACACCGGCACGGCCAATGTCACGGACCAGTCGCCGTTCTTCATCCGCATCGGCTACACCAACTGGGTAAACTATCACAGTCTGGGCGTCTACGCCGCCAAGCAGGGCCTCAAGAAATGTGTGGCCGTCGCTGCGGACTATGCGCCGGGGCAGGATTCAGTCGCTGCCGTCACTGCCGGCTTCACCGGGGGCGGGGGCGAGATTCTCGCCAACATCATGATCCCGCTCGATGCGACCGACTTCTCATCCTATCTGCAGCGGATCCGTGATGCGTCGCCGCAATGCGCCTTCGTATTCATCCCGCTGGGGCCGATGTCGGTCGCCTTCGTCAAGGCTTATGCGGATCGCGGCCTGCTGAAGGCCGGCATCAAATTCTTCGGCCAGTCTGAAACCAACGAGCCGGATCTGCCCGTCATTGGCGATGCCGGCCTCGGCATCATCACCGCGATGCCCTATGGGCCGGCGCTCGACAATCCGGCCAACAAGGCTTTCGTCGCGGCGTTCAAGGCCAAATATGGCGCGCAGCGCGAGCCGGATATCATCAACATGCTGGCCTATGACGGGATGCGGGTGATCGCCAAGATGGCCGAGGGCATAAATGGTCCCGCTGACGGCGCGAAGCTCGTGGATGCCGTGAAGGGCTTCGCCTGGGACAGCCCGCGCGGCCCGGTCTCCATCGATCCGGAGACGCGGGAGCTGATCCAGAATGTCTATATCCGCGAGCTCGTGAAGGAAAACGGCGTCCTCTACAACAAGACCATCTTCACGTTCGAAAACGTCAAGGAACCCTGGCACGAGCTGCAGAAGAAAAAATAGCCGCGGCGTCAGTCCAGGTGCAGGAAAGCGTGCGATGGAATTCGGTGTCTTCGACCATGTCGATCGAAACGGCGCAGCGTTGGCCGACTATTACGAGGACCGGCTTGCGCTGGTCGAAGCCTATGACCGGCACGGCTTCTACTGTTATCACGTCGCCGAACATCACGCGACGCCGCTCGGCATGGCGTCGTCGCCGAGCGTCTATCTCGCGGCGGTGGCGCAACGGACGCGGCAGCTCAGGTTCGGGCCGCTGGTCTATCTGCTGCCGTTCTATCATCCACTCCGTCTGATCGAAGAGATCTGCATCCTCGATCAGATGAGCCGCGGGCGGCTGCAGGTCGGCGTCGGGCGCGGCATTTCGCCGTTCGAGGCGGGCTATTATGGCCTCGACCCGGATGGGACCCGCGCCGACTATGACGACACGCTCCAGATCATCCTCAAGGGCCTGACCCACAGCCACCTGACACACGCCAGCGCGACCCATCGTTTCGACAACGTGCCGATGGAGCTGGCGCCGTTCCAGAAGCCGCACCCGCCGCTATGGATGGGGGTCTCGTCGGTGGAGAGCGCACAGAAGGCGGCGCAGCAAGGTGTGAGCATCGTCAGTCTGAAGTCGCCGGCAGCGATGCGGCCGGTGGTCGACGCTTATCATGCCTCCCATGTGCAGGGCCACGGCAGCGGCAAGGTCGGGCTGAGCTTCTTCATTGTCGTCGCGGAAGACGATGCGGCGGCGCGTGCCGCGGCGGATCCGGCCTATGGGGCTTGGCACAGGAGCTTCAACTACCTCTATGCCCTGCATGGCCGCGGGCCGATGCTCGGCGCCCAGCCGGAAAGCTTTGCCGCGCTTGAAAAGGCCGGCCGTGGCATTGCCGGTTCGCCAGCGACGGTCATCGGCTTTCTGAACGAGGCGATCGCGCTCTCCGGGGTCAACTATATCGTCGGGCAGTTCGCCTTCGGCACCTTGGATCACGACACCACGCTGCGCTCCATCAAGCTGTTCGCCGAAGACGTCATGCCGGCGGTCCGGCAGGCGGCGCCGCGCGATGCTGCGCTGGCATGATCCGGGAGCCGCTCCATCATGCATGACGTGAACATCCCGAAGGATATCGTCGAGCGTGTGATCCGGCATCGCGGCCGGAAGCATGTCTATGAGAACTTCGATCCTGCGCGCGCTGCGCTGGTCGTGGTCGATATGCAGAACGCCTTCATGATGCCGGGTGTCGCCCATGTGCTGTGCGCCGAGGCTGTGGAGATCGTGCCGAACATCAACCGCCTGGCCGATGCGATGCGGCGCGCCGGCGGAACGGTGGTCTGGGTCATCAGTACATTCGGCGAGGAGTCCCGGGTGAACTGGCCGGTGCTCCATGAGATGGCCGGGCCTGAGCAGACGGATGTCCGCGTTGCGGCGCTCGCCGAAGGAAGCATCGGGCACAGGATCTGGGCGGACCTCGATGTGCGCGACGGCGATCCCGTCGTCAGCAAGACCAAATACAGCGCGTTCATCCAGGGTTCGTCGGATCTCGACCGCATCCTGCGGGAGCGGGGCATCGATACCGTCGTCGTCTGCGGCACGGTGACGAATGTGTGCTGTGAATCCACCGCGCGCGATGCGATGATGCTCAACTTCAGGGCGATCATGGTGACGGATGCGAATGCCGCCATGACGGACCGGGATCACAATGCGTCGCTGATCGCGTTCTATCTGTCGTTCGGCGATATCCTGTCGACCGGCGCGATTGTCACCCACCTCGATAAGACATCAGGCGAAAGAGGGGGCCGCGAACTCCTCGGCCTGCAACACAACAAGGGAGAGTAGTGCCATGGCGAATGCCGGACACCTGCATGTGGATCACGTCGGCAGTCTGCTGCGGCCCAAGGAGTTGCGCGACGAACGCTTCCGCCTGCTGGGTTTGCATGATGCGGATCACAATCTCGGCCAGCACAGCAACAAGGAACTGACCGCGATCGAGGACCGCTACATCCGGGACATCGTCAAATTCCAGGAGGATCGCGGCCTGTCGGTGGTCACCGACGGCGATTTCCGGCGCCGGAGCTGGTGGACCGACTTTCTGCTGAGCTTCACCGGCCTCTCGATTTCCTATGATGGCAAGACGCCGATCACGCTGATCAATGCGGCGGGCGAGAAGCGGCCGATTGCGGGCATCAAGGTCGAAGGGCCGATCCGCGCGCGCGACAGCGGCATGACGGCGTCATTCAAGTTCCTGCAATCGGTGACGGACCGGACCGCCAAGGTCACCATTCCGGGTCCACCGATCGTCCATTTCCTGCGCGATGCGGATTTCGTGCCGGCGGTCTACAAGGACATCGATCTGTTCTGGAACGATCTGATCGCGGCCTATCAGGCGGAGATCAGGAAACTGGCGGATGCCGGCTGCAAGTATCTGCAGATCGACGAATGCATGCTGCCCTATCTGTGCGATCCGCGTCACCGCGAGATGGCGCAGTCGCGCGGAGACGATCCGGACAAGCTGATCGCAACCTACGTCTGGGCCATCAACGAGGTCGCGGCGGGCCGCCCGAAGGACATGATCGTGGCGATGCATATGTGCCGCGGCAACATGAATTCCTTCTGGGGCGGGGATGGCGGCTACGAGCCGGTGGCCGAGGCCGCCTTCAACATGCCGAATATCGATGCGTATCTGCTGGAATACGACACGCCGCGGGCGGGGGATTTCAAGCCGCTGCGCCACGCGCCGAAGTCGAAGCAGCTTCTGCTCGGCATCGTCTCGACCAAGGACCCGCATCTGGAGGATCGCGATGCGCTGAAGCGGCGGGTGGATCAGGCTGCGGAGAGCGCGGATATCGGCCAGCTCGGCCTGTGTCCCCAGTGCGGCTTCTCCACCAACGTTTTCGGCACCGAATTCACGGTCGATGACGAACGCCGCAAGCTGGATATGCTGGTATCCGTCTCGGACGAGATCTGGGGCAGCCCGGCCAGCCACTAGTGGAGTGGATTTGACCACTGGATAACGGATCGGTCCGGGGCACAGGGAGGGTATGCTGAGGTTCATCGCAACGAACACTTCGCTGCTGGTCGACGGCATATCCTACGGCATGGTGCTGTTCCTGATCTCGGTGGGGCTGACCATCACGCTGGGCGTGATGCGCGTCGCCAATCTGGCTCACTGCGGCTTCGCCATGGTCGGCGGATATACGGCGATGGCGCTGATGACGCGCGCCGATCTCAGCTTCGTGCAGGCGCTCGTCGTTGCGACGGCCCTTGTCGTCCTGCTCGGCTTTGTGCTGGAGCGGACGCTCTATCGCTGGATCTACACAGCGTCGCAGCTCGGCCAGATCCTGATGACGATCGGCCTCGTCTTCATCATGGTGGCCAGCGTCAACCTCTTGTTCGGGTCGTCGACACAGGCGCTGGCCATTCCAGGCTGGCTCACCGGCACCTGGGAGCACGATGCCTTCACCTTGTCGCGCTACCGGGCCTTCATCATCCTGTTCAGCCTGGCGCTCGGGCTGGTGCTGTGGATCGTGCTTGAATACACCGTGTTCGGCGCCCAGCTCCGCGCCTCGGTGGACAATCCGAATATCGCGCGCTGTATCGGCATCAACGTGCCGCACGTGTTTGCGATCACCTTTGCCGCGGGCTGCGGCCTTGCCGCGGTCGGCGGCATCATCGGCACGCAACTGCTGCCGCTCGAACCCTACTATGCATT
>Ga0180223_1000815_pt1 | contig 31528 bp, 21 predicted proteins | sample eDN5th30CKraftOP_FD_151337 | JGI IMG/M metagenome (GOLD analysis project Ga0180223, IMG submission 151337) | Enriched Organic Plus compost microbial communities from Emeryville, California, USA - eDNA 5th pass 30_C Kraft OP (version 2) (version 2) ... | reverse complement strand
AAGACGTGGAACTCGTTTCCCTGGATCATGGTCATGCTGCTCGCGGGCCTCCAGACGGTTCCCGGCGAGCTCCACGAGGCGGCCGCGATGGACGGCGCGGGCGTCGTGCGGCGCTTCTTCGCGGTGACGTGGCCCCACATTCGCGGCGTCGCGGGCCTCGTGATCCTGCTCGAGTTCATCTGGAACTTCCAGCACTTCGACATGATCTTCGTGCTCACGGGCGGGGGCCCGGCCGGCACGACCTCGACCTTCGCGACCGAGGTCTACGACACGGCGTTCAAGGGATACGACCTCGGCCACGCGGGAGCCCTCGGCCTCCTGTGGATGGTGCTGCTCACGGCTCTCACGGTCGTCTACGTCTGGCTCTCCGAACGCGGGGAGAAGAGCGAGAAGGGAGCGGCCCGATGACCGCCGTCGACGCCCGCGTGCTCGCGAGCGCCTCGGGAGCGCCGCAGGGGGCCCCGCGACGCAAGGGCCGCATCCGCTGGGGTACGTGGATCACGCTCGTGCTCATCGCGCTCTTCGCGTTCGCACCGATCTACTGGCTGCTCGTGACGTCGCTCACGCCGACGAACCAGGTGTTCCGGTTCCCGCCCACCCTGTGGCCGAGCGAGATCACCTTCGAGCACTACGGCGAGGTGCTCGGCAACCCGGCGATCTTCGGTTACCTGCGCAACAGCGTCATCGTCTCGATCATCACGGCGCTGCTGTCGGTCGCGGTGTCGATGTACATGGGATACGCGTTCTCGAAGTACCGCTTCTGGGGGCGCAAGTCGCTCATGTACTTCGTGCTCTCGAGCCAGATGTTCCCGCAGGCGCTCCTGCTCGTGACGCTCTACCTCGTGTTCGCGCAGTTCGGCCTGCTCAACACCTACCTCGCGCTCATCATCTCGTTCACGACCTTCACGCTCCCGCTGTGCGTGTGGATGCTCAAGGGCTTCTTCGACGCGCTGCCCGACGACCTCATCGAGGCGGCGCGCATCGACGGCGCGGGGCCGTGGCGGATCTTCCACTCCGTGATCCTGCCGCTCGCGGCGCCGGGGCTCATCGCATCCGGGCTCTTCGCCTTCGTGCGCGGCTGGAACGACTTCATCTTCGCGCTCACCCTCGCGGGGCCCGACAAGCAGACGCTTCCGCCGGGGCTCGTCAACACCTTCATCAGCGAGGCGAGCACCTCGTGGCCCGCGCTCATGGCCGCATCGCTGCTCGTGTCGGTGCCGGTGTGCGTCGCCTTCATCCTCCTCCAGCGCTTCCTCGTCGGCGGTCTCACCGCCGGCGCCGTGAAGGGCTGATCCCCTCCCGCAACACCCATCCCAATCACATGTTCGAAGGAGAATCATGACGATCGAACTCTCCCGCCGCGACCTTCTGCGGTACTCGGCCATCGGCATCGGCGGCGCCGCACTGTTCGGTCTTGCCGGCTGCGCGCCGACGGGATCGCCCAACCAGCCGCCGACCGGCGGCACCGCGACCGACTTCGCGTTCGGTTCGTGGAGCCTCTCCGAGGACGCGCCGAAGCCCGTGCTGCAGGCCGCCATCGACAGCTTCGCGACGTCGAAGAAGGTCGACGTGACGCCTGTCACGTACCCGTACAACGACTACCTCAACCAGCTCACCCTGCAGGTGCGCGGCGGCCAGTTCGCGGGCGCGGCCCAGCTCGACGTCGCGTGGCTCTCGGCACTCGCGGCCCTCGGCAAGCTCACGGACCTGTCGAGCCTCGCCTCGGGGCGCGGCTACACGGATGCCGGACTCGGCGCGGGCCAGTACGACGGCACGCAGTACGGCCTCCCGTGGACGATCGGCGCGATCGGCCTCGTCGCGAACCAGGAGCTCTTCGACAAGGCAGGCGCGTCGATCGCGCCCGAGACGATCGAGGAGTTCGAGGAGGGCCTGCGGGCGCTCAAGGGCATCGGCGTCATCCCCTACGCCGCGTCGACGAAGGCCGCCCAGCTCAAGGACATCTTCGTGTGGATGCAGACCTTCGGCTCGCCCATCATCGAGGACGGCAAGACGACCGTCGGCGACGAGGCCTCGATCAAGGCGGTCGAGTGGTACAAGAAGCTCTACGACGAAGGCCTCATCGCTCCGGACGTCGACCGTGCCGCCGCCCGCACGCTCTTCGCGCAGGCGTCCACCGCGCTCTACGACGACGCGCCGGTCGGCAAGGCGGCCGTCGTGAGCCAGTCGCCCGACAGCGCCTTCGGCGACAAGATGACGTCGATGGCGCGCCCCGTGCTCACGGCGGGAGACACGCCGCAGCACGTGCTGTGGGGCCACCTCGTCGTCGTCGTCGACGGCGAGGGTGCGGGCACGGCTGCCGAGTTCGCGCAGTGGCTCACGAGCGACGAGAAGCAGGCCGTCTCGTACTTCGAGGCGCTCGGCCTGCCGCCGACCACGGAGGCCGCCCTCGCATCCGAGGCCGTCGCCGCGAACACCTACGTGAGCGACTTCACCTCGCGCGTCACCGCGACGGCGAAGCCGAGCCCGCTGTGGGTCTACCCCGGCTACGCCCAGATGGAGACCGCCGTCGCCGAGCAGGTGCAGGCCGTGCTCATCGGCCAGGCCTCGGCATCCGACGCCATGACGAGCGCGGGCTCGACCATCAGCGGCCTCATCGGCTGATCCCGTCGTCGCCCCGCCCACCCCACCCGTATCTACCCAGGACACCATGCGCACTCAGACCATCGACTCGGACATCACCGTCATCGGGGGAGGTCTTGCCGGCGTCTGCGCTGCCATCAGCGCGGCGCGTCTCGGCAAGACCGTCGCCCTGATCGGCAACCGACCGGTGCTGGGAGGCAACTCGTCCTCGGAGGTGCGGGTGTGGGTGGTCGGGGCGACCGCTCACGGCATCCAGCGGTTCGCGCGCGAGAGCGGCGTCATCGGCGAGCTCTACGTCGAGAACCAGTACCGCAACCCCGAGGGCAACCCCATCATCTGGGACGAGGTCGTGCTTGACGCCGTGCGCGCCGAGCCCAACATCCGCCTCTTCCTCAACACGGATGTGCGCGAGGTGGATGCCGCGGACGTCGACGGGGAGCGCATCGTGCGCTCGGTACGCGGCTGGACGATGGGCTCGGAACTGTGGACCGAGTTCACGAGCCCCTACTTCCTCGACTGCACGGGCGACGGGCTCATCGGGCACCTCGCGGGCGCCGAGTACCGACTGGGCCGCGAGGCCCGCAGCGAGTTCGGCGAGTCGTGGGCGCCTGAGGAAGCCGACATGGAGTTCCTCGGCTCGACGATCCTCTTCTACACGAAGGACCTCGGCCGCCCCGTGAAGTTCGTGCCGCCGGACTCGGCCAAGGACATCACCCAGACGCCCATCCCGACCTCGCGCATCCTGCGCAGCGGCGACTCGGGAGCCCACTACTGGTGGATCGAGTGGGGCGGCGAGCTCGACATCGTGCACGACAACGAGCGCATCCGCGACGAGCTGCGCTCGGTCATCTTCGGCATCTGGGACTACATCAAGAACTCGGGCAAGTTCGAGGCCGAGACGCTCGATCTCGAGTGGGTGGGGGCACTGCCCGGCAAACGCGAGTACCGCCGGTTCCTCGGCGACCATGTGCTCACCCAGAACGACATCCTCGAGCAGACCGAGTTCGATGACGCGGTCGCCTTCGGCGGCTGGTCGATCGACCTGCACCCCGTCGAGGGCATGTACGCGACCGAGGCGGGCGCGCATCAGCGCTACTCGAACGGCATCTACGGCATCCCGTTCCGCAGCTACTACTCGCGCAACGTCGCGAATCTGCTGCTCGCGGGTCGCGACATCTCGGCGAGCCACGTGGCGTTCGGATCGTCGCGCGTCATGGCGACGTGCGGTGCGGGCGGCGAGGCGGCCGGCACGGGCGCGGCGCTCGCGCTCGACCTCGGCGTGCGACCGCGGGAGCTCGCGACGCACCACGCCGCAGAGTTGCGCCAGGTGCTGCTGCGGCAGGACGCATCCGTCTTCGGCGTGCGCAACGAGGACCCGCACGACCTCGCACGCCGGGCGCGCGTGACGGCGTCGAGCGTCGCGCGATCGATCGACCCCGCGGACTTCGCGCCCGGTGGCGACGACGAGTACCTCCCGCTCACGCGCGACGTCGGGCTGCTCGTGCCCGTCGATCCGCGTCTCGACGCGATCGAGCTGCTCATGCGCGTTCCCGCGGATGCCGAGCTCGGCGTCTCGCTCTGGACGACCGGCCGCAAGCAGAACGCCGTGCCGATCGACGAGCAGCTCACGACGCGCGTCGCGGTCGCGGGATCGCCGGATCCGCAGTGGGTGCGGATCCCCCTGGACTGGCACCCCGGAGAACCGGAGAGCGTCGTCGTGGTGGTCGAAGCGCAGGAGGGCGCAGAACTCGTCTACCGCGCGGCGCAGGTTCCCGGGGTGCTCACTCTCGTGCACGCACCGCAGGCGGATGGCGACGCGAACGTCGAGGTCGACGAGTCGGAGGCGCTCATCGCGTGGCCCGCGATCCCCATGCGGGGTCGCACGCTGCGCGCGCGTCTCGAGCCCGCGACCGAGGCGTTCGCCGCCGAGAAGGCGGTCGGCGGCTACCAGCGCTACTACGGCGGCCCGCAGTTGTGGGCGTCGGCTCCCATCGCCGAGGGGCGCGAGGAGCACCTCGCGCTCGAGTGGGACGAGCCCGTCGAGCTGCGCCAGCTGCGCGTCGTGTTCGACGACGACCAGGATGTCGAGCTCAACACCCTGCACCACCACCGCACGCCCGACGAGGTGTTCCCCGAGCTCGTGCGCGACTACGTGCTCGAGGTGCGGGCGGGCGGCACGTGGAACGAGGTGGCGCGCGCCACCGACAACCGACGTCGCCAGCGCGTGCACGGATTCGATCCGGTGCGTGCGGATGCCGCCCGCATCCGGGTGCTCGCGACGAACGGAGTGAGCCAGGCGCGCGTCGTCGCGCTGCGGGCCTACTGACCCGAACGCCCCACGGGGGCAGGACGATCAAAGGAGATCACATGCGTCACCACGGCACGGAAGTCTCGCGTGCGCTCACCACCCGACCCCGTCGTGCCTGGGCGTTCGCGGCCGTCACGGCGCTCGTCACGACGCTGCTCGGCGCCGCTGTCGTCTCCCCGGCTGCGGCCGCCGATGGCGTGACGGTACGCGTCGGCGACGCGAACTTCGCGACGAGCGGCACGTGGAAAGACAGCGCGGTGCAGGATCCGGATGCCGCGCCGACGCTCTACACGACGGACCTCGGCGCCCGCGCGACCTGGACGTTCACCGCGCCGGAGGCGGGGGTCTACCGTGTCGAGGCGGCCATTCCCGAGGCCGGCAACTCCGACCCCGCCGCGAGCTATGCCGCGACGGGAGGAACAGGCGCACCCGTCGCGACGATCGTCGATCAGACGGCCGCACGGGGCGCGTGGGCCGCGATCGGCGTGCTCGAGCTCGCGGCGGGCCAGCAGGCCACGCTGAGCGTCACGCGCACCGCGAACGGCACAGGCACGAACACACGCGCGGGATCGGCGCGCCTCGTGCCCGATGCGGAGACCGAGGTTCCCGAGCCCGGCGAGACCGGACTCCCGTTCTCCGAGACGTGGTCGGGCGGAACGGGCGCATGGACGCCGCTCGCAGGGACCCTCGACTCCTGGCACGTCGAAGGCGGCGAGGTCGACGCCATCACGATCGAGAACCTGAGCGCGAGCTCGGGCAGCTACGTGCGACCGACCGCGACCATCGCGCTTCCCGAGACGTATCGCATCCGCACCTCCGTGCGCATCGACCAGATCGGTGCGAACGGAACGCTCTCGTTCCTGACCGACGTGCTCGCCCCGTACAGCCACGTGGCGCAGAACCTCGCCGTGCAATTCGCGAGCACGGGGCTCAAGATCGCCAAACCCAACAGCAAGTTCACCGTGTGCTCGGGCCAGTCTCCCGTGAAGACGGGGGAGTGGTTCCAGCTCGAGCTCACGCGCGCCGACGGCATCCTCGCGGTGCGGATCAACAGCGAGCTCGTCGCCTCGGTCGCGACGGATGCCGCGGGCGGCACGATCGCGCTCGGCGCCTACCGCATGAACGCGCGCTTCGGCGGCATCGGGGTCGAGGCGCTCGACGCGACGCCGGCCGACCACCCCGCCGCGGCATCCGGCTGCAACTGGACGCCATCGACGGGAGCCGGCGCCGCACAGCCGGTCATCATGAACCAGACGGGGTTCGACCTCGGCGGAATCAAGCGCTTCACGGCCCCGAAGGCGCTCGATGGCGAGTCGTTCGAGGTCATCGACGCCGCGGATGCTGTCGTGTACCGCGGCACGATCGCGGGGCAGGTCGGTGACTTCACGGCCTTCGATCCCGCCTCCACGGGCCCGTACCGCGTCCTCGTGCGCGGCGCCGCGGGCGAGGGCGAGTCGTACGAATTCGGCATCGGGGCGAACTGGACGGAGCGCATCAGCTACGACAACGCGATCGCGTTCATGACCGACGTGCGCTGCTTCTTCGGCGAGCTCTCGGGTCGCCCGCTCAACGGCACCGACTCCGAGTGCATGCGCGGTCTCGGGTGGCGCGATTCGCACCAGATGTCGTTCGAGCTGCCGGCGCTCGTCGACCTGTATCTCGCGAACCCCAGCGCGATCGGCTCCATCCGGATGCCCGACGCCGTCTACGAGGGTCTGCAGTACCCGACCTCGGCCGATGCACCCGAGGTCGCGCGCCTCATCGCATGGGGCGCCGAGATCTACTTGCGAGGTCAGTACGACCACGCGCTCATGAAGGAACAGCTCGCATCATTCCTCTGGGCGTACCCGTCGCTCGCCCAGTGGATTCCCGAGGAGCTCTACACCGACGTGCGCGACTACCTCTTCCCGATCTGGTCGAAGGCCGACTACAGCCGCTACCAGTGGCACGACTACACGACGCACACGGCTGATCTGACGCAGGTATACACGCAGATCGGCACGGGAAAGGGCGACTTCCCCGTGGGGCACTCCATCATCCCGAACCTGCGGATGTGGCAGGTCGCCGAGCGCGAGGGGCGCACGGATGCCGATGTCTACCGTGACGCAGCGATCGCGCAGGGTGCGTGGATCGTCGACAACGTCGACGTGACGGATCCGCTCGTCACGAAGGGGCAGCGTCAGGGCGAGTACCACCTCATGACGGCTCTCGCGTCGCTCGCGGCGATGGTGCCCGCGAGCGACGCGCCGGCTGGGCTCGGTGCGTTCGCCGAGCGCTGGGCCGACGTCGCGATCGACCGCTCCGACAACATGTGGGACTTCCACCGCTACAGCGACGACCGGTGGACGATCCCGAGCTTCACCGGCGGCGGGTCGGGTGAGGATCCCAACGAGTCGGGCAACCTGCTCGGCTTCCCTGCCGCGGCGCTCGCGGCGTCGACCCTCATCGACGACGAGACGACGACCGCTCGCCTCGCCGAGATCGCCCAGGCGCAGATCGACAACATCTTCGGGCGCAATCCCACGGGCCGTGCGGCGCAATACCGCATCGACGACCCCGAAGTGGCATTCGAGGGGCTCGATCTCGGCTGGTTCTCCGAGTACCAGGGCGGCTACGGCCTCCTCCAGGGTTCGCACGGCGTGTTCGACGGCAGCCCGAAGAACGGCCACTACCCGTTCAACCCGGGCGTGGCGAATATCGGTCACACCGAGGGCTGGGTGACGTTCACCACGGCCTGGCTCGAGTCGCTCGCATGGCGCGCCTACACCTCGACGGAGGTGTCGCTCGATGCGTCGTCCGTTCCTGTCGGTGGCACGGTCGGTGTGTCGTTGCGTGCTCCGTTGAACATGGATGCGGCGGGTGGCAATACGGGTGAGGTGCTGGTGTCGGTCAACGGCGGGGCGCCTACTCCGGTGACGGTGACGCAGACGGCGGTGAACGGGCTCGACTACGCCGCGACGCTCGACCTCGCGTCTGTCGGCGCGGAGGAGGGCGACACCGTGACGGTGAGCTATGGTCTGGGGTCGTTCGCGCGGTCGGCGTCGTTCACGGTGACCGCGGAGGGTGAGGAGCCGGGCGGGCCGGGCGAGGAGGAGCCGCCGACGACGGTGCCCACGGTCGTGGATCCTGTGGATGCCGATCCCGGTCTCGAGCTTGACCCCGCGCATTTCCGGATGGTCGACGGGAAGCTCGTCGCCGACCTCGGTGCGTCGGCGGCGGGGGAGTGGTTCTACGCGGTCGTGCACTCCGACCCGGTGAGCTTGGGGTGGTTCCGGGCGGATGCCGCGGGTCGCGTCACGGTTCCGGTCCCGTCGGGTTTGCCGGCGGGTGCTCACACGCTGCAGTTGTATGACGCGTCCGGGGCGCTCGTGGCGTGGGGCGAGTTCACGGTCGCGGCTGCTGCGGCTCCCGACCCGGATCCGAACCTGGCCGCGACCGGCCTCTCGCTCGGGGCGGGTGCGCTCGCGGTGCTGCTCGCGGCATCCGCGATCCTCGCTGGCCTCATCCTGCAACGCCGCCGCCGCGCGGCATGACCGCTTCCCGCATGACACGGAGGACGAAGATGACCATGACCATCCTGCGCACGCGCATGCGGCGCGCGATCGCGGCGACGACGGGCGTCGCCCTGCTCGCGACGCTCGGGCTCGCGAGCGCCGAGAGCGCCGCCGCCGCAGAACCCTCGACCGTCGTCGCGACGACCCTCAGCGAGGGCTACACCGAGGTCGGCACGTGGAGCACGGCACGCGACCCCAGCTACGGCGGCATCCAGCCGCGCTTCTCGCGCGTCGAGGGCGACACGGCGAGCTGGCAGCTGACGGCTCCCGGCGCGAGCCGCTACCAGATCGGCACCTACTACACGGCATCCGTCGATAACGGCAAGAAGGTGTCGTACAGCTGGACGAGCTCGGGCGGCACGACGGGCGGCCCCGTGCTCATCGACCAGACGATCAACGGCGGCACGTGGAACACGCTCGGCACGATCGAGCTCGCCGAGGGCGAGGTGCTCACGCTCACCGTGACGGCGAGCGGCGGCGCGGCCGTCACGAACCCGAGCGCCAAGGCCATCACGCGTGCGGATGCCGTGCGCATCGCGCCCGTCGGCGCGGCGTGCGAGACCGTCACGACGCAGCCCGCCGCGGTCGACGCCGCGCCCGCGGATCACGGTGCCTACACGCTCCGCCAGAACGGCACGACCGTGCGCATCGAGGCCGACGCATGGGCGATGACGATCGACCGCGCCGGCTTCCGCTACGGCTTCGAGCGCGAAGGCGAGACGATCGCCTCTGCGCACGCGACGACGGGCCTTCTGCTCGGCACGGATACGGCGGAGCTCTGCCGCGCGGTCTCCGCGGAGCTCGTCTCGGCGGATGCCGATCGCGTCGCGTTCTCGGTGCTCTTCTCGAACGGCCGCACGGCGACCGTCGACGTCGCGATCGATGAGGCGAGCGCGCAGCTCGACGTGACCCCCGACGACGACGCGACCTCGATCATCCGCGCGCAGCTCGCGGGCGGCATGAACCCCGCGTACGGGCTCGGCGACCTCGGCGGCTGGCGCAGCAACCTCAACGTCTACGGCGTCAAGAACCTCGACTACTACGCGCAGACGAGCGCAGGCACGACCGAGCAGCGCTTCGTGTCGAACTTCGCCGTGTTCCCCGACCGTGGATTCGCGGAGGTCGCCTTCGATCGTGGGCACCTCGCGGTGCAGATCGACGGGGACGCGACGCTCCTCGGCGTGACGGGCGAGAAGATGGACGGCCTGCACTACTTCTTCGGCGACATGGAGACGATCTACGGCGCCTACAAGGAGGCGCGTAACGCCGCCGGCTACCTCGACAGCCGGCCGGATCACACCTACTTCGGGGTGGGTTACGAGTCGTACGGCGCGCTCGGCTACAACACCAACCAGGCCACGATCACCCAGTCGGTCACCGACTACCTCGCGAAGGGGTTCCCGATCAGCTGGGCGGTCACGGGATCCGGGTTCTGGCCGTACATCGGCAGCGCGCAAGGCACGACGTCGAGCTTCGGCATGTGGGGTGAGAAGTACCCCGACCCCGATGCCTACAAGAAGTTCTTCGCCGACAACGACATCGCACTCATCCTCGGGTTGCGGCAGTCGTTCCCGGCCCTTCCGGAAGACGGCGGAACCTATGACGCCGCGAAGGACGGCCCCTATGTGCAGGAAGCCCTCGACGCCGGCTACTTCCTGACCGACGACAGCGGGCATCCGCGCACCTTCTCGACCATCTCGTTCCCGAGCGGCAGGGTCTACCTCATCGACCCCGACAACGCGGATGCCGTGGCCTGGTTCGTCGAGCACGAGCGGCTGTGGGAGGCCGACGGGTTCAAGGAGGACCACATGTTCAACGCGACGTCGAACCAGGCGTTCGCCATGAACGACCTCGTGAACAATGTCAACGAGGCCCTCGACGCGGATGGCGCGCTCATGATGGTGCGCAACAGCGCGTACTCGGTGCCCGGCTCGATCCTGCGTCTCAACGACACCGACTACAACCAGGGGGCGGGCGACCGCGACCGCACAGTCATCAACGGCCTCGCGTTCGCGGCGAGCGGCCAGGCGAACTACTACCCCGACATCGTGGGCGGGCGCATCATGGCCGACCTCGCGACGAACGCCGACAAGCAGAAGTACCTCGCTCGCAACGCGATGTACGCCGCCATGTCGCCGTCGATGTCGTTCGGCAACGAGCCGTGGGTCATGAGCGACGCGTCGCTCGTGGCGGCGACTCTCAAGGCGGCGCAATGGCACGCCGAGTACCAGCCCTACATCTACGCCGCGGCGATCGCGTCGTACGAGACGGGCTTCCCGTACACGGCGACGCCCCTGCCGATCGCCTACCCGGACGACGCGGCGACGTACGATCTCGTGTCGAAGACGGCGAAGCAGTACGAGTGGATGCTCGGGCCGTCGCTCCTCGTCGCCCCGCTCTACGGAAGCGATGCGACGACGGCGACGACGCGCGATGTCTACCTGCCCGCGGGCGAGTGGATGGACATCGAGACGGGCGAGCGCTTCACGGGTCCCACGACGCTCACCGCGTATCCGCAGCCGTTCGGCAAGATCCCGGCCTTCGTCGGCGGCGACGGCGTGCTCGTGCACGAGGTCGACGGTGCGCTCGAGGCGCGCGTCTTCCCCATGGCACCCGAGGGCGCCGAGTTCACGACCGTCGGCGAGGACGGCACGACGACGGGCGGCATCCGCATCGAGTCGGCATCCCTCGGCGACCTCGAGGGGCGTGAGCTCGTCGTGCGCGACGGCTCGGGCGCGGAGGTCGCGGCGACCGTCGACGAGGTGACGGGTGCGCTCGAGTTCCCGATCGAGTACGGCGAGCAGTACGTCGTCGCCGATGCCGACCCGGGAACCGATCCCGGCGAGGAGGAGCCCGACACCGAGATCGATGTGATCGACCCGGCCGACCTCGATCCGGCGCTCGAGCTCGGGCCGGCGCACTTCCGCCTCATCGACGGAGTGCTCGTGGCCGAGCTCGGCGCGGATGCCGCGGACGACTGGTTCTACGCGGTCGTCCACTCCGAGCCGACGCGCCTCGGCTGGTTCCGCGCGGATGCCGCGGGCACCGTGCGTGTCCCGGTCCCGTCGTCGCTCCCCGCGGGCGAGCACACGCTCTCCCTCTACGCGGCCGACGGCGCGCTCGCGGCGTGGGGCAGCTTCACGCTCGCCGCGGCGCCTGCGCCCGACCCGGATCTCGCCTCGACGGGAGCCGAGGGCGTCATGCTCTTGGCCGGGCTCGCCGCCCTCGCCCTCATCCTCGGCTGTGCCGGGCTCGTGGTGAGCAGGCGCCGCGCCGAGCGCCGGGCGCGCGAGTAGAGACCAGCACGCCGGTCCGATGCCGGCGTGCAGGCGGGCCGCGGAGGATGAACGTGCAGGTTCCCCCGCGGCCCGCCGCAACCGAAGGGCAGCGCCCCGCTCGCGACGCCGCGTACCCTGGAGCAGTGAAGATCCTCGCGGCGATGAGCGGCGGCGTCGACAGCGCCGTCGCGGCCGCGCGCGCCGTCGAGGCGGGCCACGAGGTCGTCGGCGTCCATCTTGCGTTGTCTCGTGCTCCGGGCACCCTGCGCACGGGCTCACGTGGATGCTGCACGATCGAGGACGCGATGGACGCGCGCCGCGCAGCCGCGAAGCTCGGCATCCCGTTCTATGTGTGGGACTTCTCGGAACGGTTCCGTGAAGACGTCATCGACGACTTCGTCGCCGAGTACGCGGCGGGTCGCACGCCCAACCCGTGCATGCGCTGCAACGAGCGCATCAAGTTCGCGGCGCTTCTCGAGAAGGCGCTCGCGCTCGGCTTCGACGCGGTCGTCACGGGTCACTATGCCGAGGTGCGGCAGGGTCCGGATGGTGTCGAGCTGCACCGCGCGGCCGCGTGGGCGAAGGACCAGTCGTACGTGCTCGGCGTGCTGACCGCCGAGCAGCTCGCGCACGCGTGGTTCCCGCTCGGGGCGACGCCCTCGAAGGCCGAGGTGCGCGCCGAGGCCGAGGCGCGGGGCCTCTCGGTCGCCGCGAAGCCCGACAGCCACGACATCTGCTTCATCCCCGACGGCGACACGCGCGGCTGGCTCGCCGAGAAGGTCGGCGCGGAAGAGGGGGCGATCCTCGACCGCTCGGGCGAGCGCATCGGCACCCACCCCGGGGCGGCGGCGTTCACGGTCGGTCAGCGCAAGGGGCTCAACATCGGTTTCCCCGCGCCCGACGGGCGCCCGCGCTTCGTGCTCGAGGTGCGGCCCAAGACCAACGAGGTCGTCGTGGGCCCGCGCGAGGCGCTCGCGATCGCCGAGCTCGCGGGGTCCCGCTACAGCTGGGCGGGCGCCGCGCCCGCGGATGCGGTGGCCGGCTTCGCGTGCGAGGTGCAGGTGCGGGCGCACGGCGACCCCGTGCCGGCGTGGGCGCGCCTCGACGACGGCGAGCTCGTCATCCGCGTCGACGAGCCGATCGAGGGTGTGGCCCCTGGCCAGACGGCGGTCCTCTACGTCGGCACGCGCGTCGTGGGCCAGTGCACGATCGACCGCACCGTCTCGGCCGTGCCCGCCGCCCTCGCAGGTGGTTGAGGAGCGCCCGGCTCCGCCGGACGCGTCTCGAATCCACGGTCTTCGCTGTCGCGTCTGGCAGGTGGTTGAGGAGCGCCCGGCTCCGCCGGACGCGTCTCGAATCCACGGTCTTCGCGGTCGCGCCTGGCAGGTGGTTGAGGAGCGCCCGGCTCCGCCGGACGCGTCTCGAAACCACCGTCCCCACCGTCAGACGTCGCGCCTAGGCTGAACCCGTGCCCCGCGGAACCGACGTCGACCAGCTCCCCGACGAGACGAGCGCTGCCCTCCAGCGCGCCCACGACGAGGCCGAGGCGCTCACCGCGCGCATCCTCGAGCTGCGCGAGGCCTACTACGAGCGCGACACGAGCCTCGTCGACGACGCCGAGTACGACGCCATGATGCGCCGCCTCGAAGAGCTCGAGCGACTCTTCCCCGAGCTGCAGAGCCAGGACTCGCCGACCCAGACGGTCGGCGGCGGCGTCGAAGAGAGCGGCCTCGCGACGATCACGCACGCCGAGCGCATGCTGAGCCTCGACAACGTATTCTCGGCCGACGAGTTGCGCGACTGGTGCGTCAAGACAGCGGATGCCGCGGGTCGCCCCGTGCACTGGCTCACCGAGCTCAAGATCGACGGGCTCGCGATCAGCCTCCGCTACGAGAACGGCGTACTGACCTCCGCGGCGACGCGCGGCGACGGCCGCGTGGGCGAGATCGTCACCGAGAACGCGCTGCGGCTCGCCGACATCCCCGAGCGCTTGAGCGGCACAGGCCATCCCGCCCTCGTCGAGGTGCGGGGCGAGGTCTTCATCCCCGTCAAGGCGTTCGACGACCTCAACGAGCTGCAGGCCGAGCTGCGCGAACGCGCCTTCCAAGAGGCGGCGGCGCGCGCATCCGGGCGCTCCGCGGGCTTCGACGAGGAGAAGGCGCGCAACGCGGCCGCGCGGCGCTTCCCGGCCTTCGCGAACCCGCGTAACGCGGCATCCGGCGGCCTGCGGCAGCAGCTCGACAAGAAGGAGGGCCTCGAGCGCGAGGCGGCCCTTGCGCGCATCGGAGCGCTGCGGCTCTTCGTGCACGGCATCGGCGCGTGGCCCAATCCGCCCGTGTCGGCGCAGAGTGAGATCTACGAGCTGCTCGCGGGTTGGGGCCTGCCGACCACGCCTTACAGTCGCGTGAGCACCGACATCGACGGCGTGCTCGACTACGTCGCGCATTACGGCGAGCACCGCCACGACGTCGAGCACGAGATCGACGGCATCGTCGTCAAGGTCGATGAGCTCGCGTTGCACGACGAGCTCGGCGCCACCTCGCGTGCGCCGCGCTGGGCGATCGCCTACAAGTACCCGCCCGAGCAGGTCAACACGAAGCTGCTCGACATCGTCGTGTCGGTGGGGCGCACGGGTCGCGCGACCCCCTTCGCCGTCATGGAGCCCGTGCGCGTCTCGGGCTCGACCGTGCGCCAGGCGACGCTCCACAACCAAGACGTCGTCAAGGCGAAGGGCGTGCTCATCGGCGACACGGTCGTGCTGCGCAAGGCGGGCGACGTGATCCCCGAGGTGCTCGGGCCCGTCGTCGAACTGCGCGACGGCTCCGAGCGCGAGTTCGTCATGCCCGCGAACTGCCCCGAGTGCGGCACGCCGCTCGCGCCCGCGAAGGAGGGCGACGTCGACCTGCGCTGCCCCAACGCGCGCGCGTGCCCGGCGCAGGTGCGGGGGCGCGTCGAGCACATCGGCTCGCGTGGTGCCCTCGACATCGAGGGGCTCGGCGAGGTCGGTGCGGCGGCCCTCACGCAGGCCGAGGTGGGCGCGCCGCTCGAGACCGAGGCCGGCCTCTTCGACCTCACGATCGAGCAGCTCATGCCCATCGAAGTCGTCGTGCGCGACCCCGAGACGGGGATGCGGCGGCAACTTCCCGACGGCTCCTTCGACCTGCGCGCGCCCTATCGCAAGATCGTCGAGCACGCGCGCAAGGGGCAGGCGGCCGTCGAGGGGCCGTCGGAGGCCGCCAAGACGCTCATCGACGAGCTCGAGAAGGCGAAGTCGAAAGAGCTCTGGCGGTTCCTCGTGGCCCTCAGCATCCGCCACGTCGGGCCGGTCGCGGCTCGCGCCCTTGCCGACTGGTTCGGCTCGCTCGCAGCGATCCGCGCCGCCTCGCGCGAGGAGCTCGCGGCCGTCGACGGTGTGGGGGGCATCATCGCGGACGCCGTGCTCGACTGGTTCGCCGTCGATTGGCACGTCGAGATCGTCGAGCGGTGGGCGGCGGCGGGCGTGCCGTGGGAGACGCCGGGGCATCCGGGCCCGGGTCGTGCGGCATCGATCGAGGGTCCGCTCTCGGGGCTCACGATCGTCGTCACGGGGGCCATGCCCGAGCATTCGCGCGACGAGGCGCAAGAGGCGGTCATCGCGGCGGGGGGCAAGCCCGCGTCGAGCGTGAGCAAGAAGACCGACTTCGTCGTTGTGGGGCCGGGCGCAGGCTCGAAGGCCACGAAAGCCGCCGATCTCGGCATCCCTGTCGTCGAGGCCGACGACTTCACTCGTTTTCTGGCCGAGGGGCCTTCGATCCTCGACTGAGGTCGGCATCGGGGGAGGTGTCGATGGCGCGGTCGACCGCGCGTTCGGCCTCGAGGAAGCCGACTGCACCGGGAACGGCGTCGTCGATCCGGTCATCCCCGCCGGGCGCGACGCGTGGCGAGAGCAACACGCCGATGATCGGGAACACGAGCACCGACACGACGCCGGCGCCGATGACGCTGGCCTGCAGCTCGTCCGACATCCGTCCTGTGCGCACGCCGATCTCGGTGAGCGCGATGAGCAGCGGCAGGCTCGTGGCGCCGAAGAGCGCGATCGCCGCACGCTCGCGCGGTGCGCGGTCACGGAACCAGAACAGGAGCGGAGCTCCGCGGATGAGCAGCAGGAACACGAGGAAGATCACGAGCGGGAGGGGGTCGCCGACGATCGCGTCGACGTTGAGCGTCATACCCGAGTAGACGAAGAAAACCGGGATGAAGATGCTGTACGCGATCGCATCGAGCTTCTCGGGGAGGGAGCCGCGCGCGGGCGTCGCCCAACGTCGTAGCACGATGCCCGCGGCGAACGCGCCGAGCACCGACTCGAAGCCGAGTTCCTCCGAGATGAGCAGGAGGCCGAAGAGCACGAGCACGACGAGGCGCACGGTGAGCTGCCCCGTCGCATGCTCACGCGCCTGCAGGATACGGCGGAGACGCTCGGGGGTGCGTTGCCACGGGATCACGGCGATGAGCACGATGAGCGCGATGAAGAGGAGCTCGAGCACGATGCCCGCGAGCGATCCGTCGGTGCCGAGGAAGATGGGCATCGCGAGGATGGGGCCGAGCTCGCCGACGGCGCCGACGGCGAAGACGGCCACACCAAGGCTCGTCGTGAGCATGCGGCTCTCTTTGAGCACGGGGACGAGAGTGCCGAGTGCAGTGGTCGACAAGGCGATCGCGAGAACGATGGGTGTGCCGACGATGCCCGCCGCGGTGAGACCGAGCATTCCGGCCGCCCCGATGACGAACGAGGTAAGCCACGCGAAGATGGCCCGTCGTCCGACACGCCGTCGAAACAGGTCGAGATCGAGCTCGTAGCCCGCGAGCAGGAAGAGGAAGCCCATGCCCGCCGTCGAGAACAGGGTGATGTCGGCCGGGCGAGCCCAGCCGAGCAGCTGCGGCCCCACGAGGATGCCCCCGAGGATGAGGAGCACGAGCTGCGGGATCCGGATGCGGCCGGGCAGCAGGTCGCTCACGATGGGTGCCGCGGCGCTGACTGCGAGCACGGAGACGAGCGAGAGCATCGTGGTGTCCATGCGCCCATCGTGACGCGTGACAGCTCCGCATAGCAGATGGGAGCGTGATTTCACGGGGGTCGGACAACGCATGCCCGCGGTAGAATGTGCCATCCGCTAGCTGAGAGCTACTGGGAAGGGCAATCAGCTGATCGAGATCGCCTTGCTGCTCGCGACCCCGGCGCTCCTCGTCGGGGCCGTCGGCGTGCCTGTCGAGCCGATGTCGATCGAGCCCGCGTCGGTCGTCGTGGGCGAGGCGATGCCCGGCCTGCCCGCCGACGCGGTCGCCGATCCTCTCCGGGGGCCGTCGGCGCCGCTCGACAGCCTGCACGGCATCGCGCTGCTCGATCGACTCGACTCGCTGCCGCGCGGCGACGTGCGCAGCTTCCTCGACGCGCATCCGGATGCCGTGACCGAGCTGATCGCGGATCCGCCGGCGGCCGCCGAGGTGGCGGCGTGGTGGAGCGGTGCACCGCTCAGCGGACGCCTCACCTTGCGCGCGCTCGCCCCCGAGCTCATCGGCAACCTCGAGGGGGTGCCCTATGGCACCCGCGATCGGGCCAATCGCGACGTGCTCGCCGAGGCGAGCGACGAGTTGCACGCACGGCTCGCGGGGACGATCGGCCGCGCCGAGCGTTCGGAGCTCGAGGGTCGGCAGCACATGCTCGAGCAGATCGAGAAGGCTCTTGCGCCGCACGACGAGTTGCGGCGCCTCGTGACCCTCGACGTGACGGGCGAGGGGCGGGCCGTCATCGCCGTGGGCGATCTCGCGCATGCCGACTACGTGAACTACCTCGTGCCCGGCATGTTCTTCGGCGTCGACGCGCAGATCGAGGCGTGGACGGCGACGGCCCAGACCCTCGTCGACGACCAGCAGCGGTGGCTGCAGCTGCTCGATCCCGGAACGGATGCGCGGGTCGCCGCCGTCGCGTGGATCGGTTACACGACGCCGAGCCTCGTGAACGTCGCCTCGATGGAGCTCGCACGGGAGGGTCGCGACGCGCTCACGGCATCCCTGCAGGGGCTGCGGGCATTGCGCGGCGACGATCAGCCCTACCTCGCGGTGCTCGCCCACTCCTACGGTTCGACGGCCGCCCTGCTGTCTCTCGCGGAAGACGACGTGAGCGTCGACGCGCTCGCGGTCGTCGGGTCGCCGGGCAGCCCGGCGCGCTCGGTGAGCGAGCTGCACGTCACGGGCGGCAACGTGTGGGTGGGCGCGGCCGAGTGGGACCCGATCCCCGCGTCGGGCGTCTTCGGAAGCCAGCCGTCGTCGCGCGCCTACGGGGCACGGCTGTTCTCGGTCGCGGCGGGGACGGACTCCGTGACGGGCGCCGAGCTCGGGGGAGCCGTCACCCACAACGACTACTTCGCGCCGGGCAGCATGTCGCTGCGCAACCTCGCGCTCATCGGCATCGACGCTGGCGACCTCGTGACGGGGCCCGACCACTCGCGCGGTGACTTCGCGCGCGCTCTGACACGCGTGCTCTGAGCCGGCGCCGCGGGGGCGTCCTTCGCGCCCCCGTAGGATGGAGGGCGTGTCTGAGATCACTCCGGAAGTCGTGCGCCATCTCGCGCACCTCGCGCGCATCGGGCTCACCGACGACGAGGTGCAGCGGCTGACGGGGGAGCTCGGACAGATCGTCGATGCCGTCGCGACGGTGCGCGAGGTTGCGACGCCCGACGTGCCCGCGACGAGCCACCCGATCGCGCTCGGCACCGTCACGCGTCCGGATGTCGTGGGCCGCACGCTGAGCCCCGACGAGGCGCTCGCGGGTGCGCCCGAGCGCGACGGTGACTACTTCAAGGTGACGTCGATCCTGGGGGAGGAGCAGTGAGCCTCGTCACGAAGTCGGCGGCCGAGCTCGTCGAGCTGCTCGACGCGCGCGAGGTCTCGAGCGTCGAGGTGACGCAGGCGCATCTCGACCGCATCGCCGAGGTCGACGGCGGTGTCCACGCCTTCCTGCACGTCAACGAGAACGCGCTCGACACGGCCGCAGCGATCGACAAGGCACGCGTCGAGGGAACGGCATCCGGCCTCGCGGGCGTGCCGGTCGCCATCAAAGACGTGCTGTGCACCTTCGACATGCCCTCGACGGCGGGGTCGAAGATCCTCGAGGGCTGGGTGCCGCCCTACGATGCGACCGTCGTTGCGCGCATGCGGGCCGCGGGCCTCGTGCCGCTCGGCAAGACCAACATGGACGAGTTCGCGATGGGCTCGTCGACCGAGCACTCGGCCTACGGCAACACGCACAACCCGTGGGATCTCACGCGCATCCCGGGCGGATCGGGCGGCGGCTCGGCCGCGGCGCTCGCGGCCTTCGAAGCACCGCTCGCCCTCGGCTCCGACACGGGCGGCTCGATCCGTCAGCCCGCTGCCGTGACGGGCACGGTCGGCGTCAAGCCCACCTATGGCGGCGTCTCGCGTTACGGCGCGATCGCGCTCGCCTCCTCGCTCGACCAGGTCGGCCCCGTGACGCGCACGGTGCTCGACGCGGGACTCCTGCACGACGTCATCGGCGGGCACGACCCGCACGACTCCACCTCGATCCCGGATGCCTGGCCGTCGTTCGCGGATGCCGCGCGCGCCGGTCGTCGCGAGGGCGCGATCCGCGGTCTCCGCGTCGGCGTCGTGACCGACCTCGCGGGGGGCGAGGGTTTCCAGCCGGGGGTCGTGCAACGCTTCGAGGAGGCGCTCGCGCTGCTCGAGGCCGAGGGCGCCGAGATCGTGCCCGTGTCGGCGCCGTCGTTCCGCTACGCGATCGCGGCGTACTACCTCATCCTCCCGGCGGAGGCGTCGAGCAACCTCGCGAAGTTCGACTCGGTGCGCTTTGGCATGCGCGTGACGCCCGATGGTCAGCCGACGGTCGAAGACGTCATGTCGGCGACGCGCGAGGCGGGCTTCGGCGACGAGGTGAAGCGCCGCATCATCCTCGGCACCTACGCCCTCTCGGCGGGCTACTACGACGCCTACTACGGCTCGGCGCAGAAGGTGCGCACGCTCATCCAGCGAGACTTCGACGCCGCATTCGCGCAAGTGGATGTGCTCGCGACGCCGTCCGCGCCGACGACCGCGTTCCCCCTCGGCTCGAAGGTCGACGACCCGCTCGCGATGTACCTCAACGACCTCACGACGATCCCGGCCAACCTTGCGGGTGTGCCGGGCATCTCGCTGCCGTCGGGGCTCGCTCCGGAAGACGGCCTGCCGGTCGGCATCCAGTTCATGGCGCCGGCTCGCGAGGACGCGCGTCTCTACACCGTGGGCGCTGCTCTCGAGCAGTTGCTCGAAGCGAAGTGGGGCGGCCCGCTGCTCGCTCAGGCTCCGGCCCTCTGACGCGCCGCCCTCCCACGCGCTCGTCAGGTGGTTGAGGAGCGCCGCGGAGCGACGCGTCTCGAAACCACCGCCGCTATGCGCTCGTCAGGTGTTGAGGAGCGCCGCGGAGCGACGCGTCTCGAAACCACCGCCGCTCGCTCGCCGCGCCCCGCGCGGCCGCCCTCAGTGCCGATGCTCATGCCCTCCCGCTTGCACCGCCGCATCCGCGTCCCCGTAGAGCCGCGCGACGTCCCACGGCTGCAGCCACCCCTGGTACGTGTCCGTTTGCGGCCACCCGCCGGGTGAGTCCTGCCAGGCCTCCTGCCGGCCGTACGGCAGCAGATCGATGAGCGGGAAGGTGTGGCTGATCTGCTCCGTCCCGCGCCCGTTCGTGTGCCAGGTGCGGTACACGGTGTCGCCGTCACGCAGGAACACATTGACGCCGAAGCCGCCGTTCGGTGGGGCGTCCATGTCGGCACCGAACGGGCTGCCCGCGGTCGAGTACCACTCCATGCGGTTTCCGACCTTGTCGCGGTACGCGAGCAGCTCCTCGATCGGGCCCTGCGACACGATCACGAAGCGCGCGTCGTAGGGCTCGAGGAACCCGAGCCGCGTGTACTGCATCGTGAGGCTCGTGCATCCGGGGCATTGCCACTCGGCGCCGTCCTGCCACATGTGGTGGTACGTGATGAGCTGGCTCTTGCCCTGGAAGACGTCGACGAGCCGAACCGGACCGTGCTCGCCCACGAGCGTGTACTCCGGCAGCTCGACCATCGGCAGTCGTCGGCGCTGCGCGGCGATCGCGTCGAGCTCGCGCGTCGCCGCCTTTTCGCGGATGCGCAACTGCTCGAGTTCTCGGCGCCAGGTCCCCTCGTCGACCACCGGGGGAAGTGCGGATGCCATGGGAAGCCTCCTTCGACTCAATGTGGACACTGTACACATCTGTCGCCCACGCTGCAGTGATGCAGCGGAGCCCAGCTCCGTTGTGCGGGGGGCGCCACGCCCCGAGGGCTTGCTCCATGGCCGATGGGCCCGCGTCGTTTCACACGGACGGCTGCGCGACAGCGCGAGCCCCCGCCGCGGCGCCGCTGCCCCCGACTGCGGGTCGGAGGCCGCCGCGGGTATCGCCGACGAGCCTGGCGCTGCGGGCCGGCACCACCACGGCAGCGCATCCGCCGCGGCGCGCGAACCGTACGGCGGGCCGTTGTGGGCGTCCGCGGTGCTGGGCGCCGCGTGATGGCGCACACCTACCGCGTCGGGATGCCGCGTGCACGATGGGAGAGCTACGCCGTGCGGCGGAGTCGGTCGAGCGCCGGGCTGCGCGACGGCAGCGGGGTGCGGCGCAGCACGCCGTCGTCGTCCGGTCGTTCGAGGAAGTACATGCCGCCCGTGCGAGTGATGCGCCAGCCGCGGTTGTGCACGAGCAGGTGGCAGTGGCGGCACAGGAGCACGCCATCGTCGATGTCGGTGCGCCCGTGATGGTCTTGCCAGTGGTCGATGTGATGCGCCTCGGTCCACGATGGTGGCCGATCGCACATGAGGCAGCCGCCATCGCGGGCCGCCAAGGCCAGCCGTTGCTTCTCGCTGAACAGCCGTTGTTCGCGGCCGAGGTTGAGTACGCGCCCGTCGTCGTCGAAGAGGATCGGCACCGCGCCACTCGCGCAGATGAATCGCTCGGCCGTCGCGATGGAGACCGGTTCGCTCTGCCCCTCGAAGTAGGCGACGCCCGGTCGGTTGCCCACGGCATCCGGTTCGGAATGCAAGTCGCGCTGCGTCACGAGGATGCGCACCGCCGGCTTGCGGTCGCCGAGCAGGCGGCCGTCGTCCACGCGGGCGCCGGCCCGGATGAGCTCGACGACGGTGTCGAGCACGAGCTGGTCGATTGTGCGCGCCTCACGCACGCGGTCGCTCGCGGTCGGCGTGGCGCCGACGGCGGCAGCGGCACCACCCGAGGCGGCAGCGGAGCCGGCGGGCGTGGTGGCAGCGGCAGCGGCGCCACCGCGCGCGTCGGCACCGGGCGCGGCGGCACCGGGCGCGGCAGTATCGGGTGCGGCAGTATCGGGTGCGGCAGTATCGGGTGCGGCGGCACGGGCGTGCGCGTCGATGAAACGCGGCCCCGGCCGACGAGGTGAGGTGACCGCGTCGACGATGGGCTTGACGATCGCGGCCGACTCCCGGTCGAGCAGGCCCGTGAGCCGCACCATGCCGTCCGCTTGCGGTGTGAGGCGCAGGAAGCGGCGCTCGTGCTGCTCGCGCTCGCGCTGGGCGACGCCCGCGAGATCGAGTTCGTCGCGGGCGCGGCTGGCGCGGATGCTGAGTTGCTCGATCGTGAGCGCGGGCGCCTCGGCGACGAGGACACGGGCCGCAGCCGTGAGCGCAGCGGCAGAGGAGCCGGCTGACTCCGCTGCGGCGGTTGAGCCCTCCGCACCCGCGGCGCAGTCGTCCTCGCCGGCGCAACTGCCCTCGCCGGCGCAACTGCCCTCGCCGGCACAACCGCCCTCACCAGCGTGCGCCTCAACCTCGCGCGCAAGCTCGGTCGCCCCGAGTCGCGTGCGGATGATGTCGGCCGCGTCGGGCGAGATGGATGCGGAAGCCACCGCGTCGCCGATCACCCGCAACCATTCCACTGGGCGCGGCCCGTCCGCCCGCTTCACAGCGGTGGGAAGCAGCTCGCCCGTCTTCACGAGCGTGCGCGCCTCGCGCGTCGACCCGCCTGTCAATTGTGAGATGAGGCCCTCGGCGGTGCGCTGACCGTACGTTGCGGCGAGGCCGCTGTGGCCGAGTTCGCGGCGCGACCGGTGGGCGATCTCGCCCGCGATGGCCGCCTGCACGGCCGAGAGCCGACGCTGCACCTCGGCGACCGTGCGCTGCGCGTCGAGCAGTTCGGCATCGCGCATTCGCCGCACCTCGGGGAGGGCAAGCGGCACCGCCGTGTCGCCAATCGTGGCGAGGTAGGCGGGGGAGGAGGGCATGCGTCCATGATCCCAGGCATCGAACGCATGTTCTAGTGATTCTGAGGATTCGTGGAGAAGTCGTATCCACAGATGGGCGTGTGGAGAGGATGCCGCGTCGCGCCTGCCACCCGACCGACCCCTGCGCAACCCCCTGCCGCACCGCAGCATCCGTCGCGAGGCTGGGCCCATGGCATCCGGATTCCTGCGTGGCGCAGCGCGCGTGACCCTCGGCGCGGGCCTCATCTTCCTGAGCATCGGGCACTACACCTTCGCGCGACGGGCATTCCGTGCGCAGATCCCCGACTGGGTGCCGCTCACGAAAGACCAGACAGTGATCGCCTCGGGCGTCGTCGAGACCGCCGTCGGCACGGCGCTCGTGGTGGCACCGCGCCGTATCCGTCCCGCGATCGGATGGGCGACGATCGCGTTCCTGCTCGGGGTGTTCCCCGGCAACATCTCGCAGTGGCGTGCGCGGCGCGACGCCTTCGGGCTCGACACCGACGCCAAGCGCTTCGCGCGGCTGTTCCTGCAGCCGGTGCTCATGGTGTGGGCGTGGTGGTCGACGCGCACGCCTCGCGAACGCTGAGACCGAGCACGTCAAGGGCCTGTGCAGATTCGTGCGCGCGTCTTGTGCTGGAGGAGACGAACAGGAGACACCATGACGCAGATCACCGAGAGCATCGACCTCGACGTGCCGGTCACGACGGCCTACAACCAGTGGACGCAGTTCGAGTCGTTCCCGCGCTTTCTCGACGAGGTCGAGTCGATCACCCAGCAAGACGACACGCACCTGCACTGGAAGGTGAAGGTCGGCGGCGCCGAGCGCGAGTTCGACGCGGTCGTCACCGAGCAGAACCCGGATGAGCGCATCGCCTGGAAGAGCACCGGCGGGGAGACCCAGCACGCGGGGGTCGTGACGTTCCACAAGCTGAGCGACACCACCTCGCGCGTGACGGTGCAGCTCGACTGGGAGCCCGAGGGCGCCCTCGAGGTGCTCGGCTCGTGGGTGGGCGCGGGCACGCACGCCGTGCGCAAGGACCTCAAGAACTTCAAGGAGTTCATCGAGTCGCAGGACAGCGAGACGGGCGCCTGGCGCGGCGAGGTTCCCCGCTGATCCGGGCCGTGCGACGCTGAGGCGGATGCTGCGCCCGCTACTGCAGGTTCGCGTGCCGCGCGTCCATGTCGGCCGTTGCGACACCGAAGCGCGCACGCAGTTCCGAGCACACGGCATCCGCGAGCACGAGACAGCCCTGCTCGAAGAGCGACCCCGCGTGCTGCGCGCTCGGCACGACCGTGCGCGCGGGCACGACCACGACGCGCGCCCCGAGTGAGGCGAGCGGCACGTCGGCCTGCGCGCTCAGCGCCACGACCTCCGCGCCGACGGTCATCGCGGTCTCGACCTGGGCGCGCGCCGGAGTGCCGCCGCCGCTCGACGACAGCACGATCAGCAGGTCGCCCGCGCCGATCGCACGCGTCGCGGTCTCGCCGACGACGGCGGCGTCGATGCCCAGATGCATGAGCCGCATCGCGAAGGCGCGCGCCACGAGCCCCGACCGTCCGAAGCCCGAGAGGTAGACGCGGCGGTCGAGCCGGATGCGGTCGACGAGCGCGTCGAGCTCGGCGGGCGACACCGCCTCGACGAGAGCCGCGAGCTCCGCGACAGCGGCCGCGGCGCGCTCGTGCGCGCTCACGCGTGACCGCCGATCTGCTTGCGCGAGGCGACGAGCAGGCGTCGCGCGGCATCCGCGTTGCCCCGGCTCGCGAAACGCTCGTAGAGAGCAGTCGTCATGACGGGCACGGGCACGCCGAGCCGCACGGCCTCTTCCGTCGTCCACCGCCCCATCCCCGAGTCGGAGACCTCGACGCCGACCCCTTCGAGGTCGGTGTTCGAGGCGAGCGCCTCGATCATGTTCTCGAGCAGCCACGAGCGCACCGATGAACCCTGCTGCCATGCCCGCAGCCCCGCGAGGGCGTCGAGTTCGGGATGCGCCGACAGCACCGCGAAGCCCTCGGCGTACGCCTGCAGGATGCCGTACTGCACCCCGTTGTGCACGGCCTTCACGAGGTGACCCGCTCCGACCTCGCCGACGCGCGCGTAGCCGTCCTCGTGCGAGAGCGTGCGCAGCACGGGCTCGAGCCGTGCGAAGTCGTCGAGCGCGGCCCCCACCATGAGGCCGTAACCGTTCTTCCAGCCCCACTGGCCGCCGCTCACGCCCACATCGGCGAAGCGGATGCCGGACGCCGCGAGCAGCTCGCGGCGCCCCGGCGCGTCGCGGAAGTCGCTGTTGCCCCCGTCGACCACGAGATCGCCCGCCTCGGCGGTCTCCGCGAGCTGCGCGATGACGGATGCGGTGATCGCGCCCGGCGGCAGCATGACCCACAGCACGCGCGGCCCTGCGACCCCCGCGACGAGCTCGTCGAGGGAGGCGACGGCGCGCACGCCCTCCGACTCCGCAGCAGTCCGGGCGCCGGCGTCGAGGTCGAAACCCACCACGTCGTGACCGTCGGCGACCAGTCGTCGGGCCATGCCCGCGCCCATCTTGCCGAGCCCGATCAACCCAATCTGCATCCGGAACAATCCAATCGTCGATTCGCGTGCGTCACGGGCGCCGACTTGACGCTCGCCCGTCCACTATCGGATAGTCGGCGGGGCGTGAATAGTGCCATTGGACGCGGATTGGTCGGAGTTGAAGCATGGATGTGATCGACGCGCTGGCGGAGTGGTCGGAGCGGCCGGGGCCCATGTACCGCCGCCTCGCCGGGGCGATGGCGGATGCCATCGCACGCGGCGATCTCGTGGTGGGAGAGTCGCTGCCGGCCGAGCGCGCCCTCGCCGCGAGCCTCGTCGTCGCGCGCTCGACGGTCGTCGCGGCATACGACCTACTGCGCGAGCAGGGCCTCATCGAGAGCCGACAGGGCAGCGGCACCTGGATCGCTGGCGCCGCCCGTCAGGGCCAGGCGAACTCGCAGGCGCCCGACTCGCTGCGCGCCGCCGCCTATCGCGACGGCGGCCAGACGATCGACCTCGCGACGGCCGCCCTCCCCGCGGCGGATGCCGTGCGTGCGGCGCTGCGCGACGTCGCCGAGTCGCCCGACGACGCGCTCTTCGGCTCCGCCGGCTACCACCGGCTCGGTCTGCCCCGCTTGCGCGAGGCGATCGCGCGCCAGTATCGGGAGGCGGGCGTGCAGACCACGAGCGAGGAGATCCTCGTGACGACGGGAACCCAGCAGGCCATCTCGCTCCTCGCCGAGCACTTCCTCGGGAGCGGCGACGTCGCGGTCGTCGAGGAGCCGACGCCGCCGGGGGCGCTCGACGTGCTGCGGGCGCTGCCCGTCACGATCCGCACGGCGCCCGCCGTAGCCGGGCCCGACGGTCCCGACCCCGTGATCGCCCAGGTGCGGCGGGGCAGCGCGCGACTGCTCTACCTCAATCCCACCCTCGGGCTCACGGGCCGCGTGCTCGCCGAGCACGACCGGCGCCGCCTCATGCGCGAGCTCGCGCCGTCCGACATCGTCGTGGTCGGCGACGAGAGCCAGCGCGACCTGTGCTTCGACGAGCCGCCGCGTCCCATGGTCGGCGGGGCGGCATCCGGAACCGCGACGTTCGTCGCGATCGGCTCGCTCAGCAAGCTCTACTGGGGCGGCCTCCGCATCGGGTGGATCCGCGCCGCCGAGCCCGTCGTCAATCGCCTCGCGCGCACGAAGGCCCGCGCGGATCTCGGAACGCCCGTCATCAGCCAGCTCGTCGCCGAGCGCCTGCTCGAGCACTACGCCGAGACGCGCGGCGAGCGCATCGCGTGGCTCGAGGAGCGCCTCGCGGATGCGCTCGAGCTCATGCACGAGCACTTGCCCGAGTTCGAGGTGACGCGCCCCGCGGGCGGCCTGAGCTTGTGGGTGCGGATGCCGTGGGGGCTCTCGGGCGCGTTCTCGGAGCTCGCGACGCGCTTCGGCGTGTCGGTCGTGCCGGGCTCGCTCCTGTCGCACCTCGGCGGCGTCGACGACCGCTTGCGCATCGTCTTCGCTCGCGAGCGCGCCGAGTTCGCCGAGGGGGTGCGGCGGCTCGCGCAGGCGTGGGAGGCGTTCAGCTCGCGGGCGGATGCCGTGGGCCGCGATCTCGACGGCCCGATTCTGCTCTGAGGCCGCTCGCAGGGCGGCATCCGACCAAAACGGGCCAACTCAGTCCATTTGCTCCGAGATTGGCCCTGGGAGGCCCTTCCGGTTGCTGCCTAACCTCGCCAGGAGGCGATGCATCGGACTGCCTTGCGCCGATGAGAGGCCCGTCCATCGAGGCAATTCCAAGGGAGGAATCAAGTGGATAGCAATTGGTTTGCCACGCGTACCCGACGCGTGGTCGCGGTCGTCGCGGCCGCCGGTATCGTCGCGAGTCTCGCGGCCTGCTCGTCCGACGCGGCACCGCAGGAGGAGGCGACCGGCGCGTTCGACTGGAAGCGCTACGAGGGCGAGACCATCGAGGTGCTGCTCAACCAGCACCCGTGGCAGGCGGCCATCGAGCCGCGCCTCGCCGACTTCGAGGAGCTCACGGGCATCACCGTCAACGTCACGACCCTTCCCGAAGACCAGCTGCGCCAGCGCGTGCAGGTCGAGCTGTCGAGCCAGTCGACTGCGGTCGACGTCTTCATGTCGGGTGCGCTCGCCGAGGGCCGTCTGTTCGCCGAGCAGGGCTGGTACGAAGACCTCACGCCCTACGTCGAGAACGCCTCGCTCACGAGCGACGAGTACGCGTTCGACGACTTCGCGAGCGACGTCATCGGCGCGCACGAGATCGACGGCCAGCTCATCGGCGTGCCGATCCAGATCGAGACCAACATGCTCTTCTACCGCACCGACGTGCTCGACGAGCTCGGCCTCGAGGTGCCCACCACGACCGACGAGCTCGAGGAGGCCGCGAAGGCGATCACCGAGCAGACGGACCTCTACGGGTTCACGGCGCGGGGCCGCGGTGCGGCCGCCACGAGCCAGCTCGCGCCCTACCTCTACGGCTTCGGCTCGCAGTGGAACGACGAGGACGGCAAGGCGGCGTTCACGAGCGCCGAGGGCGTCGAGGCCTTCGAGTACTACGGTCGGATGCTGCGCGAGTACGGCCCCTCGGGCGCCGTCAACAACTCGTGGCAGGAGGTGCTGCCGCTCTTCCAGCAGGGCCAGCTCGCGATGTTCTCCGACGCGAGCGTCTTCGCGACGCAGCTGCTCGACCCCGAGCAGTCGACCGTGACCGACAAGGTCGGCTTCGCGCCGATCCCCGCGGGCCCCGAGGCGAACGGCCAGGCCTTCTGGGGCTGGGCGCTCGGCATGTCGCCGTTCTCGGAGAAGAAGAACGCCGCGTGGCTCTTCATGCAGTGGGCGTCGAGCCCGGATGTCGTGGCCGAGCTGCAGACGGAGGACGGCGTCGCGGGCGCTCGTGACTCGATCACCTCGTTCCCCGACTCGCTGCCGCAGGCGTGGATCGACGCGTTCTCGGCGTCGCGTTCGGTCGCGCGCTCGCAGCATCCGACGATCGCTCCCGTGCCCGAGGCGCGCGACATCATCGGCAACGCCGTGATCACCGCGATCGAGGGCGGCGACGTCGAGGCGGCCGTCGAGCAGGCCGGCGCCGATTTCGACGGCCTCACCCCGTAACACACCCGACGCGTGCGGGGGTCGCCCAGGCGGCCCCCGCACCCACGACACCAGGATTCAGAGACGCATGACGACATCCGCCCCCACGGCCGTCACGACCCGGCCGCGGCGCCGCGCATCCCGCGAGATCGGCTTCCGCGCGGCCTTCCTGGGGCCCGCCCTCGGCCTTCTCGCGCTGCTCGTCGTGGTGCCCCTCATCTACACGATCACGCTCGCGGTGCAGGACATGCCCGCGTCGCTGCGCGGCGGCACCTTCGTCGGCCTCGACAACTTCGCGGCTCTCGCGGGTGACGGCCGCTTCTGGGCCGCGACGGCCCGCACCTTCGCCTACTCCTTGTCGGCCGTCGTCATCGAGACGGTGCTCGGCGTGCTCATCGCCGTCGCGCTGCACCAGGAGTTCCGCAGTCGCTCGCTCCTGCGCTCGCTCGTGCTGCTGCCGATGATCGCGACGCCCGTCGCCATCTCGATGGTGTGGCGGCTCATGTTCCAGCCGCAGCTCGGCGTGCTCAACTCGATCCTCGAGGCGGTGGGGCTGTCGCCCCTCGACTGGGTCGCCGACCCGGCGCTCGCGCTGCCGTCGCTCATCCTCGTCGACGTCTGGGAGTGGACGCCGCTCATCACGCTCATCACCCTCGCGGGGCTCGCGGGTTTGCCCTCGGAGCCGCTCGAGGCGGCCATGGTCGACGGCGCCTCGCCGTGGCGCCGCTTCTGGCACGTGACGCTGCCGATGCTGCGGCCCGTCATCGGCGTCGCCGTGCTGCTGCGCTTCATCGAGGCGATGCGCACCTTCGACCCGATCTTCGTCATCACGGGCGGCGGTCCGCGCGAGGCGACCGAGACGCTCAACCTGTACGTCTACCAGCTGGCCTTCCAGTACCTGCGCCCGAGCTACGCCGCGGCAGCCGTGATCGTCTTCGTGATCTTCATGGTGCTGTGCAGCCTCGCCGTCGTGCGCCTCTCGAAGGGGGAGAAGCGATGACCGTCGCGACGCATCCGATCCGCCGCCGTCGCCGGGGCGCGGCGCGCGCCTGGCGCGCGGGCGTCATCGCGTGGCTGCTCGTGCTGCCCTCGCTGAGCGTCTTCGTCTACATGATCATCGTCGCGCTGCAGAAGCCGCTCGACATCACGAGCGGTGCCCTGTGGCCGGTCTCGGGCGCCACCTTCGACAACTTCGCCCAGGTGCTCTCGGGAAGCGACTTCATGAGGTTCATCGTCAACTCGCTCGTGATCGGCGTCGCCTCGACGCTCGTGTCGCTCGCGCTCGGCATCCCCGCGGCGTTCGCGGTGTCACACTGGCGTCAGCGTCGCACGGCGACGGTGTTCCTCATCGCGCGGATGCTGCCGGGCGTCGCGCTCGTCGTGCCCTGGTTCCTGATCTTCACGCAGCTCAAGCTCATCGACAGCTACATCGGCATGACGCTCAGCCACGTGTTCGTGACGCTGCCGTTCATCGTGTGGATGATGATCCCGTTCTTCGACGACCTGCCGCAGGATCTGTGGGAGGCCGCGCTCGTCGACGGTGCGGGGCACGCACGCTACTTCTTCACGGTCGCGGCGCCCCTCATCCGCACGGGCGCCGCGGCGGCCGCGATCCTCGCGTTCATCTTCTCGTGGAACCAGTTCATGTTCGCGGTGGTGCTCTCGGGGCGCGTGACGCAGACTGTGCCCGTGGCGGTGTTCCAGTTCATGTCGTACGGCTCGAGCAACTGGGGCCAGATCACGGCGGCGGCGGTGCTCATCACGCTTCCCGTGGTCGTGATCTCGCTCATCGTGCAGCGCTGGATCGTCACGGGCCTCACCGCGGGGGCCGTGAAGGGATGACGTCGGCGTCGATCCTCGCGATCGACCTCGGGTCGAGCAGTCTGCGCGTCGCGCGCGTCGACGAGGCCGCGCGGGTCGTGTCGATCGCGCGGCGGCGGCACGCCTTCCGCGACGACGCCGCGCGCGGCATCCGCCCGCACGAGCTCGCGGCCTCGCTGCGCAGCGCCCTCGAGGAGGTGGGCGGCGACGGCGTCGAGACCGTCGTCATGTCGTCGCTGTGGCACTCGGTGCTCGGCGTCGACGCGGCGGATGCCCCCGTGACGCGCGCGTTCACGTGGGAGTCGACGGAACCGGATGCCGTGGTGCCTGAGCTTGCGGCCGTGCTCGACGCCGAGGCCTACCGGGCGCGCACGGGCTCGTACCTGCACGCCTCGTATCCGCTCGCCGGCATCCGCCTGCTGAGCGACCAGGGCGCGCGGCCCGCGCGGTGGACCGACCTGGCGAGTTGGCTGCTGCGCACCGTGCTCGGCGTGCGGGTCGGCTGGAGCCCGCAGCTCGCGGCGGGTTCGGCGATGTGGCACCAGGGGCACGACGAGTGGGATGCCGAGACGCTCGACGCGGTCGGCGTGCCGCGGTCGGCGCTCGGCGAGGTGTGGCGCGAGCCCGTCGTGCTCGGCGCGGATGCGCCCGCGGGGCTCGCGGGAGCGCGGCTGCTGCCCGTGCTGGGTGACGGCTACTGCGACAGCGTCGGCATCGACGCGCTCGGCCCCGACGTCTCGGCCCTCACGGCGGCGACCTCGGGAAGCCTGCGCATGATCCTCGACGGCGTGCTCGACGATGCGCCCTTCGGCATCTGGCGCTACCGCGTGGGTTCGGAGACGACGGGCCTCGGGGGTGCCATCTCGAACGCCGGCAACCTGCTCGAGTGGGTGCGCGGCACGCTCGGCGTCGACGATCCGCTCGCCTTCGCCCACGCCGACGAGCCGCCCGCGTGGGACGGCCTCACGGCGCTGCCCGAGCTCGCGGGCGAGCGCGGCCCGCGCTACCGGCGCGAGGTGAGCGCCGCCGTGTCAGGCCTGCGCGGGCGCCACACGG
>Ga0180223_1000814_pt1 | contig 31590 bp, 30 predicted proteins | sample eDN5th30CKraftOP_FD_151337 | JGI IMG/M metagenome (GOLD analysis project Ga0180223, IMG submission 151337) | Enriched Organic Plus compost microbial communities from Emeryville, California, USA - eDNA 5th pass 30_C Kraft OP (version 2) (version 2) ... | reverse complement strand
CAGGTCTATGCGCCCAGTCCGGGCGTGGTCTATCCGACGCTCACTTTGCTGGCCGATATGGGCCTGATCGCCGAACAGCCCGGCGAAGGCAGCCGCAAGCTGTTCGCCGTCACCGATACCGGAACGGCGCGTCTGGCCGAAAATCAGGCTGAGGTGAAAGCCATCCTGGAACGGCTGGCCCATCTGGCGAAGAAGGCCGAGCGCAGCGACGGCGCGCCCGTCCGCCGGGCCATGCACAATCTGGCCATGGCAGTCCGGGGCCGCCTTGAAAAGGAAGGGGCCGATACCCAGACCATGTTCGACGCGGCGGCCCTGATCGATGAGGCAGCCCACAAGATCGAAAGGCTCTGAGAATGACGCTCACCGCTCATGTGCCGACCGGCCATGCCAGCCGTTATCTGCAACAGCTGTGCAAGCATTGGGGTCACAAGTTCGAGACCGATTTCGACGCGCAGCAGGGCCGGATCGCGCTCCCGATGGGAGCGGTCCGCATGACTGCCGCGCCTGAAGCGCTGACGGTCACGATCGAGCCGAAGGGAGATGCGGATGTAGAACAGTTCAAGCAGGTGGTGGTCGCTCATCTCGACCGTTTCGCCTTCCGCGAAGGGCCGCTGACCTTCGACTGGCAATAGGGCAGGGTAGGGCGGGATACCCCTTTGGTCCTAGCGCGTCGGTATCCGCCGCGCGCTCGCAAGGTGATGGGCGTGGGTGATCGCTACGGCAAGTGCGTCGGCGGCGTCCGCGCCCGCGATCTTCGCACCGGGCAGCAAGCGCGCGACCATGGCGTGCACCTGATCCTTGGACGCATTGCCCACGCCGACCACGGATTTCTTCACCAGCCGCGCGGCATATTCGCCCACGACCATGCCCGATCGCGCGGCCGCCAGCAGGATCACGCCGCGCGCCTGCCCCAGCTTCAGCGTCGATTGCGGGTTGACGTTGACGAACACCTCTTCGACCGCCGCGCCATCCGGGCGATGTTCAAGGATGAGGTCAGTCAACGCCATATCGAGCGCCATCAGCCGCGTCGGCAGCGGCAGTTCCGCGTCCGTCTTGATCTGGCCATTGGCGACATGGGTGAGGCGGTTGCCGTCCGCAACGATCAGCCCCCAACCCGTCGTGCCGAGGCCGGGATCCAGGCCGAGCAGGATCATGCCGGCTGTTCCTCCCCCTCAACGGACGGATGGGATGCGCCCGCATCGCGAAGGCAGGCGGCCAGCTTCCCATAGAGATTGGGGTGATATCGTTTCGAGCGTGGGTCGTTGCTCACGGTGGATATGAACGCGCCCCTCGCCGCGACATGGATGTGCCCGCTGGCTTCATTGAACCAGATTCCCACATCCAGCTTTACCGTTTTCGGCTCCTGCCGTGCGCTCATTTTGCCCTCCACCAGCAAGCGGACAGCACTCCGCATGAGGAAGGCCACACCAGAGCATGGCCCCTGTCAAAGAGGAAAAGTTTCCCGGCCTTAACCCAGCTTCTCCATCACCGCGTCGGGCACTTCATAATTGCCCCACACGGTCTGGACGTCGTCATCATCTTCCAGCGTGTCCACCAGCTTGAGCAGAGTCGCCGCGCTGCTTTCGTCCACTTCCACCGTGGTTTGCGGCTTCCATGCCAGCTTGGCGCTTTCCGCCGGGCCGAGGGAGGCTTCCAGTGCCTTCGCGACCTCATGCAGCGCGTCCATCGCTGTCCACACTTCATGCTCGTCCTCGTTGGAGGACACATCCTCCGCACCCGCTTCCAGTGCCGCCTCGAAGATCGCGTCGGCATCGCCCGCGGTCGCCGGATAGGTGATGAGGCCCATGCGGTCGAAGCCATGGCTCACCGCGCCCGAAGCGCCCAGATTGCCGCCATTCTTGGAAAATGCCGTGCGGACGTTGGTCGCGGTGCGGTTGCGGTTGTCGGTCAGTGCCTCGACAATGATCGCCACGCCGCCGGGACCATAGCCCTCATAGCGGATTTCCTCATAATTTTCCATGTCGCCACCCAGAGCCTTGTCGATGGCGCGCTGGATATTGTCCTTGGGCATGGATTGCGCCTTGGCCGCGTTGACCGCCAGGCGCAGGCGCGGGTTCATGTCCGGGTCGGGCATGCCCATCTTGGCCGCGACGGTGATTTCGCGGGACAGCTTGGAGAACATCGACGAGCGCTTCTTGTCCTGCGCGCCCTTGCGATGCATGATGTTCTTGAATTTGGAATGGCCAGCCACAGCCCGCTCCTGAAACTGTTGGTGCTAAGGAGCGCGCTCTCTAGCGTTCAGGACGCGTCCGCGCAACTTAGACGAGTATGGCGGTGCCGGAAGCCGACACCATCAGCATCGACCCGTTCGACCCCAGCACTTCATAGTCGAGGTCAACGCCCACAACGGCATTGGCGCCCAGCGTTGCCGCGCGCATCCGCATTTCGCCGATCGCCTGTTCCCGGGCGCGTTGCAGCACGTCCTCATAAGCGCCCGAACGCCCGCCCACGATGTCGCGAACGCTGGCGAACAGGTCGCGGAACAGGTTGGCGCCCACGATCACCTCTCCGGTGACTATGCCGAGATATTCCTTCGCCGGCCGCCCTTCCAGACGATTGGTGGTGCTGACGATGATCTCGGTCATGGGCGCTCTCCTGTTTCGCGGGCGTTATTCGATTCCCAGAGCGTTCTTGTATGTTTCCAGCAGCGCTTCGGCTTCCATGCGCGCGTTGCGCTCCATCTTGCGGAGCCGGACGATCGCCCGCATCGTCTTCACGTCATAACCATTGGCCTTGGCTTCCAGATAGACGTCCTTGATGTCGTCCCCGATGCCCTTCTTTTCCTCTTCCAGCCGCTCGATGCGTTCGATGAAGAGGCGTAGCTGTTCGGCGGCGACATTGCCATCGCTCATGGGAATCTCCGTGTGAGTGTGAATCGGTTGACGCACGCTCCTAATGGCTGTCGGCGTTCTTCGCCACACTCTCCTTCATCTTCTCGATTTGCTCGGGCGTCGCTTCCGTCTGATAGCGGTCCTTCCATTGGGTAAATGGCATTCCATGGATGATTTCCCGCGCCTGATCGCGGGTCAGGTTGCCATCCGCCTCCGCGATCCAGTCGGCGAGGCAGTTGCGGCAGAAACCCGCCGCGCCCATCAGGTCGATATTCTGGACGTCAGTGCGATGTTGAAGATGGGCCACCAGCCGCCGGAAGGCGGTTGCGGCAACGGCGTCGTTGAGTATGGTGTCGCTCACGGCGAAGCCTTTCGCTGATCTACACAATCCTGTCGTGCAGCATGGATAACCGATAACCGCGCCCAGGCAAGCCAGGGGCGACCCTATGCTCAGGAGAAGATAATGACAAGATTGCCGCCCCGCTCGCGCAAGGTCCGCATTCTCGCGACCCTTGGCCCGGCCAGCGACACGCCGGAGATGATCCGCGCGCTGTTCGTCGCCGGAGCGGACGCGTTCCGCATCAATATGAGCCATGGCAATCATGAGGATCACGCCGCCCGCATCGCCGCTATCCGCGCGCTCGAAAAGGAATATGGACGGCCTACCACCATATTGGGCGACCTTCAGGGACCGAAGCTACGCGTCGGCACCTTCGCGCGCGGATTAGCGGTACTCAAAACCGGCGCGCGCTTCATTCTCGACCGCGATGAAAAGCCGGGCGACGCCAAGCGGGCGAACTTGCCCCATCCGGAAATTTATGCCGCGCTGGTGCCCGAAACCCGGCTGCTGCTGGATGACGGCAAGCTGGTGCTGCGCGTCAAGGCAGTCTCGGACGATCGCATCGAAACGGTGGTGGAGGTCGGTGGCGCGCTGTCCAACCGCAAGGGCGTCAATGTGCCGGACGTGGTCGTGCCGGTGCCCGCGCTCACCGACAAGGACCGCCGCGACCTGGCTTTCGCGATCGAACAGGGGCTGGACTGGATCGCGCTCAGCTTCGTTCAGCGGCCGGAAGATCTGGCCGAAGCGCGGCGGCTGATGGGCGGTCATGGCGCGCTGATGGCGAAGATCGAAAAGCCCTCCGCCGTGCAGCGCCTGGAGGAAATCTTGGAACTGTCCGATGGCGTGATGGTAGCGCGTGGCGATCTGGGCGTGGAGTTGCCGCCGCAGGCTGTGCCGCCACTGCAAAAGCAGATCGTCGCCACCGCCCGCCGCATGGGCCGCCCGGTCGTGGTGGCGACACAGATGCTCGAATCGATGATAAAGGCGCCCACGCCTACCCGCGCGGAAGTGTCGGACGTCGCCACCGCCGTCTATGACGGGGCGGACGCGATCATGCTTTCGGCGGAAACTGCGGCGGGCGACTGGCCTCAGGAAGCCGTCGCGATGATGGACAGCATCGCGCACAGCGTGGAACGCGATCCCGGCTATTTCGCGCGGTTGCATTTCACCGAGACGCAGCCCGACGCCACCACCGCCGATGCGCTGGCGGAAGGCGCGGGCGGCATAGTTTCCGTTGTCGGAGCGAGCGCGATCACTTGCTACACCACATCGGGCAGCACAGTGCGGCGGGTGGCTCGCGAGCGGCCGCTCGTGTCGATACTCGCGCTGACGCCGCGACTCGACACGGCGCGGAAGCTGGGCCTCACATGGGGCGTTCATGCCGTGCGGACAAAGGACGTCGGCAATTTCGAGGAGATGATCGGCAAAGCCCGCCGCATGGCGCTGCGTCATGGCATGGTGGAAAAGGGCGGGAAGATCGTCGTGCTGGCTGGCGTCCCCTTTGGCACGCCCGGGTCGACCAATGTGCTGCACGTCGCCACTATTCGCGGCGATGAACTCAAAGGACGGGAATAGAGGGAAGGAGTCCCAGCGCGGCCAGTTCTTTCCGCAGTGTTAGTGCATCGCGAAACAGATGGCCGTGCATTCCCAAGGCTCGCGCGCCCGCCACATTCTCCTCACGGTCGTCGATGAAAAGGGTTTTGCCTGCCACTGCACCGAATCGCTCCAGCGCCAGCCGGAAAATGGCGGGGTCGGGCTTCACCATCTTTTCAACACCTGAAACCACAATGTCGCGAAAGGGTAAGAAGAAGGCCGCCTCCCGCGCATGGAAAGCCTGCCAGAACTCTGCGCTGAAATTGGTGATGGCGAACAGCGGGATGCCGCCTTCATGCAGGTCCGCAACGATCTGCGCCATGCCATCAACCATCGGCGTCACGCTATCGATGAAGCGTTCGCCCCACAGGCGGATCAGGTCCGCATGGCCGGGATGCCGCGCGATCAGTTCCGCGCTGGTTTCCGCGAAGGAGCGGCCTGCATCATGCTGGAAATGCCATTCCGCTGTCACAACGTCGCGCAGAAATGCATCAAGCGCCTGATCGTCGGGGATCAGGCGCTCGTAGAGAACCCTGGGGTTCCAGTGATAGAGGACATTGCCGACGTCGAAGATGACGGCGGCGACCTCCGCCACGGCTTCAGTCATTGCATCGTTAAAACGGACAACCGGTGCCCACTTTTCCGCGCGATGCTTTGTTTAGCCCTGGCGGGCCTTGAAGCGGCGGTTGGTCTTGTTGATGACATAGGTGCGGCCGCGACGACGGATCACGCGGTTGTCCCGGTGACGGTCCTTGAGCGACTTGAGCGAATTGCGGATCTTCATGGAAGCCAGCCTTTGATGAATCTTTATGATCGGAAAATCGAAGCGCTGCCCCTATGGGCGGGAAGGGCGAAAGTCAAGGGTGAGCGGCCCTCTTTTCCCGTCATTCATCCTGCATGCAGCAAAGCCGTGGCTGATGCGTTAGAGTGATTTATCAGGCAGATGAAATCATCCGCCGACTCGGAAATGACAGTAAAAAGAAGAAGCCGATCCGGGTTCATCTGGAACCGGCCCGGCCCGGGAAGGAATCCGCCGCGTGGCAACGTGTCAGGGCATATATTTTGTTGGGAGTGCATCCATGCTGAAAAAGATCGTTCTTCCCTGCTGTCTCGCCCTGTCACTGGCTGCCTGCGCGACGGCTGTGCCGCCGGTGGAGGTGACGCGTTTCCATGTCGGCGATCCGGCGCGCAGCGGCACCGTTGCGGTGGAGGAAATGCCCGGCAATCCGGATGTCAGCCTGGAATATCGCACCTATTCCAATGCGGTGCAGCAGGAATTGCAGAAGGTCGGCTTCACCCCCGCCGCCGAAGGCGCGAAGAGCGATTATGTCGCGCTGGTCGCCTTTCGGCGGGGCTTTCGGCCTACCGGCTATGACCGCAGCGGCAAGCCCGTCAGCGTCGGCGTAGGCGGCGGCGTTGGTAGCGGCGGCTATTCGGGCCTTGGCGTAGGCATCGGCATCAACCTGTCGGGCAAGCCCAAGGACATCGTGTCCACCGAACTCCAGGTGCAGATCCGCCGCCGCTCCGATTCGACCACCGTCTGGGAAGGCCGCGCCGTGACGGAAGCGCGCGAAGGCAGCCCCGCCGCGCAGCCCGGCCTTGCCGCCGGAAAGCTCGCGACAGCGTTGATCCAGGGCTATCCGGGCGAGTCAGGCCGCACTATAACCGTCAAATGACCATCTCTATTTCGAGCGCTTTCGACAGCGGCAATATTCGCCTTCTTTCTATCAACGACATGCCGGCGGCTGTCCGCGCCACGCTGGAGATTGTCCGCGACAATCAGAGTGATTTCTATCAATGGTTCCACTTCCGCGTGGCGGGCGTCGCCGGACGGGACGTGGAACTGGCCATCACCAATTGCGGGTCATCGGCCTATCCCGATGGCTGGAAGGGCTATAAGGCGCGCTACAGCGAGGATCGGGAAAATTGGCTGCTCGCCGATACCGATTATGCGAACGGCACGCTCACCATCCGTCTCTCGCCGGATAGCAACGCGGTCTGGGTCGCCTATTTCGCGCCCTATTCGATGGAGCGTCATCATGATCTGATCGCCTGGGCGGCCTGCCAGCCGGGTGTCGTCCATCGCGAGCTTGGAGTGACGCTCGACGGTCAGCCGCTCGATCTTTTGACGTTGGGGGACGGCCCAAAGCAGGTGTGGCTCTATGCCCGCCAGCATCCCGGCGAAAGCATGGCCGAATGGTGGATGGAAGGCGCGCTGGAACGCCTGACGGATGAGGAGGACGCCGTCGCCCGCCTGCTCCGCCAGAGAGCGACCTTCCACATCGTCCCCAACATGAACCCGGACGGCAGTCGACGCGGGCATTTGCGTACCAACGCGGCGGGCGTGAACCTCAACCGCGAATGGCACGAACCTTTGATGGAGCGCAGTCCCGAGGTTTTCCTCGTCCGCGCGGCGATGGAGGAAAGCGGCGTCGACTTCGCGATGGACGTGCATGGCGACGAGGCCATTCCCGCCGTTTTCCTTGCGGGCTTTGAAGGCATACCGTCGATCACGGACCGGCAGTTGGGTCTGTTCCATCGCTATCGCGACACGTTGGCCGCGCGCACGCCCGACTTCCAGACGAAACGCGGCTATCCCATTGCAGGGGAAGGGAAGGCGAACCTGTCCATGTCCACCAACCAGCTTGCCGAACGCTTCGGCGCGGTGGCGATGACGCTGGAAATGCCGTTCAAGGACAATGATGACCTGCCCGACGCGGACTATGGCTGGTCACCCGCCCGCTCGATGCAGTTGGGCAAGGATTGCCTCGCCGTGCTGGCCGAGATGATCGACGAGATTTGAGTTTGTCCGGTTTGGGTGCGTTGAGGACTTATCGCACGCCGTCATGCTAAACGAGTGCAGGTTGACGATGAAGTGACGACCGCCACCGGTCGTTTGCCAATCGTTCAATCGAACAGGTCGCTCAGAAAATCCTTCATCGCCCGGAAGCTGCGGTGGTCTGCATGCGGGCTATAGGCCATGCCTTTGTCGGACATGTGCACCGACTTGTCTGTAAAGGCGTGGCCGGTCTGGCCATAAGCATGGATCTGCCAGTCGCATCCCGCCTCGGTCAATTCCGTTGCCAGCGCAACGGTTGCCTCAGGCGGCGCGATGGGATCGTCCCAGCCGTGACAGATCAACAGCTTCGCCCGGATGGCTGCATTGGGAAAGGATGGCGCGTCATAGACGCCGTGAAAGCTCACCCCGCCCGCAATGTCGGCCCCGCTGCGCGCCAGATCCAGCACGCATTTCCCGCCAAAGCAGAAGCCCAGCGCCGCCGTCCGGGCAGCGTCCACCTCATCACGCCCCTTAAGCACATCATGCGCCGCGTTCACCCGATCGCGCAGCAGGGCGCGATCATTGTTCACGACATTCATATAGCGCCCGAAATCCTCGTCCGCCCGCGTCGTGCGATTGCCCTGCCCAAAGATATCCGCGACCAGCACGGCATAGCCCAATGCCGCGACCTCTTCTGCATAGACGAAATCCGCTTCCTTCGTTCCCATCACATTGGGGAACAGCAGCACGCCCGGCACGGTCCCGGTCGTGGCGTCATCGAACACGGCCATGCTTTCGAATAGGCCGCCTGGTCCTTCATGCACAATGGTCTGGCGTTGAATTGTCATGGTCAGATACTCCCAAATCCCCAAGCCTCGCCTCGTTCCGCGCTGTTGATGCGGTGCGGGCGCTTCCAGCCGATCCGCGGCCGTTTGCGAAGCCGCAGCGTCGGCCAGTCGCCCCGGTCGCTCCGTTCGGCAAGCCGCATTCCCTGCGCCCGATAGGCCGCCAGCACCGCGTCGGCCTGTTCCTTCAATAGTCCCGCCAGCACGATCGTCCCACCTTCTTCGACCAGCGCGCAGAGCGATGGCGCCAGTTCGATCAGCGGCCCCGCAAGGATGTTGGCGATCAGGAGGTCATAGGGCGCGCGCCCTATGATGACGGGATGGTCCGCGCCCGCCGCCGTGCACAGAATGACCTGACCGGCAACCGCGCCCAGCCGCACGCCATTGGCCCGCGCATTGTCCGCGCTGACCTCCACCGCGACCGGATCGATATCCGAAGCCGTCGCCTGGGCGCGCGGCCACAGGCGCAGCGCCGCGAAGGCGAGCAGTCCTGTGCCCGTGCCGATATCGGCGACGTTGCGGAACCGCATCCCTACGCGGTGCATCCGGTCCAGCATCATCAGACAGCCCGAGGTCGTCTCATGCTGGCCCGTGCCGAAAGCGCGGCTGGCTCCGATCAGGAAGTTGACATGGCCGGGCAGTTCGGGATCGCCGGGCAGGTTGCGGACATGAAAGCGCCCGGCAGTGACAGGTTCCAGCCCCTGCTGGCTCAGCGTCACCCAATCTTCGTCGGGCAGTTGCTCGATCGCGGGCCTGATGCGGGCAGCGCTCGGCACCAGCGTCCGCAACAACTTCACCGCGGCGGCGCTGGGCTTGCCCTCGAAATAGGCTTCCAGTCGCCAGCCATCGTCATTGTCCGGCTCCGCCTCGCTGGTCATCAGCACCGGCGGCCGATCCATCATCGAGAAGGCGGCAATGTCGCTTTCCAGCGCCTCGGCCTCGGCGCGGGTGCAGGGGAGCGTGACTTTCCAGCTTTGGACGAGATCGGCGGCATCGTTCATGCCGCCGCCTTACTGCACGGATAAGGGGAGGGGAAGTATTGGGCGTATGGAGTCCGCAGACTTATGTTTCATGTGGCGGGTTTCGGCCATTTATGGACATAACCCACATTCGTTCGTCCTGAGTAGCCACTGAGCTTGTCGAGGGGACGTATCGAAGGACATGGGGGATGCGCCAGCCTTTTCGATTTCGCTCGGCCCCTATCCAGGATGAACGGGGAAGGAAGCGGATAGTCTCCAATCCACCTATAATCCTCATTCAACCAGCCGTCTCCGCTCCTTAAGCGACCTGCCGGCTGAAGTCCGACGATGCGACCCGCAGGCCCGACAGCTTGCCTTCCACCGTCATGAAGCCGCGTTCAAGCTGGTCGATTTCCGATGCGACCACTTCGGTGTCCTGCCGGATTGCTGAAATGGTGCTCGACATCGAATCGGCGGCAAGGGCGGTCTCGTCCACGGCTGCCGTTATCATGGTCACGGTCTGGGCTTGCAAGTCCATGGCGTGACGGATGCGCTGGGCGCTGGTCTGCACCTCGCCCACCGTGTCGCGGATGCGTTCGTTGGTCTGGACGGACTGGCTGGTCGATGTCTGAATGTCGGCGATCTTGCCTGCGATTTCATCGGTCGCCCGGGCGGTCTGGTTGGCGAGGCTCTTCACTTCCTGCGCGACGACGGCGAATCCGCGCCCTGCATCACCCGCGCGCGCCGCTTCTATTGTGGCGTTGAGCGCAAGCAGATTGGTTTGCCCCGCAATGTCGCGGATCAGGCCAAGGATCGATTCGATCGACTTGGCATGTTCGGAAAGGGTTGCGGACATGGTGACAGCGTCGCTCGACTGCTCGGCGGCCCGCTGCGCCACATCCGCGGCGCTTTCCACTTCGGCGCGGGCATCGTCGATGGCGCGGATCAGTCCGGCGGAGGTCTGCGCTGCGTCCCGCATGGCGAGCGCCGACTGCTCGGCGGCGGCGGCGACCTCGGATGCCTTGCCCAACATGCCGCGCGTGGCGGCGGATGCGTCCTTGGCCTGTTCGCGTAGCGATTCGCCCAGATGCGACGCGCTGTCGATCTCGGCGACGATTCGCTGTTCGAACAGGGCGCCAAAGTGCATCCGCTCGGTGCGCCGGGCATCGGCGATGTCCTGCGCCATGGCGTTGCTCATCATGCCGATGCTCATCATGGACATGCGGTTGACCGTCCGCAGCAGCCTTTGGCAGCGCGGCCTGTCGTTCCAGATGCGGTCGCAGACAAGTTCCGCGATCTTTTCATCGCCGCGCGCGATCGAAGCCAGCACCGCGGCCACCGGCAAGTCATGCTTGCTCGCGTGGCGGGCGCAAGCGGTCGCGATGTTACCCCATTCCCCGGCATCGAAGCGCAACAGCTTTTCCCGCACATAGTGACGCGTGCTGACCTCGATCTTACGCAGTGCTTCTGGCGGCAGATGTTCGGTCAACTTCGCTTCGGCCGCATAGGTATTGAAGAATGTCTGCGCGACGATATCGAGGGAATCTTCGATCAGCCCATATATTTCCAGCGCTTCAGGCCCGATGGTGGGGTCCAGTTCGGCCAGATTGTCGGCCTGGATGATCCAGCTGTTTGCGGCAGACGACATAGAATAAGGTGTCCCTGAATGGTGCGCGATCACATCTCGGCCTGCATAGCCCGCTTTGGTTAATCGATCCTTTATCCCAGCTTTCACGCGCCACGTTCCGCCGTGCCTTGCCCTTCGCCGCGTTCGCTCTTAAGGGGGGCGGAACCAGGGACAAAGATCAGGGACACGGGTAGACATGGCGCGATCCACCAGCCGGCCGCTCTCGCCGCATTTGACGATATGGAAATGGGGGCCTGCCATGGCCATCTCCATCCTGCACCGCATCACCGGCAATGGCCTCGCCATCGTAGGCGCGCTGGGGCTGGTCTGGTGGCTGCTTGCCGCGGCGACCGGGCCGGAAGCCTATGCGACCTTCCTCAAATGCGCGACTTCGCCGATCGGCTATATCGTCATGATCGGCTTGACCTGGGCATTTTTCCAGCATCTCTTTTCCGGCCTTCGCCACTTCGTGCTCGATATGGGCGCGGGTTACGAGCTGAAGACGAACAAGAGCTGGTCGATCGCCGCGATGATCGGTTCAGTCGTCGTGACGGCGCTTGTCTGGGCGTATATCTGCGGGGGTAAGTTCTGATGGGAACGGGAACCGGAATCGGCCGCGTTCGTGGCCTTGGCTCGGCGCGGCACGGCGCGCATCACTGGCTGGCGCAGCGTTACACCGCCGTCGGCAACCTGCTGCTCGTCCTGTGGCTGATCTTCAGCTTGCTGACGCTGCCCGGCCTTGATTATGAAAGCGTGACGCACTGGATCGCCAATCCGCTGGTCGCGGTGCCGATGATGCTGATGATCGTCAGTATTTTCTGGCATTTGCGTCTTGGGATGCAGGTGATGCTGGAGGATTATGTCCATGACAAGGGCCTTGCCTTCCTGTCCGTTCTTCTCCTGAACTTCTACGCCATTGGCGGCGCGGCCGCCGGCATCTTCGCGATTGCGAAGATCGCCTTCATGGGAGCTGCCGCATAATGTCGACCGAAGCCTATAAGATCATCGACCACACATATGACACCGTGGTTGTGGGTGCGGGCGGTTCGGGCTTGCGCGCGACCATGGGCAGCGCCGAAGCGGGCCTCAAGACCGCCTGCATCACGAAGCTGTTCCCAACCCGCAGTCACACCGTGGCGGCGCAGGGCGGCATCGCGGCGAGCCTTGGCAACAACTCGCCCGATCACTGGACCTGGCACATGTATGACACCGTCAAGGGGTCGGATTGGCTGGGTGACCAGGATGCGATTGAATATATGGTGCGCGAAGCACCCGCCGCCGTGATCGAGCTGGAACATGCCGGCGTGCCTTTCAGCCGCAACGATAACGGCACTATCTACCAGCGGCCCTTTGGCGGCCATATGCAGAATATGGGCGCCGGTCCGCCGGTGCAGCGCACCTGCGCCGCCGCGGATCGCACTGGCCACGCCATGCTGCACGCTCTGTATCAGCAGTCGCTGAAATATGACGCGGACTTCTACATCGAATATTTCGCCATTGACCTCATCATGGAAGATGGCCCGAACGGCAAGGAATGCCGGGGCGTCATCGCCATTTGCCTGGAGGATGGCTCCATCCACCGCTTCCGCAGTCAGGCGGTTGTGCTGGCGACGGGCGGGTATGGCCGCGCCTATTTCTCCGCCACCTCGGCGCATAGCTGCACTGGCGACGGCGGCGGCATGGTGCTGCGCGCGGGCCTGCCTCTGCAGGATCTGGAGTTCGTGCAGTTCCACCCGACCGGCATCTACGGCGCGGGTGTGCTCATCACCGAAGGCGCGCGCGGCGAGGGCGGCTACCTCACCAACTCCGAAGGCGAGCGTTTCATGGAGCGCTATGCCCCCTCGGCCAAGGATCTCGCCAGCCGCGACGTGGTATCGCGCTCCATGGCGATGGAAATGCGCGAAGGGCGCGGCGTCGGCCCGAACAAGGACCATATTTTCCTGCACCTCGATCACATCGATCCCAAGGTGCTGGCGGAGCGTCTGCCGGGCATTACCGAAAGCGGCAAGATCTTCGCGGGCGTCGACCTGACCCGCCAGCCGTTGCCCGTGACGCCGACCGTTCACTATAATATGGGCGGCATCCCCTGTAACTATCATGGCCAGGTGGTGACAAAGGTCGGCGACGATCCCGAAGTCGTGGTGCCGGGCCTCTATGCGGTCGGCGAAGCGGCCTGCGTGTCGGTCCATGGCGCGAATCGCCTCGGCTCCAATTCGCTGATCGACCTTGTCGTATTCGGCCGGGCGACCGGCTTGCACCTCAAGGAAACGATCAAGCCTAATGGCGCGCATCGGCCGCTGCCCAAGGATTCGGCAGATCTGGCGCTGGGCCGCCTCGATCACTTCCGCAACGCCAAGGGCGGCTCGTCCACCGCGAAAATCCGCCTCGAAATGCAGCATACCATGCAGAAGCATGCTGCCGTGTTCCGCGACAGCGCGCTGCTGTCCGAAGGCGTCGCCAAGATGGCGGAGGTCAACAAGCGGCTTCAGGATGCATCCATCGCGGACCGCTCGCTGATTTGGAACACCGACCTTATCGAGACGCTTGAGCTCGACAATCTGATGTCGCAGGCCGTGTGCACCATGGTCAGCGCGGAAAACCGCAAGGAAAGCCGCGGCGCCCACGCGCATGAGGATTATCCGAACCGCGACGACGAAAACTGGATGAAGCATACGATCAGCTGGTTTGAAGGTTGGGGCGGCAATGGTGGCAAGGTCAGCCTCGATTACCGTCCGGTCCATGACTATACGCTCACCGACGAGGCGGAGTATATCAAGCCCAAGGCGCGCGTTTACTGATCGCCTGCAAAGGCTGAAGAACGCACAGGGGGCGGGCCTGCAGCTCGCCCCCTTTCCATATGCGCGCCGTCAGAGTGTGTTGGCGTCGTCTCTTTGGTGGGCTAGACGGCAAGCATGGAAATACGATCCGAGCGCCCCTCCGATGAAATGGCCATTCGCCATCTCGTGACGGCGGCGTTTGCCGGCGCGCTCCACAGCAGCGGCACGGAAGCCGCCATCGTCGAAGCGCTGCGCGATGCCGGCGCCCTTACATGCTCGCTCGTAGCTGAAGAGGCCGGTGCGATCGTGGGCCATGTCGCCTTCTCGCCAGTCAGTATCGACGGTGTCGCCGGGCGATGGTTCGGGCTGGGCCCTGTCGCCGTCCGTCCCGACCGGCAGCAGCGCGGCATCGGCCAAAAGCTGATTGCCGCTGGGCTGGAGCAATTGCAAAAATATCGGGCGCAGGGATGCGTGGTCCTGGGCGATCCTGCTTATTATGGCCGTCTCGGTTTCGAAAGCGATCCCGCGCTGCACTATCCCGATGTACCCGCCGAATATTTCCAGCGCCTCAGTTTTGATGGCTCCGCGCCGTCCGGGACGGTGGCCTATCATCCAGGCTTTGCCGCCGGATAGGGCCGCGCCTCCAACCCTTGCCCCTTCCCCCCGCAAGGGTGTATCATGCCGGTCATTGGCCATGAGGCGGTCCTCATGCCGAGATGGCGCTTGCCGAAGACGAAACTGGATGAATGGCCCAGCGCGTCCCGACTAAGGACAAATGAATCAACGCCCTGCATGGTCACCCCTTCGGGAGAGCGACCATGGCAATAGTGCATCCAACTCCACTGGCATCCGCCCAGGAAAATTATGAAATCCGGGCCCTCGATCTGGGCGACATTCGCATTGCGCTCAAACAGGGCTGGGAGGATTTTCAGGCAAAGCGCGGCGATCTGGTCTTTGTCGGCTTCATCTATCCCATCGTGGTTCTGCTGGCGATTTTCTCGGTCAGCCGGGTGTCCATGCTGCCCTTCATTTTCCCACTGGTGGCCGGATCGGTCATGCTGGGTCCGCTTTTCGCCAGCGGCTTTTATGAGTTGGCGCGGCGGCGCGAGGCAGGGCTTGATACGCGGTGGCGGCATTTCCTGGATGTCGTGCGTGGTCCGTCCGCACCCGCATTGTTCGACCTTGCGAGCGTCACGGCGGCGCTGTTCATGGCGTGGATCGCGGCGGCCTGGTTCATCTATCAAGGAACTATGGGGCGTCTGGGGCCGGACGCAATCAGCTCTGTCGGCGCATTCCTGCATTCGGTTTTCACGACCCCGGAAGGCTGGAGCATGATTGTCTTCGGCAATCTGGCGGGCCTTTGCTTTGCCATCGCCACACTTGCGGTCAGCGCCGTGTCTTTCCCCATGGTGATCGACAAGCCGGTCAGCTGGGGTGTGGCGCTCCGCACGTCCGTTCGCGTCGCCCGGCGCAATCCCGTGACGATGACGATCTGGGGCCTCATCGTCGTTGCGCTGCTGGTGCTGGGCGCACTTCCGGCGCTAGTGGGATTGGCTGTGGTGCTGCCCGTGCTCGGCTATGCGACATGGCACCTCTATACGCGGGCCGTAGTGCGTTAGGGGCATGGGTCGCTCTCCAGAGTCCGTCCGGTCGAGACAGGGCGGACTCTAAAGCGACAGGAGCATGGGACGGGCTTCTTCCAACGCTTTTTGCCCGTCACCCGGATTGCCGTCGAACAAGGCAACGACAACGTGTCGGCCGCGCTTCAGCACGATGGCATAATTGTCCTTGAACAATCCGAAATGGGACAAGCCGCCCCGCGACACTTTCCATCCCAATCCGTAATAGGACGCTCCGGCATAAAGCGGCCTCTCCATGATGCGTGGGTTCGTCGGCTGGGCAGCGAAATGCCAATAGGTCATCGCCGTGCCGGACCATCCGCCTGCCGGTCCCAGCCAGTCGTCATAGCGCATGTTGCGCGTCGCCGGGATCAACCTGCGCGCGGCATCTTCAAAGGGCAGGCCCGACCTGCGTTCGACCAGAGCGCCCAATATGCAATAGCCGATATTGGAATAGGCCTGCCGCGTGCCCGGTTCGAACTGTTTGGGCGGCGGAGGAATATCGACGCAGCGGTTGTCGGTCTGGCGCTGGGTTACAGGGTCACCAGCCATGGCCCGATCCCACCCGCCCGCATGATGCATCAGATTGCGAGGCGACGTCCCCGCAACTGCTTCGTCCAGAGACAGGACATGCCGGTTCGCCAGTTCCATGACCACCGCCGCGGTGATGGGTTTTGACAGGCTGTAATAAGGATAGATTTTGGCTGGATCGGAACGGATGGTCAGCGTTCGCGGTATTTCATCCCGGTCGCCATAGGCGATGCTGGCCGATGTCAGTCCATGTCGGGCCATGAAAACCGTGAGCCGCTGGCGGGGATCGAAGGCGCCGGAAAACAGAATGGCGGCATAGGCGAGCAGAACCAGCAATAGCGACAAGATGACGGGCAGGAATTTTCCGCCCGATTGTCCGCCCCCTTGCATCATGGCTGCGGACAATCGAGTCCGGATGCCGGGAAGTCAAATGGAAAGAGGGAGGGCGCAGCCATCCGGCCGCGCCCTTCCATTGCCCGACAGCAATTTTTTTCTCCGGCCAAGCGGTCAGGCGGTCAGAAACATCTCCGGGTCCAGCGCCATCAGGCTCTCCGCGCCGCCTTCGATCTTGCGCCGCAGCGCGCCCGCATCAGGCATGATCCGTTCGGCGAAGAAGCGCGCCGTCACAAGCTTGGCCTCCAGGAACGTCGCGTCCCCTTCGTCTGCTTCCAGCAGGTCGTTCGCCGCCTTCGCCATGCGGAGCCACATCAGCCCTGTCGCCACGATCCCCATGATATGCATGTAGTGATGCGCTGCTGCCCCGGCATTGTCGGGGTTTTTCATGGCGTTCTGCATCAGCCACATGGTCGCGGCCTGCAATTGCTGGGTCGCCTTTTCCAGCGCCTCGGCAAAGCTTGCCAGCTTCTCCACGCCCTTGGCTTCGGCGATTTCGCCCGTCACGATCTTCAGGAAAGCTTGCATGGCTCGCCCGCCGTTCATCGGCAGCTTGCGACCCACAAGGTCCATCGCCTGAATGCCGTTCGTGCCTTCGTAGATCTGGGCGATCCGGGCGTCGCGCACATATTGCTCGACCCCGTTTTCCCAGATGTAGCCATGGCCGCCGAACACCTGCTGGCAGGCGACGGTCACGTCGAAACCCTTGTCCGTGCCGTATCCCTTGATGACCGGCGTCAGCAGCCCGATCAGATCGTCTGCAAGCTGGCGCTCCTCCTCGGTCGCGGCGTGGTGCGACAGATCCACCTGCAAGGCGCCCCACAGGATCAGGGCGCGCAGCCCTTCGGTCAGCGCCTTGGCTTCCATCAGCATCCGGCGCACGTCGGGATGGACGAACAGCGTGTCGGCTTTTTCCTCCGGCTCCTTCGGCCCTGTCAGGGCGCGGCCTTGCCGCCGCTCCCGCGCATAATGTACCGCGTTCTGGAAGGCGATCTCGCCCTGGCCAAGGCCTTGCAGACCCACGCCCAGACGCGCGGCGTTCATCATGATGAACATGGCGGCCAGGCCCTTATTCTCCTCGCCCACCAGCCATCCGGTCGCGCCGTCATAGTTCATGACGCAGGTGGCGTTGCCGTGAATGCCCATCTTGTGCTCGATGGAGCCGCAGGACACTGCATTGCGATCCCCCAGCGTCCCGTCATCCTTGACCAGAAACTTGGGTACCACGAACAGGGAAATGCCCTTGGTTCCTTCCGGCGCGTCGGGCGTCTTGGCCAGCACAAGATGAATGATGTTGTCCGACAGGTCATGCTCGCCCGCCGAAATGAAGATCTTGGTGCCCGTGATCGCATAGCTGCCGTCGGCAGCGGGGACGGCCTTGGTCTTGATGAGGCCAAGGTCGGTGCCGCATTGCGGCTCGGTCAGGTTCATCGTGCCGGTCCATGTGCCCGCCACCATGTTGGGCACATAGGTCGCCTTGAGCGCGTCGCTGCCCTTCGCCAGCAGCGCCGCGATCGCGCCCGTGGTCAGCCCATGGTACATTTCGAAGGACTGGTTGGCCGACAGCACATATTCGTTGAACGCTGTCGCCAGCACCGTGGGCATACCCTGCCCCCCTAACTCGGCAGGCGCGTGCAGCGTCGTCCAGCCGCCCTCGACGAACTTCTCATAGCCTTCCTTGAAGCCGGTCGGCGTCGTCACGCTGCCATCCGGGTGCCAGGTGCAGCCCTCCTTGTCGCCCACCATGTTCAGCGGAAACAGCACTTCGGCCGCTATCTTGCCGCCCTCAGTCAGGATCGCTTCGACCAGATCAGGAGTCACATTCTCAAAACCCGGCAGATTGGCATGGCGATCCAGCCCCACGACATGGTCGAGGACGAAACGGGTGTCGCGGACGGGCGCGGAATAGCTGGGCATGATCTTCTCCGAACATTTTGTTCTGTTTGCAAAAGGGGTGGGGGATCAGTCTCTGGCGATCGTGGCGATGAAGTTCGACAGTTCCATAATGGCTGCGTCGATATCGTCCTTTTGCCGGGTGAGCAGGTCGATGCGCGCTTTGCACTTGGCTATAGTGACGCGCCGCTGCGCTTCATGTTCCTCATCGGCGTCATAAAGGTCGATCATCTCGCGGATGTCGGACAGGCTGAAGCCCACGCGCTTGCCGCGCAGAATCCACGCCAGCCGCGCCCTGTCTCGTCGCGAATAGATGCGGGAAAGTCCCTGCCGCTCGGGCGAGATCAACCCTTCATCCTCATAGAAGCGCAGCGCGCGCGCGGTGACGCCGAATTCATCCGACAGATCGGTGATGCTATAGGTCTGCCGATCATCCCGATCCGGTAATTCGATGCCGGCAATGCTGGTTCGTTGATCCATATCGGCTATCTATAACCGCTTTACGTTTACGTCAAGGTTAGCATGTCGTGCGCCTTGGGCACTTTGTCCTGATGACAGCAGCCTTTATCTTCGTTAAAGGCGCGGACGATGTTGGGGGCAATCAGACAATCGGATAATGCACGGGGCCTGTTGGCTGCGCTGGCATTGCTTGTCTTTGCCATACAGCTGCTCGCGCCTTCGGGTTTCATGCCGGTGCGGACGGCAAAGGGCATCGTCGTGACACTCTGTTCCGGCACTGGCCCGGTCAAAGTCATGGTGCAGCGCGACTCCGTGGCGCAGGGCCGGATGAAGCAGCAGCATCACCAGCCCGCCGATGACGGCATGATGCAGCAGCATTGCGCCTTTGCCGGAGCCAACGCCACGCCAACGGTTCCGCCGCTTGCGCTGGCGGACGTTCCGCTGCCCGCGTGGCAACTGGCGTTCGGGCCGATCGCCTTCGCGCTCAAAACGGGTTTCATCGCCCGGCTGGCCGCGCCGCCACCGCCGTCTTCAGGACCGCCATCCATCCTCTGAAAATCCATGCCGTTGCGCGTTGGGCAATGACCTGACGCGCCGCTTTACGCACATGTTTTCAGAAGGTTTCCCTTTCCATGACCCATTATTTCCGCGCCCGTGGCGCGTCGTTCTGCGCGATTGCCTGCGCTCTTTCCGCCGTTCCGGCTTTCGCCGATGAAGCTGATCAACGTATCATCGTCACCGCCAGCCCGATCATAGAAGAAGCCGCGGCCAAGGTTGCCCGCACCCCTGGCGGCGTGGATGTCATCGCGGCCGAAGACTATCAGGACAAGCTCACCGTTTCCCTGCGCGATGCACTGAGTTTCTCGCCCGGCGTCTATACCCAGCCGCGCTTCGGGCAGGAGGTCCGCATCTCGATTCGCGGCTCCGGCATTTCGCGCGGCTATCATATGCGCGGCCTGACATTGTTGCAGGACGGCATCCCGATCAACAGCGCCGACGACAATGGCGATTTCCAGGAACTCGACCCGCAGGTCTTCCAGCATATCGAGGTCTATCGCGGCGCCAACGCCTTGCGGTTTGGCGGATCGACTCTGGGCGGCGCGATCAATGCGGTGACGCCGACCGGACGAACCGCGCCCGGCATCGGCATGCGGATCGACGGCGGCTCCTTCGATACGGTGCGCGGCAAGCTGGCCTATGGCTATGCCGATGATCGCGCCGATGCATGGGCCGCCATCACCGCCGACCGTTCCGATGGCGACCGCGATCATGGCAGGCGCAAGGCGCTGCGCTTCAACGGTAATGTGGGCTTCCGGCTCAGCGACACGGTCGAAACCCGCTTCTATGCCAGCGCCCAGAGCATCCGCCAGAAACTGTCCGGGGCATTGACGGAGGGCGATGCGCTCGACCATCCAGCCAAGGGCAATTTCACCGGCGATCAGGCGCGCAATATCGATTCGATCCGGCTCCAGAACCGCACCACCGTCCAGATCGATGGCGGCCGGATTGCGTTCGGTGCCTTCTACAACGCCAAGGAACTCTATCACCCCATATATCAGGTGATCGACCAGAACAGCGAGGATCGCGGCGTCTTTGCCAGCCTCGACTGGGCAGGCGACTTTGCTGGAATGCCGGTGGAAATGACGCTGGGCACTCAGGCGCGCTTCGGCAGGACCATCGCCAAGCAGTTCGTCAATAACTCCGGCAAGCGCGCCGCGCCGACCGCCTATGCGATCCAGAAGGCGCAGACGATCAACAGCTATGGCGAATTGCGCGTCGCGCCTGTCACGGACCTGTGGCTGATCGCGGGCGGCCTCTACACCCATGGCGCGCGCAAGATCGACAACCGTTTCCTGCCCGAACGCAGCGGCAAGGCGGATTTCGACAAATTCGCTCCCAAATTCGGCCTTCTCTATGCGCCGGCGAGCACGGTGCAGGTCTATGCGAACTACAGCCGCTCGGTCGAACTACCCGGCTTTGGCGAACTCAGCCAGACGCCGGTGGGCGGCGCGCCCGGTTTCACGCCTGTGGGCGCGCAAAAGGCATGGACGGCGGAGATCGGCACGCGCGGTCGCATCGGCATGGCGGCATGGGATGTCAGCCTTTACCGCGCCACGCTGAAGGGCGAAATGCTACAATATAATGTGCTGGCGGGCACCTATCCCGCCGCCACCTTCAACGCCGACCGGACGCGGCATCAGGGTATAGAAGCGGGGCTGGACCTGACGCTGGCGCCATGGGCGACGCTGCGGCAGATGTATCAATATAGCGACTTCCGTTTCCGCCACGACGCGACCTATGGCGACAATCGCCTGCCGGTGGTGCCGCGCCATTTCTATCGCGCCGAACTGCGGCTGGGCACGGATCGCGCCAGCATTTCCCCTTCGGTCGAATGGGCGCCGCAGGGCGCATGGGTCGACTATGCCAACACGAAGAAAGTTGACGGCTATGCCATGCTGAACCTCAGCGCGCAGGCGCAGGTGAGGGACGGCGTGACCCTTTTCCTCGACGCTCGCAACCTGACGCAAAAGCGCGCCATCGGCGACATCAGCGCCGTGGTCCAATATATGGGGCAGGCGAGTTTCTATCCGCTGGAACGGCGCGCTTTCTATGGGGGCATCCGCGCCCGCTTCTGATGCATGAAGGGGCAGCGGTTCCCTTTCCCGCCCGCATCCTTTAGGGGGCAATCCCATGTTGCGCCTTTCGGGACTGAAGCTGCCCCTCGACCACCCGGTCGAGGCGATGCCCGCCGCCATTTGCGAGCGCCTTGGGATCGCGCCGCATGAATTGCTGAACCACGTCGTCGTCCGCCGCGGCAATGACGCCCGGCGCAAGAATGCGATCCAGCTCGTCTACACCGTCGACGTGGAACTGACCGACGAAGCGGCAGTGCTGGTGCGCTTCGACAAGGATCATGACGTTCGCCCACGCCCCGACACGGACTATAAGTTCGTGACCAAAGCGGTCGAAGGCTGGTCCGGCAAGCGCCCCGTCGTCATCGGCGCGGGGCCGTGCGGCCTGTTCGCGGGCCTGATCCTCGCGCAGATGGGGTTCCGCCCGATCATCCTCGACCGGGGCAAGGTGGTGCGCGAACGCACCAAGGACACATGGGGCCTGTGGCGGCGCGGCGAACTCAACCCCGACAGCAACGTCCAGTTCGGCGAGGGCGGGGCGGGCACCTTTTCCGACGGCAAGCTCTATTGCCGGGTGAAAGACCCCCGCTTTCTGGGCCGCAAGGTGCTGGAGGAATTTGTCGCGGCGGGCGCTCCGTCAGATATTCTCACCGAAGCGCATCCCCATATCGGCACCTTCCGCCTCGTCACCATGGTAGAAGCGATGCGCCGTCAGATCGAGGCGCTGGGCGGAGAATATCGCTGGCAGCACCGCGTCGACGAACTCGAACTGGAGCGACAGGGCGACGGCACGCAGCGCCTGCGCGGCCTGCACCTTCACGACGGCGGTTTCATCGAAGTGGATCATGTCGTCATGGCGGTCGGCCACAGCGCGCGCCCGACTTTCGAGATGCTGCATCGGCGCGGCGTGCATATCGAACCCAAGCCCTTTTCCATCGGCGTCCGCATCGAGCACCCTCAAAGCTGGATCGACCGTGCCCGTTTCGGCCAGTGCGCGGGGCATCCCGCGCTGGGCGCGGCAGCCTACAGCCTTGCCCATCACTGCGCCAATGACCGCACGGTCTACAGCTTCTGCATGTGCCCCGGCGGCCGTGTGGTCGCCGCCACGTCGGAGGAAGGCCGCGTCGTCACAAACGGCATGAGCCAATATAGCCGCGCCGAATTCAACGCCAATTCCGGCCTCGTCGTCGGCATCGACCCGCAACGCGACTATCCCGAAGGCCCGTTGGCGGGCATCGACCTGCAACGCCGCCTTGAATCGCTGGCCTATGTCGCGGGCGGCTCCTCTTACAACGCGCCGGGGCAGACGGTTGGCGATTTCCTCGCGGGCCGCGCATCCACGCAGCTCGGCGAAGTCATCCCGTCCTACAAGCCTGGCGTGACACTGACTGACCTGTCTTCATTTCTGCCCGATTTCGTGCTGGAGGCGTTCCGCGAAGCGCTGCCTGCCTTCGGCCGCCAGATCGCGAATTACGATCATCCGGACGCCATCATGACCGGCGTTGAAACCCGCACATCCTCCCCCATCCGCATCACGCGCGGCAAGGATTTCCAGAGTCTGAACGTCGCGGGCCTCTATCCGGCGGGCGAGGGCGCGGGTTATGCGGGCGGCATCCTTTCCGCCGCGATCGACGGGATCAAGGTCGCCGAAGCCGTCGCCCTGGGTATCGCAGCGCGCTGATCCGGCGCAGCTTCATTACGGTGTCGTCCGGCCCCCCGATGCGCGATAACGGGTCATTTGCGCGTCATAGGCTTCCTGCGCCGCTTTCACGCGCGCCGATTCGGCTTCATAGGCTTCCCGTTCGCGCCGATACTGGTCCTGCGCCCGCTGCGATTCCGCCAGCGCGGCGGCATAGGCGTCCTTGTCCGACTTGATCCGCTCCGCGTCAGCCGCGGCCTTGGCGGCCATGTCGGCATTCAGGCGCAGCCGGTCCGCCCGGTCGGCATCCGGCGCAGGCGGGGGAGGGGCTGGCGTGGTGCCAGCCGCCCTCGCGGCGGCGTCGCCCTTGCCCAGATCGTCAATACCCTTCGCCTTGTCCCACAGCGTCTGCGGAATGGCGTCCGGGCAAGGCGTCACCTCGCCATTGACCGCGATCAGCCGCAGCATCTGCGCCACCTGCATTCCATAGGTATCGGCCTCCGCCCCGGTGGCGATACTGCGCTTGAGCGCGGCGGCCGAACAGGCGGTCCAGCTTTGTGCATTGTCGGGGTCGCTGGTCGATAGCGCCTGATATTTGCGCGCGACATCCGCATCGGCGCCTTCCGCCGGAGCGCCAGACGGCCCCGGATCGATGGCCCGGATCGGACGCGCGGCGGGCGATCCGCCCAATCGCTTCAGCCGTGTGGGCACATTGCCCGCCACATCCTTGAACGCCTCTATGGTCTGGCTATCGATACCCCTGATGCCATAGGTGTAGCCGGTATTGGGGTTGAAGAAGAGATAGGTGTCAGGCCGGTCCGCTCCCGCTGGCTGATAGGGGGAATCCTTGTTCGGTTCCTTTACCATCAGGCCCGTCGCGGTCTTTTCCACGGTGATGCTGTAGCTTCCGCCTTCAAGGACATAGGTGCCTTCCTCCACCGGCGCGGACTGGGCCAGCGCGGCCGATCCAGCGCCCAGCATCATGGCGATCATCATCCCGGCGATTGCGCGGACAAGGCTTTTCATCATTCCCCTACATTCCCATGTCATACGGACCAGGATGCAGCATAGCATCGGTCGCGGACGGGAACAGGCGCAATCATCTGTCTTCCTCCGCCCATGCCACCATCCGCATCGGTCCATGCCCGACCGCGCCAAAGGGATAGCAGGTGGTGAGCGCCAGCATGGGCCGCGCCGGATCGCGAGGATAGGCGAAACGGTCCCAGCGCACGACTTCAAACCCCGTGATCCGATAGCGGTGGGCCGTGCCGCTGATCGGCTGGACGTGAATAATGTCGCCCACTTTTGCTCGCGCGAGGAAAGCGAAATGCGTATCGCGATGCGCCGCCATGATGGTGATGCGGTCATGGCCCTGTGCGGCGGGCAACAGTGTCGGCCCGAACGCCATGGCCTGCCCCGATCCGCCGGACAGAATCACCTCGCGAACGCCAAGGCGGGGCACGCCGATGCGCGCCACCGGCGCGGTATCCGCCCAAGGCCACGGCTTGACCGGTCGACCCCGCGAGACGCTTTCATCAAAGGCGCGGTCGAGCAATATCTGCGCGGCCCATGCCTTGAGCGGAACCATCGCGCCCCGCGCCATCAGCGTCACGCCGACTACGCACAGCGCGATCAGCATCGTCCGCTGAAGGACGCGCCCGAAGGCGCGCCCTCCTTTCCTTGCGGTCGAGATCGCAGCGCCGCTCATGCCCGAGCCTCCCGGCGCATCCACACCAACCCGGCAAGGCCGATCAGCAGGCACAGCAGCCCCTGTCCGATCAGCAGGGCATAGCCGGTCGCCGTCTGGGGCAGGTCCATCGCCTCGGCCTGATCGGCGGGCTGCATGTCGCCCTTTGCCGCCGCATGAGTCGCCTGTCCGCCAAACAGCGTGTCGAAATCCCATCCGGCGGGCAGCAGCAACGGCAATTCTTCCCGCGTCAGCCCTACGCCGTCGGGGCGGCTGGGCGTTTCGTCCACCGCGACAAGGCTCGTCTGGCGGGTGACGATGCTGTAGCTCAGGCCCAGTTGCGTGATGGCTTCATCCGCCGTCGCATCATCCGTTTCCCCCGCCGCGCGGGCGGCTTCGACATCGGCAATGCGGCGATTGGCCCACAGCTTTGCGACGGCGGGGCTGTCCACGGCTTGCGACAGGTCCACCCGCCGCGACCAGGGCCGGTCCCCGATCATTCCGGACACGGTGAGCTTGCCCGACAGCGCATCGCCCTTGCCCAGCAGCACCAGCGGCTCCCCGGCATAAAGGTCCGGCAGGCGGCGGGGCGTCAGGTCCAGCGGCGCGCCGTCGACGCTGACTTTCAGGTCGCGCACGACCGGAGCCTTCAGCCGGTCGAGCAGGGCGGTCATCTTCGCCGCGACTTCCTCGCCCGAACCGATATTGGTGTAAGTGCCCCGGCCCGCTTCGGACATGCGGCGCATCAGATAGTTGTTGGGTGCGGATCCGATGCCGACCATGAAGACCCGGCTGCGTCCCCCCTTGGCTGCGATGGCCGCCATCATCTCCTTCTCGTTGGACAGGTCGCCATCAGTCAGGAACACAATCTGCCGCACGGTGCTGGCATCCGTCGGATTGGCATCCTCCAGCGCGGCCTCCAGTGCGGGCAGCATCTCCGTGCCGCCATTGGCCTCCAGTCCCTCGGTAAAGCGCCGGGCAAGCGCAATCTGGTCGGCCGAGGCAGGCACGCTGCGTTCGAACAGGCGGGTCATCGTATCGTCGAAGCGGATGACGTTGAACCGGTCCTGCGGCCCCAGCGTATCCAGCGCATAAAGCAGGCTTTCCTTCGCCGCCGCCATGGACTGCCCACCCATCGAGCCGCTATTGTCGATTACGAACAGCATCTCCCGCGGTGCCGCCGGAGCCTTTGTATCGCGGCTTGGCGGTGTGATCGACGCCATCAGATAGGACTGGCCATCCACCGCCTGCCGGAACAGGCCGATGGTTGGATCGGCGCTCGCGGACCGCCAGCGCAGTTCGAAATCGCGGTCGGCGGGCACTTGTCCATCGGCCAGCTTGATCGTCCGCGCCTGCACCCCGTCCTGCTCCACGGCAATATGGTGATACGGGCTGATGAGGTTTGCGGGTACGAAACCGGGATCGAGACGCACGGTGATCGAGACCGGGTTGATCTCTTTCCCCAGCGCCGGATGCGACAGCGGCGCGGTGACATTTCCGGCATCGGCCACGGCGGCCCCGTCCTTCAGCATATGCGGCGGCACATAGCGCGGCCCAACCACCAGCGGCAGGCGCAGCGCATATTCCCCGCCCAGTTGCCGCACCGGCGCCTGATATTCGATGGCGACCAGCACGGTTTCGCCCGGCCCCACATTGGCGACGCTGTTGCGGAACATATTGGGCCGTTCGGATTCGACCAGCCCCGCCTTCTTCCCTTCCTCGCGCGCCTTTTCATAAATGGCCCGCGCTTCCTCACGCCGCTTGATCCGGCCGATGATGACGCGTTGGCCGACGACCATCTTCAGGCTGTCGACCGCGCCGTCATCGGGTAGCGGATAGAGATAGGTGGCCTCCATCCATTGGGTGCTGCTGTTGCGGAAAGCCTGCGTCACGCGCACGCGAGCGATCTGGCCGCTGACGCGTACGTCCATGTCGGTGCCCAGCCGCATGGCGGGCAAAGCGGTGGCCACGCCCTTGCCGCGCAGCATCAGCGTGCCGCTGCCGATCGCATCGGGATCGCCCTCCGGCTCGGATGCCATCAGACGGCTGGTCAGGAAAATGGCGGCGATCAGGCCGATCAGCAGGAACAGGCCCAGAAAGGCCCGATGCCGCGACCGGCTGGGGAAGGGGAGAGGGGACATGGCAAAGCTCCATCATTAGCGGAGCCTTTCCAATAGGCAGCGGGTCCGCCGCACAGCCATGGGCAATGCAGGCCAGTTTCCGCCTTCTCCGGCGCATCCGTGCGGAACGAAGGAACGGACTTGACGGGATGTGCGGTTTTGTGCGGAATTGTCCGCATCATTTTGTGAAGGGGAAAGCATGTCGGATCAGGCGCAATTGCCGCAGGGGGAAGGGGACGCCATAGCCGACCGCCTGCGCGAGGAACTGGCGCGCCGCCGCATTTCCCGTCAGGCAGTGGCCGATATGGCGCGGATCAGCCTGTCCACCCTGGAAAAGGCGCTGGCGGGCAGCCGCCCCTTCACCCTTGCCACCGTCATCCGCCTGGAAGAAGCCCTCGGCGCCAGCCTGCGCGGCCAGCCGGGCCATGGAGAGGTTGCAGCTGCTGCCGGTCTCGCCCCGGACCATATGGGTGCTTACAGCCGCGCCGCTGTCCGCTGGATCGAGGGCGACTATCTTACCCTGCGCGCCAGTTTCGGCACGCCGGGCGCGCTCAACGCCTATCGCACGACGCTGTTCTGGGATGATGCAGCGGGCCATCTGCGCTTTGCGGAATCGGACAGGGCGGACGGTGCCTTCGCGCAGGCAGGGCATGTTTCTATGCCCAATCTGTCGGGTCATACCTATCTGGCGACCAATGAAGCGGGGCAGCATCGCCTCATCATCCTGGGCCGCCCCACCCGCGAAGGGCAGATGTTCGGTCTGCTCACCACGCTTCAGGCCGGCGCCGGATCGCAGCTTGTGCCGGTGGCCTGCCCCGTCGCCTTCGTCCCGCGCGCGCAGTTACCCGATGTGCCGATGGGCGTCCTGACCGCGCAGAGCCCGCATTTCCCTGTCTGTCGCGCCATAACAGACCGCGCCACCCAGGACGATTTCTGCCGCTGGCATGGCGGATAACGCGGCGCGCTTGCCGGAAACGCAAGAAAATCCCCAATAACAGGCCGCGTTTTCATCTGCTTACATGGGAAAGTGGATGCCCGATGAGGATTCGAACCTCAATTGACGGAGTCAGAGTCCGTAGTCTTACCTTTAGACGATCGGGCATCAGAACGAAGCCATGCTCCGTCCGGAGAGGCGCAAATAGGCTTGGTTTTTGGTCAGGTCAAGGGGTTCTGAAACCCATCAGACCTAGTTTCCGCAACGCGGTTCGACCGACCTTTGCCACGCCGAATGGCCGAGGCAGGAAGGGCGGGCATTGTCAGGCCGATCAGGTCCATCTCCGGTAGCCCGGTGATAAGTCCCCTTGCCCATACGTTCGGGCTGTTTACAAACTGCATCATTCCCAAATGAAAAGGGGCCGCTCTCCCGGTGGAAAGCGGCCCCTTTCTGATGGTTCAGTCCATATCCTGCGTGGTGAAGTCCTCACCTTGGACAGCGCCCAGCGGATCGTCGCCGATCGCCGCTTCGGGACCCTGCGCCAGTTCAGCGGCATGTTCCTGCGCGGCGGTCTTTGGCGCGATCAGGTCGACCTGGCTCGAAGCGCGCAGCGCGGCTCGCAGCGCCGCGTCACGCGACGAGGCGGCAACGCGCATCCGGTTCATGCCCGCACCCGTGCCCGCTGGGATCAGGCGGCCGACGATGACGTTTTCCTTCAGGCCGACCAGCGTGTCCTTCTTACCCTGAACCGCCGCTTCCGTGAGGACGCGGGTGGTTTCCTGGAAGGACGCGGCCGAGATGAACGAACGGGTCTGGAGCGACGCCTTGGTGATGCCCAGCAGCACCGGCTTGCCGGCCGCGGGCGCAAAGCCCGGCGCCAGCTTGGCGTTGATCTCGTCCATTTCCTCGCGGTCGACCTGCTCGCCCACCAGCAGCGTGGTGTCGCCGGACTCGATGATCTCGACCTTCTGCAACATCTGGCGAACGATCGTTTCGATGTGCTTGTCGTTGATCTTCACGCCCTGCAAGCGATAGACTTCCTGGATTTCCGCGACCAGATATTCGGCCAGCGGCTCGATGCCGAGCACTTCCAGAATGTCATGCGGATCGGGCGAGCCGCCGATCAGGTTATCGCCGCGCTTCACGAAGTCGCCTTCCTGAACGTCGATCACCTTGCTCTTGGGGATCAGATATTCGACCGGCTCGCCGCCATCCTCAGGATTGATGGCGATCTTGCGCTTCGCCTTGTAATCCTTGAGGAACTGGACGCGGCCCGACACCTTGGCAATGATCGCATTGTCTTTGGGCTTGCGGGCTTCGAACAGTTCGGCGACGCGCGGCAGACCGCCGGTGATGTCGCGGGTCTTGGCCGCTTCACGGCTGACGCGCGCCAGCACGTCACCGGCCTGCACCTGTGCCCCGTCATCGACCGACAGGGTCGCGCCCACCGCCAGCATGTAGCGGGCGGCCTCGCCGGATTCGTCGTCCAGCAGGGTCAGACGCGGACGGAGATCCTCCTTCGTGCGGGCGGCGCCACGGAATTCCGTGACCACGCGCTGCGCGATGCCGGTGGCTTCGTCGGTCTGTTCGGTCAGCGTCTTGCCGTCGATCAGGTCCTGATACTTCACGATGCCCGGCTTTTCGGTGATGACCGGCATGGTGAAGGGGTCCCACTCGGCGAAGCGGTCGCCCTTCTTCACGGTGTCGCCATCCGCAAACAGGATGGTGGCGCCGTAAGGCAGGCGGTGCGTTTCACGTTCGCGGCCTTCGGAATCGATGATCGCGATCTCGCCATTGCGGGCGAGCGACAGGCGGCGGCCCTGCTTGTCGGTGATGGTCGGCATGTCGCGCAGTTCGATCGTGCCGTCCGACATGGATTCCAGGTTCGACGTTTCGTTGAAGTTCGCCGCGCCGCCGATGTGGAAGGTCCGCATGGTGAGCTGCGTGCCCGGCTCGCCGATGGACTGCGCCGCGATGACGCCGACCGCTTCGCCGATATTGACCGGCGTGCCGCGAGCAAGATCACGGCCATAGCATTTCGCGCAAACGCCCATCTTGCTTTCGCAGATCAGCGGGCTGCGGATCTTCACCGCCTGCGTGCCGATGGCTTCGATCTCAGCCACGAGAGGCTCGTCCAACAGGGTGCCGACCGGCACCACGATGCGGCCGTCCTTCGTGTCGACGATATCCTCGGCCGTGGTGCGGCCCAGGATACGCTCGCCAAGCGAGGCGATGACGCTGCCGCCCTGGACGATCGCCTTCATCTCCAGCGCCTTTTCGGTGCCGCAATCCTCCTCGACGATGGTGCAATCCTGCGACACGTCGACCAGACGGCGGGTCAGGTAGCCTGAATTCGCCGTCTTGAGCGCGGTGTCGGCCAGACCCTTGCGGGCGCCGTGGGTGGAGTTGAAATATTCAAGGACGGTGAGGCCCTCCTTGAAGTTCGAGATGATCGGCGTTTCGATGATCTCGCCGCTCGGCTTGGCCATGAGGCCGCGCATACCGGCAAGCTGCTTCATCTGGGCCTGCGAACCACGGGCACCCGAATGCGCCATCATGTAGATGGAGTTGATCGGGGCCAGACGACCGGTCTGCGGGTCCCTGGGCTGGGCGCGGATTTCGTCCATCATGGCGTTCGCAACCACGTCGCCGCAACGGCTCCAGGCGTCGATCACCTTGTTGTACTTTTCCTGCTGGGTGATCAGGCCATCCTGATATTGCTGTTCATAATCAGCCACCAGCGCCTTGGTTTCCGCAACGGTTCCTTCCTTGGAATCGGGGATGACCATGTCGTCCTTGCCGAACGAAATGCCCGCCTGGAACGCGTGGCGGAAGCCCAGCGCCATGATCGCGTCGGCGAACAGCACCGTGTCCTTCTGGCCGGTGTGGCGATAGACCTGATCGATGACGTCCCCGATTTCCTTCTTGGTGAGAAGGCGGTTGACGACGTCGAAGGGCACCTTGTGGCTCTTGGGCAGGCACTCGCCCAGCAGCATACGGCCCGGCGTCGTTTCGAAGCGCTTCATATACTGATTGCCGGCTTCGTCGGTCTGCGGCACGCGGCTGGTGATCTTCGTGTGCAGTGTCACCGCCTTGGCGAAGAGCGCCTGATGCACTTCCTGCATGTCGGACAGCAGCATGCCTTCGCCCGGCTCACCTTCGCGTTCCATGGACAGGTAATAGATACCCAGAACCATGTCCTGCGAGGGCACGATGATCGGCTTGCCGTTCGCGGGGCTGAGGATGTTGTTGGTCGACATCATCAGGACGCGCGCTTCCAGCTGGGCCTCAAGGCTCAGGGGAACGTGTACGGCCATCTGGTCGCCGTCGAAGTCCGCGTTGAACGCTGAGCAGACCAGCGGGTGAAGCTGGATCGCCTTGCCTTCGATCAGCACGGGTTCGAACGCCTGGATGCCCAGACGGTGAAGCGTCGGCGCACGGTTCAGCATGACCGGATGCTCGCGGATCACTTCGTCCAGGATGTCCCAGACTTCCTTGCGCTCCTTCTCGACCCACTTCTTCGCTTGCTTCAGGGTCATGGACAGACCCTTGGCGTCAAGCCGCGCGTAGATGAAGGGCTTGAACAGTTCGAGCGCCATCTTCTTGGGCAGACCGCATTGGTGCAGCTTGAGTTCCGGGCCGGTCACGATGACCGAACGACCCGAATAGTCGACGCGCTTGCCGAGCAGGTTCTGACGGAAGCGGCCCTGCTTGCCTTTGAGCATGTCGGACAGCGACTTGAGCGGACGCTTGTTCGCGCCGGTGATGACGCGGCCGCGGCGACCATTGTCGAACAGGGCGTCGACGGCTTCCTGCAACATGCGCTTTTCGTTGCGGACGATGATGTCCGGCGCGCGCAGTTCCATCAGCCGCTTCAGGCGGTTGTTACGGTTGATGACGCGGCGGTAGA
>Ga0180223_1000813_pt1 | contig 31591 bp, 27 predicted proteins | sample eDN5th30CKraftOP_FD_151337 | JGI IMG/M metagenome (GOLD analysis project Ga0180223, IMG submission 151337) | Enriched Organic Plus compost microbial communities from Emeryville, California, USA - eDNA 5th pass 30_C Kraft OP (version 2) (version 2) ... | reverse complement strand
CTTCGTGATCGCAGCCGTCAACGACGTCTTGCCATGATCAACGTGACCAATCGTCCCAATGTTCACATGCGGCTTCGTACGCTCAAATTTACCTTTGGCCATGTGAGCTCTCCATTTCCTGCTGCCCGTCCGGGCGATTGTTTCGTATCAATGCGCGCCCGACGGGACTACGCGTACTTCTTCTGGATTTCCTGGGCGACCGCGCTCGGCACAGGCTCGTAGTGGTCGAACTGCATCGTGTACTGGGCGCGGCCCTGCGACATCGAACGCAGCGTATCGACATACTTGAACATGTTGGCGAGCGGCACCATCGCGTTGATGACGACGGCGATGCCCCGGCTTTCCTGACCCTGGATCTGTCCGCGCCGGCCATTGATGTCGCCAATGACCGAACCGACATAATCCTCGGGCGTCACAACCTCGACCTTCATGATCGGCTCAAGCAACTGCGCGCCAGCCTTCTGGGCGCCCTCGCGGAACGCCGCGCGTGCAGCGATTTCGAAGGCCAGAACCGACGAGTCGACGTCGTGATAGGCACCGTCGATCAGCGTCGCCTTGACGCCCAGCATCGGGAAGCCGGCAATCGGACCCGACGACAACACGCTCTGGATACCCTTCTCGACACCCGGCACATATTCCTTCGGAACCGCACCGCCGACGATCTTGGACTCGAACTTGAAATCCTCGCCCTCGTCGTTCGGCTCGAAGATGATCTTGACGCGCGCAAACTGGCCCGAACCGCCGGACTGCTTCTTGTGCGTGTAGTCGATCTCAGCCGCGCGGGTGATCGTCTCGCGATAGGCCACCTGCGGCGCGCCGACATTGGCCTCGACCTTGAACTCGCGGCGCATGCGATCGACGATGATGTCGAGGTGCAGCTCGCCCATGCCGGCGATGATGGTCTGGCCGCTCTCCTCGTCCGACTTGACGCGGAAGGACGGATCCTCCGCAGCGAGACGATTCAACGCGAGACCCATCTTCTCCTGGTCGCCCTTGGTCTTCGGCTCGATGGCGATCTGGATCACCGGCTCCGGGAACTCCATGCGCTCCAGAATGACCGGCTTGAGCGGATCGCAAAGCGTATCGCCGGTGGTCGTATCCTTGAGACCGGCCAGTGCCACAATATCGCCGGCAAAAGCCTCCTCGATGTCCTCACGCGAGTTGGAGTGCATCTGCAGCATGCGGCCGATACGCTCGCGCTTGTTCTTGACCGTATTCTCCAGCGACACACCCTTGGTGAGCTTGCCCGAATAGATGCGGCAGAAGGTGAGCGAGCCGACGAACGGATCGTTCATGATCTTGAAGGCCAGCATGGACAACGGCTCGTCATCCGTCGAATTCCGGACGATCTCACTCTCGGTCTTCGGGTCGATGCCCTTGATGGCAGGCACATCGATCGGCGACGGCAGATATTCCACCACCGCATCAAGAAGCGGCTGCACACCCTTGTTCTTGAAGGCCGAACCGCAGAACATCGGGAAAAACTTCACCGCGATGGTGCCCTTGCGGATCAGCGCGCGCAGCTCGTCGTTCGACGGTAGCTTGCCTTCGAGGTAATTCTCGAGCGCAGTCTCGTCCATCTCGACGGCGGCTTCAATCAGCTTCTCGCGATATTCCTCGGCCTTCGCCTGAAGGTCGGCCGGGATTTCCACGATGTCCCATGCGGCACCGAGCGTCTCGTCACGCCAGACCAGCGCATTCATCTCGACGAGGTCAACGACACCCTTGAAATCGTTCTCGGCACCGATCGGCAACTGCATAACGACAGCCTGCGCGCCGAGCCGCGAGCCGATCATCTCGACCGAGCGATAGAAATCGGCACCGATCTTGTCCATCTTGTTGCAGAAGATCATCCGCGGGACGTGGTACTTGTCGGCCTGCCGCCACACGGTTTCTGTCTGCGGCTCGACACCGGCATTGGCGTCCAGCAGTGCTATCGCGCCATCCAGCACGCGCAGCGAACGCTCCACTTCGATGGTGAAATCGACGTGGCCGGGCGTGTCGATGATGTTGAAGCGGCGCAGCTTGCCGTCGCGACCTTTCCAGAAGGTCGTGGTGGCAGCGGACGTAATGGTGATTCCGCGCTCCTGCTCCTGCTCCATCCAGTCCATCGTGGCAGCACCGTCATGGACTTCGCCGATCTTGTGCGACTTGCCCGTGTAATACAGGACGCGCTCGGTCGTCGTCGTCTTGCCGGCGTCGATATGCGCCATGATACCGAAATTGCGGTAGTCTTCGATTTTATATTCACGGGCCATGGGATCTGCCTCTCGATCTCTCGCCTGCGACTACCAGCGGTAGTGCGCGAAGGCGCGGTTGGCTTCCGCCATCTTGTGGGTATCTTCGCGCTTCTTGACCGCCGTGCCGCGGTTGTTCGCGGCATCCATCAACTCGCCGGAGAGACGGTCGACCATTGTAGTCTCGTTGCGGTTGCGTGCAGCGGAGATCAGCCAGCGGATCGCCAGAGCCTGACGGCGCTCAGGGCGAACATCGACCGGAACCTGGTAGGTCGCACCGCCGACGCGGCGCGAACGCACTTCCACATGCGGCGCAACATTGTCGAGCGCCTGATGGAACACCTTCACCGGCTCCTGCTTGGTGCGGTCCTGAACCTGATCGAGAGCGCCATAAACGATCGACTCGGCAACGGACTTCTTGCCGTGAAGCATCACGGCATTCATGAACTTGGTAACGATCAGATCGCCGAACTTCGGATCCGGGTTGATCTCACGCTTTTCTGCACGGTGGCGTCGGGACATGTTTCTCGTCTTTCACCTTCGGGGCCTGGCGCATGAAAAAAGCGCCGAAGCCGGGAAACCTTACTTCGGACGCTTCGCGCCGTACTTGGAACGGCGCTGCTTGCGGTTCTTCACGCCCTGCGTGTCGAGCACGCCGCGGATGATGTGGTAGCGCACACCCGGCAGATCCTTCACGCGGCCGCCGCGGATCATCACCACGGAGTGCTCCTGAAGATTGTGGCCTTCGCCCGGAATGTAGCCGATCACCTCGAAGCCATTGGTCAGACGAATCTTCGCGACCTTGCGCAGCGCGGAGTTCGGCTTCTTCGGCGTCGTGGTGTAGACGCGCGTGCAAACGCCCCGCTTCTGCGGATTGGCCTGCATGGCCGGAACCTTGTTGCGCTTCACCGGCGCGATGCGCGGCTTGCGGATGAGCTGGTTAACGGTAGGCATTAGCCGTCCTCTTGTACAAATCTCGTGTCTCAAGCCCGTTCAGGGGCCGCTCGCAACGGTATGCCCATACGACAAATCGGGCACCAAACCGCTCATTTGCGGTTCTGCCCGAACAAGCGCAGAGGAAGCGTGAGCCGCTTCTTGCATGCCGGAAATGTGCATTCGCTCGTAAGACGAACCCTGTTTGAGGCAAACTCCGGAGCGTGTCGCTCTGAAAAGAAAGGCCTCACATCGGCTCAGACGTGGCTGCATCTATATCCACAACCCCGCAACGTCAAGCCCGCCCGCCCCACAAACTCGCAAAAACGCGAGCAGTTGCGGCTCTGGACAATTATATTGCCGGCAAGCGCACGCACGTTGGCGAAAATGATCCGCCGCCGCATCCGCCACCGGTGGAGATAGCCTCTTTCGCTTTCGTGGAGTAGGAGATTCGCGGCGAATCCGTCCCGCACCCGGAAGAAGGAATCATCAGATGAACGACAATGAGGAACGGGCGGTGACCATCATCACCGGAAGGGCATGGAAGCAGAAGGACGGCGAGTCGGAAGGCGTCCACGTCATGCTGGTCGCGCCGGACGACGACTCGGCCGTTCGCGCCGCGCTGGAAGCCCTCGCCCGCGAAGGCTATGTCGAGGCGGAACTGGACCAGATCGGCGACATGGACGGAGAGCCGGACGAGGAGCCGCATCTTTCGGCCTGGCAAGGCGCGCTGGAAGGCGAAATTGCCATCGTCACCTTCGACGAGCCAATCTGAGCGGACTCGACCGCGCCCCTTTACTCAGTTCACCGGCCCGCGCGTACCCAGATCCTCAGCCTCAGGTTCAGCGGGGCTGGCACCGGTGGCACGGTTGATCGCGACGGTCACGAACCAGAGCACGATGCCGATGGCGATCAGCACGCCGGCAATCGTATATTGCTCGGTATTGCGCCCGGTCCACGGCCCGACGAGGAATCCGCAGGAAATGGCGCCGAGCACCGGCAGGATGGTCGGTGCGCGAAAATGCTCATGCGCCACCTTGTCCTTGCGCAGCACGAGCACGGTGACATTGACGATGGTGAACACGCACAGGAGCAGCAGCGCCGTCGTTCCGCCAAGCTGTGGCACGCTGCCGACGAAGGTGATCAGCCCGAACGCCAGCAATGTCGTGAAGGCAATCGCGATATAGGGTGTGCGCCGGCCTGAATGAACCCTGCCCAGCACCGGCGGAAGAACGTGCTCGCGGCTCATGCCGTAGACCAGCCGGCTCGCCATCAGCATGTTGATCAACGCGCTGTTGGCCACAGCGAACATGGTGATGAAAGCGAAGATGCCGATCGGAAACGCCGGTGCACCGGCCTCTACCACCTTCAGCAGCGGCGCCTCTCCTTCGCCCAGTTCGGCGGGAGGAACGAGCGTTACCGCCGAGATCGACACCAGCACATAGATCACGCCAGTGATCAGCAAGCCGGCCAGCAATATCTTCGGGAAGATGCGCGATGGCTCCTTCGTCTCCTCGGCCATGTTGACCGAATCCTCGAAACCCACCATCGCGAAGAAGGCCAGCGTGGTCGCGGCAATCACGGGCCAGAACGCGCTCACCCCCTCCGGCGTCTCAAACTGCGTGATCCGTGAGACATCGCCCTGCCCCGCGCCTATGGCCCACAATCCGATGACAATGACGATCAGCAGGCCGGTCAGCTCCACGCATGTCAGCACCACATTGGCCTTCACGCTCTCGCCCACACCCCGGAAATTGACGATGGCGACTATCGCCATGAAGGCGAGTCCGAGCCAGATAATGCCCGTGCCGCCTTCAAGCCCCAGGCCGAACGCGCTGGAGAAATTGACGGCGAAGGCGCGCGATGCGGTGGAGGCCGAGGTGATGCCGGAGCACATCACGGCGAAGGCGACGATGAATGTGATGAAATGTATGCCGAACGCCTTGTGCGTGTAGAGCGCCGCTCCGGCTGCCTTCGGATATTTGGTGACGAGTTCCAGATAGCTGAACGCGGTTATCAGCGCCACCACGAAGGCGATGAGGAAAGGCAACCAGACCACACCGCCGACCTGCTTCGCAACCTGCCCGGTCAGCGCGTAGATGCCGGTGCCCAAAATGTCACCGACGATAAAGAGCAGCAGGAGCCACGGCCCCATCACACGATGAAGACTGGGCTCGACAGCCTTGGCCTCCGTGCCGGAAATCGTGTCGGTCATGGTATCCCTCCTCCGTCAGCCAGTCCGCCAATACCCTCTCTGGTTGAATATGAAGCAGGCTGCCGGGAAGTAAATAGCTGCCTTGCGCCATCGAACCGCCATTCACCGGCAAAAGAAAAAGGCCCGCCGGATCGCTCCGGCGGGCCTTTTGATCGACGGTAAGTCGGCTTACTCAGCCGGTTCCTGCGACATGTCTGCCAGCATCGGGTTCGCCATCTCGGCACCAGAGGACTTGCGACGCTCGTCGAGGATCAGTTCGTCGCGCGAGGTGGCAATACGCCGGATCTGGCTCATCTGGCCGCCCGTGCCCGCCGGGATCAGCCGCCCGACGATGACGTTTTCCTTCAGGCCCTGCAGCGTGTCGGTCTTGCCGGCAACCGCCGCTTCCGTCAGCACCCGCGTCGTCTCCTGGAAGGAAGCGGCGGAGATGAAGGACGGCGTCTGCAACGAAGCCTTGGTGATGCCGAGCAGGACCGGCTGGCCTTCGGCGGGCTTCTTGCCTTCCTCGATGAGGCGCTCGTTGATCTCGTCGAACTCGATCACATCCACGTGGTCGCCCGGAATGTAGACCGAGTCGCCCTGTGCGGTGATTTCGATCTTCTGCAGCATCTGGCGGACGATCACTTCGATATGCTTGTCGTTGATCGACACGCCCTGCAGCCGGTAGACCTCCTGGATTTCGTTGACGAGGTAGGACGCAAGCGCCTCCACGCCCTTGATTGCCAGGATGTCGTGCGGCGCCGGATTGCCGTCGAGGATGTAATCGCCTTTCTCGATGGTGTCGCCGTCCTGAAGATGGAACGGCTTGCCCTTCGGGATCAGGTACTCGACCGGCTCGACCTGCTCGTCATGCGGCTCAATGACGATGCGGCGCTTGTTCTTGTAATCGCGTCCGAACCGGATCGTGCCGTCAATCTCCGCGATGATGGCGTGATCCTTCGGACGACGTGCCTCGAACAGCTCCGCCACGCGCGGCAGACCGCCCGTGATGTCCTTGGTCTTGGCGCTTTCCATCGGGATACGCGCGATCACGTCGCCCGGCTTCACCACCGCGCCCGGCTCGACCGAGAGAATGGCTTCGACCGAGAGCATGAAGCGTGCGTCACCGCCCTTGGCGAGCTTGGAGACCTTGCCCTTCTCGTCCAGCACGGTGATGGCCGGCTTGAGGTCCGAGCCGCGCGGCGTGGACCGCCAGTCGATGACCTCGCGCTTGGTGATTCCGGTGGACTCGTCGGCCGTCTCCTGCACGGAGATGCCGTCCACCAGATCCTCGAACGCCACCCTGCCCTCGACCTCGGTGAGGATCGGACGGGTATAGGGGTCCCACTCGGCGATACGCTGGCCGCGCTTCACCTTGTCGCCCTCATCCACATAGATGCGGCTGCCATAGGTTACGCGGTGAACCGCGCGTTCCTTGCCACCCTCATCGAGGATGATGACCGCCATGTTACGGCCCATCACGACCAGATGGCCGTCTGAGTTGCGGACCACGTTGCGGTTGCGGATGGCGACCGTGCCTTCGTAGGACGCCTCGAGGAAGGAGGAATCCACCACCTGCGCAGTGCCGCCCATGTGGAAGGTGCGCATGGTGAGCTGAGTGCCCGGCTCGCCGATCGACTGCGCCGCGATGACGCCCACGGCCTCGCCGATATTGACCGGCGTGCCGCGTGCAAGATCGCGGCCGTAGCAGACCGCGCATACACCGGTCTTGACCTCGCAGGTCAGGGCCGAGCGGATGCGGATGGACTGGATGCCCGCCTTCTCGATCGCGTCGACGTCACGCTCCTCGATGAGGCGACCGCTCGGCACGATGACCTCGCCCGAAACCGGATGCACCACGTCGTCCAGGGACGTGCGGCCCAGAACGCGCTGGCCGAGCGACGCCACGATCTGCCCCGCATCCACGATGGGCTGCATGGTGAGGCCCTTGTCGGTACCGCAGTCGATCGCGTTGACGATGCAATCCTGCGCCACGTCCACCAGGCGGCGGGTGAGGTAGCCGGAATTCGCCGTCTTGAGCGCGGTGTCGGCAAGGCCCTTGCGGGCGCCGTGCGTGGAGTTGAAATACTCCAGAACGGTCAGGCCTTCCTTGAAGTTCGAGATGATCGGCGTCTCGATGATCTCGCCCGACGGCTTGGCCATCAGGCCGCGCATGCCGGCAAGCTGGCGCATCTGGGTCGGCGAACCGCGCGCACCCGAATGCGACATCATGTAGATCGAGTTCATCGGCTTCTGGCGCCCGTCCTCGCCGAATTCCACGGCCTTGATGCGCGCCATCATCTCGTCGGCGACCTTCTCCGAGCACTTGGCCCAGGCGTCCACGACCTTGTTGTACTTCTCGCCCTGGGTGATCAGGCCGTCATTGTACTGCTGCTCATATTCCTTGGCCTGGGCCTCGGTATCCTCCACCAGCTTCGCCTTGGTGTCGGGGATCAGCATGTCGTCCTTGCCGAACGAAATGCCGGCGCGGCAGGCATGCGCAAAACCCAGCGCCATGATGCGGTCGCAGAAGATCACCGTCTCCTTCTGGCCGCAATGGCGATAGACCGTGTCGATCATCTTGGAGATGTTCTTCTTGGTCATTTCCTGGTTGGCTATCTCGAACGGCACGTTGACGTTCTTCGGCAGCAGCTCGCCGATGATCATGCGACCGGGCGTTGTGTCGTAGATCCTCGACTCGAGCTTGCCGTCGGCGCCCATCGTCTTGAAGCGACCCTTGATCTTGGTGTGCAGCGTGACGACCTTGTTCTCCAGCGCATGATGCAGCTCGCCCATGTCGGCGAACGCCATCCCCTCGCCCGGCTCGTTCTGGTTGACGATGGAGAGGTAGTAGAGGCCGAGAACCATGTCCTGCGACGGCACGATGATCGGTGCGCCGGAAGCCGGGTGCAGGATGTTGTTGGTCGACATCATCAGCACGCGGGCTTCGAGCTGCGCTTCCAGCGACAGCGGAACGTGAACCGCCATCTGGTCGCCGTCGAAATCGGCGTTGAAGGCCGTGCAGACCAGCGGATGCAGCTGAATTGCCTTGCCTTCGATCAGCGTGGGCTCGAACGCCTGGATACCGAGACGGTGCAACGTCGGCGCGCGGTTGAGCAGCACCGGATGTTCGCGGATCACCTCGTCGAGGATATCCCAGACTTCCGGCTTTTCCTTCTCGACCAGCTTCTTGGCCTGCTTCACCGTGGACGAATAGCCCTTGGCGTCGAGCCGCGCATAGATGAACGGCTTGAACAGCTCCAGCGCCATCTTCTTCGGCAGGCCGCACTGGTGCAGCTTCAGTTCCGGACCGGTGACGATGACCGAACGGCCGGAATAATCCACGCGCTTGCCGAGCAGGTTCTGACGGAACCGGCCCTGCTTGCCTTTCAGCATGTCGGACAACGACTTCAGCGGGCGCTTGTTGGCACCGGTGATCACGCGGCCGCGACGGCCATTGTCGAACAGCGCATCCACAGCCTCCTGAAGCATGCGCTTCTCGTTGCGGATGATGATGCCCGGCGCGCGCAGCTCGATCAGCCGCTTGAGGCGGTTGTTACGGTTGATCACGCGGCGGTAAAGGTCGTTCAGGTCCGACGTGGCGAAACGGCCGCCGTCCAGCGGGACGAGCGGGCGCAGGTCCGGCGGAATGACCGGAACGATCTTCATGATCATCCATTCCGGGCGGTTGCCGGATTCCATGAAGTTCTCGACGACCTTCAGGCGCTTGAGCAGCTTCTTCTGCTTCAGCTCCGACGTGGTCGAGGCCAGCTCCGAACGCAGCTCGCCCGCGATCTTCTCCAGTTCCATGCCGGCCAGAAGGTCATGGATGGCTTCCGCGCCGATCATGGCGGTGAACGAGTCCTCGCCATATTCGTCCACGGCCAGCATGTACTCTTCCTCGCTCAGGAGTTGGTTCTCCTTGAGCGCGGTAAGGCCCGGCTCCGTGACGATGTAGTTCTCGAAATAAAGGACGCGTTCGATGTCCTTCAGCGTCATGTCCAGCAGCGTGCCGATACGCGACGGAAGCGACTTCAGGAACCAGATATGGGCGACGGGAGCGGCCAACTCGATGTGGCCCATGCGCTCGCGGCGAACGCGCGACAGCGTGACTTCCACACCGCACTTTTCGCAGATGACGCCCTTGTACTTCATCCGCTTGTACTTGCCGCACAGGCACTCATAGTCCTTGATCGGACCGAAGATGCGCGCGCAGAACAGGCCATCGCGCTCGGGCTTGAACGTGCGATAGTTGATCGTTTCCGGCTTCTTGATTTCGCCGAACGACCACGACAGGATTTTCTCCGGGCTCGCGAGCGAGATCCGGATGGAATCGAATGTCTGTGCCGGCGCCTGAGGGTTGAAAAGATTCATAACCTCTTGGTTCATGCCGATCTCCTTTTCGACACCCCTGCGGGGCGTCTCATTCTCCAAAGCGGGCCATTCGGCCCATTTCGTGATCCGCGTGCGGGACTGGTCCCGAAGCGAGCATCACGCCGATATTTCAGTGCGGCACACCGCGACCCATTCAATCGGCCGCCATACCGGTCCGGCGCACCGCGGCCTTCCGCGATGCGCCTGTTTCTTTACTCAGCGGCGTCCGGCAGACGCGCGGGGCCTTCCTCGATACGGGTATTCTCCAACTCGACATTGAGGCCGAGCGAACGCATCTCCTTGACGAGAACGTTGAAGCTCTCGGGAATGCCCGCCTCGAATGTGTCGTCGCCGCGTACGATGGCCTCGTAGACCTTGGTGCGGCCGGCCACGTCGTCCGACTTGACCGTGAGCATTTCCTGCAGCGTGTAGGCCGCGCCATAGGCTTCCAGCGCCCATACCTCCATCTCGCCGAATCGCTGGCCGCCGAACTGCGCCTTGCCGCCCAGCGGCTGCTGGGTGACGAGCGAGTACGGGCCTATCGAACGCGCGTGGATCTTGTCGTCCACGAGATGGTGGAGCTTCAGCATGTAGATGTAGCCCACCGTCACCTTGCGGTCGAACGGCTCGCCGGTGCGTCCATCATACAATGTCGACTGGCCGCTGGTGGCCATGCCGGCCATCTTGAGCACTTCGTCGATATTGCTTTCATTCGCACCGTCGAACACCGGGGTCGCGATGGAAACGCCGCGCTTCATCTGCTCGCCGAGGCGAATGATGGACTCGTCGTCATAGTCGCGGACCGGCTCGTTGCGGTCGTTGTCCGGGATGATCGCCTCGATCGTCTCGCGCAACGGCTTGATGTCGCCGCCGGACTTGTAGGCTTCGATTAGCTCGCCGATCTTCCGGCCCATGCCCGCGCAGGCCCAGCCCAGATGCGTCTCCAGAATCTGGCCCACATTCATGCGCGACGGCACGCCCAGCGGATTGAGCACGATGTCGGCATGCGTGCCGTCCTCTAGGAACGGCATGTCCTCGACCGGAACGATGCGAGACACCACGCCCTTGTTGCCATGACGGCCGGCCATCTTGTCGCCCGGCTGCATCTTGCGCTTCACCGCGACGAAGACCTTGACCATCTTCATGACGCCCGGAGGCATCTCGTCGCCGCGCTGCACCTTCTCGACCTTGTCCATGAATCGCTGCTCCAGCGCCTTCTTGGAGTCGTCGTACTGGCCGCGCAGGGCTTCCAGCTCGCTCTGGACCTTCTCGTCCTCGACAGCGAACTGCCACCACTGCGAACGCGGATAATCCTCGAAGGTCTCCTTGCCGAGCTTGGTACCCTTCTTGAAGCCCTTGGGTCCGGCAATGGCCTCACGGCCCGACAGCATGTCGGCAAGGCGCGCATAGACGTTGCGGTCCAGGATCGCCTGCTCGTCGTCGCGGTCCTTGGCCAGACGCTCGATCTCCTCGCGCTCGATAGCCATTGCGCGCTCGTCCTTCTCCACGCCGTGGCGGTTGAATACGCGCACCTCGACGACCGTGCCGAAGGTTCCAGGCGGCATGCGCATGGAAGTGTCACGCACATCCGACGCCTTCTCGCCGAAGATCGCACGGAGCAGCTTCTCCTCCGGCGTCATCGGGCTTTCGCCCTTCGGCGTGATCTTGCCGACAAGTATGTCGCCCGGCTGCACCTCGGCGCCGATATAGACGATACCGGCTTCGTCGAGGTTCTTCAGCGCCTCTTCCGAGACGTTCGGAATGTCGCGCGTGATTTCCTCAGGTCCGAGCTTGGTGTCGCGCGCCATGACCTCGAACTCCTCGATATGGATCGAGGTGAACACATCATCGGCCACGATCCGCTCGGAGAGCAGGATGGAGTCCTCGTAATTGTAGCCGTTCCACGGCATGAACGCGACGAGCACGTTGCGGCCCAGCGCCAGATCGCCGAGATCGGTCGACGGACCATCGGCAATGATGTCGCCCTTCTCGATCCGGTCGCCCACTGTCACCAGCGGCCGCTGGTTGATGCAGGTGTTCTGGTTCGATCGCTGGAACTTCATCAGCCGGTAGATATCGACACCCGACTTGCCGGCATCGAGATCTTCCGTCGCGCGGATAACGATACGGGTCGCGTCCACCTGATCCACGATGCCGCCGCGACGAGCCGCAATGGCGGCGCCCGAGTCGCGCGCGACGATCGGCTCCATGCCGGTGCCGACGAACGGAGCCTCGGCGCGCACCAGCGGCACGGCCTGACGCTGCATGTTCGAGCCCATCAAGGCGCGGTTGGCGTCGTCATTCTCAAGGAACGGGATCAGCGCCGCGGCGACCGAAACGAGCTGCTTCGGCGATACATCCATCAGATCCACGTTTTCGCGCGGGGCCATCATCACTTCGCCGGCATGGCGGCAGATGACGAACTCGTCCACGAAACCGCCGGAAGCGTCGAGCTCGGCGTTGGCCTGCGCCACATAGTGCTTGGCCTCTTCCATCGCCGACAGATAGATGACGTCAAGCGTCACCTTGCCGTCCACGATCTTGCGGTACGGTGTTTCGATGAAGCCATACTTGTTGACGCGAGCAAACGTCGCCAAGCTATTGATAAGACCGATATTCGGCCCTTCCGGCGTCTCGATCGGACAGATGCGGCCATAATGCGTCGGATGCACGTCGCGCACTTCGAAGCCGGCACGCTCACGCGTCAGGCCACCCGGCCCGAGCGCCGAAAGGCGACGCTTGTGCGTGATCTCTGACAGCGGATTGGTCTGGTCCATGAACTGCGAAAGCTGCGAGGAACCGAAGAACTCGCGCACCGCCGCCGCTGCAGGCTTGGCGTTGATCAGATCCTGCGGCATCACGGTGTCGATCTCGATGGACGACATGCGTTCCTTGATGGCGCGCTCCATGCGCAGCAGGCCGAGACGGTACTGGTTTTCCATCAGTTCGCCGACCGAACGCACGCGGCGATTGCCGAGATTGTCGATGTCGTCGATCTCGCCCTTGCCGTCGCGCAGCTCAACCAGTGTCTTGACCACGGCAAGGATATCTTCCTTGCGCAGCACACGCACGGTATCCGCCGCATCGAGCTCCAGGCGCATGTTCATCTTCACGCGGCCGACTGCGGAAAGGTCATAGCGCTCGCTGTCGAAAAACAGCGAGGTGAACATGGCTTCGGCTGTCTCAAGCGTCGGCGGCTCCCCGGGACGCATGACGCGGTAGATGTCGAACAGCGCGTCCTGACGGCTCTCGTTCTTGTCCACGGCCAGCGTATTGCGGATATAGCCACCCACATTGACATGGTCGATATCGAGGAAATTCACCTCGGTGAGGCCCGTATCGAGCAGCACCTTCAGCGTCTTCTCGTCGATCTCGTCGCCGGCCTCGAGGAAGATCTCGCCGGTTTCCATGTTGACGATATCTTCGGCGAGATAGGAGCCGAGCAGGTCTTCCTCGGTGGCGCGGATCGCCTTCAGACCCTTATCCGCGAGCTGACGCGCCTGGCGCACGGTGATCTTCTTGCCAGCCTCGACCACGACCTCGCCCGTGTCGGCGTCGATCATGTCGGTGACCGCCTTCAGGCCGCGGAAACGCTCCGCACTGAAGGGAATGCGCCAGCCTTCGCCGTCCCGGTAATAGGTCAGCGTGTTGTAGAAGGTCGACAGGATCTCTTCCGCGTCCATGCCCAGCGCCATCAGAAGGCTGGTCACTGGAATCTTGCGGCGCCGGTCGATGCGGGCATGCACGACGTCCTTGGAATCGAACTCGATGTCGAGCCAGGAGCCGCGATATGGAATTACGCGCGCGGCGAACAGCAGCTTGCCGGAGGAGTGCGACTTGCCCTTGTCATGATCGAAGAATACGCCCGGCGAACGATGCATCTGCGAAACGATCACGCGCTCGGTGCCGTTGACGATAAAGGTGCCGTTCATCGTCATGAGCGGCATGTCGCCCATGTAGACGTCCTGCTCCTTGATGTCCTTGATGGACTTCGCGCCGGTATCCTCGTCAATATCGAACACGATCAGGCGCAGCGTCACCTTCAGCGGCGCGGCATAGGTCAAGTCGCGCTGCCGGCACTCGTCCACGTCGAACTTCGGAGCCTCGAACTCGTACTTGACGAATTCGAGCATGGAAGCCCCGGAGAAGTCCGAGATCGGAAAGACGGATTTGAAGACCGCCTGAAGCCCTTCGTCAGGGCGGCCGCCTTTCGGCTCGTCCACCATGAGGAACTGGTCGTAGGATGCTTTCTGGACCTCAATGAGATTCGGCATCTCCGCAACTTCGGGAATCTTGCCGAAGAACTTGCGGACCCGCCTGCGACCATTGAACGTCTGGGTCTGAGCCATCGTCGCTCCTTGCCTTCCTGGCCTGCCTGCCAATTTCACGCCGGAAAACCGGCGGACTTCCTAAAACGGGCGAAAACCCTTTTCCTGAAAGCCGTTTCCGGCCAACAGGAAATGGGTTCTCCCACACCTACCCCACAACACCCCGCCCGAGGGCGAGGACCGGCGGACGTCTGCACGCCCGCCGGACACGCTGAATTACTTCAGGTCGACCTTGGCGCCGGCTCCCTCGAGCTGGGCCTTGATCTTCTCCGCGTCGGCCTTGGACACGCCTTCCTTGACCGGCTTCGGAGCGCCTTCGACCAGATCCTTGGCTTCCTTGAGGCCGAGGCCGGTGATGGCGCGCACTTCCTTGATGACGTTGATCTTCTGAGCGCCGGCATCCGTGAGGATGACGTCGAACTCGGTCTTTTCCTCAGCAGCCTCAGCCGGAGCGGCAGCACCGCCAGCGGCGGCAACCGCCACCGGAGCAGCAGCCGAAACGCCCCACTTCTCTTCGAGCAGCTTGGACAGCTCAGCCGCCTCGAGGACGGTCAGGCTGGAAAGGTCATCTACGATCTTCGCGAGATCAGCCATTTTTCTATTCCTTGTCTAACGGTTCGATATGTGTGTTCTGTTGGCGAGGAACGGCCTCATGCCGCCTCGTCCTTCCGGGCATAGGCGCCGAAAACGCGGGCGAGATTGCCCGCCGGTGCCTGCAGGACACCTGCGATCCGGGTTGCCGGCGTGTTGATCATGCCGACGATCTTGGCGCGCAGTTCGTCCAGCGACGGCATGGTAGCAAGTGCCTTCACACCGTCGGCGTCGAGTGCGGTCGCTCCCATCGCGCCGCCGAGAATGACCAGCTTGTCATTCGCCTTGGCGAAATCGGAGGCGACCTTGGGCGCCGCGACCGGATCGTCCGAGTAGGCGATGAGCGTCTGTCCCTTGAACAGATGCGACATCTTCTCGGAGTCCGTACCCTGAAGGGCGATGATGGCGAGACGGTTCTTCGCGACCTTGACGGTGCCGCCCGCTGCACGCATTTTCGACCGAAGGTCGTTCATGTTCGCGACGGTGAGCCCGGCATAGTGGGCCACGACGACCGAACCCGTGCTCTTGAACACGTCGTTCAGGCCCGTGACGAATTCGCGCTTTTCCGCTCTATCCACTGCCTATCTCCAGTTGACGACCATCCTTTTGGGGGTGGCCATCGGTTGCCTTTTGCCGCGCGGGAGCCCAATCCTGAGATCCCGAACGACGTTCGAGGATCCTGCCCCCTTTCGCCATGCCGGCCGCTAGCGGACGGCACGCAGACAAAAGGCACACACGGTTCGAACCGTTCATCGGGAAGCCTGAGCCACCCTTTGTCCGGGTCTTACCCGTCTCATGCAGGCTCGGAATCGAATTAAGGCGAGCCGCCTGCAATCTCGGACAGGATAACCGGAAGTTTCCTTCCGGATCCGGACCCGAAAGTCCGGAATTCGGGGCCGCGCGAACGACGCGCGGCCGGTCGTTCACATCAGACCGACAGCGTGGCCGGATCGATCTTGAGGCCGGGGCCCATCGTCGAGGTCAACGCGACCTTCTTGACGTAGTTGCCCTTAGCGCCCGACGGCTTGGCCTTGACCACGGCATCGGCGAAGGCGCGGACATTCTCTTCCAACGCCTTGACGTCGAAGGAAACCTTGCCGACGCCCGCATGAATGATGCCGGCCTTCTCGACGCGGAACTCGACAGCACCACCCTTCGATGCCTTGACAGCAGCCGCCACATCGGCAGTCACGGTGCCGACCTTCGGGTTGGGCATCATGCCGCGCGGGCCGAGCACCTTGCCGAGACGGCCGACCAGCGGCATCATGTCCGGCGTTGCGATGCAGCGGTCGAAATTGATCTCACCCTTCTGCACCGTCTCGACCAGATCCTCGGCACCGACGATATCGGCACCGGCCGCCCTCGCCTCGTCAGCCTTGTCGCCCTTGGCAAACACGGCCACGCGCACGGTGCGACCCGTGCCGTTCGGCAGATTGACGACGCCGCGGACCATCTGGTCCGCATGACGCGGGTCGACGCCGAGGTTCATCGCGATTTCCAGCGTCTCGTCGAACTTTGCCGACGCGCGATCCTTCAGCAGCTTGATGGCCTCTGCGAGTTCATAGCTCTTGTTCCGATCCAGCCCTTCACGGGACTTCGCGACGCGCTTTGCAATCTTTGCCATCGTCTCAGCCCACCACTTCCAGGCCCATCGAACGGGCGGAGCCCTCGACCATGCGCATCGCTGCGTCCACGTCGTTGGCGTTCAAATCCTTCATCTTGGCCTCGGCGATCTCGCGGACCTTCTCGCGGGAAATCTGACCTGCCTTTGCCTTACCAGGCTCCTTAGACCCCGACTTCAGGTTTGCCGCCTTCTTGAGGAAGTAGCTTACTGGAGGCGTCTTCATCACGAAATTGAAGGACTTGTCCTGATAATATGTGATGACGACGGGAATCGGCGATCCCTTCTCAAGCTCCTGGGTCTGCGCGTTGAACGCCTTGCAGAATTCCATGATATTGATGCCACGCTGACCAAGCGCCGGGCCGATCGGCGGAGACGGCGTAGCCGAACCCGCGGGGACCTGTAGCTTGAGCTGGCCTGCAATTTTCTTAGCCATTGCTCATCTGCCTCTCTCGTGCCGGCGCCTTCGATCAGGCCGCCCGGCGGTTGCAGTTCGGTGGTACGGGCAACAAGGCCGGCTTCAGCCGCGCACCCTTCCACCACTTGAAGCCCGGCCGAAACCGGGACAGACTGCCGCTAGACGGCGATCCGATTCCTTGTCAGAACACGATATTCCCGAAAACCGGCTTGCCACTTTTCAGGATCATGCCCGTGGTCAGCCCTTCTCGACCTGACCGAATTCCAGATCCACCGGCACGGCGCGGCCGAAAATGGACACTTCCACCTTGAGCCGCGAACGCTCCTCGTCCACCTCCTGGACAAAACCGTTGAACGAGGCGAAAGGCCCGTCGGAAACGCGCACAGCCTCGCCGACCTCGAAAGTCACCGACGGCTTCGGACGCTCCACCCCCTCCTGCACCTGATGCAGGATCTGCTGAGCCTCCTTCTCGGAGATATGCATCGGCTTGGCCGTATGACGATCCTCGCCGAGAAAACCGGTAACGCGCGGGGTATTTTTCACCAGGCTGATGACCGGATCGGTCAGCTCTGCTTTCAGCAGCACATAGCCCGGGAAGAACTTGCGCTCCGCATCCACCTTCTTGCCGCGCCGGATTTCGACCACCTTTTCGGTCGGCACGACGATCTGCTCGATCTTGTCGCTCAAACCCTTTTGCTTGGCCTTGTTCTCGATGTCCTCGGCAACCTTCTTCTCGAAGTTCGAGTAGGCGTGAACGATGTACCAGCGCGCAGTCATCTCATGAATCTCCGTCAGGGCTGGCTTATCGGCCGATTCCAAGGATCAGCTCGACAGCGAAAGCCATCGCCTGATCGGCGGCAAAGAAGAATACCGCCGCCATGAAAGCGAACGCCAGCACCATAGCCGCGGAGATCAAGGTCTCGCGACGAGACGGCCAGGTCACCTTCGCCGTCTCCGACCGTACCTGCTGAAGGAATGTAAAAGGGTTGGTGGTCTTCGACGCCATTTGCCGCTCTTTTTATTATGCCGAAACGCCCGTCAGGACGATTCCTCCACCCTTTATCGTCGGGCGTTCCCGCCAGACCGGTCGCAAATTGCGAATCAAAACCACGATTCAGCCATGCAACAAAGGCGCGTAAAGCCGATTCGTCAGCTCCACGCGCCGCGCGCCTGTTTCCCCTACATAATTCCGATTCCCGGCATATGCAAGAGCTGTAATGATATCCTGTCGTCCCGCTGCACGATAGGCAACACTGAAAGAGGCGGAAATCACGCTCTCTTCTACGACTTTGGACCCAACCAGTACCAATTTCGCGCCGTATCGCAAGTTTTTGGCGCAACGGAGGCGTTCACTGGCACGACCGGCACATCACTGAGGATCCGCGATCCGTCGCTCCCGAACGGCATATTGGCAAAATCCATCCTTGTCTCGGCGCCAAAGACGATGAAATCGACCTCCCTCAGCCGCGGTCATTCCCGGTATTGCGCAATCTCATGCGGACGCCGAAACCGTTCGCGACATCGTCACCGCACAGAAGCTCCACGCCCCCCCGCACAAGAGCATCGACCAGAAGCTCCTCGGAGCCGCGCTGCAACGCATGACGATGGCACTCGAAGTCCTTGATCGTGCTGCGCGATACGCCCGCGGCAACTGCGAGCTGGCCCTGCGTCCAGTTGAGAAGGCCCCGCGCCGCACGGCACTGTTCGGGAAAGAGCGGCATTTGTTTCAAGCTCTCTCGTTATCCGATTGCAGAGTCAACCATAATGGGTGACATTAGGCAATATCGACTATGTTCCCGGAAAGGTAATCGCCACGCATGCAAGGTAGCGCATCACTTCTCTGGCTGATCGTGCTGCCATTCGCGACGAGCCTGGCCGCCATCGCCATGAGGGCAAACGCCCGCAACGCGGAGGCGTGGCTGGCGGGCCTGATGTCGCTCGGCTTGCTGGTTTTGACGGCTTCCCGCTATCCTTCCGTCGCCGCCGGCGGCGTGCTTCGCCATGAGATCGCATGGGTGCCCGAACTAGGGCTGAACCTCACGTTGCGGCTCGATGGTTTCGCATGGATGTTCGCCATGCTGATCACGGGGATCGGCTTCCTCGTGGTGCTCTATACCCGCTACTACATGTCGCCGGACGACCCGGTCGCCCGCTTCTACGCGTTCTTCCTCGCCTTCATGGGTTCGATGCTCGGCGTTGTGACCGCAGGCAACCTGATCCAGCTCGTCATCTTCTGGGAACTGACCAGCATCTTCTCGTTCCTCCTGATCGGTTACTGGTATCACAACGCAGCCGCGCGGGACGGTGCGCGCATGGCGCTGACCATGACAGGCGTGGGCGGCCTTTCCCTGCTGGCCGGCGTGCTTCTGATCGGCCACGCCGTCGGCAGTTACGATCTCGATGCGGTTCTGGCATCAGGCGATCTTCTGCGCGAGCACGGGCTTTACCTGCCTATCCTCCTGCTGGTCCTCCTTGGCGCCTTCACCAAGAGCGCGCAATTCCCGTTTCATTTCTGGCTGCCCAACGCGATGGCGGCACCGACGCCAGTATCCGCGTTCCTGCACTCCGCAACGATGGTGAAGGCCGGCGTGTTCCTGATGGCCCGGCTGTGGCCTGTACTGGCCGGCACTGAAGAGTGGTTCTGGATCGTCGGCTTCGCGGGCATGGCGACGCTGCTTCTCGGCGCGTGCTTCGCCATCTTCCAACAGGACATAAAAGGGCTGCTCGCCTATTCCACGATCAGCCATCTGGGGCTGATCACCCTGCTCCTCAGCCTCGGAAGCCCGCTCGGCGCGGTGGCGGCCATTTTCCACATGATGAACCACGCAACCTTCAAGGCATCGCTTTTCATGGCTGCCGGCATCATCGACCACGAGGCCGGCACGCGCGACATGCGCCGCCTCGGCGGGCTTTTCTCCTTCATGCCGATCACCGCCACACTGGCGATGGTGGCGAGCGCCGCCATGGCGGGCGTGCCGCTGCTCAACGGCTTCCTGTCGAAGGAGATGTTCTTTGCCGAGGCCATAGAAACCCATGCGGATTCGATCCTCGACACTGCGGCCCCTTACGTCGCCGTGCTGGCCAGCGCCTTCGCCGTCACCTATTCCATCCGCTTCATCCACGGCGTCTTTTTTGGAAGCAAGCCGGAAGAACTCCCGCACGAGCCGCATGAGCCGCCTTTCTTCATGCGGCTTCCGGTTCTCCTGCTGGTCATGATCTGCCTCGTCGTGGGCGTTGCGCCCGGGCGGACCGTCGGCCCATATCTTCACAGCGCCGTCGTGTCCGTGCTCGGAAGCGACACGCCCCCCTACAGCCTTGCCGTTTGGCACGGCGTCACCCTGCCCCTGCTGATGAGCGTGATCGCCCTTGCGGCCGGCGCGCTCCTCTATGTTTTCCTGCGCTCCTATCTCTCCGCCAGCGAGGAAGGACCACCCTATATCCGCCTGCTCAAGGGTCAGCGCATCTTCGAGCGCGTGATGGTTTCGGTATCGTGGCGCTGGGCGAGGCTGGCGGAAAGCTGGCTCGGCACCCGTAGGCTCCAGCCGCAATTGCGGCTCCTGATCGTGGTCGCCCTGCTGGCTGCCGTCCTCGCGCTTCTGCGCGAGGATTTCCAGCCGGGTGTCATGCGTATCGGCGGGGCCGATCTGGCGTTTTCGGGCCTGTGGGCGCTGGGCATCGTCTGCGCCATCGGCGCCGCATATCAGGCCAAGTTCCACCGCCTCGTGGCCGTCCTTTTGATGAGCGGAGCGGGGCTTATCACCTGCATCACCTTCGTCTGGCTTTCCGCTCCCGATCTCGCCCTGACCCAACTCGCGGTGGAGGTCGTCACTACGGTGCTGATCCTGCTCGGCCTGCGCTGGCTTCCGAAGCGGATCGAGGAAGCGGCCGCCCCCTTGTCCACGGCAGCAACCGTCCGCCGCTACCGCGATCTTGCGATGGCCGTGGCCAGCGGGATCGGCATGACCATCATTGCCTATGCCGTCATGACAAGGCAGCCGCCGCAGACCATCGCCGACTACTTCCTCCAGAATGCCTACGCCGAAGGTGGCGGGCGCAATGTCGTCAATGTCATCCTCGTCGATTTCCGCGGCTTCGATACCTTCGGAGAGATCACTGTTCTCGGCATCGTCGCGCTAACGGTATTCTCGCTGCTGCGCCGTTTCCGTCCCGCGCCCGACAATGTCGACTCTCCCGAACAGCAGCTCCAGCAGGCCGCGGTGGACGACCCGGAGGCCAGGCCGGACGCAGGCAGCATTGCCAGCGACTACCTGCTCGTTCCTTCCGTCATCATGCAATGGCTATTCCCTGCCATCATCGTTTTCGCGGCCTATCTGTTCCTGCGCGGCCATGACCTGCCGGGCGGCGGCTTCGTTGCGGGCATAGCGATGGCTTCGGCTTTCATCCTGCAATACATGGCGGCCGGAACGCGCTGGGTGGAGGAAAGGCTGCGCGTGCTGCCCGTCAACTGGATGGGCTTCGGCCTGCTGATCGCCGCCGCGACCGGAATGGGGTCCTGGCTGTTCGGCTACCCGTTCCTCACCTCCCACGCGCAATATGTGGAACTGCCGTTGATCGGGGCCGTGCCGGCGGCAACCGCACTGTTCTTCGATCTGGGCGTATTCTCGTTGGTCATGGGCGCCACCGTGCTCATGCTCATCGCGCTCGCCCACCAGTCGATCCGCAAGCTGCGAGCGGCAAAGGCAACGGCCCCCGCGGAGATGGATGCGACCTGATGGAACTGACGCTCGCAATCGGGATCGGCGTGCTTGTTGGCTCCGGCGTCTGGCTGCTCCAGCGCCCGCGCACCTATCAGGTCATCATCGGTCTTTCGCTCATCGGCTATGGCGTGAACCTTTTCATCTTCTCGATGGGCAAGCTGCGGATGAACGCGCCGCCCATTCTGAAGTCGGGGGAAGCGGTCAATCCCGCTGACTATACCGACCCCATCCCGCAGGCGCTGGTCCTCACCGCCATCGTCATCGGTTTCGCCACCACGGCGCTTTTCCTGGTTGTGCTTCTGGTTTCCCGAGGCTTGACGGGCAGCGATCACGTAGATGGGCGGGAGTCGTGATGCTGGCACTTCCCGACCATCTCGTCATCGTCCCGATTCTCCTCCCGCTCGTCACGGGAGCGTTCCTGCTCCTTTTCGACGAGCGGCGGCGGACGCTGAAGGCAACGGTCAGCATGGCTGCAACGCTCGCGCTCGCGGTCATCGCCTTCATTCTGCTCAGCCTTGCCGATATGGAAGATGCGGCTCCGGGCGCGCGCGCAAGCGTCTACCTCCTCGGCAACTGGCCAGCGCCTTTCGGCATCGTGCTGGTGCTCGATCGCCTGTCCGCGCTTATGCTGGTCATGACCAGCCTCCTGGCTGTGGCCTCGCTCGTCTTCGCGCTGGCCCGCTGGCACAAGGGCGGGCCGCATTTCCACACCCTGTTCCAGTTCCTGCTGATGGGACTGAACGGCGCGTTCCTGACAGGCGACCTCTTCAATCTCTTCGTATTCTTCGAGGTACTACTGGCTGCATCCTACGGGCTGCTGCTCCACGGTTCAGGCGCCTTACGCGTCCGCACCGGGCTGCACTATATCGCCATCAATCTGGCGGCGTCCTTCCTGTTTCTCATCGGCGTCAGCCTGATCTATGGCATGTCGGGAACGCTGAACATGGCCGATCTGGCCGTGCGGATAGCCGCCGTGCCGCCGCATGACAGGGCATTGCTGGAAGCAGGCATCGCCATTCTCGGCATCGCTTTCCTCGTCAAAGCCGGCATGTGGCCGCTCTGCTTCTGGCTTCCAGGAGCCTATGCTGCGGCAGCCGCGCCAGTCGCGGCTATCTTCGCCGTTCTCAGCAAGGTGGGCGTCTACGCCATCCTTCGGCTCTCGCCGCTGGTGCTTGGGGCCGGCGCCGGCGCATCTTCCGGCCTGGCTGACACATGGCTCCTGATCGGCGGGATAGCGACGATTGCGTTTGGCGCGATCGGTGTCCTAGCCTCTCAGGCAATGGGCCGGCTTGCGGCCTTCAGCGTGCTTGTCTCCAGCGGCACGCTGCTCACCGCCGTGGGGCTTGCCGACATAGCCGTGACCGCCGGCGCGCTGTTCTACATGGTCAGTTCGACTTTGACGATCGGCGCGCTGTTCCTGCTCGTGGAACTGGTTGAACGCGCACAGGACCCTGCGGCGAACGTTCTCGCTGTCACTATGGAAGCCTATGGCGACGGTGACGAGGAGGAAATCGAGGAAGAAGTCGGCGTGGCCATTCCCGGCACGCTCGCCATGCTGGGCGTATGCTTTGGCCTGCTCGGCATATTGCTCGCCGGCCTGCCGCCGCTCTCGGGCTTCATCGGCAAGTTCGCCCTGCTCTCCGCAGTGGTCGGCACAGGCGACGAAGGCAGCTTATCCATGATCACATGGGCCTTCCTGACCTTGGTCATCCTGTCCGGCCTGTTCGCGACCATAGCCATGATGCGCGCCGGTATCCGCATTTTCTGGGCGCCGGTGGAAGGCGTCGTGCCCAGGGTGCTGCTGCTGGAATTCATCCCGGTCGCTTTCCTGCTGCTGCTTTGCGCGGCCATGACCGTGCAGGCCGGGCCGCTGATGCGCTATGCGGACGCGACGGCGCGCTCGCTCCATGCCCCGGCCGCCTATATCGGCGGCGTACTGTCCGCGCAGCCGGTTCCGCCGCCGGAGGGCAACCGATGAACCGCCTGCTGCCCTACCCGCTGCTCACCGCATCGCTGCTGCTCATGTGGGTGCTGCTCAACGGCGCATCGTTGGGCCACCTACTGCTTGGCGCCGTCATCGCCTTCGGCGCAGCCCGCACCATGTCGGCGCTGCAACCCGCCAAGCCGCGCATCAGGCGTTGGAGCAAGATTCCGCAGCTTGTCGGCACGGTATTCATCGACATCATCCGTTCCAACATCGAGGTGGCCGGGATCATCCTGCGCGGCCGCAGCCGACCGCCCACATCCGGCTTCGTCACCATTCCGCTCGAGCTCAGGGATCGCACCGCTCTCGCCGTGCTTGCCTGCATCGTCACCGCAACCCCCGGCACCGCCTGGGTGGAGTATCGCTCGCGCCGCGACACCCTTCTCCTGCATGTTCTAAACATGGTGGACGAGCAGGACTGGATCGATCTCATCAAGGACCGCTACGAGCCCCTGCTGCTGGAGATTTTCGAATGAGCGCCGCAATCATGCTGTGGTCCGTCAACATCGCCCAGCTTCTTCTGATCGCGGCTATGACCTGCTGCGTCTATCGCCTCGTCCGCGGACCGCGCGCGCAGGACCGCGTGCTCAGCCTCGATGCGCTTTATGTCTGCGCCATGCTGCTGCTGCTGACCTTCGGCATCCGCACCGGCAGCACCGTCTATTTCGAGGCGGCGCTGGTGATTTCCCTGTTCGGTTTCGTCTCGACCGCGGCGCTCGCGAAATTCCTCATGCGCGGCGAGGTGATCGAATGAGCCACGCGACAGACCTGCCGCTCTGGGCCGCCCTGCTCGTATCGTTCTTCCTGATCCTCGGTGCTGCCCTGACGTTGCTCGGGACCATCGGCATGGTACGCCTGCGCAGTTTTTATGAGCGCATCCATGCCCCTACCCTCGGCACGACCTGGGGCGCGGGCGGCGTGCTCATCGCCTCGATGATCTTTTTCTCGGTCCTGCAATCGCGGCTCGTGCTGCATGAAATCCTGATCACGGTATTCGTCATCGTCACGACGCCGGTGACGCTCATGCTGCTGGCGCGCGCCGCCCTCTACCGCGACCGAACTGAAAACAACGATGGCGTCCCGTCTTTCCAGATCGGCGACCGCCCCGGCGAAGCATCCGCCGGGCCGGAATCCTGATCCCCGCGCGCGGCGAGCAAGCGACTCCGGCGCGTCCGGACTCACGGAGCTGGAATACCGACAATAGCGGGAGCAGTCCTAGGGGAGTGTCACGCGGGGACAATCCCGCTCTTTTCCGGCTTCCGCTTGATCACCTGCAGGATGCCGCCGTCCCGGCAGATGTCACTGACGCTCTCCGGGAGGGTGGCCAATGGCAGTTCGCCGCCACGCGTGAGATTCCCGCACCACGCGATTGGGATTTCCGTAGGTCGGGCTTGCGGAGAAATTTCCAGCCCACTCCTTACAATTCCGCAGGAATTCGGCCATGTCGTTTAAACGAGCTATACTTTTAGCACTCATGCTCACCGTCTGGCGACGATTGCAGCCGCCCAGCGATCTGCCACGAAGTAGAGCCCTACGGACAGCGCCGTGGCAACGAGGCTCGCGGCAAGGGCCTTGTCCATCTGCAGGTCGGAGCTGGAGACATCCAGCACTTTGCCCAGCCCTTCCATCGCCATGAGGAACTCGGCTATCATCGCTGCGAGCACCGCTTGCGGCGCAGCGATGCGCAGGCCGGTGAGCCAGTGCGGAACCGCGGCAGGCATGGCCAGGTGGCGGAAAAAGTTCCAGCGCGAAGCGCCCAGCACGCGAAATACGTCCACGCTGCCGGCCGGGACGGCGCGCAGACCGGTCAGGGTAAAAACATACATCGAGAAAAAGGTGATCAGCGCGACGACGATTACCGCCGTGTGCAATTGGTAGCCGAACAGCCGCAGCAAGATGGGGATGATCGCCACGATCGGTACAGAAGAGAAGATCAGGCTCAGCGGGGCGAGTATGCCACTCAGCAGGCGCGAAGACCACGCGGCTACTGCGATCAGCGAGCCGCATAGCGTACCGACGACGAGTCCGGCCAGTGACAGACCCAAAGTGTAGGTGGCATTCAGCAAAAAGAACGAGGGATCACTGGCAAGCTGGCGAAAGACACTCAACGGACCAGGCAAGACGATGGTGTTGAAGGCGTTGGCGCTGACCCAGACCTGCCAAAGAACGACCAGCATCACCACGCCAGCGGACTGTAGCAGGGCGTTGCGGAAGGCGCGAAGCGAAACCGACGACAAGGTTGCGGTGGAAAGCACGATCTTAATCCCCATAGCGTCTGATCGCCACCCGCTCCAGCACTCCGAACGCGGCAAAGAGGATGATGGAAACGATCGAGGCCAACATCACGGCGCCCCACAGCAACGTGATCTGGAAATTTTGCATGGCGCTGACGATCAGCACGCCGAGTCCGCGCGGTGCACCGAACCATTCGCCGAGGATAGCGCCGATGACGGCGGGCGGAGCGGCCATTCTAAGCCCGGTGAGGAAATGGGGGATTGCTGAAGGGATCAGCAACCGAAGTAAGGTTCGGCCCCGTGAAGCCCCGAACGCCTGAAAAAGGTCGTGACGCGCGCGCGGAGCGGCGTGCAAGCCGGCGTTCACCGAGACGTAGATGACGAAGAAAACGTTGAGCGCCGCCAGCGCCACAGGCGCGGCACCGTGGCCGAGCAGGACGATGAACAACGGCCCCAGCGCGATAGGCGGCGTGGCGTTGATGACCGCAGCCGTGATGTCGGTGGTGATCCGGCTCGCCGGCATAAGCGCCACGAGGGCCGCTCCGGCCAAACCTGCCGCCGCACCCACGAGGTATCCAAGGAACACAGCCTCGGCCGTAGCGGCCAGTGCTCTGCCATAAAGGGCAAGCCGCGACGGACTGGCTGCAAAAACGACGATCTCGCTTATGCTCGGCCAGGTGGAGCCGACCAGACGATAGGTGCCGATGACCTCCCACGCCGCCAGCAGCAGCAGAACGCCAAGCGTCCCGTGGGCCATGCTCCGCGCTCTGTCTGAAAGCACCATTCAGGCCGCCCTGACTTCTTCGGCGAGTCCGCGCAGCGCATCGGTTAGATCGTCGCAGAGGTGGTGGAATTCGGCGCTGCGGGTCATCTCTCGCGTACGCGGCCTGCCGAAAGGAACGTCGACCACGCGCAGGATTCGTCCGGGGCGGCCGCTGAGGACGACGATACGGTCGGCCAGGTACAGCGCCTCGTCAACGGAGTGTGTGACCAGCACTGTCGTAATCGAGTTCTGCTGCCAGATCCGCTGCAATTCGCCGTTCAGGTGCCGCCGCGTCACCGCGTCAAGTGCGCCGAATGGCTCGTCCAGCAGAAGCACGTCCGGCTTGAGCGCCAACGCCCGCGCGATCGAGGCCCGCTGGCGCATACCACCGGAAAGCTGCTTTGGTCGGGCTTCAGCGAATTCGCTTAGCCCCACCAGGGAGAGAAGCTCGTTCACGCGTGCATGGTCCACCGCAAGCCCAGCCAGGCGAAACGGTAGCGCGACGTTATCGGAGATCGATAGCCAAGGCAGCAGCGCATGATCCTGGAAAGCCACGCCGAGCCTGTGGGAGCGGGCCAGTTCGGCAGCCGGGCGATTCTCGATCTCGATGATTCCGCTGCTGGGTTCCTCCAAAGCAGCCATCAGGCGAAGGAGCGTACTCTTGCCGCAACCGCTAGGCCCCAGCAAAGCGACGAATTCACCGTCCGCGACATCGATGCTGATGCTATCGAGCGCCGCGACCGGTCGACCCTTGAGGTCGAAGGACTTGCTGACGCCACGGATGGAAATAGCGGCTGAATGAGATGCCCTGCCCCCGGTCTGTTCAGATGGATGCATGGGCTTCTTCAACGATCGAAAGGTCGATGATGGATTCCGGCTCGGGCAGCTTGTCCCTGCCCGTCGCGCGGGCCGCCGCGTACATCGGACCTGCGATCTCATCCAGATCAAGCGCCAGCAGCTTGCGGCCATCACCGGCCACCGTCAGAGGAATCTGCGCCTCGGCCTGCCGAGTCTGCTGGTCTATATCGAGACCGTAGTCTACGCCGAATTCCTCGACCGATAGCTTCGCGGCATAGGCGGGATCCTTGTCGTTGTCGATCGTTCCGCGGATCACAGCGCGCGTGAAACCAACGACATCGGCCCGCCGGCTCTTGATGAAGTCGCGCTTGGCGAAAAGCACTGCGCCGTAGCTGCGATAGCCGAGATCGTCGAAGCTCACGAAATGGAAGTCTTTACCGCGAACCATCCCCATCTGCTCGAGCACAACGGCCTCGTTAGTGCTGAAGCCCGTGAAGCCATGCGCTTCTCCAGCCAGCAGCGGCTCGGGCGAGTAACCTGCGGGCACCATTTCCCAGTCGTTTGGCAAGCCGTTCAACGCGAGGGTCGCCTCGATGGAACTGCGCTGGCTGGCGCCCTGGGCCAGGATTCGCGTTCCCACGATGTCCTTTGGTTCAAGGATCGGTCGTGCCGGCATCGAGAGTATACCGAGAGGCGCGCGTGGGAAGGTGGCGGAGAAAGCGACCATATCGTTCCCCTGGATAACCGCGTCCAGAAACGGGATCCAAGCTGAATAGCCGATGTCGTCCGCACCTGCCGAAACGCTGACCACCGGCTGCGGGGTGTTAGGCCCCCCCGCGGACACAGCAATCTCAAGCCCCTCCTCTGTAAAATAGCCCTTCTTGGTGGCGATCCACAAAGCCCCATACTGGACGTTCTTGATCCAGTTAAGCTTCACGTTCAACCGTCTGGGATCATTTGCGAACGCGGTACGGGGCGCAAGCCCGGCTATCGATCCTGCCACGGTCGCGGCCGCCGCCCCGAGCAAAACGCGTCGATTCAGTTTCATGGCTTACTCCTTTGTCCGTTGGAGCGGCTGTGAGAATGTGATGGCAAGTCGAACACCCAGGGACGCAGACCCGCCGGGATACATCAGAATGGTATCTCACCCTTGACCGACGTGCGCCAGATCAGCCGCCGGTAGAGGTCGCGATCATATTCTGTCGCGCTGTGCATGGTGGTCCGATTGTCCCATATGACCACATCGCCCGGCCGCCACTTCAGTGCGATCTGGTTTTCAGTGGCCAAGACAGCAGCGAAGAGCTGGTCAAGCAGCTTGCGGCTCTCCGCATGATCCATCCCCTCGATGCCGACAATGCAGTCGCCACCCAGGTATAGCGACTTGCTACCTGTCAGAGGATGCGTCCGCACGAGCGGATGGACGACGTCAGGTACCTGTTGCCGCTGCGCATCCGTCAGAGCGGTGGTGACCGCGTTGTCCTTCATGTAGTTGGCGTTGCCGGTGCGCATATAGACGTAGCTATGCACGGCCGTCTTGCCGTCGATACGCGCTTTCAGTTCCGGATCAAGCCGGTTGTAAGCCTGCTCCGTGCTGGCAAAGAGCGTGTCGCCGCCCTCGGGAGGAGTCTCCACGCCGTGGAGCAGAGTGTAGGCGGTCGGCCGCGCGAGATAGGACTGGTCAGTGTGCCATCCGAAACCATCCTTAGGGTTGCCGATTGGCTTGCCGTCCTCGACGATGTTGGAGATCACGTAGATCTCCGGCACTTCCTCCATCCTGTATTGATCGAGCACATGGTATTCGAGCTCACCACAGAAGCGGCTGAGTTCACCAAACTGCTGCGGGGTCAGGGACTGCCCGTGGAAAACGACGACACCATGACGGCAAACCTCTGACAGGAAGGTTTCGGGGCTGCAGCGGCCCGAAAGCTCCCCCAGGTCAAAACCATCTACTTCGCCGCCGAAGCTCCCGGCCAATGGACGCACCTCGAAAGGAACGTCACGTGTCTCAGTCGCCAATGCGATCGCCATTTCCTGCCACCTGTTTGTAAAGGAACCTTGGCTGATATTGGCGACTGGATGGCTCGCATCAAGCAGAGAATCTCTAGCTGGAAAATGCCGAAATTAGTTCATTTCTGGACAGCGTCCCGCGCAAGGGCGGCCTGGATGTGATCGATGAGCGCGGCGGCAGCACCGGAAAGATGCCTCGACCGGCGGACACTGAGGACAAGTTGTTGAGGCTGCACGTGGCGATCGACCACCGGCACGAATACGACACCGGCGTCTTCTGCGGGGTTGAGCGGTGCAAGATACTTCGACACAAGGGCTATGCCGATCCCCGCTGAGGCCATGCTGCGCATCATCTCGTAGGAAGTAGTCGAAACGACTATGTTCGGTTGCGCAATCGCCCTTCCAAACACCCGGTCATATTGCAGCCGTAGATCGGAATTCGGCGCGGGCATTACCAGCGGGTACTGGACACAATCAATGAGACGCACCTTCTCGCGGCCCGCCAGAGGATGATCTTCCCGCATCATCGCATAGGTTGTGCGCTCAAGCCGCGTCACCTGCAGAAGATCGGGCATTCGAGGAGGGTTAAAGGTCATTACCACTTCGACCACGTCCTTGAACAGCAGATCCACCAACGCTGGCGACGGCGCAACCGTGATATCGAACGTGATACCGGGGAGCTTTCTGTGGAACTCCGCAAGAAGCGTGGGAACGAAGTCGCGGCTGAAGGTCTCCGGCACTCCGATGCTCACATTGCCCCGTCGGAGCCCTTTCAGGTCACTGACCTTCTCGACCGCGCGTTTCATCTCGCGCATCATCGCGCGGGCATGTAGCAGTACCGCCTCGCCCGCTGCGGTAAGCCGCAGACTGTTGCGCCCGCGTCGCCGCTCGAAGAGCTGGGCTTCGAGGGCATCTTCAAGTTGTACGATCTGCCGGTTGACTGCAGAAGCCGCGATATTCAGCACCTCAGAGGCACGGCGGAACGAGCCGGTTTCGGCTACAGCAATGAAATAGCGGAGGGCGGTTGGATTAAGGATCATAATGGAAACATTCCTGCCGGTCGCCGTCGATGCGCCTTAGAAGCCGCTGTTCGGCGAAACTGAACCTTTTTCGTTTCGGTAATGCGTAGAATTTCAGAGGTACCAATCATGCCCGTCCAGCCGAAACAAGCGCCCGCCAACTCAAAGGCCGGTGAGCTTCAGTCATGTCGGGATGGGCGGGAGACCGGCTTTGTTCCACGCTTGGCGAGCCAGCCGGGTAGTCTCGCGGCCTCTTAAGCCGTGAAAGACGGGAGGCTTGTGCCGCGCCAGCGCGGCGCCCTGCCATTACGCCGGTAAAGGTGAACCTCCCGTCGGAAGTCTCGTATTTTTCCGTTGTTGCCAGACGCTCCCTGCACGCGTGTAAATCCGTGCAAGAGATGTGCAAGGCTTAATTTCGGCCGCCACTCCAAGCAGGAGAGTTTCTTACCTGTTGTTTTTCTCGGAGGTTTTGGCAGGGGCAACAGGGCTCGAACCTGTGACCTGCGGTTTTGGAGACCGCCGCTCTACCAACTGAGCTATACCCCTAGATACGCCTTGGCAGCGAACCTGGAGGCTCCAATAAAGTCACCGGCGCGGATTTGCAATTCCGTTTTTCTTCTCTATGCGCATGGTCCCCTTTTATGAGGCTGTGACCATGCTGATGCATGAAAAAGATATGGCGTCGATCCGCGAGTACCGGCACCGGATGCGCCTCGCCGGCCGCTGGGGCGCCTGCTTCGAGGTCGCCTGTTTCGTGGAGTACCAGTTCGGCTGGAAGAGACGGGATGGCGTCTATCAGCTTGCAGACGGTACGCCCGTATTCAAACATGCCTGGAACGAAACGCCCGATGGCTGGATTGTGGATGGCACGGCTGACCAGTTCTTCCACGGCGGCGACATCGAGACGATTGCACCCGGAAGCGCGAGCCACGGCCTTTATCGTGAAACCTACACAATAGCCCACAACCCCGCCATGACACCGTGGCTGCGTGAGCGGCCGTGGCCGGGAGAGCCGGATGACTCCTTCTGGAACCGTCTCTACCGGGAGAAACGGTTGGGACCAGGCTGGTGGCTTGCGGACGTCGACGCCCGAACAGCTTACGCATCGTGGCTGTCCGCCGGGGCGGAAACCTATCCGCTGTTCCGCGCCAAGCTGGAGGAGTATCGGGCACTCGGCTACGCCATCTGAAACGAAAAGGGCCTCGCGGTGTCCCGCGAGGCCCCTTGAAGGAGGCTTGTCGCGCTCTTATTCCGTGATGGATGCGACGATACCGGAACCGACGGTACGTCCGCCTTCGCGGATGGCGAAGCGCAGCTTCTCCTCCATCGCGATCGGCACGATCAGCGCCACGTCAACCGACAGATTGTCGCC
>Ga0180223_1000810_pt1 | contig 31634 bp, 28 predicted proteins | sample eDN5th30CKraftOP_FD_151337 | JGI IMG/M metagenome (GOLD analysis project Ga0180223, IMG submission 151337) | Enriched Organic Plus compost microbial communities from Emeryville, California, USA - eDNA 5th pass 30_C Kraft OP (version 2) (version 2) ... | reverse complement strand
CTCGGCTGGATGAAGCGGCTCACCGGCCATGCCCGGATGTTGCTCCGGCACGAGGAGCCGCTGGTGCTGGCCGGCGACTACAACGTCATTCCGGAGCCGCGCGACGCGCGCGATCCGGGCGCCTGGGTCAGCGACGCGCTGTTCCTGCCCGAGACGCGCGCCGCCTTCCGGGAGCTCATCGATCTCGGCTTCGCCGACGCCCTGCGCAGCACGACCGACGCTGGCGGCCTCTACACCTTCTGGGATTATCAGGCCGGGGCCTGGCAGCGGAACAACGGCATCCGCATCGATCATCTGCTGCTGTCGCCGCAGGCGGCCGATCGGCTCGCCGGCGTCAGGATCGCCAAGCATGTCCGCGGCTGGGAGAAGCCCTCGGACCATGTGCCGGTGATCATCGAGCTGACCTAGAGAAGGCCGGCTTTACGCGGAAACAGGCTGCCATTCCAGGTTCGACCGGAGATTCTTTGCCGAAGCCTTTTCCGGCAAAGGCTCAGGCATGGATCCCGGATCTCCGCTTCGCTGCGTCCGGGATGCCCCCCGGTTCCGCAACACCGCGCCAGGCTCCAAAAAAACCGCCGCGCGGCCGGCCGGGCGCTGCGACGATATGGTTCGATTTCCGGAGCGGAGCTGCGTGCCGCCTCAGCAATACGGGGCAAGCCGTACGGAGCAAGCTGCGACGCGAAATCCCTGCCCGGGCCTTTGCCGGACAGGCTCCGCCGTGAATCCCGGTCCGAACCCGGGACCGCCCTCGCCTGCGTGCAGCAGCGCTGGTGCTAGAACGGGATGTCGTCGTCGAGATGGCTCGACGAGGAGCGCCCGCCGCCACCGCCGCCCGACATCGCCGGCTGGCGCGAGCCGCCGCCCATCGCGCCGGAGCGGCCGAAGGAGCCACCGCCGGAGCGGTCCTCCCCATAGCCGCCGCCACCGCCCTCGCCATATTCGTCGCCGCTGCCACCCTGGCGGCTGTCGAGGATGGTGAGGTCGCCGCGGAAACGCTGCAGAACGATTTCGGTGGTGTATTTCTCGACGCCGGACTGGTCCTGCCATTTCCGGGTCTGGAGCTGGCCCTCGACGTAAACCTTCGAGCCCTTCCTGAGATATTGTTCCGCGACCTTGGCCAGGTTCTCGTTGAAGATCACCACCGAGTGCCACTCGGTGCGCTCCTTGCGCTCGCCCGACTGCTTGTCGCGCCAGGTTTCCGAGGTGGCGATGCGCAGATTGACGACCGGCTCGCCGCTGCCGAGGCGCCGCACCTCGGGGTCGCGCCCGAGATTGCCGACCAGAATGACCTTGTTGACGCTGCCAGCCATGACAGGCTCCACTTCCTGCGCACTTCAAACACAAACCGGCCGGATGACCGGAGCCGAACCCTATCGGTCTATCCTTCCAATATCAATGATGTTCCTGTTTTGTTCAAGGGATCGAAAGCCGGTTTTCCCCGGCTGATTCGTGAGGCTCCACGGAGGATGCCGTTCGTCGCGGGCGGGGCCTGCCTCCCCGCGGGCCCGCGGCTCAGGCGGGCGGGCGCCGCTCCAGCAGCACCGCCTGCGCCATCCGGTCGAGCAGGATGGCGAGCGCGACGATCGCCAGCCCGCCGACGAAGCCGAGGCCCGGATCGGCGCGCTGCAGGCCGAGCAGCACGACCTCGCCCAGCCCCTTCGCCCCGATCATCGAGGCGACCACCACCATGGCGAGCGCCATCATGATCGCCTGGTTGATGCCTTGGAGGATGGCCGGCCGCGCCAGCGGCAATTCGATCAGCCACAGCGTCTGGCGCGGGCCGAGGCCGAGCGCGCGCCCCGCCTCGACCAGCTCGCGCTCGACCCCGCACAGGCCGAGCTCGGTCAGCCTTGCGAAGGGCGGCAGCGCATAGATCAGCGTCGCGACCAGCGCCGGCGCCCGCCCCAACCCCAGCACCATCGCCACCGGGATCAGATAGACGAAGCTCGGGATGGTCTGCATCAGGTCGTAGACCGGCGCGAGCGCCCTCCCCAGCCGCGGCAGCCGCGCCGCGGCGATGCCGAGCGGCAGCCCGAGCAGGGCGACGAGCAGCACCGCCACCACGACCAGGGCAAGCGACTGCATCGCCTCGGTCCAGACGCCGAGGCTCGCCAGGACCAGCGGCAGGGCCGCCATCGCCAGCGAGAAGCCGATCCGGCGGCGCGCCAGCCAGGCCGCGGCGGCGACGGCGAGGATGAAGGCCGGAACCGGGACATGCAGAAGCGCCGTCTCGACGGCCCGCACCGGCGCGGTCAGGAGCGCGCTGAAGCCGTCGAGGCGGTCGCCATAGCCGGTGACGACGGCGTCGACGCCCCGGTTGACCAGTCCCTGCAGCGCCTTGCCGGCATCCGGCAGCCAGCCGGGCGTCACAGCCCGGCCGCGACCTTGGCGGCGACATCGGCCGGCAGCCATGCCTTCCAGACATCCGGCTCGGTCTTGAGGAAGACGAGCGCCTGCTGCTCCGGCGTGATGCCCTTCTCGCGGGCCTCCGCCAGCATCTTCGAGGTCAGCGCGCTGCTGGTGGTGTAGTTCCTGAGAAAGGCGGCGAGCTGCGGCGCCTTCCTGGCCAGCTCGACATTGGCGCCGATGACCACGCGGCTCGTCGGATAGGCCGTCGCCTGCTTCGGTGCGTCGCTCGTCTTGAGGTCTTCCCAGATCTTCGGATCGAAGGGCGGCTCCTCGAGCTTGACCAGATCATAGGCGCCGAGCAGCCAGCTCGGGCCCCAGTAATAGAACACGACCGGCCGCTTGCGTTTCAGCGCCGACTCGACGGCGGCGACCAGCGCCTCGCCGGAGCCGCCCCGCGTATTGGTGTAGTCGTCCGCCAGACCGTATACGGCGAGCTTCTTGGTGTTGATGCCTTCGCAGACCCAGCCGGCGACGCAGTTGTAGAAGCGCCCCTTCCCCGGCTCATCCGGATCGGCGAACAGGGTCTTGTAGCGCTTGAGGTCCTGCACCGATTTCAGGTCCGGCGCCTTGGCGTCAGGGCCGGAGACCAGATAGCGCGGCACGAACCAGCCTTCATTGGCATCCGGGAAGGTCGTGCCCAGCGGCTCGACCCGGCCGGCGGCCGCCTCCTTCACCCAGGCCTCGACCGGATTCGCCATCCAGATCTCCATGACGAGGTCGACATCGCCGCGGCCCAGCCCGTTGACCAATGGCGCGAGCGCACCCGGCACGCGCTCGACCTTGCAGTCGAAACCCTTTTCGGCGATGGCGCCGGCGACGGCCGTGTGGAAGGCGGCAGAATCGTAGTCGAGCCCGGCGAATTTCAATGGCCTGTCCAGCTCGCAGGCGAGGATGGGCGTGGCGAGACCCAACCCGAGCGCCAGCACGGCGCCTCGCAGAACGGCTTTCATCATCGCATTCCCCCTCTGGCTACGCGGCCGATCGTTTCCTGCCGGCCGACCTCGTGCAGGAAGCGCAAAAGCCCGCGAATTGTTCCCTCGTCGCGGCGGAACGCCGGCCCGTTCCCGCTCGCCAGCATCGCGCAGGCACGGCGGGCGCGCCAGTTCCGGCCCTGCCAGCCGCCGTCAGGAGAAAGCTCTCGCTCTGCTCGCTGGGCCGCGGCCCGAAACGAGACGACCCGGCAGGCCGAAGCCTGCCGGGTCGCGATGGGAGAAGCTGTGAAGCCGGATCAGCCGCGCGGCGCGAAGGCCTTGAGCGCAGCCGCGGCGAGAGCCGATTTCAGCACGGCGCCGAGCACGAAGGGCGTGGCGCCGACGGCGATCGCCTTCGACAGGCCGATCAGGACGGCGAGCCAGGCCACGCCGATCACCAGGCAGAGCGCATTGCCGGCGAGCATCGCGGCGAAGGCGAGCCCGACCCGGCCGCCGTTCCAGCCGCGCTGGGCGAGCCAGCCGGTCAGCGCCGCGGCGAAGGGGAAGGCGATCAGGTAGCCGCCCGTCGGGCCGGCGAAATAGGCCGCGCCGCCGACGGCGCCGGCGAGGACCGGCAGCCCGACGAAGCCCTGCAGCAGCCAGGCGATCACGGTCACGGCGCCGAGCCGCCACCCATAGAGCGCGCCGATCAGCGTCACGGCGAAGGTCTGCATCGTCATCGGCACCGGATACATCGGCACCTTGATCTGCGAGGACAGCGCCAGCAGCAGGCTGCCGACGACGACGGCGCCGGCCTGCCAGGCGAGCGAGCGGCTTTCCAGGCGCAGCGGGCTGAAGGGGCGGCGGAGGGCAAGATCGGTCATGGTCGCTCCGTGGTCATGATCGGCGACGGTGGTCGCGATTCCGGAGGGGCCTTGTCGTCCTTTTTCGGCGGGGCGCGCAAGGCCTATCCGTGCGGGGCGCGTTCGGCATGCTGCCCGGCGGCGCCATGCAGGGCTGGAGTGCGGGCAATGCCGCGCCCCATCTTGCGCGCGCCTGCGATATGTCGGATGGCCTGCGGCAGGTGACCTTCCCGCCTCGAGGATTCCCGATGACCCTGGCCAATGGCCGGCAGCTTCTCGCGATGCCCGGCCCGACCAATATTCCCGACCGCGTGCTGCAGGCGATGATGCGCCCGGCCGAGGAGCTGGCCTCCGACAGCATCGTGAACCTGACGGAGACGGTGCTGGCCGATCTCAAGCGCATCTTCAGGACCGGGGGCGAGACCTTCGTCTATGCCGCCAACGGCCATGGCGGCTGGGAGGCGGCCTTCACCAACGTATTGTCGCGCGGCGACAAGGTGCTGGTGCTGGAGAGCGGGCGCTTCGCCGTCGGCTGGGGCGAGATGGCGCGCTTCATGGGCGCCGATGTCGAGATGCTGCCCGGAAGCTGGCGCCGGGCGGTCGATCCCGCCGCCGTCGAGGCTCGGCTGCGTGCCGACACCAGGCACGAGATCAAGGCGGTGATGACGGTGCAGATCGACACCGCCGCCGGCGTCGTCAACGACATCCCCGCGATCCGCAGGGCGATCGACGCCGCCGGGCACCCTGCCCTGTTCATGGTCGACGGCGTCGCCTCGCTGGGCTGCATGGAATTCGAGATGGACGCCTGGCGCGTCGATGTCGCCGTCTCGGCCTCGCAGAAGGGATTGATGTCATCGCCCGGCCTCGCCTTCGTCGCGGCCAACGAAAAGGCACTGGCGGCGCATAAACGCGCGGACATGCGCAGCGGCTACTGGGACTGGTCCGGCCGCATGGACACCATGGCCTATATGAAGCATTGCGGCACCGCTCCCGAGCATCTGCTCTTCGGCGTGCGCGCCGCGCTCGACATGATCTTCGAGGAAGGGCTGGAAGCCGTCTGGCGCCGCCACGCCGTCCTCGCCAGGGCGACGCATGCGGCGGTCGAGACCTGGGCCGGCGGCCAGGCACTGGCCTTCGGCGTCACGGAACCGCATGAGCGGGCGCCCTCCGTGACGACGATCCTGACGCCCGGCTTCGATGTCGCGACGATCACCGATTTCACCCGCGATACCTGCGGCGTCTCGCTCGGGCTCGGCATCGGCGACTATAGCGGCAAGGCCTTCCGCATCGCCCATATGGGCCATTTCAACGCCGCCGCGCTGCTCGGCACGCTCGGCGCCGTCGAGATGGCGCTGCAGGCCAAGGACATCCCGCATGGCTCGGGTGGCCTCGCGGCGGCGGTCGCGAGCCTCGCGGAAGCGGCCTGAGGCAATCCAACCTAGGTCGTCATTCCGGGGCGGCACGCAAGCGCCTAGCCCGGAACCCAGAACCGATGCCGCTCACCGGTATTCCGCCGCGGCCGCCGCGCGTGAACATCCGAGGCCATCGGTTCTGGGTTCCGGGCTCAGGACTATGGCCTACCCCGGAATGACCGGCGTCCCCATCCAGATCCAGACATCCCCTCGGCAGTCTCCGCCCCCATGATCCGTCTCGAAAACATCAGCAAGCAGAACGGCAAGCAGATCGTCTTCATCGAGGCCTCCGCGGCCTTGCAGAAGGGCGAGAAGATCGGCCTGGTCGGGCCCAACGGCGCCGGCAAGACCACGCTGTTCCGTCTGATCACCGGCGAGGAAAGCCCCGACGAGGGCCAGGTCTCGATCGATCGCGGCACGACCATCGGCTATTTCAGCCAGGATGTCGGCGAGATGGCGGGCATGAGCGTGGTCTCGGCGGTGATGGACGGCGCCGGACCGGTTTCGAGCGTCGCAGCCGAGCTCGCCGCGCTGGAAGCCGCCATGGCCGACCCCGACCGGACCGGCGAGATGGAGGAGATCGTTCTGCGCTATGGCGAGGTGCAGGGCCGCTTCGAGGAGCTCGACGGTTATGCGCTCGACGGCCGCGCCCGCGAGGTTCTCAGCGGTCTCGGCTTCAGCCCGGCGATGGTCGAGGGCGATGTCGGCGCCCTTTCCGGCGGCTGGAAGATGCGCGTGGCGCTTGCCCGCATCCTGCTGATGGCGCCGGACGCGATGCTGCTCGACGAACCCTCGAACCATCTCGACATCGAGAGCCTGATCTGGCTGGAGGAGTTCCTCAAGGGCTACGAGGGCGCGCTCCTCATGACCTCGCACGACCGCTCCTTCATGAACCGCATCGTCGGCAAGATCGTCGAGATCGACGGCGGCGCACTCACCACCTATTCCGGCGACTACGAATTCTACCAGCAGCAGCGCGCGCTCAGCGAAAAGCAGCAGCAGGCGCAGTTCGAACGCCAGCAGGCGATGCTCGCCAAGGAGATCGCCTTCATCGAGCGCTTCAAGGCCCGCGCTTCCCATGCCGCGCAGGTGCAGAGCCGGGTGAAGAAGCTCGACAAGATCGAGCGGGTCGAGCCGCCGAAGCGCCGCCAGACCGTGAAGTTCGAGTTCCAGCCGGCGCCGCGCTCCGGCGACGACGTCGCCGGCCTGAAGGGCGTCGCCAAGCGCTATGGCGAGAAGGTGATCTATGACGGCTTCGACTTCCAGATCCGCCGGCGCGAGCGCTGGTGCGTGATGGGCGTCAACGGCGCCGGCAAGTCGACGCTGCTGAAGCTCGTCACCGGCACCTCGGAGCCGGATGCCGGCATCGTCACGCTCGGCGCCGGGGTCAAGCTCGGCTATTTCGCCCAGCACTCGATGGAGCTTCTCGAAGGCGACAGAACCGTTTTCGAAACCTTGGAGGACGCCTTCCCGCAGGCCAACCAGGGCTCATTGCGCGCGCTCGCCGGCTGCTTCGGCTTCTCGGGCGACGATGTCGAGAAGCGCTGCCGCGTGCTCTCCGGCGGCGAGAAAGCGCGCCTCGTCATGGCGCTGATGCTCTACGATCCGCCGAATTTCCTCGTGCTGGACGAGCCGACCAACCATCTCGACATCGCCACCAAGGAGATGCTGATCGAGGCGCTCGCCGCCTTCGAGGGCACGATGCTGTTCGTCAGCCACGACCGGCATTTCCTCGCGGCGCTGTCGAACCGCGTGCTGGAGCTGACGCCGGAAGGCGTCCACGCCTATGGCGGCGGCTATACCGAATATGTCGCCCGCACCGGGCAGGAGGCGCCGGGGCTCAGGCACTGACCCAAAAAACGCGGGTCATCCCGGACGGAACGAAGCGAAAACCCGGGATGACGTCGCGTCCCGAGCTGGCGTGCGGAGCTTGGGGGCCGCACTCCTGCCATCTGCTGTCAGCAAGGCCCGTGCGAGCACGCTGCATCCGCACGCCTGCGTGCTAAACATTGCCGCTGCCCGGAGGACCGGGCTGGTATGGCGCGACAATTGCCCTATCTCTAGGCCTTCTCCGATACGGACGCCCCGATGGCCCGCAAGACCGACACCGCCGCTGCCCAGGCTGCTGCGCTGGAAGACATGTTCGACCGCAATCGCGCGGCCGATCCGAACAGCCGCGCCATCACCGTGCGCGGCGCGCGCGAGCACAACCTCAAGAATGTCGATCTCGCGATCCCGCGCGACAAGCTCGTGGTGTTCACCGGCCTCTCCGGCTCGGGCAAGTCCTCGCTCGCCTTCGACACGATCTATGCGGAAGGCCAGCGCCGCTATGTCGAGTCGCTCTCGGCCTATGCCCGCCAGTTCCTCGAAATGATGCAGAAGCCCGATGTCGACCAGATCGACGGGCTCTCGCCCGCCATCTCGATCGAGCAGAAGACGACCTCGAAGAACCCGCGCTCGACCGTCGGCACCGTCACCGAGATCCACGACTATATGCGCCTGCTCTGGGCGCGCGCCGGCATCCCCTATTCGCCGGCGACCGGCCTGCCGATCGAGAGCCAGACCGTGCAGCAGATGGTCGACCGGCTGACCGAGCTGCCGGAGAAGACGCGCGGCTACCTGCTCGCGCCGGTGGTGCGCGGCCGCAAGGGCGAGTTCCGCAAGGAGATGGCCGACTGGCTGAAGCGCGGCTTCCAGCGCGTCAAGGTCAATGGCGAGTTCTACGAGATCCCGGACGCGCCGGCCCTCGACAAGAAGTTCAAGCACGATATCGACGTCGTGGTCGATCGCATTGTGATCCGGCCGGATTTGGGCGCCCGCCTTGCCGACTCGCTGGAGCAAGCGCTGGAGCTGACCGACGGCATCGCGGTCTTCGAATATGCCGACGAGAAGCAGGAGAACGGCGAGGCTAGGCGCGTTACCTTCTCCTCGAAATTCGCCTGCCCGGTCTCCGGCTTCACCATTCCCGAGATCGAACCCCGGCTGTTCTCGTTCAACAACCCGTTCGGCGCCTGCCCGGCCTGCGACGGTCTCGGCCACGAGATGCGGATCGACCCGGACATGATCGTGCCGGATCATTCGCTGACGCTGAAGAAGGGCGCGATCGCGCCCTGGGCCAAGTCGACCTCGCCCTATTACGGCCAGACGCTTGAAGCGCTCGCCAAGCATTTCGGCTTCTCGATGACCAAGCCCTGGTCGGAACTGCCCGAGGCGGCCCGCAAAGCCATCCTGTTCGGCACGGGCACGGAGCCGGTGCGCTTCGCCTATAACGACGGGCTGCGCAGCTACGAGGTGAAGAAGCCGTTCGAGGGCGTCATCACCAATATGGAGCGGCGCTGGAAGGAGACGGAGTCGGACTGGGCGCGCGAGGAGATCGGCCGCTTCATGTCCGAGACGCCCTGCGCCGCCTGCAACGGCTATCGCCTGAAGCCGGAGGCGCTGGCGGTGAAGATCGACATGCGCCATATCGGCGAAATCTCGAAACTCTCGGTCAGGGACGCGCTCGACTGGGTCACCGCCCTGCCCGCGCGGCTTTCAAAGAAGCAGAACGAGATCGCCCCGCGCATCCTCAAGGAGATCCGCGACCGCCTCACCTTCCTGCTCGATGTGGGCCTGGAATATCTGACGCTCGCCCGCGCCTCCGGCACGCTCTCCGGCGGCGAGAGCCAGCGCATCCGCCTCGCGAGCCAGATCGGCTCGGGCCTGACCGGCGTGCTCTATGTGCTGGACGAGCCCTCGATCGGCCTGCACCAGCGCGACAACGAGCGCCTGCTCGGCACGCTGCGGCGCCTGCGCGACCTCGGCAACACGGTGATCGTGGTCGAGCATGACGAGGACGCGATCCTGACGGCGGATTACGTCGTCGATGTCGGCCCCGGCGCCGGCATCCATGGCGGCGAGATCGTCGCCAAGGGCACGCCGCAGGACATTCTCGACGACCCCAATTCGCTCACCGGAAAATACCTCACCGGCCAGATGAGCGTCCCCGTGCCGGACAAGCGCCGCAAGGCCACCAGGGGGCGCAGCCTCAAGATCGTCGGCGCACGCGGCAACAACCTCAAGAATGTCGATGTCGAGATCCCGCTCGGGCTGTTCACCTGCATCACCGGCGTCTCCGGCGGCGGCAAGTCGACGCTGGTGATCGACACGCTCTACAAGGCGGTGGCGCGCAAGCTGAACGGCTCGATCGAGCACCCGGCCCCGCATGACCGCATCGAGGGCATGGAGCATCTCGACAAGGTCATCGACATCGACCAGTCGCCGATCGGCCGCACACCGCGCTCGAACCCGGCGACCTATACCGGCGCCTTCACGCCGATCCGCGAATGGTTCGCCGGCCTGCCGGAGGCGAAGGCACGCGGCTATCAGGCCGGGCGCTTCTCGTTCAACGTCAAGGGCGGTCGCTGCGAGGCCTGCCAGGGCGACGGCGTCATCAAGATCGAGATGCACTTCCTGCCGGATGTCTACGTCACCTGCGACGTCTGCAAGGGCAAGCGCTACGACCGCGAAACCCTCGAAGTGAAATACCGCGACAAGTCGATCGCCGACGTGCTCGACATGTCGGTCGAGGAGGCGAAGGGCCTGTTCAAGGCGGTGCCCTCGATCCGCGACAAGATGGAGACGCTGGCGCGCGTCGGGCTCGACTATGTCAAGGTCGGCCAGCAGGCGACAACGCTCTCGGGCGGCGAGGCGCAGCGCGTCAAGCTTTCCAAGGAGCTGTCGAAGCGCGCCACCGGCCGCACGCTCTACATCCTCGACGAGCCGACGACCGGCCTGCATTTCCACGACGTCGCCAAGCTCATGGAGGTGCTGCACGAGCTGGTCGACCAGGGCAATTCGGTGGTGGTGATCGAGCACAATCTCGAGGTCATCAAGACGGCCGACTGGATCATCGACATGGGCCCCGAAGGCGGCGACGGCGGCGGCGAGGTGGTGGCGCAGGGCACGCCGGAGGACATCGTGCGGATTGCGAAGGGCCATACCGCGCGCTTCCTGAAGGAGGTGCTCGAGCGCCGGCCGATCAAGAAGGCGAAGCCGGCGGTCAGGCAGGCGGCGGAGTAGCGCCCGGCAGGTCCTGCCGCGGCGGCGTTGCGACGCTGCCGCGGGGCGCGTTGCGCCGAACCGGGGCCGGATCCTTCTTGTTTTCCAGCGACATCCCTGCTGACTGGAATCAATCAAAAGAATTCACTCTTTAGAATTACTATCAACATATTGATTTCAAAAGATTATTTTGTTGACCGCACGAGAATCTGAGCCATATCCCTCGGTCCGCGCCGGCCCCTGACCGAGGAGAGACATGATGATTGGAAAGACGCATCTCAGCCTGTTGGCTCTGTCGTCCTGCCTTCTGGCCACGCCGGTTCTCGCCCAGAGCGTCAACCTCTACACCACGCGAGAGCCCGCCCTGCTCAATCCGGTGCTCGAATCCTTCACCAAGGACACCGGCATCAAGGTCAACGCCGTCTTCCTGAAGGACGGCCTGCAGGAGCGGGTCCGCGCCGAGGGCGCCAACAGCCCGGCCGACCTCATGCTCCTCGTCGATGTCGGCGAGATCAACGCCGCGGTCGCGGCCGGCATCACCCAGCCGATCAAGTCCGAGACCGTCGACAAGGTCGTGCCGGCGCAGCTTCGCCCGGACAACAACTGGGTCGCGCTGACGCAGCGGGCCCGGATCGTGATCGCCTCCAAGGAGCGCGTCGCGCAGGATGCGATCACCTATGAAGAACTGGCCGATCCGAAATGGAAGGGCAAGTTCTGCATCCGCTCCGGCCAGCACCCCTACAACAATGCCTTCTTCGCCGCCTATCTCGCCCATAACGGCGAGGCCAAGGCCGAAAGCTACATCAAGGCGCTGCGCGGCAACGCGGCCCGCAAGCCCGGCGGCGGCGACCGCGACGTCGCCCGCGACATCCAGTCCGGCCTCTGCGACGTGGCGATCATCAACACCTACTACATCGGCCTGATGAGCCAGGCGAAGAACGAGCAGAAGGGCTGGTTCGACGCGATCAAGCCGCTCAAGACCAGCTTCGCTGGCGGCGGCACGCATGTGAACGTCTCGGCCGTGGCCCTGGCCAAGAACGCGCCGAACAAGGACAACGCCGTCAAGCTGGTCGACTACATGCTCGGCGAGAAGGCGCAGGCCGTCTATGCCAACGGCAATTTCGAATATCCGGTCAACGCCGCGGTCAAGGACAGCTCCGCCGTGCAGCTCCTCGGGCCGGTGACGCCGGACAGCCTCTCGCTCTCCGAGGTCGCGAAGCATCGCAAGCCCGCCGCCGATCTGGTCGACAAGGCCGGCTTCGACAGTTGAGCGCAGGCGCACCGCAGAGCCTATCCCGACGGCCGCCATTCCCGTGGCGGCCGTCGACGCGTCTGGCCTTCGCCACCTTCATCGGCGCGGGGCTGATCCTGCTGCCATTGGCCGCGCTGGTCATGTCGGCGCTGTCGCTGCGGCAGGCGGCCGAGATCTGGCCGCATCTGGCCGCCCATGTCCTGCCGACCGCGCTGGTCCAGACCGGGCTGCTACTGGCCGGCGTCGGGGCGTTGAGCGCCGCGATCGGCGTCGGAGCCGCCTGGCTGGTCACGCAGAGCGAATTCCCCGGCCGGAGCGCGCTGGAATGGCTACTCGCCCTGCCGTTGGCGCTGCCCACCTACATCACCGCCTATATCTACGTCGAATTCATGGGCTTCAACGGCCCGCTGCAAGGCGCGCTGCGCGCGGCCACCGGCTGGCGCTCCCTGCGCGAATACTGGTTTCCCGAGCCGCGGAGCCTTCCCGGCGCGATCGTCATCATGGCGCTCGTGCTGTACCCTTACGTCTATCTGAGCGTGCGCGCGCTGTTCGTCGTGCAGAGTGCGGCGATCATCGATGCGGCCCGCACGCTCGGAGCCGGGCGCGGCCGGCTGTTCCGGCATGTCGGGCTGCCGCTGGCGCGGCCGGCGCTGGCGGCGGGGCTGACTCTCGTGCTGCTCGAGACGCTGAACGACATCGGTGCGAGCGAATATCTCGGCATCCGCACGCTGACGCTGTCGATCTACACGACCTGGCTGAACCGGGGATCGCTGGCCGGCGCCTCGCAGATCGCCTGCGTGATGCTGCTGCTCGTCTTCGCGCTGCTGCTTGGTGAAGCGCGGCTGCGCGAGCGGCGGCGCTTCACCATCTCCGCGCAGCCCGACCGCGTCGCCGCCCGCCGGCGCCTGGGCCGGGGCGCGGGAGCGCTCGCCGCCCTCGCCTGCCTGCTGCCCGTGCTGCTGGGCGCGGTGCTCCCGGTCGGGTTCCTGATCGCCGAGACGCTGAGGCTCCAGCGACTCGCCGGACTGGACGCGGCGCTGCTCGGCCAGCTCGGCAATGCCCTGCTGCTGGCCATGGCGGCTTCGCTCATCGTCCTGGCCCTCGGCTTCGGGATCGCCGCCGCCGCCCGGCGCGGGCAGGAACGCTTCCTGCGCCTGCTCGCGCGCTTCGCCGGGCTCGGCTATGCCGTGCCGGGAACGGTGCTGGCGCTCGGCGTGCTGATTCCGGTCGCCGCGATCGACAATCTCGTCGCCGATACGCTGCGCCGCTGGTTCGGGCTCGAGGTCGGGCTGGTGCTGATCGGCTCGGGCGCAGCGCTGCTCGTCGCCTATGTGGCCCGCTTCCTCGCCATCGGCATCAACGGGATCGAGAGCGGTCTCTCCCGCGTCCCGCCGCGCGTCGACGACGCCGCCCGCAGCCTCGGCGCAAGCGGCGGGGTGCTGCTGCGCCAGTTCTACTGGCCGCTGGCGCGCCCGGCGATCGCGGCGGCGGGCCTGCTGGTCTTCGTCGACGTGCTCAAGGAGCTGCCGGCGACACTGCTGCTGCGCCCGCTCGGCGTCGAGACCCTGGCGACCACCGTCTACGGCCATGCCTCCCGCGGCGTGTTCGAGGAAGGTGCGCCGGCGGCCCTGCTGATCGTGCTCGCCGGCCTCGTTCCGGCCGTGATCCTGGCCCGGACGCGCCCGTCGCAACGGGAGCCCTGATCGACGGGAATGGCCCCGTGCCGCGTCATGACGGGCTCTTAACGAGCGTCTGGCATATGATCGGCGCGGCGGCCGCTTTCGCAGGGCCGCGAGGCCGGGACGAGCGCCACGCATGAGCCAGACGGGCACCATCGCAGAAGCCGCAGGCACGGGCGCGGACGGGCGCGCGCGGCGGCTCGCCATGGCGCTGTCCGGCTTCGGGCTGTTCATCCTGTTCCTGACGCTGCAGCCTTTCGCGCCGCCGCCGGACCCGGCGCAGCTCTCCGCCCCCAACAGCGGCAACCTCGTCAACCAGATCGGTTATCTCGTACTGGGCGGAGCGTATCTGGCGGCGATCCTGCGCCTGACGCCGCGGCCCGTGCTCGCCCGGCTCGGCCTGGGCATCTGGCTCGTCGTCTTCGCCGTGGCCTTCCTGTCGAGCTTCCAGGCGCTCGACCAGGCGGCGGCGCTGCGCGGTCTCGTGCTCGGAGCGGTGGCGATGATCGTGGTGGCGGGCGTGCTGGTCCTGCCGGAAACCGAGGCGGATTTCGCGACGGCGGCCGTCAATGCCTGCATCGCCGTGCTCCTGCTCGTATATGGCGTGCTGATCTTCGCGCATCACCTCGCAGTGCACAGTGCCGAAGGTGCCGAAGGGGTTCATGTCGGCGAATGGCGCGGGCATCTTTCGCACAAGAACTTCGCCGCGCCGGTGTTCTCGATGATGGCGATGATCGGGATCTACGGCTGGCGCAGCGGATTGAAATGGCGCGGCGCGCTGATCGTGCTGCTCTGCGTGATCTTCGTCTTCAACAGCGGCTCGAAGACCACGCTCGGGGTCCTGCCCGTCGCGGTCGGGATCGTGCTGCTGGGACGCGTCACCGGGCGGCCGGGACTCGCCGTCACCCTGCATGTCCTGCTGGTCGCTACGCTCGCCTGCCTCACCGTCGGCACGGTGATGTCGCAGCAGCTCCATCGCATCGGCGCGGCGCTGATTCCGGACCCGACCTACACCGGCCGCGACGAGATCTGGAGATTCGCCCTCTCCCGCATCGCCGAGCGGCCCTGGGCCGGCTATGGCTATGCCAGCTTCTGGCAGACGCCGATCGTCACCGGCCTCGAAGAGAATTACGAGGCGAGCTGGGACGTGCGCGGCATCGGCTCGGGCCACAATACCTATCTCGACGCGGTCCTGATGTTCGGCATCCCCGGCGCGGCGGTGACGCTCTGGCTGCTGACGATCCGGCCGCTGCGAAACTATATCGCCGCGGCGCGCAGGCCCGCCAACCGCAGGCTCGCCGACCTCTGCGCCATGATCGTGGTCTTCATGACCTATGTCGGCATGCTCGAGACCTTCCTGCTCAACCGCTCCGACCCGCTCTGGACCCTCTACGCCCTGGCGGTGATGGGGCTGGAGCTGCTGCGGCGGATGCAGGTGAAGGCGAGCTGAGCCGGCGGCGGCCTATTCCGCCGCCATCGCCGCCGCGCGATTCTGCCGGCGCCAGGGCTTCTGGCCCAGCACATAGGGCTTCACCGCCAGGAAGGGTTTCTCGATCCAGAGCCAGGAGAACAGCGCGAACAGCACGACCAGCGGCGCCGAGACAGCGAAGAGCACGAGCCCGCTGCCATGGACCAGATCGGTCTGGTAGACCAGTGCCTGCTGGATCGGGAAGCCGTAGAGATAGATGCCGTAGGAGACGTCGAGCTTGCGGATGCGCTGCGGCAGCCTGAGCGGCAGCAGGCCGATATAGATCACGCAATAGGTCAGGAAGGGCGGCACCAGGAAGCACCATTCGCGCGGCGCCGACATCAGCACGATCGAGGCCGCGAGCGCCGCCGCGAACAGGCTCCAATGCATCGGCAGCCGATCGCGCCACTGGAAATAGAGGCACCCGACCAGGAAGTAGAACACCACCACGGTCCAGTGGTAGTTGCCCTCGGTGAGGCCGAATCCGCGCGTATGGGCCGCGACGGTCGCGGCGAGGATGATGGCGGCCGAGAGTATCGCGAAGAGCACGCGGCGGCGCACCAGGCCGACGCCGATCATCAGCGCCATCGCGATATAGCAATAGAATTCCGGCTTCAGCGTCCACAGGTTCTGGTTGACGGTGTTCGGCACGGGATTGTGCTCGAACACGCCCGGCAGCTCGAAGCGGATGCGCCCGACGACGTTGCCGAAATACTCCCAGAACCGGATGTCCGAGACGTAGTCCCGCAAGGCCCACGTGGTCAGCAGCGGCCCGAGCACCAGCGCCGACAGGGTGATCTCGACGAAGAGCGCCGGGACGATGCGGATCGCGCGCAGCGTGATGAAGGGCCGCACGGCGTCGGTGCGCAGGGCGCTGCCGGTGACGAGAAAGCCGCTCAGCGCGAAGAAGGCCGGGACGAGGCTGAGCCGGAACAACCCGCCCCAGCCGATCCAGTCCTCGCTGGTGTCCGCGCCGGCGACCCAGCCGGAATGGACCGCGAGGATCGTCACCGACAGGAGCAGGCGCAAGGCGTTGAAGCCGGGTCCCTCCCCGCCATTGCGCTCCAGGACATCGGCGGCCGTCGGCAGCGTGCCGAAAAAGCCGCCGCCCCGGCGAGCCAGCCCCTGATCCGCAAGACCATTGTTCGATTTCGATACGCTCTGTGTCATCCCCGGCCGCTCCGCATGCTCGCCGGTCATTAGCTGCAAGCTGCGCGCCGCAACAGCCAAGAATTAAATTACTCCAGACTGACGGCAATAAAGAAAATCACGCTACCCGACGTGAATTGAAGCGCGGGCCCGGCTGCTTTATTTTGATCGTTCGGAAAAACGAACGAAATGGACGCAGAACTTGGCGCGCCGGGACCTGATCGCCCCCCTCCCCGAAGCCGTCCGCGCGGAGACCGCGTGATGGCGGCCGTGGCCAAGCGCGTTCCGCTGCCGGCGATCCTGCTCGCCAACGACCTGCTCGACGGCGACGTCGTCTTCGCGGCGGCCGCCGGCCCGGACGGTCTCGCCTGGACGCGCGATCCGGCGCAGGCTCTGGTCGCCTCCGACGACGCGGCGGCCGAGCGGCTCGAGGCCTTCGCGGCGGCCGAATTGCGCGGCAACACGGTCGTCGACGCCTATCTGGTCGAGGTCGGGCTCGAGGGCGGCCGCCCGGTGCCGCGCCATTTCCGCGAGCGCTTCAAGACGCTCGGCCCCAGCAACCGTCCCGATCTCGGCAAGCAGGCCGGCGAGGGCATCGCGCCAGCGCCGAAGGGTTGAGGCATGTATCGCTACGATGAATTCGACGAGCGCTTCGTGCGCGAGCGGGTGGCGCAATTCGCCGACCAGGTCGCGCGCCGGCTCGACGGCTCGCTGAGCGAGGACGAGTTCAAGCCGCTGCGGCTGAAGAACGGCGTCTATCTCCAGCTCCACGCCTATATGCTGCGCATCGCCGTGCCCTACGGCACGCTGAACGCCCGGCAGTTGCGCCAGCTCGCGCTGATCGGCGAGAGATACGACCGCGGCTACGGTCATTTCACCACGCGCACGAACCTGCAGTTCAACTGGCCTAAGCTGCGCGACATCCCCGCGATCCTCGGCCTGCTCGCCGATGTCGAGATGCATTGCATCCAGACCTCCGGCAACTGCATCCGCAACGTCACGGCCGATCATTTCGCCGGCGTCGCCCGGGACGAGATCGAGGATCCGCGCCCGACCGCCGAACTGATCCGGCAATGGTCCTCGGGCCATCCCGAATTCAGCTACCTGCCGCGCAAGTTCAAGATCGCGGTCACCGGCGCCGAAGAGGACCGGGCCGTCACCCGGGCGCACGATATCGGCCTGCGCCTGCGCCGGCATCCCGACACGCAGGAGATCTGCTACGAGGTCAGCGTCGGCGGCGGGCTCGGGCGCACGCCGATGATCGGCAAAGTGGTGCGCGACGACCTGCCGAAGAAGGACCTGCTCGCCTATCTCGAGGCGATCCTGCGCGTCTACAATCTCGAAGGCCGGCGCGACAACAAGTACAAGGCCCGCGTCAAGATCCTCGTCCACGAGATCGGGGCCGAGGAATTCGCCCGCCGCGTCGAGGCGGAATTCGCCCAGCTCGACGGCCCCTCGATCAATGCCGACCCGGAGGAGGTGGCGCGGATCGCGGCCTATTTCGCGCCGCCGGCCTATGAGACGCTGCCGGCCGTGAGCAACACGCTGGAAGCGGCAAAGGCGTGCAATCCGGTCTTCGCGCGCTGGGTCGAGGTCAACACCACGGCGCACAAGGTTCCCGGCTATACGGCAGTGACGATCTCGCTGAAGCCGGTGGGCCAGGCGCCGGGAGACGCCACCTCCGCGCAGATGCGGACGGTCGCCGATCTGGCGGAACGCTATTCGCTCGACGAATTGCGGGTCACCCATGCCCAGAACCTCGTGCTGCCCCATGTGCGCCTGCGCGATCTCCCCGCGATCTGGCAGAAACTCGGCGAGGCCGGGCTGGCCGAGGCCAATATCGGCCTCGTCACCGACATCATCTCCTGCCCCGGGCTCGACTACTGCGCGCTGGCGACGGCACGCTCGATCCCGATCGCGCAGGCGATCCAGCAGCGTTTCGCCGACGCGCAGCGCCAGCGCGAGATCGGCCCGCTCGGCATCAAGATCTCGGGCTGCATCAATGCCTGCGGCCACCACCATGTCGGCCATATCGGCATTCTCGGGCTGGAGAAGCGCGGCATCGAATCCTACCAGATCACGCTCGGCGGCGATGCCGGCGAGAACGCCGCGATCGGCGAGATCCTCGGGCCGGGCCTCGCCGCCGAGGAGGTTCCGGCCGCGATCGAGCGCATCGTCGCGGTCTATCTGGCCGAGCGGCTGGAGGCGGAGAGCTTCATCGACGCGGTGCGCCGGCTCGGGCTCGCGCCCTTCAAGGCCGCCTTCCAGGAGGTTCCCCGTGCCGCTGCTTGACCGGAACGGCGCCCGCGAGGACGGCTGGACCCGCAGCGAGGGCGCGGCCATCGGCAACATCCCGGCCGTGATCGTCCCCTGGGACTCGCTGGCCGACGCGCTCGCCCAGCAGGGCGACGGCCAGAGCCTCGGCGTCCTTATCCCCAACAGCCTCGCCATCTCCGCTCTGGCGCCGTTCCTGCCGCGGCTGGCGCTGGTGGCGATTGGCTTCCCGGCCTATTCGGACGGGCGCGGCTTCAGCCTCGCACGCCAGCTCCGGCGCGCCGGCTTCACCGGCGAGCTGCGCGCCAGCGGCCCGCTGATCCCCGACCAGTTCGCCTATGCCCTCGCCTGCGGCTTCGACACGATCGAGCTGCCGCAGGCCAATGCCGAGCGCCAGCCGCTCGAGCAATGGCTGCGCGCCCGCGATTCCTACAGCCTGACCTATCAGCGCGACTACGGCACGCCGGACCGCAACATCCTGGACCGCCGGCGCGCCGCCCGCGCCACGGCGGCGCCGGGCCCGCGATGAGCGGCGGGGCGCCCCGGAACCGGCAGCCCGACCCGGCGGAGGACGCCGAGAACCTGCTGCTGCCCGGCGACGCGTCCCCCGGCCGCTGGCTCGATCTCTGCTTTCGCCTTATCATTCTCGGACTGGCGGTCCTGTGGCTGCTGATGCCGGCGGCGGGCGGAACCCCGCCGGCCCCGGACGGGAAAGCGATAGCGACCACGCGATGAGCGAGAGACGACCCGAGGCGACGGCGCGGCGCATCGAGCCGCTGGCGACCCTGCCGCTGTTCCACAAGCTGGACGGGCGGAAGGCCGTGCTCGCCGGCCATGGCGAAGGCGCGCTGTGGAAGGCCGAACTGCTCGCGGCGGCCGGGGCGGAACTGCACGTCTTCGCCGGGCCCGAGGCCGCCTCCTTCGCGCCGCTCGCCACCGGCGAGGCCGCCGCGCGGATCCATCTCCATGCCCGCCGCTGGTCGCCGGAGGACCTCGCCGGCGCGGCGCTCGCCGTCGCCGATCTCGACGATGCCGGCGAGATCCAGGCTTTCGTCGCGGCGGCGCGCCGCGCGGGAGCGCCGGTCAACATCGTCGACAAGCCGGAATTCTGCGACTTCGCCTTCGGCGCGCTGGTCAACCGCTCGCCGCTCGTCGTCGCCGTCTCGACCGACGGGGCCGCGCCGGTGTTCGGACAGGCGATCCGGACCAAGATCGAGGCGCTGCTGCCGGCCGGGCTGAAGGGCTGGGCGCAGGCGGCGAGCGACTGGCGCCCGGCCGTGCAGGCGCGCGAGCTGCCCTTCGCGCTGCGCCGCGCCTTCTGGGAGCTTTTCGCCGGCAAGGCGATGGCGGAGCCGGAACGGGAACCGACTCGGCAGGATGCCGCAGAGCTTTTCGCCAAGCTCGCCGACCTCGAAGCCATGCATCACGGCAGGGGCCGGGTCACCTTGGTCGGCGCCGGGCCGGGCGATCCGGAACTGCTGACGCTCAAGGCCATCCGCGCGCTGCAGAGCGCCGATATCATCCTCTATGACGACCTCGTCTCGCCCGGCGTGCTGGAATTCGCCCGGCGCGAGGCGAAGCGCATGCTGGTCGGCAAGACCGGCTACGGCCCATCGGTGAAGCAGGGCGAGATCAATGCGCTGATCGTCTCTCTCGCCCTGCAGGGCAAGCATGTCGTGCGGCTGAAGGGCGGCGACCCCGGCATCTTCGGCCGCGCCGGCGAGGAGATCGAGGCTTGCCGGGCCGCCAATATCCCCGTCGCGATCGTGCCCGGCATCTCGGCGGCGCAGGGCGCGGCGGCCTCGCTGGGCCTGTCGCTGACCCATCGCGACCATGCCAGGCGGCTGCAATTCGTCACCGGCCATTCGCGCAAGGGCGAATTGCCGGACGATCTCGACTGGCGCGCCATGGCCGACCCCGCCGCCTCGACCGTGATCTACATGGCGCGGGCCACCCTGCCCGGCTTCCGCGCGAAGGCGCTCTCCGCCGGGCTCGACCCGCTGACGCCGGCCGTCGCCGTGCTCTCGGCGACGCGGCCCGACGAGATGCGCATCGCCGCGACGATCGCGACCCTGCCCGAGAGGCTCGCGGAACTTTCCGCCGCCGGCCCGGTTCTGGTGCTGCTGGGTCATGCCTTCGGCGCGGCCCTGGCCGTGGCCGGAGAAGCGGCGGATCGCCGCAGCGCCTGAACGCTGCCGGAGCCCGAATCCGGCGGTAAGCTCGAAGACGACGCCGGGAGATGCATGTTCTCCCCCGCTTGGAATCTTTGGAACGGCGCCGCTGCCCGGGCAGATTGTGGCAATATCTGGATTTCAGTACGTTTCGTTTGTTATTCAGAACGTGGCGGAGCGCCCCTGCGGATGCTTCGCCCGGATCGCAACGGAGCCCTGACATGACACGAGCTGTGTTTCGCCGCCTGGTTCGGGCCGGACTGGTCCTGGGAGCCTTCACGGTCTGCTTCGGCGTCGTCGCCGGAGCCCGCGCGCAGTCGACCGAGCTGCTCAACGTCTCCTACGACCCGACCCGCGAGCTCTACCGCGACATCAACGCCGCCTTCCTGGCCGAGTGGAACGGCAAGCACCCGGACAAGAAGATCGCGACGATCCGCCAGTCGCATGGCGGCTCGGGCGCCCAGGCCCGCACCGTGATCGACGGCCTCAACGCCGATGTCGTGACGCTGGCCCTGGCCGGCGACATCGACGAGATCGCCGCGCGCTCGAAGAAGATCCCGCTCGACTGGCAGAAGCGCCTGCCGGACAATTCCGCGCCCTACACCTCGACGATCGTCTTCCTCGTCCGCAAGGGCAATCCCAAGGCGATCAAGGACTGGGGCGACCTCGCCAAGCCCGGCGTCCAGATCATCACGCCGAACCCGAAGACCTCCGGCGGGGCGCGCTGGAACTATCTCGCGGCCTGGGGCTATGCCGAGAAGGCCTTCAACAAGGACGAGGCCAAGGTCCGCGACTATATCTCGAAGCTGCTCGCCAATGTCCCGGTGCTCGACACCGGCGCGCGCGGCTCGACCACGACCTTCACCCAGCGCGGCATCGGCGACGTGCTGCTGGCCTGGGAGAACGAGGCTTTCCTGGCGCAGAAGGAGTTCGGCGCCGACAAGTTCGACATCGTCGTGCCGCCGCTCTCGATTCTCGCCGAGCCGCCGGTGTCGCTGGTGGACGGCAATGTCGACGCCAAGGGTACGCGCGAGGCGGCGCAGGCCTATCTCGAATTCCTCTACACCCCGAAAGCGCAGGCGATCATCGCCAGGAACTTCTATCGCCCGCGCAACCCGGAAGCCGCCGATCCGAAGGACCTCGCCAATTTCCCGAAGCTCGACCTGCTGACGATCGACAAGGATTTCGGCGGATGGGCCAAGGCGCAGCCCGCCCATTTCGGTGACGGCGGCACCTTCGACCAGCTCTACAAACCGGCCCGGTAACGCATGGCGACGGCGTCCCTCCGCTGGCGCGAGCCCAGCATCCTGCCCGGCTTCGGGCTGGCGCTGGGCATCACCGTGACGGCGCTGTCGCTGGTCGTGCTGATCCCGCTGGCCGGCCTGTTCGTCAAGGCCGCCAGCGCCGGCCCGGCCGATATCTGGGCGGTGGCGACCTCGCCGCGGACGCTGGCCGCGCTCAGGCTCTCCTTCCTGGGCGCGCTGTTCGCCGCGCTGGTCAACACCGTCTTCGGGCTGATCCTCGCCTGGGTGCTGGTGCGCTACGAATTTCCCGGCAGGCGGCTGATCGACGCCGCCGTCGACCTGCCCTTCGCCCTGCCGACGGCGGTGGCCGGCATCTCGCTCGCCGCGATCTACGCGCCGAACGGCTGGGTCGGGGCCTGGCTGGCGCCGCTCGCCTTCAGGCTCACCATCCCCTTCACCGACATCTCCTTCGGCTTCGACGGCAAGGTCGCCTATACGCCGGTCGGCGTCATGGTGGCGCTGATCTTCATCGGCCTGCCCTTCGTCGTGCGCACGGTCCAGCCGGTGCTGGAGGAATTGCAGAGCGATGTCGAGGAGGCCGCCGCCCTGCTCGGCGCCAGCCGCCTGCGCACCGTCTTCCGCGTCGTGCTGCCGCCGGTGCTGCCGGCGCTGCTGACCGGCTTCGTCCTCGCCTTCGCGCGGGCCGTCGGCGAATACGGCTCGGTGATCTTCATCGCCGGCAACATTCCGATGGTCTCCGAGATCGCGCCGCTGCTGATCGTGATCCGGCTCGAGCAGTTCGACTATGCCGGCGCCGCGGTGATGGCGGCGATGATGCTGCTGATCGCCTTCGCGCTGATCCTCGCCGTCAATCTGGTGCAGGCGCGGGCGCGCCGGAGATATGGCGATGTCTGACGCCGCCCTGCCCGCCGCCGCCCCTCCCGCCCGGCGCGAAGCCGCCCGCGCCCGCGGCGAAAGCCGGCTCGTCCAGTTCGCGCTGATCGGCGTCTCGCTCGCCTTCCTGCTGTTCTTCCTGCTGCTGCCGCTGGCCGCGGTCTTCGTCGAAGCCGCTGCGCGGGGCTGGCAGGCCTATCGCGCCGCGATCACCGAGCCCGACGCGCTGGCGGCGATCCGCCTCACCCTGCTCGTCGCGGCGATCGCCGTGCCGTTCAACACCGTGGTCGGCATCGCCGCCGCCTGGGCCGTCGCCAAGTTCGAGTTCCGCGGCAAGAACCTGCTGATCAGCCTGATCGACCTGCCCTTCTCGGTCTCGCCCGTCATTTCGGGCCTCGTCTTCGTGCTGCTCTTCGGCGCGCAGGGCTATTTCGGGCCCTGGCTGCAGGCGCATGACGTCAAGATCATCTTCGCGCTGCCGGGGCTGATCCTCGCCACGGTCTTCGTCACCTTCCCCTTCGTGGCGCGCGAACTGATCCCGCATATGCAGTCGCTCGGCTCGGCCGACGAGGAGGCGGCGCTGACGCTCGGCGCCTCGCCCTGGCGCACCTTCTTCACCATCACCCTGCCGAACGTGAAGTGGAGCCTGTTCTACGGAGTGCTGCTCTGCAACGCCCGGGCGATGGGCGAATTCGGCGCGGTCGCGGTCGTCTCGGGCAAGATCCGCGGCGAGACCAACACCATGCCGCTGCATGTCGAGATCCTCTACAACGAGTATATGGGGCCGGCCGCCTTCGCCGTCGCCTCGCTGCTGGCGGGGCTCGCGCTCGTCACGCTCGTGCTCAAGACGCTGCTGGAATGGCATTACGGCGACGCCATCGCCGCCAGCCGCCGCCACTGACCCCGCACCGGACGAAGGACGCCCTCATGTCGGTCGCCGTCACCATCGAAACCATAGAGAAGCGCTTCGAGAATTTCCCGGCGCTGCGCGGCGTCTCGCTCGACATCCAGCCAGGCGAGCTCGTCGCGCTGCTCGGCCCGTCCGGCTCCGGCAAGACGACGCTGCTGCGCCTGATCGCCGGGCTGGAGGAGGCCGATCGCGGCCGCGTGCTGTTCGGCGAGACCGACACGCGCGACCTCTCCCTGCGGGAGCGCCGCATCGGCTTCGTCTTCCAGCAATACGCTCTGTTCAAGACGATGAACGTCGCCGACAACATCGCCTTCGGCCTGCGCTCCCGCCCGCGCGAGGAACGGCCGAGCGCGAGCGAAATCGGCAGGCGCGTCAAGGACCTGCTCGATCTGGTTCAACTGCCGGGACTGGAAAAGCGCTATCCGAGCCAGCTCTCCGGCGGCCAGCGCCAGCGCGTCGCGCTCGCCCGCGCGCTGGCGATCGAGCCGCGCGTATTGCTGCTCGACGAGCCCTTCGGCGCGCTCGACGCCAAGGTGCGCAAGGACCTGCGCGCCTGGCTGCGCGAATTGCACGGGCGCACCGGCCACACCACCGTCTTCGTCACCCACGACCAGGAGGAGGCGCTGGAGCTGGCCGACCGCGTCGCCATCCTCAACGAAGGCCGGATCGAGCAGGTCGGCTCGGCCGACGACGTCTACGACCATCCGGCGACGCCCTTCGTCTGCGAGTTCCTCGGCGAGGTGAACAAGCTGCCGGTGAAGGTCGTCGGCAGCCAGGCCTTCTTCGGCGACCGGCCGGTGCTGGGCGGTCTGGCGCAGAACCAGGGCGGACCGGCCTCGCTCTATGTCCGCCCGCAGCATCTGCGCATCGTCGACGAGACGCCGCTCGCCCTGCCCGGCACGGTCGAGCATCTGCGCCGCAACGGCCCCTTGCGTCGGGCCGAGGTCGCGGTCGAGGGGCTGAAGAAGCGGCTCGACGTCGATCTCGCCAGCCAGGTGGCGCCGGCGATCGGCGAGCGGGTCAGGCTGCGCATCACCCATGGCAACCTGTTCGCGGCGGCTTGAACCTTGTAGCCTCCCGCCGAATCCCGGCAGCGGCACGGGCGCGCCGCGCCGGGATCCGGACAGGAGATCGCCATGAAAGCACGCGCGAAATGGGTTGAAGGCATGGCCTTCATGGGCGAGGCCGGCAGCGGCCATGCCGTGATGATGGACGGCGCCCCCGAATATGGCGGCCGCAATATCGGCATCCGGCCGATGGAGATGCTGCTGATCGGGCTCGCCGGCTGCACCGGCTTCGACGTCGTCAGCATCCTCAAGAAGGGCCGCGAGACCGTGACCGGCTGCGAGGTCGAGGTCGAGGCGGAACGCGCCGCGACCGACCCCAAGGTCTTCACGAAGATCCACCTGCATTACCGCATCTCCGGCAAGGGGCTCTCACGCGCCAAGGCGGAGCGCGCCGTCACATTGTCGAAGGAAAAATACTGTTCGGCTTCGATCATGCTCGGGGCGACCGCCGAGACGAGCTACGCGCTCGACGTGATCGACGAACTGCAGAAGGACGAAGCTGCATGAGCCAGCCCGCATTCGCCGGACTGATCGCCCCCGAGGCCCTCGCCGCCCGGCTCGGCAACGAAAACCTCGTCATCCTCGACATCCGCACCGCCGCCGACGGCGGCCGGGAGGCGTTCGAGGCCGGGCACATCCCGGGCGCCGTCCATTCCGACTATGCCGCCGATGGCTGGCGCGCCAAGGTCGGCAACGCGCCCGGCATGCTGCCCGCCGCGGTGCACCTCGCCGCGCTCGCCGGGCGCCTCGGCATCAGGCCGCATGACGACGTCGTCATCGTCCCGGCCGGCACGGCGCCGACCGACTTCGCCGCGGCGGCGCGGATCTACTGGACGCTGAAATTCATCGGCCACGGCCAGCAGGCCATCCTCGACGGCGGCTTCAGGGGCTGGACCAGCGACGCGCAGCGCCCGGTCGAGACCGGCCCGTCCCGGCCGAAAGCGGCGCCGCCCTATCCCGTCGTCGCCCAGCAGCACCTGCGCAGCACCACCGACGCGACCCTGATCGCCTCGCGCAGCAAACAGGCGAGCCTGGTCGACGCCCGCGGCCCGAGCTATTTCGAGGGTCGCGAAAAGGCAGCCGAGGCAACGCGCGGCGGCCATATCCCCGGCGCGATCCCGCGCGACTATGCCGGCGCCTTCGAGCCCGGCACCGGCCGGCTCAAGCCCCGCGCCGAGCTGGAGCAGCTCTTCGCCTCGGTGCCGCAGGGGCCGGCGATCTCCTATTGCAACACCGGCCATTCGGCGGCGGCGAACTGGTTCGTGCTTTCCGAACTGCTCGGCCGCGAGGAGGTCGCGCTCTATGACGGCTCGATGACCGACTGGACGCAGGACCCCGAACGGCCGGTGGCGACGGGACCTGCGGGCTGAGCGACCAAACACGCGCCCCGCCCTCATCCTTCGAGACGCCAGCTTTCGGCTCGCTCCTCAGGATGAGGGCTCGCATGTCGGGTCCGAGCATCGGCCTTCGGAATTGCCAAACAGCTTGAAAAGGTTCAAAGGAAGCGCCGCCTGCGCGTCGCGATGCGCCGGCGCCTCCCGACATATTGGACACAAGCATCAGCCGATGAACGCCGTCGCGCCGAAAATCTCCTTCGTCTCGCTGGGCTGCCCCAAGGCTCTCGTGGATTCCGAGCGGATCATCACCTCGCTGCGCTCCGAGGGCTACGAACTCTCGAAGAGCCATTCCGGCGCCGATCTCGTCATCGTCAACACCTGCGGCTTCCTCGACAGCGCCAAGGCCGAATCGCTCGAGGCGATCGGCTCGGCCATGGCCGAGAACGGCAAGGTCATCGTCACCGGCTGCATGGGCGCCGAGCCGGAGCAGATCCGCGACGTCTTCCCCAACGTGCTCGCCATCACCGGCCCGCAAGCCTATGAGAGCGTCGTCTCGGCCGTGCATCAGGCCGTGCCGCCCAAGCACGACCCCTTCGTCGATCTCGTCCCCGACCAGGGCGTGAAGCTGACGCCGCGGCACTACGCCTATCTCAAGATTTCAGAGGGTTGCAACAATCGCTGCACCTTCTGCATCATTCCGAAGCTGCGCGGGGACCTGGTCTCGCGGCCGATCGGCGAGGTGCTGCGCGAGGCCGAGAAGCTGGCCAAAGCCGGCGTCAAGGAACTGCTGGTGATCTCGCAGGACACCAGCGCCTACGGCCTCGACATCAAATACGCGCCGTCCCTATGGAAGGATCGCGAGATCCGCACCCGCTTCTTCGAGCTGGCGCGCGAACTCGGCCAGATGGGGATGTGGGTCAGGCTGCACTATGTCTACCCCTACCCGCATGTCGACGAGGTCATCCCGCTGATGCAGGAGGGCGTCGTGCTGCCCTATCTCGACATCCCGTTCCAGCACGCCTCGCCGTCGGTGCTGAAAGCGATGCGCCGGCCGGCGCATCAGGACCGCACGCTCGACCGCATCCGCAAATGGCGCGATATCTGCCCGGATCTCGCCATCCGCTCGACCTTCATCGTCGGCTTCCCCGGCGAGACCGAGGAGGACATGGACATCCTCGTCGACTGGCTGAAGGAGGCGAAGCTGGAGCGCGTCGGCTGCTTCAAATACGAGCCGGTCAAGGGCGCGCCCGCCAACGCGCTCGGCCTTGCCCTCGTCCCCGAGGAGGAGAAGGAGGCACGCTGGCACCGTTTCATGAAGGCGCAGGCCGAGATTTCCGCCCGCATCGTCAAGAGCCGCGTCGGCAAGCGCATTCCTGTCATCATCGACGAGGCCGGGCCGAGCGTCGCCAGGGGCCGCTCGAAATGGGATGCGCCGGAGATCGACGGCAACGTCTATGTCGCGAGCCGCCGGCCGCTGCGCCCGGGCGACATCGTCACGGTCAAGATCGAGCGCGCCGACGCCTACGACCTGCACGGCGTCGCGGTCTGAGCACGATTGGGCCCGCTCCGGGCCGCAACGCCCTCAATCGAAGGCGCAGAGCCGGCGGATCGGCCGGCCGCGGCGGTCCTGCGCCGTGCCGAGGCTGCTGCAGGCCGGGGCGATCGGCGCCGCCTCGACCTGCCCGGCCCGCTTCGGCGGCTCGCCGCAGCCGCCGGCTTCGCAGCCGACCGCCGCATGGCGCAGCCGCACCGGGCCCGGAATGCGCATCCGCTCCTGCAGGATCCGCATGCGGATGGCGGAGGCTGCGGGATCTTCCGTGCCCCGCTCCTGGAGCTGCTGTGCCAGCGCAACGCCGGAAAGACCTGAAATACAGAGAAGAAAAATGGCTGCCTGAAACCGGGTCGACATGACTGTCGTCCTGAAATGCGAGTCGGCGTTGCGCTGGCTCCCATTCGTCGCGGCGGCATCGCCGCAGGTTCACGGCTTCGGCAAAAATTCGCCCCGCGCGGCGGAACGCATCAACGGGTCATCCCGGACGGAGCGCTCGGGTCCGATCTTCGATCGGCCCAAGGATAAACTCAGCGCAGATCCGGGATCCATGGCTGAGCGCTTCCGAAGAAGGTTCAGGCCTGGATCCCGGTGAAGCTCGGGATGACCGCGTGGTTCCGCGCAGAATCGACCCGGCCTAGGGAATCAGCACCGTCGAGCCGGTCGTGCCGCGCGACTCCAGCGCGCGATGCGCCTCGGCGGCGTCCTTCAGCGGGAAGGTGGCGTTGACCTGGATCCTGACCTTGCCGGAGAGCACGGCGTCGAACAGGTTCTTCGCCATCGCCACCATGGTCTCGCGCTTCGCCGTATGGGTGTTCAGCGTCGGGCGCGTCACATAGAGCGAGCCCTTGCTGGCGAGGACGCCGAGATTGAAGGCCTCGACCGCACCGGAGGCGTTGCCGAAGGAGACCATCAGGCCGAAGGGCTTCAGCGTGTCGAGCGACTTCAGGAAAGTGTCCTTGCCGACGCCGTCATAGACCACGTCGCAGAGCGCCCCGCCGGTGATCTCCCTGACCCGCGCGGCGAAATCCTCCTCGCGATAGTTGATGACGTGGTCGGCGCCGTTCGCCCTGGCCAGCGCGACCTTCTCCGCCGAGCCGGCCGTGCCGATCACGGTGGCGCCCAGCGCCTTGCCCCATTGGCAGAGGATCAGGCCGGTGGCGCCGGCAGCGGCGTGGACCAGGATGGTGTCGCCCGGCTTCACCTGATGGGTCCGGTGCAGCAGGTATTCGGCGGTCAGCCCCTTCAGCATCATGCTGGCGGCGGCCTCGTAGGAAATGCCCTCCGGCAGCGCGACGGCGGTCGCCGCCGGCACGACGCGCTCCTCCGCATAGGCACCGAGCCCCGAGACCACGGCGACACGGTCGCCGGCCTTGAACTCCGTCACCTTCGGCCCGACGGCGAGCACCTCGCCGGCGCTCTCGTTGCCGAGGGTGAAGGGCAGTTGCGGCGCGGGGTAGAGCCCCGAGCGAAAATAGGTGTCGATGAAGTTGAGGCCGATGGCGCGGTTGCGGATCAGGATCTCGCCCGGCCCGGGCTCAGGCAGCGCGACGTCCTCGAACACCAGGACCTCCGGGCCGCCGGTCTTGTGGGCGCGAATGGCTTTGACCATGGAATGCATCTCCCTCGATGAATGGCCCGAGCATAGTTCATCGCGCATGCAAGCAGCATCCTCGCGCAACGCAAGCCGCCCCTTGCGACTTTGCGGCCCGTGGCCAAAACGCCGCGCATCGGCTAGCGAGGAGGCATGAGCACGCATGCCGACGAACCGCTCGATATCGCCGTCGTGGGCGCCGGCCCGGTCGGGCTCGCCGCGGCGCTGGCGCTTGCGACGGAAGGGCGCAGCGTCGCTCTTCTCGGCCCGCTGGCGACGCCCCGCGACGGGCGCACCGTCGCCCTGCTCGACAGCTCCTGGCGCCTGCTCGCCGAGCTCGGCGTCCGGGACGCGCTCATGGACAAGGCGGCGCCGCTCGCCGTGATGCGGCTGGTCGACGACAGCGGCAGCCTGTTCCGCCAGCCCCCGGTCGAGTTCCGCGCCTCCGAGATCGGGCTCGACGCCTTCGGCTGGAACGTCGAGAACGCCGACCTGACCGAGGCTTTGGCCGCGGCCGCCGAGGCACTGCCGGGCCTGCGGCTGCTGCCCGGGCTCGTCCGCGCGATCGCCCCCGAAGACGGCGCGGTCGGGCTCTCCGGCGACGGCTTTGCGCCGTTCAGGGCGCGTCTCGTCGTCGGCGCCGACGGGCGCAATTCGCAGGTCCGGGCCGCCGCCGGGATCGCGAGCCGCGACTGGCGCTATCCGCAGGTGGCGCTGACCGGCATCTTCGAGCACCGCCGCGACCATCGCGAGACCTCGACCGAATTCCATACCCGCAAGGGGCCCTGCACGCTCGTCCCCCTGCCCGGCCGACGCTCCTCGCTGGTCTGGCTGCTCGATCCCGAGGCGGCGGAAGCCGTCGCGGCCCTCGACGATGCCGGCTTCGCCCGCAGGGTCGAGACGCAGGTGCAGTCGCTGCTCGGCGCGATGCGCCTCGCCGGGGCGCGCGGGCGCATCCCGATGGGTGGGCTCTCGGTCGATCGCTTCGCCGCCGGCCGGATGGCGCTGATCGGCGAGGCCGCGCATGTCTTCCCGCCGATCGGCGCGCAGGGGCTCAATCTCGGCCTGCGCGATGTCGCGGCATTGCGCGATGCCGTGATCGGGAGCGACGATCCGGGGAGCGAGCGGGTGATGGCGGCCTATGACGCGGCGCGGCGCACCGATGTCCGGCTGCGGGCCGGCGCGGTCGACGCGCTGAACCGCACGCTGCTGACCGATCTTCTGCCTGCCGACCTGATGCGCGGCGCAGGGCTATTGGCGCTGTCGCGGATCGGGCCGCTGCGGCGCTTCGTGATGCGGCAGGGTTTGGCCGGCGGGGCCGAGACGCGCCGCAGCGCCGTCTAGAGCATCGGACCGAAAAGTGGAATCCACTTTTCGGAGAAATCCGATGCACCAGCGATGAGAGAGATCATCGTTACCGCGTCCGAAAGGACGCGCGATGATCTAGGCTCAGGACCCATTAAAGGGTTGCGGGCTTGAATCTGTGGTGATTCCATTGCGGCAGGAGGTGTCGGCATGGATGATCTGCTGTTGCTGTCTGAGGCACAGATGCGTCGGATCGAGCCGTATTTCCCCTTGTCGCATGGGGTTGCGCGGGTCGATGACCGGCGCGTGTTGAGCGGCATCCTGTTCGTGATCCGCAACGGCTTGCGCTGGCGCGATGCACCGGCCGCTTATGGGCCACCCAAGACGATCTACAACCGCTTCATCCGCTGGAGCCGGCTTGGCGTATTCAACCGGATCTTCGCGGAACTGGCCGCCGACAGTGACAGTTCGGATCGCCTGATGATCGACGCTACGCACCTGAAAGCGCATCGCACCGCCGCCAGCCTGCTTAAAAAGGGGCTCTACCCCGATCTATCGGGCGCAGCCGCGGTGGCCTGACCTCCAAGCTCCATGCCGTCTGCGACGGCAGCGGCCGGCCGATCCGCCTGGCGCTGAGCGAAGGCCAGGCCAGCGACTTCAAGGGCGCAGCCATGCTGGTCGACGCCCTGCCGCCAGCCAAGGCCATGCTCGCCGACAGAGGCTACGACGCCGACTGGTTCAGAAGCGCACGCGCCGCGCGCGGCATCGCCCCCTGTATCCCTTCGAAAATCAATCGCAAGATCGCCATCCCGCACGACCGCGCGCTCTATCGCCAGCGACATCGCATCGAGAACATGGTCGCCCGCCTCAAGGACTGGCGACGCATCCACACACGATACGATCGATGCGCTCACACATTCCTGTCAGCCATCGCATTCGCCGCAGCATTCATCTTCTGGCTTAAGCAATGAGTCCTGAGCCTAGCACTACTTTGGCAGATTTTTAGGGCGGCTGGCATTTTTGGGATTCCCGGGTCGCGGTTTGCGTGATTCATGGGTGGTCGGCTTATGGAGGGCCGGCCATGGAAGAGAGCTGGAAGTCCGACC
>Ga0180223_1000808_pt1 | contig 31761 bp, 39 predicted proteins | sample eDN5th30CKraftOP_FD_151337 | JGI IMG/M metagenome (GOLD analysis project Ga0180223, IMG submission 151337) | Enriched Organic Plus compost microbial communities from Emeryville, California, USA - eDNA 5th pass 30_C Kraft OP (version 2) (version 2) ... | reverse complement strand
CGCGATGATCATTGCCGCGAACGTGCTGTTTCTGGTCGGCTCGGTGCTGTGCGCACTGGCGCCGAACCTCTTGTTTCTCATTCTCGCGCGTGGCCTGCAGGGCCTCGGCGGCGGCGGCATTCTGCCGCTGGTGCAGACGCTGATCGCCGACGTGGTGACGCCGCGCGACCGCGGCCGCTATCAGGGCTACATCAGCATGGTGTGGGTGACGGCCGGCATCGGCGGCCCGGTGCTCGGCGGCGTGTTCGCGCAGCACCTGCACTGGTCGATGATTTTCTGGATCAACCTGCCGATCGGCGTCGGCTCGCTGATGCTGTTGCTGCCGCGGCTGCGCAAGGTCCCGGACTTCCACCGCCACCGCAAGCTCGACTGGACCGGCGGCCTGCTGTTGATGATTGCAGCCGTTGTCTTCCTGCTGGCGCTGACATGGGGCGGGCACAAATTCGCGTGGCTGTCGCCGACGATCCTCGGCATGATCGGCTCCGCCGTGGTGTTGATGGCGGCGTTCGTCATTCATGCCCGCACGACCGAGGAGCCGTTCCTGCCGCTGCCGCTGATCAGCGGTTCGGTGGTGCCGTACTCGATGGTCGCGGGCGGCAGCGCGATGGGCACGATGATCGCGATGATCGTGCATCTGCCGATCTATTACGAAGCGGTCTATCGCCTCAGCGCCAGCGAAGCGGGCATCGCGCTGATTCCGCTCGTCGCGGTGTCGGTGCTGGGGGCGTGGAGTGCCGGGCAGTTCATGGCGGTGACGGGCCGCTACAAATGGGTGGCGTTCGGCGGCGCTTCGGTGGCCGCGAGCTGCCTTTTTGCGATGGCGTATCTCGCCGCGCCGCCGCTCTGGGTGCTGCTGACGCTGCTCGCCGTGCTGGCGCTTGGGATCGGTACCTGTTTCCCGATCAGCGTGGTGTCGATCCAGAACGCGGTGCCGCGTTCGCAGGTCGGCACCGCGACAGGCGCGATGAACTTCTTCCGTTCGCTGATGTCGTCTTTCGCGGTGGCGGTTTTCACCGCGATCCTGCTGGCCGCGATCGGGCAGGACATTCCGATCGGCGAAGGCGCGGGAGGAGGGCATAACATACCCTCCGCCGACATGATCATCGGCTTCCGCTTTGTGTTTCTGACGGCCGCATTCCTGATGGTGATGGCCGCCACGCTGTTCGCGCTGATGGAAGAACGCCCGCTCGCCGGCAGCAAGCCGTCACCCGCTGCAACGATGGCGGAGTAGGGCATAATCCATCGATTATTCGATCTAGGAAAATAGTCCCAATTATATCGTTGACACCACAAGCCCGAAATGCTGTATTCGGCTCAGGAGAGAGCCAATGACCGCGTTTTCAGAGCCACATTTCAATAACGACGCAGCAGCCCGCGCATTCTTGGAGCGGACCATGTGGCCAGAAGGCCCGATCTGCCCTCATTGCGGCGTTGTCGGCCATGCTTACGCTACCAAGCGTGAGGGCGTGTACCGTTGCGCCGAGGCTGAATGCCGTAAGGACTTCACTGTCACCATGCGGACGGTCATGGAGCGTTCCAAAATTGCCCTGCACAAATGGGTGCTTGCCTTCCATCTCTTTACGTCCAGCAAGAAAGGCTTCTCCGCCCATCAGTTGCATCGCACCATTGGCGTCACCTACCGCTCCGCATGGTTCATGACCCATCGCATTCGCGAGGCAATGCGCGCTGGGGGCCTTGAGCCGCTTGGCGGTGACGGCAAAATCGTTGAAGCCGACGAAACCTATTTCGGCCGCGTCGCAAAGGACAAGCGCCGCACTGTCACCACCTCTGGCCGCCCGTTCACTAAGTCTGGTCGCACTGGCCCGTCAAACAAGCGCGCTATCGTTTCGCTCGTTGAGCGTGGCGGCAATGTCCGCTCGTTTCATGTTGCCGTAGCCGATGCGCCTAGCGTGGCCAGCATCGTCAACGAGAACATTCTGAAAGAAACCCGCCTGCACACTGACGAAAGCCGCCTCTATACGAAGGTGGGCGCTGATTTCGCCAAACACGAGACGGTCAATCACTCCCGCAAGGAATATGCTCGCGGTGACGTAACGACCAATTCGGTCGAAGGCTTCTTCTCAATCTTCAAGCGCGGCATGAAAGGCGTCTATCAGCATTGCGGTGAGAAGCATCTGCATCGCTATCTTGCCGAATACGATTTTCGTTTTAATCACCGCGTGAAACTTGGCTTCAACGATGGCGACCGTGCGACCCTTGCCGTGAAGAATGCAGTTGGCAAGCGCCTCACGTATCGGGGGCCTTACTAAGCCCGACTATTCAAAGAAGGCTGGCCGGTTTCTTCGCTGGCGCAAAAAACTCCCAAAGCCAAAGCCGAGATTCGTCAAATACTGGCGGACGCGATAACGTGCGCCCGTTTTACAATCCAATTATTTTGGGAGGCATTAATGGACGCTACAGAACTCAGAAAACGCATGGCCGCAAATCCTTTCGCCCCAAATGGAGCAACACCAGAACTCCGCGTCGCCGCAGCAGCCGAATACATTGCCTATTACCTAGGCGAGATAGAGTCTCACTTGAGCAAGTCTGCCGCTCATCAAGAGGCCAACACTAATGTGTTGTCGAAGATTTCAGGGCATCTGAGCGGTATATCTTCGATGCTTCCAACGCTTCTTGGAAAGTAAGCCCCCCATCTCGCTGAATATTTTCCCAATTCCTCAATATCTCTAGTGCGTCGTGTAGCGATATACCGCGCACTAGAAATTCATTTAGGCTTGGCTTCATTCTTCACCTTTGGTGATTGTCGTTTAGGCGTTGTGTTCTTAGCCCGCTTAGACGGTATACTTTCCATAGGGATCGGCTTTGCGAGGCGGGCACCTTGTAGGGTCGCCGCCATCCGTTCTTCAGATTCTTTCTTGCTGTATCGATCGTCGGATTCTTTTGACATGGCTCGAAATTTTGCTTTCGCGGATGAAGCGGGTGATTTTACTTTTGCCCGAGGCGCCAACATCAGCCGGTATTTTATCGTTTGCACGGTCACGATGACAAGTTGCGACGTTGCACATGATCTACTCGCTCTTCGCCGCGAGTTACTTTGGAAACAAGCACCTGTCCGAGATTACTTTCACGCCACGGAAGATAAACAAGTCGTCCGCGACGCGGTTTTTGAGGCCTTAACTGGCCACAAATTCGAGGTGCAAGCCACGATTATGGAAAAGGCCAAAGCACAGGCTCATATCAGAGCGAGTAAGCACCGATTTTACCAGTACGGCTGGCTCTATCATTTCCGCCATGCCTTAGTGCCTCATGTCAAAGACGAACACGAGTATCTTTTCACCACCGCCTCAATAGGCACCAGAAAGGGGCAGGCTGTATTCACCAATGCAATAAACGACGTGGTCCAACAACATCTAAAGCGCGAAAACTGGCGGACGTCTTTTGGGCCGTGTTCTAATGATCCGTGCCTCCAAGTTGCTGACTATTGCACTTGGGCAATACAACGTAAGTGGGAGCGCGGAGACACAAAGTCTTATGACTTGATCAAAGATCGCGTCAATTACGAATACGATCTGTGGGCACGGGGCCGCACACTGTTTTATTAATGGCGTGACCCGCAATTCCGACTATCCGAATGGAAGCGCCTCGGGGCTCTTATCATCGGTTGAGGGTCACGCAGTAAATCTAATCGTTGGTCGCCCCTGATTCCTAGGGGGCCTCAAAAATAAAACACCGGCCTGTCACCCCACACTACCGTTTGACGTTGTGGTGTCAACGATATAATTGGGAAAATAGTCCTTGACAGCGTGACGCTGCCGCACTAGGGTTGCGCCATGCTCGAGAATTGGGTTCGCAGGAACCTGCTTTTGCCGCCCGCGTTTGTCTGAATACGCACCATCGCTTGCGGTGGTGCCCTTCAACGCGAACGTGAAGTTTGAGGCGGATATGGTGACAAAAGAGCACGGTCATATCGTGGAAACACCGACCGAGGCGCGTTCCGCCGAACCTGGGCCGTCGGTGCTGGCTTTGCTCGTCGTCAGCACGATCGCCGCGGTGTTCACTCTGGCGATCGTCTGGTTCGTGTTCTTCCGCACCTGAGGCGGAAACGCCCTTCGCGAGTGACGGGATAAGTTTTCGACATGGCGGTGAGAAAAAAGACCGTGCCGGTCAGGCGACCGGCGGCGGCCAAACGTGTTGCGGGTGTGAAGAAGTCGCCCGCCACAAAGAAAGCTCCCGCGAAAAAGAAAGCTCCCGCGAAGAAGGCAACCGTTCAAAAGAAAACTGCTGCACCGGCCGGCATCAAGCCCGCGCGGCATCGGGTGAGCCACAAGCGCAGCGCGGTGGACCGTCTCAACGATCTGCCAGCCGCGCCGCTGCCGTCCTTACTCAAGCGGGTGAGCAGCGCCATCGAGCGCGAACTGACGCAGATCGAGGTTATTGTTTGCGGTTCGCACGTGCTGCCGCGCCAGCGGACCGAGGCCGAACGCCGCGCGCGAACCTTGGCGTCGCTCGCGCGCACGCTGCGGGAGGTGATGCAGTTGCGCGACAGGGAGGAGAAGAGCCGCGAGGATGACGACACCGTGCCCCGCGACATCGACAAGCTTCGACGCCAGCTCGCGCAACGACTGGATGAGCTTGTCGCCGGCGCAAAGGCTGTACATCCTGGCGAGGCTGAATAGCGGCGAACTCGACGCCATCGCCTCCGACTGGAAACTGTTCGCGCATCCGCATCAATGGCCGCCGGAATTTGCCGCAAACGGCAGGCCGTGGACGACATGGCTGATGATCGGCGGGCGGGGCGCGGGCAAGACGCGCGCGGGCGCGGAATGGATTCGCGCGCAGGCGCTCGGGCTTCCGCCGCTGGCGGGCGAGCCTGCCGGGCGCATCGCATTGGTCGGCGAGACCGAGCACGATGTTCGCGAGGTGATGATCGAGGGCGTCTCCGGTCTGCTCGCGGTGCATCGGCGCGATGAGCGGCCGGTGTGGCTGCCTTCGCGTAAAAGACTGGAATGGAACAACGGCGCGGTGGCGTATGCGTTCTCGGCGGAAGATCCCGAGAGCCTGCGCGGGCCGCAATTTTCCTGCGCGTGGTCGGACGAGCTTGCCAAATGGCGCTACGCCGATGCGGCGTTCGACATGCTGCAATTCGGTCTGCGCTTAGGCTTACAGCCGCGACAACTGATCACGACAACGCCTCGGCCCATCGCACTGATCAAGCGATTGCTGAAGGACGAGGCTTGCGTGACGACGCGCGCGGCGACGAAAGCCAATGCGCTGCATCTCGCGCCGACGTTTCTTAAGACCGTGATGGGCCGCTACGCCGGTACACGTTTGGGACGGCAGGAGCTTGACGGTGAACTGATCGAGGACCGCACGGATGCACTGTGGACTCGCTCGGTCATCGAGCAGGGGCGTGTGAGCGAAGCGCCGCCGCTGCAGCGGATCGTGGTGGCGGTCGATCCGCCCGCGACATCGGGCAAACGGGCGGATTGCTGCGGCATCGTTGCTGCAGGCATCACGGGCGAGGGCACGTTGTATGTCCTCGCCGACGACACGCTGGCGCAGGCCGCGCCATCGGCGTGGGCTGCAAAGGCGGTTGCGCTGTGGCGCAGGCTGGAGGCCGATGCGCTGGTGGTGGAAGTCAACCAGGGCGGCGAGATGGTGCGTGCGGTGATCGAGCAGGCCGATCGTGAGGTGCCGGTCATTCCGGTGCGCGCGCATCGCGGCAAGTGGCTGCGCGCCGAGCCGGTTGCCACACTCTATGAGCAGGGCCGGGTGAAGCATGTGGGCGTGTTCGCGGCTCTCGAAGATGAGATGTGCGATTTCGCGCCCACGGGATTGTCGTCGGGCCGCTCGCCCGACCGGCTCGACGCGCTGGTTTGGGCGTTGACGTCGCTCACGCACGGCGCGCGAGGGCAGCCGCGGGTGCGGGAGTTGTGAAAAGTGACCCCCACCCCGGCGCCATAACGCGTCGAAGACGCGCGTGAACGCGCTTATGGCGCCGACCCTCCCCACAAGGGGGAGGGAGAAGGGGTTGCGATATTTGCTGCACCAGTCCCTCCCCTGAATGGGGAGGGTGGCGCCGAAGGCGCCGGGTGGGGTGACAATTTGCTTCGATGCTCAGAGAAAGATTCATGCTCAATCTGAAAAACCTGTTTCGCGCCCCCGAATCCAAATCCTCGCGCACTGCGCAGGTGCTGGCTTTTGCGTCCGGCGGGAAAGCGCGGTGGACGCCGCGCGATTATGCGGCGCTGGCGCGAGAGGGTTATCTCGCCAACGCGGTGGTGCATCGCGCGGTGCGGATAATCGCGGAGAACGCAGCGTCGTGCATTTATCTTTTGTACGAAGGCGCGCGCGAACTCGAAGCGCATCCGCTTTTGCAACTCCTGGCGCGGCCCAACCCACGGCAGGACGGCGCGAGCCTGCTCGAAATGCTGTATGCGCACATGCTGTTGTCCGGTAACGCCTATGTCGAAGGCGTGACGCTGGGTGACGACGTGCGCGAACTCTACGTGCTGCGGCCCGACCGCATGAAGGTGGTGCCCGGCGCGGACGGCTGGGCCGAGGCTTATGAATACAGTGTCGGCGGGCGCAGCGTGCGGTTCGATCAATCGGCGCAGAGGGTGCCGCCAATTTTGCATCTAACGTTCTTCCATCCGCTCGACGATCATTACGGTCTCGCACCGCTCGAAGCCGCAGCCGTCGCGGTCGATACCCACAACGCGGCGGCGAAATGGAACAAGGCGTTGCTCGACAACGCCGCGCGGCCCTCCGGCGCGCTGGTCTATGCCGGGCCGGAAGGCGCGGTGCTGTCCGACTCCCAGTTCGGTCGGCTCAAGCGCGAATTGACTGACACCTATCAGGGCGCGGCCAATGCCGGGCGGCCGTTGCTGCTCGAGGGCGGGCTCGACTGGAAGGCGATGTCGCTGACGCCGAAGGACATGGACTTCTTAGAGGCCAAGAACGCAGCCGCGCGCGAGATCGCGCTTGCGTTCGGCGTGCCGCCGATGTTGCTCGGCATTCCCGGCGACAACACTTACGCGAATTTCCAGGAAGCCAACCGCGCGCTGTGGCGGCAGACGATTTTGCCGCTCGCCGCGCGCGTCGGGCAGGCGCTGGCGCAGTGGCTCGGCCCGCAATTCGGCAATGAGCTGCGGCTCGCGGTCGACACCGATCGGATCGAGGCGCTGGCCGCCGACCGCTCGGCACTGTGGGAGCGGGTCGAGCGCGCGCAGTTCTTGACGCTGAACGAGAAGCGCGAGGCCGCTGGTTATGCGCCGGTAGAAGGCGGAGACAGGCTGAGCTGAGCGGTATCTTCCGTCGGCTCTTCCTTGAGATATCGCGCCGCTGAAGCTGAGGCCCACCGAGGCAGGAGCCGCTTGGCTGGAACCTCGATCAGATGCCAGGAGAGTGTGGCGCAAGCGAGGGTGAGAACGAAGCTCGCAACGGATTTGATGGGCGTGCCGATCAGGAGAAATTCCAGGATCGGAAAATGCCACAGATAGAAGCCGTAGGATATTTGCCCAAGTTTGCGCAGAGGCGGCCACTCCAGCCATTTGACCGCGCGGGATTCCGGGTAGGTGACGAGTTGGGCGAGGACGATGGTGGTCGAGAGCTGAACCAGAAACGATCCGCCGAGCGAAAACCAGCCTTGGGATGGGTGCGAGAAGTGAAAGCAGACGATCAGGTATAATGCGGCAAGGCGGAATGGGCGGGCCAGCTGCTTCACTTGGTCCGGCCGGAGGAAGGCGAGGGCAGCGCCGAGATAAAGTCCTTCGGATCTGCCGCCAAAAAACGTCAGACGTGGATCAGAGAGGGGTGCTCCCTGCGCGATCACGACGATCCGCCATATCACCGGCGCTAGCGCGAGCATGAGGATTGCGATAGCTGCCTTCTCGCTTTTCAGGATGCGAATGCCGAGTTTCAGTGCAAACGGCCAGACGAGATAGAACTGTTCTTCGACCGCGAGTGTCCATGTGTGCCCGATAATAAATGGGCCGTAACCGAAATAGATCGCCCAATTCGTGTAATAAAAGATCGAAGGCAACACCTCCTTCGTCAGCGTGGTTTGCGTCGGATAGATCAGCCAGATCGTCAGCGCGAGGACGATCAGCGCCGGCCAGAGGCGGACGACGCGGCGCAGATAGAAGGCTGGAATATTGATCGCGCCGTGGACGCTGTATTCGCGTAACAACGAGCGCGTGATGACGAACCCGCTGATGACGAAAAAGATATCGACACCGATGCCGCCGCCTTTCGCAAGGCCGTGACCCGTATGCAGCATGAAAACGGCCAGTGCGGCGAGGGCACGCAGGCCGTCGATTCCCGCGATTTTATCGTGTGTCGGTAATGCTGATGAGCGGGGCATTTCAATACGGGTTTGGGTGAACCGGCGGCGCGTGGCGCGCAAGGTAGGCGATATCGGGGCGAGCGCCAAGCCGGGGATACTCGAGCGGGATTATCACTATGAACGATCTGATCCGCATCTTCACCGAGCGCGGCGATCTCGCGCATCTGGCGCTGTTTCTGTGGGCGGCGGTAGCGAGTGCCGCTTTTCTTTTCACGCTGCGCGAACTGGCGGCCGCCTCGAAGCGCTTCGATGATTTCGTGCGCGAACTGTCTCTTTTCAACCGGCGGATACGCCGCCGCAAACCAATGGATTGACGATGGACGAATTGCATACGGTGATTCAATCGATCAGCGGCGAGACCAAAACGAAGCCCGTCCACCTCACGGTGTTTCGCGAATTCCTCGCGCATCTGGAAAAGATCCAGCACAAGGCGCCGCGCGCGCCGGTGAGGGCTGCTAAACCTGTACGGCGCAAACCAAAGCGCGCGAAGTAATTTTCTGTCGTGCCCGCGGAGGCGGGCACCCAAGAAATCGACATCGAGTCTTCGAATACTCTGGGTCCCCGCCTGCGGGGACGACACGATGAGTTTCAGCCGCGTCGGCGGCACCCATTCACAATTTGCAATTCCACACCTTGCATCCTGCGAGAACGCCCATGCATGCGCCGTTGCCATCCACGTCTCGTGTCTCGGTCACCGGCGACGGCGCGGTTGAGGGATATGCCAGCCTGTTCGGCGAGGTCGATCAGGCGCGCGACATGGTGATGCCGGGCGCGTTCACGCAGACGCTGCGGAATCGCGGGCTGCGCCGCATCCCGATGCTGTTCCAGCACGACCCGTCCGAGCCCGTCGGCATCTGGCTCGAACTGCGCGAGGACATGCGCGGGCTGTGGGCGAGGGGACGTCTCATTCCCGAAGTCGCGCGCGGGCGCGAACTGCTGGCGCTGGTGCGCGAAGGCGCCATCGACGGGTTGTCGATCGGTTATCGCACCGTGCGCGGCCGCATCGATCCGAAAACCCGCATCCGCAGGCTCTACCAGGTCGATCTCTGGGAAGTGTCCATCGTCACGTTCCCGTTGCTCACAGGCGCGCGCGTGCATGCGGTGAAATCGTTGCAGGGTGCCCGCCGGCTCAACAATTCACGTGTCGGCTGAAGGGTGGAATATGTCCAAGAATATCTTTGATACTCATCAGCAGTTGCGGTTTATTCGACCAGACGCCTGTCGTTGGATTCGACAGGATGTGATGCGGTTTCTGCCAGTTGAGAGAAAGTATAGGCCGGATCAGCCGCGAGATGAGCGTGGACGATGGACTGACGTTAGTTCAGACCAGAGATCAAATACGAAGCCAAATGCCAATACTGGTAATCTATCAATCGATGAAATTCTTGCAAAAGCAAAGAGCTTGCAACTTATTGGAAGTCCGGCAGACTATCGAGCCTGTGTTAAGCTCTGTCATCCTTTGCTAGAGCGTTTTTCGTCTCCTGGAAGTGATAGAAACTACTGGGACTTTCAAAAATGTCTGAACGCATGTCTTAGACGGAGCATCTGACATGGATATTGAAGTTGCTCGCTATACCGTCCGCAAGGCATTCCGTACGGCGAAAGATTTGCAGGATACCATGCAGTTTTTGAAAGCACGCTGCAGCGCTGAGGAATATCAGAAATATGCGGTCGATATTGCCCAAGCGATCGATGCCGTCAGTGTGGCACTGCTCAATCGGGCGATGAACGCCTATCCCGAACTCAAGGAAGAGATTGAAAGCCAGATCGCCATCCATGGGCGCTATCTCTAGTCATCAGTCGTCAAACCAAAATCGACGCGCCGCCCATTCGGGCGGCGTTTTGTTTTCCCATTCCGTTTCAAAGGAGACCTTGATGGATTACGACATTCAGGACCACGCACCGGAGCATAAATCCGGTATCGCTCCCGTCGCGCGCGGCGAGCATGACCAGATCATGCAGATGTTCGAGGAATTCAAGGCGGCGAACGACGAACGCCTGGCCTCGCTTGGCCATCGCGCCGACGTGCTGCTGGAAGAAAAGGTCGACCGCATCAACGGCGCGCTCGATGCGCAGATGAAACGGATCGACGAGCTGGCGCTGAAATCGGCGCGGCCTTCACTCGATGGCAGTCGCGTTCGCCATGGCGACACCACGGCACGCGAGCACAAGAGCGCGTTCGATGCTTATGTGCGTTCGGGCGAGGCGTCGGCGCTGCGCCAGATCGAGACCAAGGCGATGTCGGCAGGCAGCAATGCCGATGGCGGTTACCTCGTGCCGACCGAACTCGAACACGAGATCGGTCAGCGGCTGGCGGCGATCTCGCCGATCCGCGCCATCGCCTCGGTGCGCGAGATTTCCGGCGGCGTCTACAAGAAGCCGTTCATGACCGCGGGCCCCGCGACCGGTTGGGTGGGCGAGACGGATTCGCGCACGCAGACCACGTCGCCGACGCTCGATGCGTTGTCGTTCCCGGCGATGGAGCTTTACGCCATGCCGGCGGCGACCGCGACGCTGCTCGACGACTCGGCGGTGAACATCGACGAATGGATCGCTTCCGAGGTGGAGCTGACCTTCGCCGTGCAGGAGGGCGCCGCGTTCGTCAACGGCGACGGCAGCAGCAAGCCGAAAGGCTTTCTCAACTACACCGCCGTGGCCAATACATCGTGGGCGTGGGGCAGCCTCGGCTATGTCGCCTCCGGTTCGGCCGGAGCATTCCCTGCGTCCGATCCGTCCGATGTGCTGGTCGACACCATCTATGCGCTGAAGGCGGGCTACCGGCAGAACGGCACCTTCGTGATGAACCGCAAGACTCAGGCCGCGATCCGCAAGTTCAAGGATACGGGCGGGTCGTATCTGTGGCAACCGCCGGCACAGGCGGGCGGGCGTGCTTCGCTGATGACGTTCCCGCTGGTGGAAGCCGAGGACATGCCGGACATCGGCGCGAATTCGCTGTCGATTGCGTTCGGCGATTTCAAGCGCGGCTACCTGATCGTCGACCGTCTCGGCGTGCGGGTGCTGCGCGATCCGTATTCCGCCAAACCCTACGTGCTGTTCTACACGACGAAGCGCGTCGGCGGCGGTGTTCAGGATTTCGACGCCATCAAGCTGGTGAAATTCGCGGCGAGCTGAAACGTCGCCTTTGCTACGTAGCGGCGCGCTTTGAGGCGCGCCGTTTTTTATTTTTCCGATCTTGAACGGTGCGCACGAGATGATGTGGCGTGACGCTGCCTTTTTGCGCCATCAGCAATCTAGATGGTTGCGACAGGATGCGGGGCGGTGAAGGCAGATGCTGCTCGCTATCTGCGCCCAGGCAGTTCGTTGGATGCGTTGTTTGGAGTTGAACAGAAATACAATCCGAACCAGCCGCGCGTGCCTGCGGGTAGTTCTGATGGCGGGCAGTGGACAAATGGTGCGAGCGGTTCGGCTCAGAATGATGCTGCACAATCCTCCGGAAATATCGATCTGGGAAATTTACCGAGTTTCAGCGATCTGTTTGCGCTGTTTCAGATCGCGCCCCAGGAATTCGATACGACTGACGACGTCCAGTTGGCAGGTGATCCACCTGGCATTGGGCATAATGGCGGCCCGTCGCTTGACCCGCCGGAGATGCCTGACGAACGGCCACGGCTTAGAGGAGATCGCGTCGGTTTTCTAAAGGATGCCGCCACGTGGCTTGGTCAAGTAGGAAAAGCATCAGTCATTGGGCAGCTTTTTCTTGGTGCTGCAAACAATGTCGAATGGCTTGATGATTACCAACACACCATACAGACGTATAACGATCCGCCGAAGACTCTCGATGAGTTGCAGGCAGATGTTGCCAATCCAGAAAAAGGCTATCAAATTCACCACATTATGGAGCAGACTGCCGCCGAAAGATGGGGCCTGAGCCGCAGCGAAATTGATGATCCTAGCAACCTTGTGCGAGTGCCGACTATGAAGCACTGGGAAATTACGGGTTGGTATGGCAGATCTAACGAGGATTTCGGAGGTCAAAGTCCGAGAGAATATTTAAGCGATAAAAGCGCGAGCGAACGATATCGAATAGGACTCTACGCTTTGCGATTGCATGGAGTTCTCAAGCCATGATGCGACTTGAGCAAACGCCCACTCAGGAATTGATCGATCGCTTCACCAGAATTGGTGAAGAGCAATATCAGGCAATATGGGTGATAGATAATGCCCGATACAATCGCCTGTATCGGGAAATGCAGGAAATCAAAGACGAATTGAAACGGCGCCCCGGCGACGAACGACGCGCGCTTGCGAAACTCTACGATCACCCGAACATGCAAGTGCGCTTGATGGCGGCACATGCCACGCTGGCGATTTCTTACACTGCCGCTCGGCAAGTTATTCAAAGTATCGCCGATAGTGGCTTCTTGCCGTACAGCGCGGACGCCGGCATGACGCTCCTGAATTTAGATAACGGAATCTACAAGCCGGCCTAGATCGAGCTGAGGCCGCTCGTTCAGTGGCCGACCTGTCTGCATGTCGCAGGCAGGTCATTGCCCCCTTAACTGGTCGTTCACCTCCGTCGTCATAATGTTACCGATCATGACGGTTTGGGCCGTGGATGCTGGCTGCCAATTTTGAGGTGGGGCGTGGTTCAGAACAGACGCTTTGCGCGTGTCAAACCTTCGGGGCGCATTTCAAGCTCCGGCAAGATCGCGATCGATGCGAAGTCGCCGTTGATCGATTGCTTCATCATCGATTACGGCGCCGGCGGGGTGTGCCTGCAGGTCAACCCCGGCGTGGTGCTGCCGAAGCGTTTCGAACTGATCCACGGCGCCATCAAGAAGAAATGCCGCGTGGCCTGGACCAACGGCCGGAAGATCGGCGTGGCGTTTCAGTAGAGCGAGCCAAATCGGCGCGCACGACAAGAAAATGGCCCCGATGAAGGGGCCATTTGTTTTAGTAGCTGCGAACCCGCTCCTTGATCACCACCGTATTGTGCCGATGACCGCGATCCCAGCCATGGTGATGACGCCACCCGTGATGCCAGCCGCGGTCCATGTGATGATGGTGGTGGCCTTTCTTGATCACGATGGTTTCCGCCGAGGCTATGCTCGGCATTGCAACAACGAGCGCAAACAGCGCGGCGAACGCGACAGAAATTTTCTTCATTGCAAATCCTCCTCCTTCAAGCGGAGGATGAACCTGCGATGGGTGAGGACGTTCCTGCCGTATCGCCCATAATTTCCTGAACGCCTGTTCAGAAAGCCTGATTCTGCTGATAAAAAGCGTCCTTGCCGGGAGAAGAGGGCAGTCCAGATGCGTTGCGTGGCTTTGATTGCGTTCGTCTTTGCGCTGCTGGCGGGCACGGCGCCATCCTTCGCGCGCGGCGGAGCACCGAACCTGATGGATTCGCCGGGCTATCAGCGCAGGCTTCAGGAATCGCGGCAGCAGTTGCAGGCGCAACCCGCGCCCGCGCAGCCCGCGGTTCATCACAGGACAAAGCACAAACATCACGACAGAGGTGCGCGCTAGAACCGCCCGCCGGCCTCGACGCCGACATAACCGCCGATGCGAATGCACGTATTGCTGTCCGCTGCGCGGACGAAGCCCGCGCCATACTGCGCGCATGGATCGTGTGACGGCGAACGCGGCGTGAGGGTTGTCGCCGCCTCGGGGGCGGGATGTTTTCGCGGCTTGTGCTTCTGCTGCTCGGCGGATGCGCTGATGGTCCCTGCGAACGCCAGGAGCGTGGCGAGTGAAACGGCCAGGAAGGATTTGCGTGGCATCGATGTCCTCCGCCTCAATGATATGCGCGGTTTCGTCAAAGTGCTGCGCCCCAGCTTCGCGCGGTCTGCACGATCCAGTCTCTATATAATGTCAAAGGCGTCACGCCGGTAATGCCGCCGCAGCCATTGGTGAAGTTCGGCCCGGTGGACCAGCTCACCACGCCGGCAACGGTACTGCGGCCATTCTGATCCTCGAACATCGGCGCGCCGGAATCGCCGGTGCAGCCGCCCATTCCGGGGCGCTTGTTCTGCGCCTGCGGATCGGTGAGGCGGATCTGTAGCGTGCCGGGCTTGCCGGTGACGATGAGGGACGCTGCGCGCGCGGTGCCGACATCGTTGCCGCTCGGCGTGCTGGAGCCGACACCCGCGATGGTGAACATCGCGCCCGGCACCACGGGCAGGCGCGGCGCGCCGAGCGCCACCGGCGCCTTGCCGGGCATCTGGGCGGGCAACTGCACCAGCGCAATGTCGGCGGTGGCGCGATGCGCGGCCATCGCCTGCGCGCTGTAGCGCGGATGGGTGAGGGCCTTGCGCGGCGTGATGAGGCGCGGCGGCTTCGAGGTGTAGTCGACCACGCGCAGCGAAGTGCTGGATGACACACAATGCGCGGCGGTGAGCACCACGGTCGGCGCGATCACGGCGCCGGTGCACACAACACCGTTGGGTCCGATCACCGTGACGAGCGCATGCGCGACCGCGCCGCTCGGTGCGGAACGGCTGCCGGTGATGGCATGCGCGGGCAGCGCGAGAACAGACAACAGGGTGAAAGTGCAGGTGAGGCGAAGCGGCGTCATGCACGCAGCTTGAGCCCGTGCACGAGGGTTTTGTCAACTGAAAGAGAAGTGAAGCGATGGCCGCCATTCTTCTGACACCGCCGGAGGCCGAGCCGCTCTCGGTTTCCGACGCCAAGGCGTATCTGCGCGTGGAAACCGATGATGACGACGTGCTGATCTCCAGCCTGATCGCGGCGGCACGCAGCCATGTCGAGGCAATGGGGCGCTGCGCGCTGCTGACGCAGAGCTGGCGGCTGGTGCTGGATGGCTGGCCGCCGGACGGGCGCATCAAGCCGAAACTCGCTCCGCTGTCGGCCATCGCCGCCGCGCGCGTCTATGACGAAGCGGGCGCGGCGCATGCGGTCGATCCCGAGAATTTCGTGCTCGATGCCGCGCAAGGCGTGATCGCGGTGCGGCCCTGTTCGCTGCCGCAGCCGGGGCGGGCCGCGGCGGGAATCGAGATCGATGTCGTTGCGGGATTTGGCGATGCGGGCAGCGACGTGCTGCCTGCGCTGATGCAGGCGCTGCGGATGCTCGTCGCGCACTGGTACGATAATCGCGGGTTGATCGCTATTGGCGCGAGTATTGCGGTGATGCCGCCGAGCGTCAACGCGCTGATCGCCTCGCATCGGGTGCTGTCGCTATGATCGATCCGGGACAGTTGCGGACGCGGCTGGTGCTGCAGCAGCCGGTCGAGACGCCCGACGACCAGGGCGGCGTGACGCGCGTCTGGTCATCTTACGGCAATGCGTGGGCGAAGGTCGTTCCACTGTCAGCACAGCCGGGCGTGGAGGCGGACACGAGCGGCGCCACGCAAACCTATCGCATCACCATGCGCGCGAATTTCAGTCTCACGCTGCAACACCGGCTGGTGGAGGGCGCGAAGGTCTATCAGATCGTCGCGATCCGTGACTCTGGCGACCGCCGTTTCATCGAGATCGACGCGCAGTTGCGCGTTCAGTGAGGCCCTCATTATGACTCCATCCAACGTGGCGCTGCGCGCGGCCATTCATACGGCCTTGCGCGGCGACGGCGGGCTTGCCGCCGTGCTCGGTGACAACCGCATCTATGACGAGCCGCCGCGCAATGCGGCGTTTCCTTATGTGACGCTTGGCGAAGCACGGCTGACGGATTCATCCGGCGACGGCGGCGAGACGCAGGAACATCAACTGACGCTGCATGCCTGGTCGCGGCAGGGCGGACACCGGGAAGCGCACATGATCGCGGGCGCGCTGTTGCAAGCGCTGGACGACGCACCGCTGCCGCTGGAAGACAACCGGCTCGTCAATTTGCGGTTTGCGCTGGCCGACATACGCCGCGAGAACGACGGCAAGACCTATCACGCGCTGGTGCGCTTCCGCGCGGTCACCGAACCGGCGGCCTGATCGCCGTCAATATCGAACATCCAAGGAGACGCCATGGGCGCGCAAAAGGGCAAGGATCTGCTCCTGAAAATGAATGACGGCACCGGCTACGTCACGGTCGCGGGCCTGCGAAGCCGCAAGATCGCGTTCAACGCCGAGACGGTGGACGTGACGCACGCGGAGTCGGTGGATCGCTGGCGTGAATTGCTGGAAGGCGCAGGCGTCAAGCGTGCCTCGATTTCCGGCCGCGGGCTGTTCAAGGATGCGGCCTCCGACGCGCTGGTGCGGCAGGCGTTCTTCGACGGCACCATCAATGCGTGTCAGGTGGTGGTGCCGGATTTCGGCACCATCGAGGGGCTGTTCCAGATTTCCAGCCTGGAATTTTCCGGCGAGCACAATGGCGAGGTGACGTTCGACCTCGGACTTGAGTCCGCGGGCGCGCTCACCTTCACCGCGCTCTAGGAGATGCCGATGGCGAATTCCCATCGCGGCGAGATCGAAGCCTCGCTCGGCGGCAGGCAGCGCACGCTGGTGCTGACGCTCGGCGCGCTGGCCGAGCTTGAGAGCGCGTTCGGTGCCGACGATCTGATGGCGTTGGCGGAACGCTTCGGCACCGGACGGCTGTCGGCGCGCGATCTCATCCGCATCATTGCGGCGGGACTGCGCGGCGCGGGCGAGAGCGTGACCGATGACGAGGTGGCGGCCTTGCGGGTTGAGGGCGGTGTGACGGGCTATGTCCGCATCGCCGCCGACCTGATCGCCGCGACCTTCGATGATGCGCGCACATGACGCCGTTTCCTTGGGATGAAGCCATCGGCTTCGGGCTCGGCGTGTTGCGGCTGCCGCCGGCGCAGTTCTGGGCGATGACGCCGCGCGAGTTGGCGTTCGCGATCCGCGCGGTGCGCGGGAGTGTGACGGAGCCGCTCGACCGAGTCGCGCTCGACAGCCTGATGAAACAATTCCCGGATCGCGTGGAGACAAGGCGATGAGCGATACGTTCACCAATCTGGACGATGCGACGCAGGCCGCAAGCAATCTGACATTGCGGGTGCGCGATCTTGAACTGGGCGCGACGTCGTTCTCGCGCGCGATGACGCAGGCTTTTGCGGTGTCCGTCACCGGCGGCAAACAGTTCGACGACGTTCTGAAGTCTCTGGCGCTGCGGCTGTCGAGTCTTTCCCTGAGTGCCGCCCTCAAGCCGCTGCAGAATTCAATCGCGGGCGGAATCGGAAACCTGCTGTCGGGGCTGACCGGAACGGGTGCATCCGCCAGCACGGCATTTGCGGCAGCGAGCGGCGCGGTGAAGCCGTTCGCATCCGGCGGCGTGATCGGCACGCCAACTTATTTTCCGCTGGTGCAGGGCGGCGTCGGTCTGGCGGGGGAGGCGGGGCCGGAAGCGATCATGCCGCTACGGCGCGGTCCCGATGGACGCCTCGGTGTCGCGGGCGCGGGCAGCGGCGTCAACAACATCACGGTGCAGATCGCAACGCCGGACCCCGGCAGCTTCCGCCGCTCGGAAAGCTACATCACCGGCCAGATCGCGCGCGCCGTCGCGCGTGGCCAGCGCAGTTTGTAGGCGCGAGGGTTTGATGACATCCTTTCATGAAATCCTGTTTCCGCTCGACATCGCGCTGAAAAGCGCGGGTGGGCCGGAGCGGCGCACCGAGATCGTCGCGTTCGGGTCCGGGCGCGAGCAGCGCAACGCGCGCTGGGCACATTCGCGGCGCCGCTACGATGCTGGCTACGGCGTGAAGACGCTCATTGCCTTGCAGCAGGTGGTGGCGTTCTTCGAGGAGCGGCGCGGGCAGCTTTATGGTTTTCGCTGGCGTGACCGGCTCGATCATTCCTCTGCATCCGATACGCCGACGCCGCTTGACCAGATGCTGGGCGCGGGCGACGGGGTGCAGGCGCAGTTTCAGCTGACGAAGACTTACGGCACGAGCTACGCGCCCTATGCGCGGCCGATCGAGAAGCCGGTGCCGGGCAGCGTGCGCGTTGCCGTGGCAGGTGTGGAAGCGGCAGCGGACACCGACTTCACCTGCGATACCACGACCGGGATTGTCACATTTCTGCCGGGGCATATTCCGGTCTCGGGTATGGCGGTGACGGCGGGCTTTTTGTTCGACGTGCCGGTGCGGTTCGACACCGATTATCTTGAGGTCGATCTGTCGGCGTTCGCGGCAGGCGCCATTCCGAAAATCCCGCTCGTGGAGATCAAGCCATGAGAGCAATTCCCTCCGCTTTGCAAGCGAGGCTCGATAGCGGCGTCACCACGCTGGCGCGCTGCTGGATCGTGACGCGCCGCGACGGCGTGGTGTCCGGCTTCACCGATCACGATGGCGACCTTGTCGTTGAAGGCGTGACATGCCGCGCCGGAACCGGCTTCGGTGCATCGGAAGCCACCAGTCGCTTTGATCTGTCGATCGACGGCGCGGAAATTTTCGGCGCGCTGGCGGCGGACTCACTGACGGAAGCCGATCTCGCTGCCGGGCGGTTCGACGCCGCGCAAATCGATACCTGGCTGGTGGATTGGAGCGACGTGACGCTGCGCCTGCTGCTGTCACGCGCCACGCTCGGCGAGGTGAAGCGCGAGGGCGAGGCGTTCAGCGCCGAATTGCGCGGGCTCGCAGATAAATTGTCGCAAGAGAGCGGGCGGCTCTACACCGCGCGATGCACCGCCGATCTTGGCGATACGCGCTGCAAGATCGCGCTCGCGGCGGCGGGGCTGAACGGCGCGGGGACGGTATCGCGCCTGTTGGGCGTGTCCGCTATCGCCGTGGAAGGTCTCGGCGATTTTGCCGAAGGGATTTTCACTGCCGGATGTCTCACATGGACCAGCGGTGCGAACAGCGGTCTTGCGGTCGAGATCAAGGAGCATTGGATCGCCGGCGGCGAGGTGCAACTCACGCTGTGGCAGGCGATGAGCGAGACGATCGGCGAAGGCGATGCCTTCACCATCACCGCCGGTTGCGACAAGCGGTTCGAGACCTGCCGCGACCGCTTCGCCAACAGCATCAACTTTCGCGGTTTCCCGCACATTCCCGGCAACGACTTTGTCATCGCCGGGGTCGATGCCGCCGCGAACAATGACGGCGGCTCGCTCAACTCCTGATGGATCAGGCCATGACGTCTCGTTTGACCCGCGCCGCCATCGTCACGGAGGCGCGGAGCTGGATCGGTACGCGCTATCGCCACCAGGGCTCGCTGAAAGGCGTCGGCTGCGATTGTCTCGGCCTCGTGCGCGGCGTCTGGCGCAACTGCATCGGCGATGAGCCTGAATTGCCGCCGCCTTATGCGCCGGACTGGGCGGAGGCGCATGGCGAGGAGACGCTGGCGCAAGCGGCGCTGCGGCATCTCGTGACAATCGAAACGAATGACATCAGCGCGGGTGACGTGCTGCTGTTTCGCTGGCGCGAGGGATATGTGGCCAAACATGTCGCCATCGCCAGCGGTGAGGGCAGCATGATCCATGCCCATGATGGTGCTGCGGTGTGTGAGGTCGCGTTCACGCCCTGGTGGCGGCGACATCTCGCGCACGCCTTTCGTTTTCCGGGAGTCACAGAATAATGGCGGCGCTGGTTCTTTCTGTTGCGGGTGGCGCGGCCGGTGCGGTGTTCGGGCCCGCTGCCGCCATCGCCGGGCGCATCGCCGGTGCGCTCGCGGGCAACATGATCGACCGGGCGCTGTTCGGCTCGACCGCGCGCAGCGTGACCGGGCCGCGGCTTGCCGATCTCGACGTGATGGCCTCGACCGAAGGCGCGCCGATCCCGCGCTTGTATGGCCGCGCGCGGCTGTCGGGGCAGGTGATCTGGGCGACGCGGCTGGAGGAAGTTGTGTCCACCTCAAGCCAGACCAGCGGCGGCAAGGGTGGCCTCGGCGGCGCGACCGCCACCACGACCACGACGAGCTATTCCTATTTCGCCAATTTCGCGGTCGGCCTGTGTGAGGGAGAGATTGGCAGCATCAATCGCATCTGGGCTGACGGCGATCTGCTCGATACTTCGACGCTCACGATGCGCTTGCATCGCGGCGGCGAAGACCAGTTGCCGGACGATCTGATCGTGGCGAAGGAGGGTGCGGAGAATACGCCGTCCTATCGCGGGCTTGCCTATGTGGTGTTCGAGCGATTGCCGTTGGCGGATTTCGGCAACCGCATCCCGCAACTGTCGTTCGAGATCGTGCGCCCAGTCGGCGCGCTGGAGCGCATGACGCGCGCGGTGACGCTCATTCCGGGCTCCACGGAATTCGGTTATGAGACATCGGCCGTGGTGCGCGTGCTCGGCCCCGGCCAGTCCGCGCCGGAAAACCGTCACGTCACCACGGCAGCGTCCGACGTGATAGCCTCGCTCGACGATTTGCAGGCGATATGTCCCAATCTCGAGCGCGTCGCCATCGTGGTGGCGTGGTTCGGCAGCGATCTGCGCGCGGGCCAGTGCAAGGTGCGGCCCGGCGTCGATAATGCGATCAAGGTGACGTCGGGCGGCACATGGTCGGTCGCGGGCGTGACACGGCCTGATGCGTATCTGGTGTCCAGCATCGACGGTGTGCCGTCCTATGGCGGCACGCCGTCCGACGACAGCGTGGTGCATCTGATCGCGGAGCTGAAGGCGCGCGGGCTGAAAGTCACGCTGTATCCGTTCCTGATGATGGATATTCCGCCTGGCAACGCGCTGCCCGATCCGTGGAGCGGCGCAGACTCGCAGCCGGCCTATCCGTGGCGCGGGCGGATCACCTGCGATCCCGCACCCGGCATGAGCGGCTCGCCGCAGGGGACAGCGGATGCCGCCACGCAGGTTGCGGCGTTCTTTTCCGGCAGCGGCCCCTCTGACTGGAGCTACCGCCGCATGATCCTGCACTACGCTTCGCTCGCGGCATCCTGTGGCGGCGTCGATGCGTTTCTGATCGGCTCGGAATTGAAGGCGTTGACGCGGGTGCGCTCCGGCGCGGGCGTCTATCCCGCCGTGACCGCGCTTGCCACATTGGCAACTGACGCAAAGGCGATCGTCGGATCGTCCACGCTTGTCACTTATGGCGCGGACTGGACCGAATACGGCTCGGATGTGGTGACGCCCGATGCCTCGGAAGTGCGTTTTCCGCTGGACGCGCTGTGGGCCTCATCCGCCATCGATGCGGTCGGGATCGATTACTACGCGCCGCTGTCCGACTGGCGCGACGAGGCAGGGCATCTCGATGCGGCGGAGTCGCCCTCGATCTACGAGCGCGATTATCTGAAAAGCCGGCTGCAAAGCGGCGAAGCCTATGACTGGTACTATGCCGATGATGGCGCGCGCGCCGCACAGACACGCAGCCCGATCACCGATGGTCTGTCTAAGCCGTGGGTGTTCCGCGCCAAGGACATCTGGACCTGGTGGAACAGTGCGCATTACGAGCGCGTCGGTAGCGCGGAGGTTGCCACAGCGACGGCATGGATTCCGTGCAGTAAACCGGTCTGGTTCACCGAGATTGGCTGTCCGGCGGTGGACAAGGGCGCGAACCAGCCGAGTGTGTTTCCCGATGCGAAATCTTCCGACGGGAATGTGCCGTATTTCTCGAACGGCCAGCGCGACGATCTGATCCAGCGCCGGATGCTGGAGGCGGTGCTCGGCGCGTTCGATCCCGTTTTTGGTGGCGACGAGACGCACAATCCGGTTTCGCCCGTTTACGGCGGGCCGATGATCGACGTTTCCGGCATTCATCTGTGGACCTGGGACGCGCGGCCTTATCCGGTGTTTCCGCTCGCGAGCGATGTCTGGAGCGATGCGCCGAACTGGCAGACCGGGCACTGGCTGACCGGACGACTCGGCGGCGCGCCGCTCGATGCCACTGTCGCGGCGTTGTTGCAGGATGCGTCGGTCGGAAACGTGGATGCGTCCTCGCTGCGCGATGGCTGCGACGGCTATGTGGTGGACCGGCTGATGACGCCGCGCGCGATGATCGAGCCGCTCGCGACCGCCTATGCCTTCGATGCAGCGGCGGTGGGAAGCGATCTCAAATTCGTGCCGCGCGGCGGCGCGCTGGCGGCGGAGATTTCCGAGGATCAACTGGTCGATCCCGAGAAGGATGCGCCGGCGAAACTGACGCGCGCGCAGGAAACCGAATTGCCGCGCGAGGTGAGCTTCGGCTACACCGACGCCTCGGTGGATTATCGCCGCGCCGCCGTCACATCGCGGCGGCTGGTCGGCGGAGCGAGTCGCGCGCTGCATTCCGATCTTGCCGTCATTACCAACGATGCGGCGGCGACGCGCCGTGCGGACATCTGGCTGCAGGATCTGTGGGCGGGGCGGGAGAGCATTACGTTCGCGCTCGGCATGGAGCATCTTGCGCTGACGCCGGGCGATGTCGTCGGCGTCACGGTCAAGGGCAGGCGGCGGCTGTATGAAGTCGGCGAGTTGGTCGATACCGAACAGCGCCAGATCAGCGCGCGCAGCATCGATCCTGATATTTTCAACGTCCCCCTGCCGCAGCCGCGCCAGAGCGCGCCGGCCATTCCGCCCGCGCTCGGCCCGGTTCAGGCGGCAGCACTCGATCTGCCGATGCTGGATGTATCCGATCCGCCGGTGTTGACGCGGCTGGCGGTGTTCGCAGATCCGTGGCCGGGCTCGGTCACGGTCTGGCGTTCCGCTGACGGCTTGAGTTTCGAGCGCGCGGCGACGGTGTTCGTTCCATCCGTGATGGGCGAGACGCTCGATGCGCTGCCGGCTGGCCCAACGGCGTGCTGGGATCGCGGCAGCGAGGTGCGGGTGCGACTATATGGTGGCGCGCTGGCATCGCTCACGGACGCCAACGTGCTCAACGGCGCCAACGCGGCGGCGGTGATGAACACCGACGGCGTGTGGGAAGTGATTCAGTTCGCACAGGCCGATCTCGTGGACGAGAAGACATATCGCTTAAGCAGCCTGCTGCGCGGGCAGGCGGGCAGCGAATATGCCATCGCTTCGCCGTTGCCGGCGGGGGCGCCGTTTGTGTTGCTCGACGAGCATTTGATCGAGATCGCGCGCGGCATCGGCGCGCTGGATCGCGCGACCGATCTGCGGATCGTCGCCACCGGCCGCAGCCACGACGATCCCTCGGCACTGGCGATGACGCTGGTGCCGCAAGCAACAGCCCTGATGCCGCTGTCGCCGGTGCACCTGCATGCGGCGCGCGAGGACAGCGGAGATATCGCGATCTCCTGGATTCGCCGCACCCGCAAGGATGGCGATGCCTGGGGTGTCGAGGTGCCGCTCGGCGAGGATGCCGAGGCTTACGAGATCGACATTATGTCGGGCAGCACGGTGAAGCGCACACTTTCGGTGAATGCGCCTGCGGCGACATATTCCGCGGCGGATGAAGCCGCCGATTTCGGCGCGCCACAGACGAGCCTCACCATCCGCGTGTTCCAGTTGTCGAGCACGGTCGGGCGCGGTCATCCCGCGCAATCCACCTTCGCGCTTTGAGGATCACATGACAGAGACAGCCAATCTTGGCCTGCCGTTCATTGACGGCAGCCAGGCGCAGAAACATGTCACGCATAACGAGGCGCTGCGGATTCTGGATGACGCGATCCAGATCGCGGTGTTGGATACGACGCTGACCGCGCCGCCCCCATCACCTGTGGACGGCGAGCGCCACATCGTCGCGACCGGTGCAACAGGTGCATGGGCGGGGCAGGGCAATGCGGTCGCGACGTGGGAAACCAATGCGTGGCGGTTTCTCGCGCCAAAGGCCGGATGGTGCGTGTGGTCCATCGACGACGATGCGCTGCTGGTGTTCGACGGCAGCACGTGGACACCGGTGACGACAGCATCGGCCACGCTCGATAACGCGCCGCATGTTGCCATCAACACGACGGTTGCGGGCTCCAATCTTCTGACCGTCCGTTCCAACGATGCGCTGCTGAACGCGATCGAGACAGCGGATGGCGGCACCGGCGATGTCCGGCTTCAACTGTCGAAAGAGGCGGCGGTAAACACGTCCTCGGTTGTGTTCTCGGATGCGTTCTCCGGCCGCGCCGAATTCGGGCTGACCGGCGATGACGATTTTCATCTCAAGGTCAGCGCGGATGGCGCGGTGTGGCGCGATGCGCTCAAGTTCGATCGTGCCACAGGGCGCGTATCGTTCCCCTCGGGCGGCGCGCGGGAGATGCTGTCCGCGGATCGCGCCTATTATGTCCGCACAGACGGCAGCGACAGCAATAACGGGTTGAGCAACTCGTCGGGCGGGGCGTTCCTGACGATTCAGAAGGCCATCAATACGGTCGCGGCGCTCGACATAAACATTTACAATGTCACGATCAACGTTGCGGACGGGACTTATACAGGCGCGAACACGGTGCTCGGTCCGTGGCTCGGCTCCGGGTCAGTGACTGTTGTGGGGAATACGGCCACGCCCGGCAACGTCATCATCAACCCATTATCGGGAGGATGTTTCACGGCGACCGGCGGCGGCTTTCTTGTCGTCAGCGGAATGGAGTTGCGCGGACAATTCGGCCTTGTCTCGCAACGCGGGAGCCGAATTTACGGAACGGCCAGTTTGCGGTTTGGCGCAGCGTCGGCCTATCACGTCTATGCGAACGGCGGCTCGATCATTTTCTTCAACAATTATTCAATTTCCGGCGGTGCCGCCGTGCATGTGAATGCCGATTCCGGTGGAGCGATCTCGGCGGCAGGATTGACCGTGACACTCACCGGCACGCCGGCCTTCAGCGCGGCATACGCAGCCGCCGGCGGGGCTGGTTCTTCCATTATCTACTACAGCAACACATTTTCCGGGTCGGCCACGGGATCGCGATACTCCGTCAACAACGGTGCATTCATATCCGTGAATGGCGCGGGCATATCTTATCTTCCGGGCAACGCAGCCGGAAGCGGAACGAATTTTGGCGCGGCGCCATGGGGACTTTACTCATGACCCCGGCGGACGTCATCGCGAACGGCTAGGCTATTCCCGCTTTTCATGCTTGAGAGCCGCTACGCAAACGGTCGTGAGTACAGTCTGAATTGCCTGAAAGTCTCGTAACACGCGATTGAGTGCGAAAACCAAAGCCTCTATCGGTCAATAATAATCCTAGAAAAAAAGCAGAGCCATTCATAAAATGCGACCTCAATTTATTGGGGTGCGATTTCTATGTTGGCCGGAATCGAGACGAAGAAGAAGCAGGTTCTTTTCACCATCTCTGACGCTGATTATGCGCCAATGTCTCTTACGATGTTCGAGAGTGTCAGGAAGCACTACTCGGACGCCGATCTATTCTTATTCGTGATTGGCACGGGAACGACGAATAAGATCGACCCTGACATCAATGTAATCTATATCCATGACGTTATAGATGAACTCGATCTTAAGCAGCGACTGGCCTATTATCTTGCCGTTGAATCTGCGACGAGCTTTCGGCCGGATTGTTTTGAACTGCTCTTCTCTCGTGGATACGAGCGAGCGGTCTATCTCGATCCAGACCTCTACTTTTTTCGCCGGATGACCGAAGTTGATGAGTTGTTTGACAGCGGTAAGATCAACGGCGTCATCACCCCACATGCTCTCAAATCCATCTCAGACCAGACCTTCACGGGAGATCGGACTTTTCTGCAGACTGGCATCTACAACATGGGCTTTCTTGCTCTAAAGAACTCTCCCGAATCGCTTAGGCTGTTGGCGTGGTGGCGCGGGAAGTTGAAGTGGAGCTGCATCATTGATTGGGCGAAGGGACTTTTCGTCGATCAGAAGTGGGTAGATTTCCTCCCATCCTTTTTCGATGGCATTCATATTCTTAGGTCGCCGACCTACAATCTGGCGCCTTGGAATAGCGAGCATTACGAGTTGCTCTCAAACGAAAAGGGTGAGTTCTTTATCGACACTTTTGATGCGCCAGTAACATTTATTCATTTCAGCGGCATATTGAGGTCAAAAGATCACTTTCTCCATATGCTGAAAGCGTACAGCTTTTATCTGGAGAGACTGAAAAAGCATCGCCTAGTTAAGTTGCCATTTGTGAACTATGCGTTGCGATGCAAAAAGGACAACCTATTCTTAGACCGGATTTGTACCTTTCTGTACAAAGAGCACGTCGGAAGATCCGGTGACGTGAAAAGCGACCCTTTCTCTGAAGGCGCTTTTGTTGAATTTCTACATAGTCACGATGGCCAGACAGGACTTCCAGTTTATATTCAGGCGTTGTTTGAAGTTCTGCCAGATATTTTTAAGCAAGTCTTAGATTCTAGGGAGTCGATCGACTACGACAACGTGATTCGATTTATGAATTGGAGCTTCGATTACGACGGCGTTGCCAGCCTCGAAACGATAATACAGCTGCGAAATAACAGTGTCCCGGCCAGTCGACGCTTCCGCCTCGTTAACGCGACCAGTGGGAGCATTGATCCTTATGTAGCAAATACTGAATCCGCTTACCAGTCAGCGGTGTTGTCGCTCCCACTCACCCAAGAGCGTGCCAAGAAAAACAAGCGAGAGGTTGTCTTCAAGGACAACCGAATCGAAATTGTAAGCGGCAGATCGCGCATCTGCCTTCCTCACATTGGGGAGGCCGGAGAAATTCTGGGCGCCGATCAGATTAAGTCCGGCAGATTTACAGAAGTATGGGTGCCGAATGCGTCTTCCGCCGATTTACTCAAAGGAAAGTTTGGCATCGAGAACGTTTGGATCGTGCCGAGGCCTATAAAGCGTCCGCTGTTTAAGTTGCAGGATACCGGTCTGCCTGACAACAAGTTTGTTGTTCTGATGCGTCATGATTTTAACGTCAGTTTCGTTGATCAAGACCCAGTATCTTCTATCCGGGCATTCCAAAGGGCCTTTGGTAACGGCGAAAATGCGCGTCTGGTTTGCGTCGCATTAAATTCAGAATGCGCCGAACAGTATGGGGCTTTGTCCGACGCTTTTGCCGGGGATGACAGGCTTAGCTTGGTGCGTGCTGCTGCTGATGATGACAGATATTACAGCTATCTTCATCGTGCTCACTGCATTCTTTCGCTTCATCAGAAGATGGATTCTGGCTGTGCGCTAGCAGAAGCGATGAGCTTAGGGAAGTACGTGGTTGCATCTGCTGCAGGTGACAATGCCACCTTTATGAACGCGGAGAATAGCTTTCTTGTTGGTGGAGTTTCATCTGCTACCAGAGTTTCTTCAGCTTCCAAGGTTTTGGTCGCGATCTACAATGAACTTGAACTGGTAGATAACCGGAAAAAGAAAGCGAGACAGGCAATCCAGAAAAAGCTGTCGCCAAACTCTATTGGCTGGCTGATGCAGGAGCGGCTTGAAGAACTGGCACAGACGTCAAGAAATCCATTCGTCGCTTTTTATTTAAAGCAAAAGCGAAAGTTGCACCGAAGCATTCAAAAGAGAATGCGGAAAATGCCAGATCGTAAATATCGTCATCAGGCTGCGGCTGTAAGCCAAATCTGGTTTAGACGTATGAACCGTCCGCCGATTCTCGAATGAGCGGGGCGGCTCGTCTATAAATCGCAATGCTACTGATTCACGCCCGCGTGCAAATGGGCCGTGGATCGTGATCCATCGCGCCTAATATAGATAGGACGAAATCCAATGCTTATCGCATCCACGGCGACCGAGCCCTTGCGCATGGGTCCGGCCGGCCTCGAACTCGTGCGTGCATTTGAGTCCTGCATGAAGGCGATGCCCGCCCGAAAAGGGAATTTTACCACCTACACAGATTCTGCGGGCGTGCTCACCATCGGCTGGGGGCACACCAACCATCATCTGCCGCGCTTCGCATCCGGCGCGATCTGGTCGCGCGAGGAATGCGATGCGGCGCTCGCCTGCGACATGATGACGTTCGAGCGCCACGTCCACGATCTCTGTCACGTTCCGCTCGCGCAGCACGAGTTCGACGCGCTGGTGTCGTGGGCGTTCAACACCGGCGGCCCGGCGCGCGCGACGCTGTGGAAGAAACTCAACGCCGGACAAAAACGCGCGGTGCCGGGTGAACTGGCGAAGTGGAACAGGGCGGGCGGCCGCGTGCTCGCTGGGCTGACACGCCGGCGCAAGGCGGAAGGGCTGATGTTCGCAGGCGACGTGAAAGACGCACTGGCGCTCGCGCATTCCTAATCGCCGCGGTTCTCGCGCGCTGGCGTGCCATTCTTGATTTGAGGCGGGACTTTCCCGCTGCCGGTTTTGTTCTTCTCCCGTTTCGGAGATTGCTCCTCTTTCGTCGCGGGTTTGGTCACCGGCTGCTTGCGGTCTGTGTCCTTGTTCGACTCTGACATCGGCGCGCTCCTTGTCGGTGAACTAACACCGCTTCCGGACTCCTGTTCCTCCGCCGCGCGACGGTCTCGCGCAAATTCCAAATCACAGGTGAACCATGACGTCAGATACGATCTGGCAACTCATTCGCTATGCGCTGCTCCTCGCCTTCGGCCCCATCGTCGCCAAGGGCTACATATCATCCGATGAGGTGACGACCGTGATCGGCGCCATCGGCGCAATCTTCACCGCAGGGTGGGGCGTGTGGGTGAAGTACGGCACCAAGGCCACCACCGCCGCGCACGCCGCCAGGATCGACACGCCCGTCGTCAGCCCTGCGACCGGCAACATTTCCACCACCTGAAAGGATTTCTCATGCGAAAGCTCTTTGCTTTGGCGGCGATGATCTGCGGCCTTGCGCTCGCGGGCTGCCAGACCACGCTGCCGTCTCTCAATATCTCCAACGCCGTGGCGCTGAACACAGTCTACGGCATCGAGAATGCCTACGGCATCGCCGTCAACGCGGCGAACGCCTACAAGGCGTTGCCGCTCTGCGCGACGGGGACCAAACCCAGCGCCACGAACATCTGCGCCAAACGCTCGGTGATTGTGAATCTGCAAAGCGCGATGAGCCGCGCGCGGCTTGCGGTGAACAACGCGGTCGCGTTTCAGAAAACCTATCCCACCCTCGACGTGACGAACGTCGTCGCTGCCGCGCAGGCGGCGCTGAACGACGTCCAGGCCGTCCTTGTTTCAGGAGCGAACTGATATGGTCACCGCAGCAGAGATCGAAGCCGGCGTGGCGATCGCGGAAGCGATCGTGAGCGCCATCGTCAGGGTCGCACCCGCGATCCAGCAGGGTGTTGTCTCGTCTTTGCCATATGTGCAGGCGATCGCGGGGCTCATTCAGGGCACTAACGCAACGCAGGAGCAGATCGACGCCACGCTCGCGGAGATCAATGCGGCGACCGATGCATTCCTGAAACCGCTGCCGCCTGACGACGGCGCGACCACGACCTGACATTGTGCATTTGCATCATGGTATTCGGACACCACGACCGGCGTGTTGCCGGTAGAAAAAAAGTGCGACAAACACTGCTTCGTGAAGCGAATGGCCGGTCAGAAACGCACCATTTAAGCGATTTTTCAATTTCGCATTTTATGGATTGGCCAATGTAACCGAGCACATTGGTATGGAGATGGACCAGAAGCAGAGGCGCAAGGCCGAACGGATTCAGTTCGGCAAGGGCTTCGCCATGAAGATCATCGCGATTGATGGTTCATGGTTTCGGGCCTGCAACATCCTCGACGTGTCGGAGGAGGGGGCGCTGCTCCAGTTTGAAAAATCGCTGAGCGGTCTCAACCTCGACGAGTTCTTTCTGGCGCTGTCTTCGACCGGCGTCGCTTTTCGCCGCTGCAAGATGGCGTGGGTCAACGGCGACCAGATGGGGGTTCACTTCATCAGGTCGAACGAGCGTTCCCCCGCCAAAAGCGGCGGCCGTCCGGTCTGAGGCCCGCCCGGCCTGATCTTTCAAGCCGTCTGTGCATCCTGCCGGCTTCGGCTCTCCTGACAAAAATGTAAGTTTTTCCGGGTGGATGCATTCATTTGCCATTCACGCCCGTGCGGGTCATCTTGAGGCGTTCTGTTCAGGATACCCGGAGACCGCCTTGCGCCTTCTCGTTATCGAAGATGACCCCGACCTCAACCGCCAGCTGACCGCCGCCTTAAGCGATGCGGGTTATGTGGTCGACCGTGCTTTCGACGGCGAGGAAGGGCATTTTCTCGGTGAAAACGAGCCTTACGACGCCGTCGTGCTCGACATCGGCCTGCCGAAGATGGACGGCATTTCGGTGCTGGAATCCTGGCGGCGCAACAAGCGGGTGATGCCGGTTCTCATCCTCACGGCGCGCGACCGCTGGAGCGACAAGGTGCAGGGCTTTGACGCCGGCGCCGATGATTATGTCGCGAAGCCTTTCCACCTTGAGGAAGTGCTGGCGCGGATTCGCGCGCTGCTGCGCCGCTCCACCGGCCACGCCCAGAGCGAACTGACCTGCGGCCCAGTGGTGCTCGACACCCGGACCGGCCGGGTGTCGGTGGATGGCAACCCGATCAAGATGACCTCCCACGAATACCGGCTGCTGGCCTATCTGATGCACCATGCCGGGCGCGTGGTGTCGCGCACCGAGCTCGTCGAGCATCTGTACGATCAGGATTTCGACCGCGATTCGAACACCATCGAAGTGTTCGTCGGCCGCATCCGCAAGAAGCTCGACGTCGACATCATCCAGACGGTTCGTGGCCTCGGTTATCTGCTGGCGCCGCCGCCCGCGACCGATGCGCGCTAACTCCCTCGCCATCCGGCTGTTCGTCTCGGCGGCGGTCTGGGTCGCGCTGATTCTCACCGTCACCGGCTTCGCGCTCTCCTCGCTGTACAATCATTCGGTGGAGCGCGCCTTCGACCGCCGTCTCAACCTCTATCTGCGCACGCTGATCGCCGAGGTCGGCACGCCGGACGATCCCAAAAATCCCGAGAAGACCATCCCCGCGCTCGGTGAGCCGCTGTTCGAACTGCCGTTGTCGGGCTGGTACTGGCAGATCGAAAGCATCGATTCCGCCAAGCAGGAGGCGCGCGCCTCCCGTTCGCTGTGGGATGCGACGCTGCCGCGCCTCGACGAGACGCGCATTCCGCTCACGGCGTCGGGTGTGCGGCTCGGCTATGTCAAGGGGCCGGAAGACCAGCCGCTGCGCATGGTGGAGCGGCCGATCGATCTCGGCAGCGACGGCAAATATCTGGTGACGGTCGCCGGTGACGCCAACGAGATTTTCGCAGAGACGCGATTGTTCGACTGGTATCTCGGCGGCACGTTCGCGGCACTGGCCGCTGTTCTCCTGCTGACCACGATTTTCCAGGTCCGTTTCGGCCTGGCGCCGCTCAAGCGCATTTCCAACGCGCTGGCCGACATCCGTTCCGGCCGTGCCGAGCGGCTGGAGGGGCGCTTTCCCGTCGAGATCGCGCCGTTGGCGCGCGAGACCAACGCTTTGCTCGATGCCAACCGCGCCATCGTCGAACGCGCGCGCACCCATGTCGGCAATCTTGCGCACGCGATCAAAACGCCGCTGTCGGTCATCATCAACGAGGCCAACACCCATGGCTCCGATCCGTTCGCGGCGAAGATTCTGGAGCAGGGCGATGTGATGCGCAGCCAGGTCGCTCACCATCTCGAGCGGGCCCGGATCGCGGCGCGGCTGACGGTGGTGGCCACCATCACGGACATCGAGCCGGTGCTGGAGGGACTGGTGCGGACGATGGAGAAGATCCACCGCGACCGCGGCATCGTGATCGACTGGACGGTGGCCGAGGGCGCGAAGTTTCGCGGCGAGC
>Ga0180223_1000807_pt1 | contig 31766 bp, 26 predicted proteins | sample eDN5th30CKraftOP_FD_151337 | JGI IMG/M metagenome (GOLD analysis project Ga0180223, IMG submission 151337) | Enriched Organic Plus compost microbial communities from Emeryville, California, USA - eDNA 5th pass 30_C Kraft OP (version 2) (version 2) ... | reverse complement strand
GCTGCCGGCCAAGCTGGCCCCGGCGGGCGTTCCCGCCGTGAAGTCGAAGGCCGCCGGCGCCGAAGAGGTCGGCGGCGACGACGAGGAGGCCCACGCCTCCGACAGTGAGGGCGACGGCCGCGGCTCCGCCGAGGTGGTCAGCCTCGATTCCTTCCGCAAGAAGACCTGACGGATCTGCTCCCATGACCGAGACGCGCACCGAAACCGATTCCTTCGGCCCCATCGCCGTGCCGGCGGATCGCTACTGGGGCGCGCAGACGCAGCGTTCGCTCGAGAATTTCAGGATCGGCGGCGAGCGCGAGCGCATGCCGCTTCCGCTCGTCCACGCGCTGGTGCTGGTCAAGAAGACCGCTTCCCGCGTCAACGCCCGCCTCGGCCTGCTCGACCAGCGCATCGCCGGCGCCATCGGCCAGGCCTCGGACGAGGCGCTCGCCGGCAAGTTCGACGACCATTTCCCGCTGGTGATCTGGCAGACCGGCTCCGGCACCCAGTCGAACATGAACGCCAACGAGGTTCTGGCGAATCGCGCCAACGAACTGCTCGGCGCCGGCCTTGGCGCCAAGAGCCCGGTGCACCCGAACGACCACGTCAACCGCGGACAGTCCTCGAACGATTCCTTCCCGACCGCGATGCACATCGCCGCCGTGCTGGAGATCACGCGGCGGCTGCTGCCGGCGCTGCGTCATCTCGAGAAGGCGCTCGCCGACAAGGCCGAGGCCTTCAAGGATCTGGTCAAGATCGGCCGCACCCATCTCCAGGACGCCACCCCGGTCACGCTCGGCCAGGAATTCTCCGGCTATGCGATGCAGCTCCATCTCGGCATTGGCCGGATCGAGGCCGCGCTCGGCGGGCTCTACGCGCTGGCGCAGGGCGGCACCGCGGTCGGCACCGGCCTCAACACCCATCCCGATTTCGCCGCCCTCTTCGCCAAGGAGGTCGCGACCCTGACCGGCCTGCCCTTCCGCAGCGCCGACAACAAGTTCGAGGCGCTGGCGAGCCATGGCGCGCTCGCGGCGGCCCATGGCGCGCTGGCGGCGCTCGCTTCCGACCTGTTCAAGATCGGCAACGACGTCCGCCTGCTCGGCTCCGGCCCGCGCTCCGGCCTCGGCGAGATCAGCCTGCCCGAGAACGAGCCCGGCTCCTCGATCATGCCCGGCAAGGTCAACCCGACCCAGGCCGAGGCGCTGACCATGGTCGCGACCCAGGTCCACGGCAACCAGGCGACGGTCGGCTTCGCCGCGAGCCAGGGCCATTTCGAGCTGAACGTCTTCAAGCCGGTGATCGCCGCCGCCTTCCTGCAGTCGGTCCGGCTCCTGGCGGACGCTGCCGAGAGCTTCCGCACCAACTGCGTCGAGGGCATCGTGGCCAATGAAGGGCAGCTCAAGGACTTGCTGTCGCGCTCGCTGATGCTGGTGACGGCGCTGGCGCCCGCGATCGGCTACGACAAGGCGGCTAGCATCGCCAAGGCGGCCCATCACAACGGCACGACGCTCCGCGAGGAAGCGCTGAAGGCCGGCGTCGACGCCAAGCTCTTCGACGAGACGGTCAGGCCCGAGAAGATGCTCAGCCCCGCCTGACGAAAGGCTCCGCCATGGCCGAGATCGTCAATCTGCGCCGCGCCCGCAAGCAGAAGGCGCGCGCCGAGGCCGGCAAGCAGGCCGAGCGGAACCGCATCGCCTTCGGCCTGAGCAAGGCCGAACGCAGCCTCGCCGAAGCCGAGCGCGACAAGGCCGAGCGCCATGTCGAGGGCCACCGCCTGTCCCGGAACGACGACCCGGACACGGCATGACGCCGGAGCGCAAGCGCTCGCTCAGCATCGCCGGCCACCGTACCAGCGTCTCGCTGGAAGACGAATTCTGGGATGCGCTCAAGGCGATCGCGGCCGGCGAAGGCCGCAGCCTCGCCGCCCTGATCGCCGAGATCGACACCGCCCGCGGCGACATCAACCTCTCGGCGGCGCTGCGCCTCCATGCGCTGGAGCATTATCGCAAGCTGGCCGAAGAGCGCGGCTGACGCGCAGCCGCCCGGCTCGCGGTCATTGTGAAACGCCGGCATTGCGAGCCCTCCGGTCCTGTCTTCGGCAAGCCCGGGGACAGACTCCGCGAAGCAATCGAGGGGGACCGGGTCGAACGGTTCGGCCCGGCCCTCCTGGATTGCTTCGTCGCTCCGCTCCCCGCAATGACGGCCCGGCCGCGATATCCGGTTCGGAATCAGCGACGATGAACGAGCATTTTCAAAATCTTGCGCGAGAAACCGGATTCATCCTGCGAAGCCGTTGAATCGGCATCTCAGTTCAGCGGCGCGCCGCGCGGTTGCGGAACGGGGGCGATCTGGAAGGGCGGCGGGAGCGCGGGAGCGGCCTGTCCCGGCGGCGTCTGAACCGTTCCTTCCGGAGAGCTGGCACGCGGCGCGCTCGGGAGCTGGAGCGGCCCGGGCTGGGACTGCGGCGGCACCGGAGCCGGCTGCGCCGCGGCACGCTCGGCCGCCGCGCGGGCGCGCTCCTCGGCCTCGGCCCGGCGGCGCGCCTCCTGCTCGGCCCTGGCCTGCTCGGCCTGCTTCCGCTGCTCCTCGGCCCGCCGCAGCTCTTCCTGCCGCTTCTCCTCGGCGATGCGCGCCTCCTCCTGCGCCTTCAGGAACAGGTTGAGCTGGCGCTCGTTCTCGCGCATCTCGCGCTCGGCCCGGAGCCGGCGCGCATGCATCGCCCGTTCGCGCGCATCGGCCTCGAAAGCCTCCACCCGCTCGATCTCGCGCGCCAGCGCCCGCGCCGCGACGGTGTTCGACAGGGCGCCGACATCGCTTTCGCGCTTCAGCTCGGAGAGCGGCCCACGCCAAGCGATCCCCACCTGCGGCGCATCGCCGGGCCAGCCCTTCGGCAGCGGACCGACCGGCTTCAGACCGAGCCTGAGATCCGCGGTCAGCCCGCGCAGGTCGACGGTGCCGCTCGCCTCGGCCCTCAGGCCGTTGCGCTCGAAGGCGAAGGGTTGCAGCCGGATCAGCCCGCCCGCGAGCGTGAAGGGCAGCGTGACCTCGCCCAAAGCCCAGGAATCCTTGTCGAGCGCCTCCGCCAGGCGATCGCGCAGCCGTGCCGCATCGCTCTCGGAGGCGTCCTCGCCGGTGTCGGCGATGATACGCTCATAGGCCTTGGGGTCGAAGCGCGCGAGGCGCGTCTGCGCGAGGGCGAGGCTGCCCGCCCCGCTCAGGCCCGCCACCAGCCGCGCCGGCGTCTCGCCCGCGCCGCCGAACTCGAAGCGCCCCGAGCCCTTGCCGGCGACCGCCCCCCTGGTCAGCCCGGCCAGATCCACACCCGCCAGATCGACCCGGCCATTGAGCTGGGCGAGCCCACCGTCGCGCCGGAGGCCGAGCCGGCCGGACACCTGCCCGCCGCCATAGCTGCCGGCGACATCCTCCAGCCTGAGCCCATCCGCATCGGAGCGCAGCGCGAAACGGGCCTTCTGCAGCGCCATGCCGTCGAACAGCGTCAGCGTGCCGGTCTCGACGGCGACATCCATCCCGGGCAGTTCCGCCACCCGCCCGAAGCGGGCCGTCGGCCAGAGCGAGCCGGCGGTCGCGGGCGCCTGGCCCAAGGCCGCGCCGATCAATCGGCGCAGATCGGCGCCCGGCACGGAAAAGCGCCCTTGATAGCGCCCCTCTCGCGGCAAGCTCAGCGATCCGGAGGCCGAAGCCTCGCCGAGATGGGCGGTGATCGCGTCAAGCCCGACCGCCTCCTCGCTCAACCGCAAACGGGCATGGGCATCGAGCACGCCGTCCGGCAGGAGCCGGGCCGGGCCTTCCGGCAGGATCTGGCCCGGCCCATCCGCCTGCAAGCTCAGTTGCGGCCCCTCCGCGCCGTCCTCGACGACGACGGACAGGCCCGGCCCGGCCAGCGAGCCGGAGGCGCGGCCCCCGGCCAGATCGAGCGCGAGCCTCCCCGGCCCACCCAGCATCGGCGCCGGCAGGCCGAGCGCGGCAAAAGCCTGCCGCCGGTCGGCGAGGTCGAAGCCCAGCGTGGCCCGCTGCCATGTTCCCGCCCGGTCGAGCCGCCCCTCCACCGAAAGCTTGCCGGCCGCAGCCGTGCCCTGCACCGAAAGCGCGGTCTCGCCCGAGGCCGCCCGCGTCAGCCGGAAGCCGGCATCCAGCCGCGACAGCCCGTCGCCGGCCCGGGCGAGCGCCTGGGCGGCACTTGCGGGCAGCAGCGGCCCGGCGAGCGCGACCAGGGTCTCGAAGCGCGGTGCCCGCACGCGGCCCGATATCTCGCCGCCCTCCGCCAGCAGCGCGCCGGACCCCGTCACGCTGACGCCGCCGAAACCCTCGACCGCAAGCCGGCTCAGCCGCCAGCTCTCGCCCTCGCGCCTGATATCGAGCGAGCCCCCGCCCGGCGGTGCGTTGCGGAAGCGTGCATCGGCGAGCGACAGATCGAGCGCGATGTCGCGCGTGCCGAGCAGGCCGGCGAGGCTCGTTCCCGGCGGCAGGCCGTTGAGGTCGAGCCCGCTGACCGCGGCCTTGGCGGCGAGCCGCGCCCCGGTCAATTCGCCGGAAGCCTCCAGCCGCAGCCCCGAGGAGCCCGCGAGCAGCAGGCGCTGGAAGGCGAGGCCGGCCTCGTTCCAGGTCCCGGCCGCATCGGCGTCGATCCGGCCGAGCCCGGCGACGAAATCGGCCAGAGCGGGATCGAGCCCGTTGCGCCCCAACATCAGCGCGACGCGCCGCGCATCCTCCGCCTTGACGGTCAAACGCCCGGTGGCGCCGGCCTCTCCCAGGCTGCCGCTGGCGCCGATCAGCGCGCCGGCGACCCGCAGGGAGGCCGTGACCTCCGAAAGCCCCTCATCGTGCAGCTTGCCGCGCAGCGCCAGCGCCGAGACATCCTCGCCGCGCCAGATCATCTGGTCGAGATCGAGGCTGACGTCGAAGCGGCCCGGCAGGCCGCGCAGCGCCTGCTCGAACCCCTTGCGCTCGGCCAGCGCGACCGCCAGCGCATCGGCGTCGAGGCGCCGCGCCCGCAGCGCCAGCGAACCCGTGCCGCTCGCCGGCAGGTACTGCCCCTCGCCTTCGAGCCGGGCCGCGCCGCCGGCGAGGTCGAGCGTCAGCCCGGAGAGGTCGAGCTGGCGGCTGCCGCCGCGGACCCGGCCGGACAAGGCCACGGCTCCGCCCGGCGAGAGATTGAACAGGCCGTCGGCCTCGGCGCCGACGCCGCCATCCTGCGGCGGAAACCGCAGCGACCCGTCGAAATTGAACTGGAGATTGTCGCCGGTGAGGAAGGCCTTGGCCCGCAGGCGGCCGCCCTCCTCGATCTCGCCGGTCGAGACGCGCAGCGAAATGCCCGCGACCTCGCCCTCGATGCGCCACGGCCCGGCCAGGCTGACCGCCGAGACCTCGGCGGCGACCGGCGCGATCGTCACCGGCGCTGCCGCAGGGTCGCGCCAGACCAGCGCGGAGCGGCTGATCGTCAGTCGGTCGAGGCTGGCCTGCGCCGGCAGGCCGCCGCTGCGGCGCTGCGGCAGGCGGACCGCACCCCGGGAATCGGCGACGAGCGACAGCGTGGCGCCGTCGAAGCGCGCCTCGGAGAAGCGGAACTCGCCCCGCGCCAGCGATGCCAGGGCGAGCTCGACCGTCGCGCTCTCGACGGTGGCGGAGCTCGCTTCCCCCGGCTCGCCGACCCTGAGGTTCCCGAGCGTGATCCGCGGCGACGGCAGCAGGCGCAGGCGGATGTCGCCGCCGATCGTCGTCTCGACGCCGAGCGCCTCGCTCAGCCGTGTCTCGAATTGCGGCCGCCAGGCGCGCCAGTCGACGAAGCCGGGGCCGACCAGGGCCGCCAGCAGCGCCAGCACCAGCAGGGCTGCGAGGACTGTCAGAGTTTCACGCAAATTCCGCCTTCTGCCCCTGTCGCCATGGTCGAACGCTATCGCCCTCGGCCGTCATTGCGAGCCCCCCGGGCCCTGCCTTCGGCAAGCCCGTGGACAGCTTCCGCGAAGTAATCCGGGGAGCCGGGCCGAACCGTTCCGCCTTGCGGCCCCTGGATTGCTTCGTCGCTTCGCTCCTCGCAATGACGACAAGCGCCGATACGCGCCTCATCCTGCCCGCAAGCCGCGGCGAGATCACGACGTTTCGGTGAAGCGGGCAGGCGGCGCAAGCCGCTGCGATGTCACAGAGCCAGGATTTTGCCCGGGTTGAGGATGTTCTGCGGGTCGAGCGCCCGCTTCAGCGTGCGCATCGTCGCAAGCGCCTCGGCCCCGTGCTCGAGCTCGAGGTATTTCATCTTCTTCTGGCCGACGCCGTGCTCGCCGGTGCAGGTGCCGCCCATGGCCAGCGCCCGCTTCACCAGCCGGTCGATGAAGGCCTGCACCCGCGCGACCTCCTCGGGATGGTCCAGGTCGACCAGCGGCTGGGTGTGGAAGTTGCCGTCGCCGACATGGCCGGCGATGGGGGCGATCAGCCCGCTTTCCTCGATGTCGCGCTTGGTCTCCTCGACGCATTCGGCCAGCCGCGAGATCGGCACGCAGACATCGGTCGCGACCGAATCGGCGCCGGGGCGAAGCGCCTTCGCCGCCCAGTAGGCGTCGTGGCGCGCCTGCCAGAGCTTGGAACGGTCCTCGGCCTTGGTCGCCCATTCGAACGGCCCGCCGCCGAACTCGGCCGCGATCTCGCCGAAGCGCTCCGACTGCTCGGCGACGCCGGCCTCGGTGCCGTGGAACTCGACGAACAGCATCGTCGTCTCCGGCAGGCCGAGCTTGGAATGCAGGTTGACGCCGCGGATCATCACGTCGTCGAGCAATTCGATGCGCGCCACCGGCAGGCCGCTCTGGATGGTCAGGATGGTCGCGTCGCAGGCCGCCTTCACCGAAGGGAAGGGACAGACGCCGGCGGCGATCGCCTCCGGGATGCCGTGCAGCTTCAGCGTGATCTCGGTGATGATGCCGAGCGTGCCTTCCGAGCCGACGAGCAGGCGCGTCAGGTCGTAGCCGGCCGAGGTCTTGCGGGCGCGCGTCGCGGTGGTGACGACCGAGCCGTCCGCCATCACCGCCTTCAGCGACAGGACATTGTCCTTCATCGTGCCGTAGCGCACCGCATTGGTGCCCGAGGCGCGCGTCGCCGTCATGCCGCCGATCGAGGCGTCCGCGCCCGGGTCGATCGGGAACATCAGCCCCTGATCGCGCAGATGCTCGTTCAGCTCCTTGCGGGTCACGCCGGGCTCGACCACCACGTCGAGATCCTCGGCATGGACCGCGATGATCCGCTTCATCTGCGACATGTCGATCGAGACGCCACCGAAGGGCGCGTTGACATGCCCCTCCAGCGAGGTGCCGGTGCCGAAGGCGATGACCGGCACACCATGCGCGGCGCAGAGCCGCACGATCTCGGAAACCTCTTCGGTGCTCTGCGGAAACACCACCGCGTCCGGCGCCTGGTTCGGGATCCAGGTCAGCGTGTGGCCGTGCTGCTGGCGCACGGCGAGGCTGGTGACCAGCCGGTTGCCGAAGCGGGCGGCGAGCGCCCGCGTCACGGCCTCGACGGCCTCCCGCGACGGCGGCAGCGCGGCGCTGGTGCTGATGTTTTCGGAGTGCGACGCTGCAGGCAGGCTCATTGTCAATATCCGGGTTTGGCGCTTAGACTTGGAACAGATCGGCTTCGGCTCCGGTTACGATCGCAGGATCGTTCCGGCAGGAGTCGTTTTTTCCGCCTCCGCCGAACGGATCGGCGCGGGCGGGACCGGGTCATACTAGAGCACGCAACTCACGGATGGGCAGCAGAAATAATGCTGCCACCCCTTGAACGGAGCGCTGGACAGGGAGGGCGGACCATGCAGAACGAAAAGCGAGCCCCGGCGCTGTTCTTCGCACCTTTCGTCTCGTCGGCGATGCGGGTCGAGCCGCATTGGATCGACTATAACGGCCATCTCAACATGGCCTATTACCATGTGCTGTTCGACCGCGCCGTCGACGAGGTCTTCTCGCTGGTCGGCCTCTCCCGCGACTATGTCGAGACGCGCCACGCCTCGATCTTCGCGGCCGAATGCCATGTGCTCTACAAGCGCGAGCTGACCGAGGGCGATCTCGTCCGCGTCACCGCCCAGCTCATCGCCTTCGACGACAAGCGGCTGCACTACTATCTCGAAATGCGCCATGCCAACGAGGGCTGGCTCGCCGCCACCAGCGAGAACCTGTCGCTGCATGTCGACATGGTCCATCGCAGGGTCGCGCCTTTCCCGCCAGACATCCTCGCCAATCTCGCGCTGATGAAGGCCGCCCACAGCATGATGCCGCTGCCGGCCGCGGTCGGTCGCATCATCGGCATGCCGGAGAGGCGGGCGATCAAGGTCGAGGACAAGGCGCCGGAGCCCGAGACCGAAACCCGGCACTGAGCCCCCGACCGGGCTTACAGGCCCTCGTCGGGTATCTTCAGCCGGTGCCCGCAGGCCTTGCAGTAGACCGCGTCGGGCTCGTGCCGCTGCAGCGCGCATTCGGGGCAGGGAAACAGGATCTTGTTGGGGCGGAACAGGGTCTGCGCCAATCGCACGAACAGGGTGATGCCGACGATCATGACGACGATCGAGGTCAGCTTTCCGGCGATGCCCGGCAAGGTCAGGTCGCCGAAGCCGGTCGTGGTCACGGTCGCGACCGTGAAGTAGAGCGCCTCGACATAGCTCTCCAGCCCGCCGGCCTGCTGGAAGAAGAAGGTGTAGACGAAGCCCGTGACGACGAAGAGGAACGTCACGATGTTGCCGAGCGCGCGGATGACGTTCTCCCATTCGCGGAAGCGCGTCGCGCGCAATTGCACCCAGACGATGCCCTTCTTGGAGAGCGACCACAGCCGCAGGATGCGCAGGAAGCCGAAATTCTCCAGCCATTGCGGCATCAGCAGCGTCGACAGGATGAACAGGTCGAGCAGCATGGTCGGCTGGCGCAGGAGCCGCAGCATGTTCGTCGAGGCGAGCAGACGCGCCCCGATCTCGACCATCATCAGCACCGCGATCGAATAGTCGATCCAGAAGAAGGCCGGCCTGCCCTTGAGCAGCGGCGCGGCGATGAAGAAGGCGATGATCAGCAGGTCGACGATGGTGGTGACCGCCTGGAAGCGCAGGGCGGTCGGCGTGCGGCCGTGATAGAGCTGGCGCAGACGGTCGCGCAGGATCTCGAAGCGGCTTTGCGGCGGGTGGAAATCGGCTTTGTCCATGCCGGCAGGATAGCGGCATGCGCGGCCGGCCGTCACCGGCTGCCTTGGAGAGCGCCGGCCCAGACAGCGGAACGTCACTTTTTTGGGAAAGCCCGACGCACAATCAAAGAGCCGGAGGATCGGACCGCATGCGATGTTCGGTCCTATCCCTAGATCATCGCGCGTCCTTTCGGACGCGGCAACGATGATCTATCTCATTGTTAGTGCATCGGATTTTTCCGAAAAGTGGATTCCATTTTTCGGTCCGATGCTTTAGCCCGGCGGCATCTCCGCCACGGCATGCACCGCATAGCCGCGATAAGGGGTGCCGACCCGGCATTCCGCTCCCGCCGCCCGCGCCAGCGCGCGCATCACCATCGGCAGATCCTCGCGCGGCGCGACATGGAACAGCGCGAGCCAGCGCGCCAGCAGGTGCCTGAAGGCGCCCGGCAGCCCGGACTGGTCGCCGAAATCGACGACATGCAGCGAGCCGCCGGGGGCGAGCCGCCGCAGCGCCTCGGCCACCACCGGCTGCCAGGGCGGGATCATCGACAGGGCGTAGGAGATCACGATCCGGTCGAAGCCCGGCCGCCCGAACAGGAGCTGCGGATCGAAGCCGGTCGCATCGGCCTGCGCCAGGCTGATCCGGTCGCCGAGGCCGGCGCGCGCCACCGCGCTGCGCGCCGTCGCCAGCATCTCGGCCGAGACGTCGAGCCCGTAGCAGTCGCAGGCGGGATAGCGCCGCGCGATCTTCACGAGGTTGCGCCCCGTGCCGCAGCCGATCTCGAGGATCGCCGCGCCGGCCGGCGGCTGCAGCCCCTCGATGAGCTGGTCGCGGCCGAGCAGGTAGAATTTGCGGCTGGCATCGTAGATATGGCGCTGGTGCCGGTAGATCCGGTCCATCAGCCCGGCGGCGGAGCCTGTCGCCGCGGCCCCGCTCACGCCGCCCGTCCCGGCAGCGTATAGAGGTGGAAGCCGCCATAGATCGCCGAGCGGTCCTGCCGGCAGAGCGCGCGGCTGCTGGCCTCGTCATAGCGCCACTGGTCGAGGATCGCGGCAGGGACCCGGCCCGGCAGCAGGCGCTCGTCGGCCGCCGTACGGAAGATCACGCGCGCGCCTGGCTTCGCCGTACGCGTGATCTGCGACCACAGGGCCGTCAGCTCGGCATCGTTCATCCAGTCCTGCGCGTCGAGCAGCACATAGGCATCGCAGCTTTTGGCCGGCTGGTCCTCCAGGAAGGCGGTGATCGCACCCTGGCGGTAGCCGACCCCGCCGGCCCGCGCCTTCACGGTCTCGAAATTCTGCGGCTGGAGATAGGGCGGCAGCGCCGCATCCGGCCCCTCGCCATAGCGCCGGCCGAAGGCCTGCTGCGCGAAATAATTCTCCTTCAGGTCGAAATCGCAGGCGAGGCGTTCGAGCCTGAGTTTCAGCGCGCCGAGAATGCCGTCCTCGCCATCGGCGGCCAGCGCCTTGTACTGCGCCGGCGGGATGCCGAGACCGTAGAGCGAAGCCGGCTGGCGCACCAGCCAGCGCACCAGCCGGCGCTCGAAGACCGGCGCGAGATGCTTCTCGTAGAGCGCCCGCTGTTCGGCGCGGTCGCGCGCCGCCAGCATGGCGCGGGGATTGCCGCCGAGCAGCCGCGCCAGCACATGGCCGGCGCCGATGAAGCGGCCGAGCAGCCCGTAGCGGTAGAAGCCCCTGGCGAAGAGATTGATCCGGCGCCGGCCGTTCAGCCCCCGTCCCTCCCAGTAGCCGCGCGAGACGGCATCGAGCCGCGAGGCGATCTCGCGGTCGTAGAACGCGACGTTCTCATGGGCATCGGCGGCGGCGAAGAAGCGGCGGAAGCTCTGATAGTCCGCCATCCGCGCCAGAGCCGCGAGCTTCAGCCGGCCGAGCGCGATATGGGCGCCGTTGAGATCGACCGCGCTGACGCGGATCGGCGCGGCGGTGAGATAGGACAGGATGTTGCAGGAGCCCGAGGCGATTGCGACGACATGGTCACCCGGCTCAAGGGCGAGCGCGGCCATGTCGACGACCGGGTCCTCCCAGATCTGCGGATAGACCAGCCCGGAGAAGGCGCGGGTGAACATCCATTCCAGGAGGCCGGCCCTGGACAGCGTCCGGCTGCGCTGGACCGCCGTGCTCAGGCCCAGCGTGGTGGTCCGCCGGACCGTGCGTGCCGTTTGCGTCACGGGTTCCCTCCCCTTTCAGGTGGCGAGCCGACTAGAGGAGTCGCGTGACGGTCCGGTGACGGGACCGGCGATGCCGTCATCGTGAAGCGCGGCGCCGCGCGGAAAGGGGGCTGAAAATCGGCGGCCGAAGCGCCATATTGGGCGCAGCGAGCCGATGGCCCGACGGGCCGTCCGCCGAGAAGGAGATCGCCATGGGTCTGACGCGCATGTTCGGCACCGGGAAGAAGCAGGCTGAGACCTTTCCCTTCCAGCTCAGCGACGCCGAATGGCGCGAACGCCTGACGCCGGAGCAGTACCGCATCCTGCGCGGCCACGGCACGGAACGGGCCGGCTCCTGCGCGCTCAACTACGAGAAGCGCGCCGGCACCTTCTCCTGCGCCGGCTGCGGGCAGGAGCTGTTCAGGTCGGGCAAGAAGTTCGAGAGCGGCACCGGCTGGCCGAGCTTCGACCAGCCGCTGGAGGGCGCGGTCGGAACCACCGAGGATTTCAGCTTCGGCATGCACCGCGTCGAAGTGCACTGCGCCAATTGCGGCGGCCATCTCGGCCATGTCTTCCCCGACGGCCCGCCGCCGACCGGCCTGCGCTACTGCATCAACGGCGAAGCGATGAATTTCGCGCCGGAAGCGGCCTGACCACTCCCAGTTTCCCGGCAACACTCCCTAATTCACCACCGGCACAGCCCTTCGAGCCAGCGCTCCGGCATCGACAGCCGGCGGCAAATCGCCGAACTGCCCCGACCAGCCATCCCCAAGCCGCGTGATGATGAAAGCATCGGCCACCGTACCCGGCGCGAACCGCAGCAGCAGCGAGCCTTGCAACGCGAGCGCCAGTTGCTCCGTCAATCGCCGCGCCTGCCCCTCGTTGCGCGTCAGCTCCGGCAATGCACCTTCCAGCCGCCGCAGCGCGGCATCGTAACGCCGGTCCGCCCCCGCGGCCGCCATCAGCTCGGCCCGCAGCACGTCGACAGCCCCCTCCTCCCGCGCCAGCGAGCGCAGCACGTCGAGGCAGATGACGTTGCCCGAGCCTTCCCAGATCGCGTTGAGCGGCGCCTCGCGGAAGAGCCGCGCGATCGGGTGCTCCTCGATGAAGCCGTTGCCGCCATGGCATTCCAGCGCCTCGATGACGACGGCGGGCGCACGCCGCGTGATCCAGTATTTCGCGATCGGCGCGCCGACCCGGGCCAGCAAGCGCTCGCCCGCAGAATCGTCTTGCCGGTCGAGCGCCGCGAATAGCCGGAAAGCAAGCCAAGCGGCAGCTTCCGCCTCGATGGCAAGATCAGCCAGCACGTTCTGCATGATCGGCTGGTCGATCAGCGCCTTCTGAAAGGCATGGCGATGCTGCGCGTGATGCGCCGCGAGCGAGACCGCCATCCGCATCAACCCGGACGAGGCCGCCGCGATGTCGAGCCGCGAATTATGGTTCATCGACAGGCCCGTGCGGATGCCCCGGCCCGGCTCGCCGATCAGATGGCCGATCGCGCCCCTGAACTCGACCTCGGAAGAAGCATTCGAGCGATTACCGACCTTGTCCTTGAGCCGCTGGATCGCGACACCGTTGCGCGATCCGTCCGGCAGCCAGCCCGGCACGACGAAGCAGGAGATGCCCTCGCCCGTCCGCGCCAGCGTCAGGAAGACGTCGGAATGCGGCACCGAGAAGAACCACTTCCGCCCATGCAGCGACCATGTGCCGTCACGATTGTCCTCGGCATGGGTCTGCGTCTGCCGCAGATCGGAACCACCCTGCGTCTCGGTCATCGCGGTGCCGACGGTCGCGCCGGTCTTGAGCTGCGCCGGCCCTTGCCTTGGATCGTAGCGGTTGGAAGTGACGAGCGAACCCCACTGCTCCCACAGCGCCGCATCCTGCTTCAGCACCGGCACGGCGGCATAGGTCATGCTGATCGGGCAGCAGATGCCGGGCTCGGCGCCGTACCAGAGATATTGCAGGGCTGCCCGTGCCACCTGCGCGCCGGGCTCCGGCCGGTTCCAGGCCAGCGCATGCGCCTCCTGCCCGATGGCGAGCCCCATCAGGTCGTGCCAGGCCGGATGGAAGGCGATCTCGTCGATGCGATTGCCGAAACGGTCGAAGGCCTTGAGTTCGGGCGAAAAGCGATTGGCGAGATAAGCCAGCTCCTGCACCCGCGCAGAACCGACCGTCCGCCCCGCCTCGCGCAGCCGCTCGCGCGCCCAATCGGCGCCGAAGGCCGAGATGATCCCCGGCAGCACCGGGTCGCCGGCGAAGGCGTCGTAACCGGCCAGCACCGGCACCTGGTTGACGACCTGATCGCCGTGCAGTCGCTGCATCATGGCCTCCACCTCCGCCTGCGCGAGCAATTCCGCCGTTAACCACCAGACTATGCCGGTCTCCACGGTTTGCGAATCCGCCCGATTGCGGCCCGAATTTCTGCCGCTGATCGCCACGCGCGCCATGATCGGCCCGCGACGACGGAGACCTCTTGTGCGACGACATTTTCCGAATGCCCTGCTGATTGCCCTTTTGGCCGGTGCCGGCATGTCCACCATTGCGACAGGTGCCCTGTCTCAACCGGTTCCCAAAATGCAGCGGGGCGAAGGCCGCCCCTACGAGGTCCCCGAGAGCGAAGTCTGGGATGTGCCCGATCCGGTCTCGGGCCGCGGCTATCAGGTCTTCGTCGCCTTGCCGCCCTCCTATGCGAAGGAACCGCAGCGGCGCTTCCCCGTGCTCTATGTCGCCGATGCCGACTATGCCTTCCCGATCATCCGCCAGGTCAGCCGCCGCCTGAACATCGAAGGGCCGAGGGTGGAGGAATTCATCCTGGTCGGCCTGTCCTATGCCAAGGGCGAAGATGGCATGGTCAGCCGCCGGCGCGACTACACCCCCACGCCGAACGGGCCGCGCACGGCACCGGCCGGCGCGGTCCACGGCCAGGGGCCGGCCTACCAGGCCTATCTGCGCGATCAGGTGAAGCCGTTCATCGCCGCCCGCTATCGGACCGATCCCGCCAGGGCGCTCTTTCTCGGCCACTCCTACGGCTCCCTCCTGGGCGCGCACATCCTGTTCACCGAGCCCGGCCTGTTCAGCGGCTATATCCTTGGCAGCCCCTCGCTCTGGTACGACAAGCGCCACGCCCTGGAGCTGGAATCGCGCTACGCCGCCCGGAGCAAGGACCTGCCGGCGAAGATCTATCTCTATGTCGGTGCCTATGAGGCGCTGCGCAAAGGAGACCGGCGCTACAGCCAGACGGTCGACATGGTCGCCGACAACAAGGCGTTCGAAGCCGCGTTGCGCAGCCGGAAGTACCCGGGCCTGCATCTGAAATCGGTCGTCCTCGACGATGAGGATCACCTCACCGTCGCGCCGCGCGGCTTCACGCAGGGCCTGAAATACCTGCTGCCGGCGCGCTGAGCCTGCGGGCGGCGCAGGATGCTGCCACCTCCCTGTGGAACGGGATATAAAATGATCGCTCCGGCAGGGCGCAATCCTGACATCGGCGCCCTATATTCGCCTGAGAACGAATCACGCACGAGCAGCGCAGTCCCTTGTCCGATACCGACGCCTTTTCCGCTCCCCTGCCGCGCCCCGGCGGACTGGCCGCGCGCGCCGCGGCGCAGCCGGCGGCCGGCTATCTCGCGGGGCTGAACCCGGAGCAGCGCCAGGCGGTCGAGGCGGCGGACGGTCCGGTTCTGGTGCTGGCCGGCGCCGGCACCGGCAAGACCCGCGTGCTCACCACCCGCATCGGCCATCTGATCTCGACCAGCCGCGCCTATCCCTCGCAGATCCTCGCCGTGACCTTCACCAACAAGGCGGCGCGCGAGATGAAGGAGCGCGTCGCCCATCTCGTCGGCCCGGTCGCCGAAGGCATGCCCTGGCTCGGCACCTTCCACTCGATCTCGGCCAAGCTGCTGCGCCGCCATGCCGAACTGCTCGACCTGCGCAGCGACTTCACCATCCTCGACACCGACGACCAGATCCGCCTGATGAAGCAGGTGATCCAGGCCGAGGGCATCGACGAGAAGCGCTGGCCCGGCCGCATGCTGGCGGGCTTCATCGACTCGTGGAAGAATCGCGGCCTCGCGCCCAAGGACGTCGCGCCCGGCGAAGCCGCCGTCTTCGCCAACGGCAAGGGCGGCAAGCTCTACGCGGCCTATCAGGAGCGGCTGAAGGCGCTCAACGCCGTCGATTTCGGCGACCTTCTGCTGCACTGCCTGACGCTGTTCCGCGAGCATCCGGACGTGCTCCAGACCTATCACGACCGCTTCCGCTACATCCTCGTCGACGAGTACCAGGACACCAACACGGCGCAGTATCTCTGGCTGAGACTTCTCGCCCAGGGACGTCGCAACATCTGCTGCGTCGGCGACGACGACCAGTCGATCTATGGCTGGCGTGGCGCCGAGGTCGACAACATCCTGCGCTTCGAGCACGATTTTCCGGGCGCGACCGTGATCCGGCTGGAGCGCAACTACCGCTCGACCGGCCATATCCTCGCCACCGCCTCGAAGCTGATCGCCCGCAACGAGGGCCGCCTCGGCAAGACGCTGCGCACCGAGGATGCGCCGGGCGAGAAGGTCACCATCACCGGCGCCTGGGACAGCCAGGAGGAAGCCCGCCTGATCTCCGACGAGATCGAGGCGATGCAGGCCAAGGGCCTCGACCTCGGCGAGGTCGCGGTGCTGGTGCGCATCTCGGCGCAAATGCGCGAGATCGAGGAGCGCTTCGTCCAGGCCGGCGTGCCCTATCGCGTCATCGGCGGCCCGCGCTTCTACGAGCGCGCCGAAATCCGAGACGCGCTGGCTTATCTGCGCTGCGTGGTCTCGCCGACCGACGACCTCGCCTTCGAGCGCATCGTCAACGTGCCCAAGCGCGGGCTCGGCGACGCGACGGTCCAGCTCCTGCACAACCACGCCCGCGCCACCGGCTTCTCGCTGATGCAGTCGGCCCGCGCCGCGGTCGAGAGCGACGAATTGAAGCCCAAGGCGCGCACGGCTTTGCGCGAGCTGGTCGAGGCCTTCGGCCGCTGGTCGGCCCGCGCCGAGCATATGCGCCAGGGCGAGCTCGCCGAGCTGGTGCTGGAGGAGAGCGGCTACACCGAGATGTGGAAGAAGGACCGCTCCGCCGACGCCGCCGGGCGCCTGGAAAACCTCAAGGAGCTCGTCCGTTCGCTCGACGAGTTCCCCGACCTGCCCGCCTTCCTCGAACACGTCTCTCTGGTGATGGACGCCGATGGCGGCGAGGCCGAGCGCCGCGTCTCGATCATGACGCTCCACGCCGCCAAGGGGCTGGAATTCGACACGGTCTTCCTGCCTGGCTGGGAGGAGGGGCTGTTCCCCAACCAGCGCGCGCTCGACGAGAACGGCCGCGCCGGGCTGGAGGAGGAGCGCCGCCTCGCCCATGTCGGCCTGACCCGCGCCCGCAAGAAGCTGAAGCTCTATTTCGCCTCGAACCGGCGCATCCACGGCCTCTGGCAGACCAGCCTGCCCTCCCGCTTCATCGACGAATTGCCGGAGGAGCATGTCGAGGTCGAGCAGGCCCCGACCAGCTATTCGCAGGGCGGCTACGGCGCCTCCCGCTTCGACCGGATGGAGAGCTTCGGCTCCAGCTACAACACGCCGGGCTGGCAGCGCGCGCAGGAGAACCGGGCGAAGAATGGCGGCTTTTCGGAAAGCGGCCGCGGCTTCGGCGGTTCGCGCCAGCGCGGGCCGCTGCTGATCGAAGGCGAGCTGACGGCGAAATCGACCGGCGAATCCGCCTATGGCGCCGGCGCCCGCGTCTTCCACGTCAAGTTCGGCCCCGGCTCGGTCGCCAGCGTCGACGGCAACAAGCTCACCGTCGATTTCGACAAGGCAGGGCGCAAGATGGTACTGGACTCGTTCGTGCAGAAGGCAGGGTAAAAATAATCCTGTTGATGCAGGGGTTGACGCTTCAGCGCGTGTTTCACGATCGCTTCGGTTAGTCCGAGCCTTGAATGCTCAACAACAGCGCCGACATCATGCGCCGCCTCGAACGCGAGGGCTGGGAATGCGTGCGGGTTGCCGGTTCTCACCATGTCTTCAAAAAGCCCGGCGCCGTGACACTATCGTGGTGCCGCATCCGAAGAAGAATTTCGGACCGGGCCTCGTGTTGAAGATCTACAAGCAGGCGGGCTGGCCGCGCGACTGACATGACCCATTACGTCGCCATCATCGAGGATGCAGGCCCCGACCATGCCGTCGGCGTCTGGTTTCCCGATCTGCCCGGCTGCTTCGCGGCCGGCGACACGCTCGACGAAGCGTTGCGAAACGCCCCGGAAGCCCTGTCTCTCTGGATCGGAACGCTGCGCGAGAACAACGAGGCCGTTCCGCGCGCCCGCACGCCGAGCGAATTGAGGGCCGACCCCGACGCCGCGCGGGAGATCGCGGATTTTGCGATCGCGCTGATCCCGGCGCCGGATATCGCCCTACTGCCAGCCGCCGAATAGCGCCGGGCAAACGCAACGGCTTCAAGCCGCTTCGATCCCGTCGAGCGTGAGGATGGCTCGGTTTCGTCCCAGCATCTTGGCCTTGTAGAGCTTCTCGTCGGCTTCCGCGACCAGCTCGTTCAGCGTCACGCCGCCGGCGTGCCCCGCGGCTCCGATACTCACGGTGAGCGCGATCGACGAGCCGGAGGCGGTCTCGATGCGCAGGCGGCGGACCACATCCAGAATCCGCCCCGCTATCGGCCCGGCTTCGGCAACAGCCAGCCTGTCGAGATAGACCGCGAATTCCTCGCCGCCGAGTCGCCCGCACAGATCCTCCGGGCGGATCGCGCCCGCGATGGCCTGCGCCACGGCGCGCAGAGCATCGTCTCCCGCCGGATGGCCGAAGCGATCGTTGATCCGCTTGAAATGGTCGGCGTCGATCAGCAGCAGCGTGCCCCGGCCCTCGCCTGCCATGGCCTGCCGCACCGCCGCCAGAAAGCTCTCGCGATTGAGCATGCCGGTCATGCCGTCATGGCGCGCCTTCTCGACGAGGGCCGCATGAGCCGCCGAAAGCTCGTCATGGGCGCGCTCCAGCTCCCGGTGCAGCCTGGCGATCTCGTTGCGGGTCTCGCGCAGGCGCTCGGCCTGGCTGAACTGCCAGGCGCTCACGGGCCAGGCGATCAGCAGCGGGCAGAGCACGCACATCAGCCAGGCGTTGCCGTCGACGACGCCGCCGAGCAGCGGCACGATCGTCACGGCGAGGCCGAGCGACGCCGCGATCGACAGCACCGTCGCGAGGCTCGCCTTGACGATGATCTTCCGCAGGAAGGGCGACATGGCCCCGCCCCTAGCAGTCATTTGCTGAACGCCAGGTTTAGCCGTTCCCCCATTTCCGATGACAGCGCCGGGCGCGCCTGCTAATCCCGCGCCATGCGCGAAGGCCTTCTGCCAGCGACGGTCGCGACCGTCCTCGAACTCTCCACCTCGGGCGACAAGGCCCGGGCCCTGACCGAGCTGCTGGGCGAGGTCTTCGACCCGACCGAGACTGCGATCTCATCCTTCGAGGTCGAGGAAGGCGTCACCACGCTCTCGCTCAACGCCCCCTGGAAGGTGGAGATCTACTTCGCCCACCACCCGGACGAGGAAGCGGTGCGCGACCTGCTGCGGCCGATCGTCGGCGACGGCATCGACAGCACGCCCTTCACCATGGTGAACCAGCAGGACTGGGTGGCGACGAGCCTCGACGGGCTGAAGCCGGTGCGCGCCGGCCGCGTCCTCGTCCATGGCGCGCATGACCGCGACACCGTGCGGATCAACGACGTCGCCATCGAGATCGAGGCGGCGCTCGCCTTCGGCACCGGCCATCACGGCACCACATCGGGCTGCCTGCTCGCCCTCGACGCCGAATTGAAGAAGCGCCGCCCGCGCCGCGGGCTCGATGTCGGCACCGGCACGGGCATCCTGGCGCTGGCGCTCGCCAAGCAGATCAAGCGCAAGGTCGTCGCCGGCGACATCGACGCCGTCGCAGTCGAAGTCTCGGCGCACAATGCCCGCCTCAACCACGCGCCGCATGCGCTCGACCTCTATGTCGCGCCGGGGCTGCGCCATGCCAAGGCCGACCGGCCCGGCCATTTCGACCTGATCTTCGCCAATATCCTGGCCGGTCCGCTGCGGCGCCTCGCCCCCGCCCTGGCGCGGGCGCTCTCGCCGGACGGCACGCTGATCCTCTCCGGCCTGCTCGCCATGGACGTCCCCGGCGTGATCGCGGCCTATCGGCACCAGGGCGTCGCGCTGGCGAGCCGGTCGCTGCGCGAAGGCTGGGCGACGCTGGTCATGAAAAAAGGCGGCGCGGCCCAAAGGCCTCGCCGCCCTGCCTGACCTCCGGCGCCCGGCTGCGGAAGCCGGACGCGAGGCCGTTACCTTTCGGCGTCAGAACTCGATATGGCCGTATTTGGCCTCGGCTTCGGCCTGCAGGCTGCGGGCGTCGCGCCAGACGGCGGCGGCGAACTTCGCCGCATCGACGATCCGCTCGACGATATGCTTGGCGATGACGATCATGGTTTCACTCCGTGCGACGGCGGCGCGGTCCGAGACGGCGCCGGGGCGTCAGCGGTTGAAGGGCAGTTCGGCGTCGTTCGACAGGTTCGTGAACGGAATGCCGCCGAGAACGATCCCGGCCTCGTTGACGAGGAGGTTGCGCGCGCGCAGCTCGCGGGCCGCGGTGCGCATCCGGCTTTCGATGATCGCGTCATAGATCCGGCGCATGAGGCCGGGCTTCTCCGAACGAAGCGCCCCGCTCTCGGCGATCACCGGCACGGGCAGCACGTCGGCGTTGTTCAGCACATAGGTCATGGGTCCATCTCCGAAAAAACGAAGGACAGTCCCGGTCGCTTCCTCGTTCTCTTGTACGACTAAAGTGGGATTATTTCGCATCTGCGAGAAGAGATTTTTGCATATGCGAGATATGCACTTTCTGCATGTCGTCCAGCGGGATCGCTCAGGCTACGCGCATACGGCGCATGGCGCATGGGCAATCGCCCGGCAAAGCGGCACTGGCGGCCAGTCCCGCGAACGGCTCCCATGCCGCTTTGGGGCTGGCGCTTTGCCGCATGGCGGCGCAACCATGCGCGCCACAGCCATACCGGATTCCCAGATGAGCCAGTCGATGCCGCGCTGCCGTTTCCAGTCCTTCACCGAGCCCAGCGACCCGGCGCAGGTCGCCGGCCGCGTCGCCGCCTTGCGGCAGGCTCTGGCGACGCAGGGGCTCGACGGCTTCGTCGTGCCGCGCGCCGACGAGCACCAGGGCGAATATGTGCCCGCCCATATGGCCCGCCTCGCCTGGCTGACCGGCTTCACCGGCTCGGCCGGCAATGCGGTGGTGCTGGCCGACAAGGCGGCGCTGATCGTCGACGGCCGCTACACCATCCAGTCGGCCGAGCAGACCGATACCGGGGTGGTGACTCCGGTCCGCATGGAGGAGACGCCGCTGGAACGCTGGGTCGAGCAGAATCTGCCGGCCGGCGGCAAGCTCGGCTACGATCCCTGGCTGCACACGGTCGATGGCGTCGCCCGTCTGGAGAAGGCTGTGGCCGCTGCCGGCGGCACGCTCGTCGCCGTCGCGAAGAACCCGGTCGACGCGCTCTGGAGCGACCGCCCGGCTCCGCCGGCCGCGCCCGTCAAGGCGCACCGCGCCGACTACGCCGGCGAGGACGCCGCCTCCAAGCTCGCGCGCATCCGCAAGGCGCTCGCGGATGCAAAGGTCGACGCCCTCATCGTCTCCGACCCGCATGCGCTGGCCTGGACCTTCAACATCCGCGGCGGCGATGTCGAGCACACGCCGCTGCCGCTCGGCTATGCCATCGTCCCGCGCGAGGGCCGCCCGACCGTCTTCCTCGCGCCGGAGAAGATCACCAACGAGGCGGGCGACGCCATCGGCGCGGTCGGCGAGATCGCCCCCCCGGCCGAGCTCGAAGCGCAGTTGCGGAAGCTCGGCGCGGCCAAGGCCAGGGTCCGGCTCGACGCGGCGACGGCGGCCTCGGAGCTGGCGACGCTGATCCGCGAGGCCGGCGGCACGCCCGATGCCGGCACCGACCCGATCGCCCTGATGAAGGCGCGCAAGAACGCGGCCGAGCTCGCCGGGACCCGCGCCGCCCATCTGCGCGACGGGGCGGCGATGGCGAACTATCTGTCCTGGCTCGCGCGCGAGGCGCCGAAGGGCGGCCTCACCGAGATCGACGCCGTCGCGGCGCTGGAGAACGAGCGGCTCAAGACCGGCCTGCTCAAGGATGTCTCCTTCACCACCATCGCCGGCGCCGGCCCCAATGCGGCGCTGCCGCATTACCGCGTCACGGCGGCGAGCAACCGGGCGATCGAGCCGGGCATCTTCCTGGTCGATTCCGGCGGACAGTACGAGGACGGCACCACCGACATCACCCGCACCATCGTGGTCGGCGCGCCCACGCCCGAGATGCGCGACCGCTATACCCGCGTGCTCAAGGGCCATGTCGCGATCTCGCGGCTGGTCTTCGTCAAGGGCACCTCCGGCGCCCAGCTCGACGCCTTCGCGCGCTTGCCCCTCTGGCAGGGAGGCTTCGATTTCGACCACGGCACCGGCCATGGCGTCGGCAGTTATCTCTCGGTGCATGAGGGGCCGCAGCGGCTCTCCAAGCTCGGCACCACGCCGCTGGAGCCGGGAATGATCCTCTCCAACGAGCCCGGTTACTATAAGGAAGGCCATTACGGCATCCGCATCGAGAACCTGCTCGTCGTCGAGGAGCGCAGGATCCCCGGCGCCGAGCGCACGATCTACGGCTTCGAGACCATCACCTGGACGCCCTATGAGCGGGCGCTGATCGATGTGAACCTGCTCGACGACGGCGAGATCGCCTGGATCGACGCCTATCACGCCAGGGTGCTGGAGAAGATCGGCCCGCTGGTCGCGGGCGAGGCCAGGGCCTGGCTGGAGGATGCCTGCCGGCCGCTGTGAAGGCCGCCCCTCTGGACGATGCGCTCCCGCCTCCCCTCGGGGGAGACGAACGCCGATCACATCACCGCCCGAAACGCCACCACCGCCACGACTCCCACCGCCACCACCGCGAGCAGCGGCAGGCGCGTCGCGGCCAGCGCCGCGATCGCCGCCGCAGCCGTCTCGGCCCAGCCGGTGGCGAGCGCGCTCGGCGCGATCACCGCGACCAGCACCGCCGGCGGAATCGCATCGAACGCCGCCTGCGCGCGCGGCGAGAGGTTGAGCCGCCCGGCCAGCGCCAACCCGGCGACCCGCGTGAAATAGGTCACGATCGCCATGCCGAGAAAGGCGAGGAAATTGATCGGATCGATGCTCACGCCTCGGCCTCCTCGATCGCCACGGCCCGCGCCCGCGCCTCGCTGCCCGCCGCGAGCCAGGCCGCCAGCAGGCCGCAGAGCGCGCCGGCCGCGACATGCCAGGGCGGCCCGGCGAGGCGATAGGTCACCGCCGAGGCGATGCCGGCGGCCGCCACCGTCCAGAACGTCACCCGACCCTTCCAGAAGGCCGCGACCAGCGCGATGAACAGCGCCGTGAAGGCGAAATCGGCGCCGAGCCGCTTCGGATCGCCGAGAACCGCGCCGATCGTCGCCCCCAGCGTCGAATTGACGAGCCAGCCGGCGACGAAAGGAACGACCATGGCGAACCAGTAGGCCGGCGTCAGGCGGTGGGTGCGGGCGCGCTTCTCGGCCAGCGCCCAGTTCTCGTCGGCCATGTAGTACAGGCCGAGGAATTTCTGCCAGCGGCTGAAGCCCTGGAGCTTCGGCGCCAGCGAGGCGCCCATCAGGATATGGCGGGCGTTGATCAGCAAGGTCGAGAACACCAGCGCCGCGACCGGTGCGGGCGTCGCCCATAGCTCCACCGCCGCGAACTGCGCCCCGCCGGCGAAGACCATGACGCTCATCAGGAAGACCTCGAGCGGGGAGAGCCCCTTGCTCGCCGCCACGGCTCCGAACAGCAGGCCGATCGGCGCAGCGGCCACCGCCGCCGGCCAGATATCGCTCAGGCCGCGCCTGATGTCGTCGCGCATCGTGGACATGGATCGGTTCTCTCGAAGGGCCGGCCTAGCCGGCATGCGCGGCGCGGAAAGCGCCGGGCGTGACGCCGAAGCGCGCCTTGAAGGCCCGCGTCAGATGCGGCTGGTCGCTGAAACCGGTCGCCGCCGCGACATCGCCGGGCTTCTCGCCGCGCCTCAGCCGCTCCCGCGCCCGCCGGACGCGGACATCGACGAGATAGGCATGCGGCGTCAGCCCGGTTTCGCGCCGGAAGGCCCGGATCAGGTGATGGCGCGGCAGGCCGGTCAGCCGCCCCAGATCGGCGAGCGACAGATCCTCGTCGTAGCGGGCCTCGAAAACCTCCCGCGCGCGCTGGACCGGGCCGGCCTCCGCCCCGACCGGCCGCACCGCCAGATCGGCGTGATGGGCCAGGCAATGCGCATAGAAGCGCAGCAGCATCTCCTCGCCCGCCAGCAGGTCCTCGCCCGCCTCGATCGCGCGATGGGCGGCGGCGAAGAGCGCCGCCCCTGCCGCGTCTTCGACGAGCGGCTCCGGGAAGAACGGGGTCCCGCCCGCCTCCCGGCCGCTGAGCGAGGCGGCGACCTCGCGCATCAACCCGATCTCGGGATAGGTCATGCGATAGCTGTAGCCAGGCCCGTAAGGCTCGCCGTCATGGGTCTCCAGCGGGTTGACGAAGGTGATCAGCCCCGGCCGGGCATAGTAGCGGGCACCGCGCACGCGGAAGGTCTCGCAGCCCGCCTCGATCGTGCCGAGAACGTAACTTTCGTGCCGGTGCGGCGCATAGGCGTGGCGGCGGAAAGTGGCGGCGAGGCAGTCCAGCCCGTCGAAGCGCGCGGCCGGAAACAGCTTCGCCCGCTCGCCGGCGACGAGCGGTTCGAGGCCAAATCTCTCACCTTGGGCAACTGCTTCCATGCCGGGAGCATAAACCCTCTCGCGCCGCCGCTGTCTTGAAGAAAAGTGATCGGGCGCATCACGCGCCCGATCTGTTTCGATAGCGGCTTCCGGGGGTCAGAGGGCGTGCGCGGCAGCCTTGACGCCGACCCGCTCGGGGCTCTTCGCGCCGAGCAGCAGCACGCCGAGCCCGCCGACCAGCGTCGCGACGGTGGCATAGGCGATGACGCCGAGCGTCCCGAAGCCCTCGACCAGCAGCCCGCCGAAGATCGCCCCGCTCGCGATCGCGACCTGGAAGGCGGCGACGAGCAGGCCGCCGGCCGATTCGGCCTCCTCCTCCGGCGCGACCCGCACCAGCCAGGTCTGGAAGCCGACCGGCAGGGCGCCGAAGGCGAAGCCCCAGAGCCCGACGGCGATGGCCGAGGCGATCGGCGAGGCGCCGAGGACGAGCAGGCTCGCCCCCATCAGGGCGACGGCGAAGGCGCCGAAGATCACCGAGGCCTTGGCGCTGCGGGCCGTGATCGCCCCGCCGACGAAATTGCCGAAGAAGCCGCCGACGCCATAGGCCAGCAGCACCAGCGAGATCGCCTCGACCGACAGCTTCGGGATCTGCTCCAGGAACGGACGGACATAGGTGAAGCCGGCGAAATGCCCGGAGATCACCACGACAATGCCGGCGAGGACGAGCGCGATGCTCGGCCGGCCGAGCAGCCGGAACAGCGTGCGGATGTCGGGCGAGCCGCGCGCCGGCAGCCGCGGCAGCACCGCCATCTGGATGACGAGCGTCACCACGCCGATCAGGGCCGAGAGCCAGAACACCACGCGCCAGCCCATCAGGTTGCCGAGATAGGCGCCGATAGGCGCGGCGCTCACCGTCGCGACCGAGACGCCGGTGAAGATCAGCGACATCGCCTTGGGCAGGGCACTCGGCGGCACCAGCCGCATCGCCGTCGCGGCGACCATCGACCAGAAGGCGCCGAGGCCGATGCCGAGCAGCACGCGGGCGAAGAGCAGCGTCGGCAGGTTGGTGGCAACGGCCGCGATGGCACTCGACAGGATCAGCAGGCCGGTCAGCGCCCAGATCACCATGCGCCGGTCGATGCCGCGGGTGACGATGGCGGCGGCGAGGCCGGCGATGGCGCCGACCACCGCCGTGGCGGTGACCGCCTGGCCGGCGGCGCCGACCGAAACGCCGACATCCGCCGCCATCGGCGTGAGCAGGCTGGCGGGCAGGAATTCTGCGGTGACGAGGCCGAAGACGCCGAAGGTCAGCGAGACGACCGCGGCCCAGGCGGGTCTTTCGCGGGTTTCCTCCCGCGCGTCGTCGAGTTCGAAAGGTGTTGCGGATAAAGCGTCGGACATGGGGATCTCCATGAGGTCGCCGGAAGATGGGTCTGGCGCCATGGAGTTTCCATGCTATATAATCCGCATTCCTTGACCATTCGTCCAGGATTGCGATGACCGCCTCCACCGATCACCTGACCGAGATGCTCCGCGGCCTGCGGCTCGACGGCGTCGACTACAGCCGCTGTCAGATGGCCGCCCCCTGGGGCGTCGCCTTTCCTGCGACGCATGAAGCCTATTTCCACTTCGTCTCGCGCGGGAACTGCTGGCTGAAGACGCAGGCCGGCGAATGGCTGGAGCTGCGCGACGGCGACGCCGTGCTGCTGCCGCGCGGCGGCGGCCATGTGCTGGCGAGCTCGCCCGAGGTCGTTCCCTCCCCGCCCTGCGACTGCCGGGTGCGCGAGTTCTACGGCAACGTCTTCGATGTCGAAGGCGGCGGCAGCGGCCGGCACATGCTGATCTTCACCGGCCGCATGAGCTTCAACGTCGACGCCGACCACCCGCTGCTCAGGCTGATGCCGGAGCTGATGCGGATGTCCGATTTCATCGCCAACGAGCCCGGCATCCCGCATCTGCTCGAGGCGATGGGCCAGGAGGTGGCGATGGACCGGGTCGGTGCCGGCGGCATCATGGCGCGCCTCGCCGATGTGCTGGCTGCGACCATCATCCGCGCCTGGGTGGAAAGCGGCTGCGGCACCAGCAAGGGCTGGGTCGCGGCGGCGCGCTGCCCGCAGATCGGCAAGGTGCTGGCGGCGGTCCATGCCCATCCCGAGACCGACTGGACGGTGGAAAGCCTGGCGGAACTGATGGGCGCCTCGCGTTCCGGCTTCGCCCAGCGCTTCGCCGAGGTCGTCGGCGAGACGCCGGCGCGCTATGTCGCGCAGGTCCGGATGCATCAGGCCCGGCAATGGCTCGCCCGCGACAAGCTGCGGATCGCGGTGGTGGCGCAGCGCCTCGGCTACGAGTCGGAAGCCTCGTTCAGCCGCGCCTTCAAGCGCATCACCGGCACCGCGCCGAGCCAGGTACGGGCCACCGGCGAGGCCCCGCCCGCCGCGATGTTCGCGCCCTCGGCGCAGGCGGCGGAATAAGCCTCCTCCGGCTCAGCCCCCGACCAGATCGAACCAGCCGGCCTCGTCGATGACCTCGACGCCGTGCTTGGCGGCGTCCTTGAGCTTCGACCCCGCCCCCGGCCCGGCCACGAGCAGGTCCGTCTTCGACGAAACCGAGCCCGCCACCTTGGCCCCGAGCCGTTCGGCCATGGCCTTGGCCTCGTCGCGGGTCATCCGCTCCAATGCGCCGGTGAAGACGACCGTCTTGCCCGCGACCGGGCTCGTCGTGGCGACGGCCTCCAGCGGCTGCGGCGTCACCTGCTCCAGCAGCCGGTCGAGCATTTGCTGATTGTGCGGCTCGCCGAAGAACTGCAGCAGCGCCTCGACCACGGTCGGCCCCACCCCGTCGATGGCGTCGAGCTCCTGCCGCTGCGGCGATTCCGGATCGACTGCGGCCGCGACCGCCTGCCGCAACGCCTCGAACGAGCCGTAATTGCGAGCGAGCAGCCTGGCGTTGGTCTCGCCGATATGGCGGATGCCGAGCCCGAAGAGGAAGCGGTTGAGCGGCGGCGTCCGCGCGGCCTCGATCGCCTCGAACAGCTTGCGCGCGCTGACGGCGCCGAAGCCTTCCTTGTCCTTCAGCTTCCTGAGATTGGCCTCGTCGCGCCGCGCCAGCGTGAAGATGTCGGCCGGCTCCTTCACCGGGAGGTCGGGGTCATTGTGGAAGAACTCGATCTGCTTGTCGCCGAGCCCGTCGATGTCGAGCGCGTCGCGCGAGACGAAATGCTTCAGCCGCTCGACGGTCTGCGCCGGGCAGATCAGCCCGCCGGTGCAGCGGCGCACCGCATCCTCCTTGCCGGTGCGCGGATTGTGCTCGCGCACGGCATGGCTGCCGCAGGCGGGGCAGAGCGTCGGGAATTCATAGGGCCTCGAATCCGCCGGCCGCTTCGCGAGATCGACCGCCTCGACGCGCGGGATGACGTCGCCGGCGCGCTTCACCGTCACCGTGTCGCCGATGCGGATATCGGCCCCGTCGCGGATCGGCAGCCCCTTGGAATCGAAACCGCGGATATAGTCTTCATTGTGCAGCGTCGCATTGGTCACGACGACGCCGCCGACCGTCACCGGCTTCAATCGCGCGACCGGCGAGAGCGCGCCGGTGCGCCCGACCTGGATGTCGATCGCTTCCAGGATGGTCGTCGCCAGCTCGGCCGGGAACTTGTGCGCGATCGCCCAGCGCGGCGCCCGCGAGACGAAGCCGAGCCTCGCCTGCAGCGCGAGATCGTCGACCTTGTAGACCACCCCGTCGATATCGTAGCCGAGGGTAGCGCGCTGGCTCTCGATCAGCCGGTACTGCGCCACCAGCTCCGCCACGCTCTCGCAGCGCTTCATCAGCGGGTTGGTGCGAAATCCCCAGCGCCGGAACGCCTCGACCACGCCCATTTGTGTCGAAGCCGGCAGCACCGGCATCTCGCCCCAGGCATAGGCGAAGAAGCGCAGTGGCCGCGAAGCGGTGATGCTCGCATCGAGCTGGCGCAGCGAGCCCGCGGCGGCGTTGCGCGGATTGGCGAATTCAGGGAGCCCTTTTTCGCGCTGGCGCTCGTTGATTCCCGCGAAATCGGCATGGCCGAGATAGACCTCGCCCCGCACCTCGGCGATCTCCGGCACGTCCGGCCCGGCGAGCCTTTGCGGGATCTCGGCGATGGTCCGGGCGTTGACGGTGACGTCCTCGCCCTCCTCGCCGTCGCCGCGCGTCGCCGCGACGGCGAGCTCGCCCTTCTCGTAGCGCAGCGAGAGCGACAGCCCGTCGATCTTCGGCTCGGCGGTGAAGGCGATGCCGCCCTCCTCTTCCTTGCGGCCGAGGAAGCGGTAGACGCGCGCGGCGAATTCGGCGACGGCCTCGTCGGAAAAGGCGTTGTCGAGCGAGAGCATCGGCACGCTATGCCGGATCTTGGCGAACTTGCCCGAGGGCCTGGCGCCGACCTTGCCGCTGACGCCATCGGCCTCCTTTAGCTCCGGGAAGGCCTCCTCCAGCGCGACCAGCCGCCGACGCTTCGCGTCATAGGCGGCGTCGTCCATGATCGGCTGGTCGTCCTGGAAATAGGCGTCGTTCGCCGCCTGCACCTCGGCGGCGAGGCGCCTGTGCTCGAGCTTCGCCCGGCGCGGCGTCAGATCCGCGACGGGCGTTTCGGTGGCTGAAGTGTCGTCGGTGTCGCTCATGCGGGAAGCATTAGGCGAGATGGCGCTGACGAGAAAGGGCAGCAGCCTCCTGCGCGCCGCGCCGCTCACAACCGCGCGAAAGGCTGCAACAAATCCCGCTCCCGCGTGTATAGTCCTTGCACTGGGAATTGGAAGCTCGACGCCGGACGGCCGTTGACGCCAAGGATCATGTCGACGGCTGCTTGGCGAACCGGGCCGGAACCGGGAGATACGCCATGGCCAATCTTGACGGCACCCTTCATCACATCGGCAGAGCGGTCCAGCCGCAGGTCCGCACCATCACGACGATGGATCTGCGCGACGCGCTCTGGCGCGGATGGGAGGATTTCAAGGCGCAGCCGAGCCATCTCGTCTTCGTCGCGCTGATCTACCCCGTCGCCGGCGTGCTGCTGGCGCAGCTCACCGTCACCTACAACATCTTCCCCCTGCTCTTCCCGCTGCTCGGCGGCTTCGCCCTGCTCGGCCCCTTCGCCGCCATCGGCCTCTACGAGACCAGCCGCCGGCGCGAGCAGGGACTGGATTCGTCCTGGAGCCATGCGGTCGAGGTGCTGCACTCGCCGGGGATCGGGCAGATCGTCCTGCTCGGCCTGATGCTGACCGGGCTCTTCCTCGCCTGGCTGGCCTGCGCCTGGCTGATCTACCGCGCCCAGCTCGGCCTGCCCGCCGACGTTTCCACCACCGAATTCCTGCGCGCGACCTTCACCACCTTCGACGGCTGGGTGATGATCGTCCTCGGCAATTCGGTCGGTCTGCTCTTCGCCATCCTCGCCTTTTCGATCTCGGTGGTGTCCTTCCCGATGATGATCGACCGCCATGTCGACATGCCGACGGCGGTGCGCACCTCGATCGCGGCCGTCGAGGCCAATCCGCGGGTGATGACGGTCTGGGGCCTGATGGTGACCGGGCTTCTGGTGCTCGGCTGCCTGCCGGTGCTGGTCGGGCTCGTGGTGGCGATGCCGGTGCTCGGCCACGCCACCTGGCACCTCTACCGCAAGGTGGTGGTCTGAACGGGCGGCGATCCGGCGCCTCCTCCGTGCCGAAAAGATGACGGTCATCCCGGACGAGCCGTGAAGCGGCACCGATCCGGAATGGCTCGCATCTTTCGACGCGCGGCTGCGATCACCTGCCCAAGGGAACCTTTCCCCTTCGAAACCGGTTCAACCTCCTGAAATCGAGCCTTACGGCCTATCCATTCAGGGGGTTTTTCATGAACAATATCATTTATCTCGTCGGCCTGATCGTCATCGTGCTCGCCATCCTCTCCTTCCTCGGCCTGCGCTGAGGGAGGCGGCGAACCACCGACGTCGTTGCGAGCCCTCGGGCCTTGCCTCCGGCGGGCCCAAGGGCAGGCTCCGCGAAGCCATCCCGGGAGACATGACGGAGCCGCTCGGCCGGGGCTCCCCGGATCTCTTCGTCGCGAAGCTCCCCACAACGGCGGAAGCGGCCTCGAGGCTTATCCGCGACGCGGCGGCTTGCCCTTGCCGAAGGGCTTTCCGGCTGGGCGGCCGCCTTCCGGCCGCTCCGGCTTGCCGGGAAAGCGCTTGGCCTTCGGGCTGAACGGCTTCTTGCCCTCGGGCCGCCCTTCCCCACGATCCGCATAGGCCTTGCGCTCGCCGGCTTCGCGGCCGGGGCCGGGCCGGCGCGGCGCGGCCTCGTCGCGCGCGTCGAAACGCTCGCGGCTGCGATAGGGCGCCGCCGGGCGCTCCGCTCTGCCGGGGCGCTCGAACTTGCCGCCCCGCTCCGGCCTCTCCGCGAAATCATGCCCCTCGGCAGCCGTCCGGCGCGGCGGCGCCCGCCGCTCGGAAGACTTGTCCTCGAAGGACTTCGCCGCCCGCCGTTCCTCCGTCGCCGGCTCGATCGTGATCCGGTCGCGATCCGGCACCTTGGCGGATTCGTAGAAGCGGTCGGCGACATCGGCGTCGATCTCGACCTTGGTCTCGCGATCGAAGATGCGAATGGCGCCGACCTCGTCGCGGGTGATGCGGCCGCGCCGGCACAGCATCGGCAGGAGCTGGCGCGGATCGGCGCCCTGCTTGCGGCCGATATCGAGCCGGAACCAGACCGTGTCGCCGCGCGGTCCGGCCGCTTTGCGCGGACGCTCGTCCTCATCCGCCTCGCGGCCGGCGCCGAAGGGGCGGCGCTTGGCGGCGTAGTCCTCGTTCGCGCGCGGCGCGCGGCGCTCGTCGCGGCCGAAGCCCGGATCGCCGGCCTCCTCCGCCGCCGGCAGGCGCGAGCGGTAGAGCCTGACCAGGGCCGCCGCGATCTCGCGCGCCTCGCGGCCCGCCATCAGCGCCTCGATCATCCCGGCGTCGTCCTCGCCTTCCTCGCCCGCCAGAAGCGGGTCCTGGAGCAGGCGCTGCTGGTCGAGCGCATGGATCTCCTCGGCCGTCGGCGGGCCGATCCATTCGGCCTCGACCTTGCCTTCCATCAGCAGGCGCTCGGCCTTGCGCCGGCGCGATTGCGGCACCAGCAGCACGCTCACGCCCTTGTTGCCGGCGCGGCCAGTGCGGCCCGAGCGGTGCTGCATCACCTCGGAATCATGCGGCAATTCGGCATGGATGACGAGGTCGAGCCCCGGCAGGTCGATGCCGCGCGCCGCGACGTCGGTGGCCACGCAGACCCGTGCCCGGCCGTCCCGCAGAGCCTGCAGCGCCGCGTTGCGCTCGTTCTGGCCGAGCTCGCCCGAGAGCGCCACGGCGGTGAAGCCGCGCTCCAGCAGGATGGCCTCGAGATGGCGCACGGCGTTGCGCGTGTTGCAGAAGACCAGCGCCACCGGCGCATTGTGGAAGCGCAGCAGGTTGACCACCGCGAGCTCCGCTTCCTTCGGATAGACGCGCACCGCCTTATAGGCGATGTCGGCATGGCCCCGGCTCGCGGCCGCGACCTCGATGCGCAGCGCATCGCGCTGGTAGTTCTGCGCGAGCTGGATGATCTCCTTCGGGAAGGTCGCCGAGAACAGCAGGCTGCGGCGGCTCT
>Ga0180223_1000806_pt1 | contig 31859 bp, 32 predicted proteins | sample eDN5th30CKraftOP_FD_151337 | JGI IMG/M metagenome (GOLD analysis project Ga0180223, IMG submission 151337) | Enriched Organic Plus compost microbial communities from Emeryville, California, USA - eDNA 5th pass 30_C Kraft OP (version 2) (version 2) ... | reverse complement strand
TTATGAGCAAGATTAAGAGCCTTGTCCTCGGATCGGCAGCGGCAATCGTTGCGATCGGTGGCGCACAGGCGGCTGATCTTCCGTTGAAGGCCAAAGCGGTCGAGTACGTGAAGGTTTGCTCCCTGTACGGCGCTGGTTTCTACTACATCCCGGGCACCGACACCTGCATCCGCATCGGCGGCTACCTGCGTGCGGAAGTCAACTTCAACGCTGCGCCGTCCGACGCGACCTACCTGAACGGCGATGGCGGCCTCGGCCTCCGCACCGCGGGTGAATATCAGTCGCGCGCCCGCATCATGATGAACGTGGACACCCGTACCGCGACCGAATACGGCGTTGTCCGTACCTACGGCGCGTTCGGCCCGCAGTTCTCCTTCGGTGCCACCAACGCCACGACGGACGTCCCCGGTTCGGGCAGCATGCGCGTTGAAGCTGCGTTCGTTCAGTTCGCTGGCTTCACCTTCGGTCGTTCGGCTTCGGCTTACGCCCTGCCGTGGAACGGCGCTCCGGGTAACATCAACTCGACCCTCATGGGCGGCCCGAACTACGACGCCGGCATCAACAACATCCAGTACACCTGGCAGTTCGGCAACGGCGTTTCCGCCAGCGTCGGTATCGACCAGCAGGAACGTTCGGATCGCGTTGGTATCGTGAACGGCGTTCCGGCAGCTGTGCTCGGCACCTACACCGACGCCTATGCTGCTCCGACCGCTCCGGACATCGTCGGCCGTATCCGCCTCGACCAGGCTTGGGGTCTGATCCAGTTCTCGGCAGCCGCTCATCAGGCGACCGGTAACTACTACAACACCGCGAATCCGTCGCTCGGCCATCCCGACGACAAGTGGGGCTTCGCTGTGACCGGTGCGTTGCAGATCAAGAACCTGCCGACCGGCCCCGGCGACGACATCAAGATCAGCGGTACCTACGCTGAGGGTGCTCTGCGTTACGTGCTCGGCCAGTCGGGTTCGACCCCGACCAACTTCCAGGTCCTGAACGGCACCACCTTCGCCGGCGTGACCATTGCCGATGGCGTGTATGCCACCGGTACCGGTATCGAACTGACCAAGGCCTATGGCTTCAACGGTGCGTTCAACCACAACTGGAACCGTAACTGGTCGTCCAGCGTGTTCGGTTCGTACTCACATGTTGACTACAACGGCACCGTGTCGACTGCTTGGGGCTACAACCCTGACTTCAACGTCAGCCAGTTGGGCGTGAGCACGACCTGGAAGCCGGTCAAGAACCTCGCCCTCATCCTCGAAGGCACCTGGGTTCACATCGACCAGAACCGCTCGGGCCTCACCGGTTCGACGACTCTGAACAACATTGCGGCTGCTCCGACCTCGTACGGCGATACCGACAGCTACTCCGGTATCTTCCGCGTTCAGCGCAACTTCTGATCGTCTCACCTTCGGGTGAAACCATCGAACGAGCCCCGGCGGGCAACCGCCGGGGTTTTGTTTTTGCGCATTCGTGATGACGTGGATTGTTAGCGATGATGCAATCCAGTTTTTACGAGCAATGAGATGCTCAACTCGTCGTCCCCGCCAACGAATCGGCGCGAAGCGCGTCCGATGACAGGGTCCGGCGGGGACCCATTGACGGGAAGGTAAGGGTCCTAAGAGAAGACTGGGTTCCCGCTTTCGCGGGAACGACTCCAAATTTTATCGCTCGGCATCGCACCTTCGGCAAAATGCTTTGATCAGCGCGATCGTCCGCGCATCCGCCAAAAGCGGGGCGTGACCTTGTAGAGGCACATCGCAGGTTTCCATATCGGGCCGCCGCCGCTTCATTTCAGCGACGCATTCGCGCGACAATAGGTCCGACAACTCGCCACGGATCGACAACAGCGGCACGTGCGCCATCTGGTCGAACAGCTCCCAGAGCTTTGGTGGCGGCGTCTCGCGCGTAATCGAATCGAAGTTGCGCGCCAGCGCCGTATCGTAGGTGCGGACCAGCCTGCCATCCGCATCCTGGCGGAATGCGCGCCGCGCCCAGGCCATCCAGTCGTCGTGGGCGAGGGCCGGGAAGACGCTGCCGAACAGCCGCCGCAATCCATCCGCCGCCTCATCCCATGTCTGCGGCGTGGCGGGCACGCCAAGATACCCTTTGATCTTCAGCAGTCCCTTGATGTCCAGTTCGGGGCCGATGTCGTTGAGAATGATGCCCGCAACAAGCTCCGGGCGCGTGGCCGCAATCACCATCGAAATCAATCCGCCGCGCGACGTGCCGAGCCAGATCGAACGGGAAAGGCCTGCCGCCGCCGCCAGCGTCAGCACGTCGGCCGCCTCAACAGGTACGGTGTAATTGTCGGGATTCAGATCGAAGTCCGAGCGGCCACGGCCGCGATAATCAATCGCAACCACGCGCCGCGGGTTTTGGGGATCGTTCGCCAATGCCTGCGCGATGACCTCGAAATCTTCCGCCGTCCGCGTCAGGCCGGGCAGGCAAAGAACGGGCAGGGCGGCAGCATCAATGGGGCCGATGCTGCGTGCGTGCAGCCGCAGCCCATCTGTGGAAGTCGCGAAGATGTCGTGGAAGAGATTCATTGACGTTCCGCCGAGAGGTGCTCGACGGTACGCCGCGATCGCAGGGAGTGCCAGTATGGTTGAGGCTTACTGGGTGGCGCCCCGGCGCAGGTCGGCCTCGATCATCAACTGATGGCTGCCGCCGAAGCGGGCGCGATAGACCTGCAGGTTTTCCATCACGCGCTGGACATAGTTGCGGGTTTCCGTGAACGGGATCAGTTCGACCCAGTCCACCGCGTCCACGCCGGGATCGCGCGGATCGCCGTAACGTTCGATCCATTTCCGCACGCTGCCGCGCCCGGCATTGTAGCCCGCGAAGGTCATGATGTAGGAGCCGCGATAATCCTCGATCAGGCCGCCGAGTTCGGCCGCGCCGAGCGTAGCGTTGTAGGAAGGGTCGCCTTTCAAACGGGCGAAGTCGTAGGTGCCGCCGTATTTCTTGGTGACGTATTTGCCAGCCGCCGGCGTCACCTGCATCAGGCCGTAGGCGTTGGCAGGCGAGACGACCGTGGGGTTGAAGGCGCTTTCCTGCCGCGCGATGGCGAAGACGATGGATTTTTCCACCGCCGGTCCCATGTTGCGGTAGGACGGAATGCCGTTCACGGGGTAGGCGTAGTGGTCGAACGGAAGGCCCCGATTCAGCGCGGCCTTTCCGGCGATCAGCATGCCGCGCGGATCATTGTTCCGCTCCGCCACTTCGCAGAGCGCCGCCAGCGCGTCGCGGTCGGCGTTGTCACCCATGTCGGCCATGATCGGGATGATGTAGTTTTCTTCATCCAGCGCGTAGAGGATTTCGACTGCGCGGACGATCTCCAGTCGCTCCGCGCCTCTTGGTGTGGCGGGCTTGCCGCTCAGGCCCAACTGCGGCAAGTGCAGTTTCGCGCGAGCCAGCTGGCCGTAATAGCTGGTCGAATGTACCGCCGCGGCCTGATAGGCGGCGCGCGCCTCCTGATGTCGTCCGGCGGCTTCCGCAGCGCGGCCCTGCCAGTAACCGGCCCGCGCCTTCGCGGTCGGGTTCGTGGTGTTGATGCCGATGTGGGCGAAGTGCTGGGCGGCGGTCGCCGGATCGTGGAGGAAGCGCAGCGCGATCCAGCCCGCGGTGAATTCCCGCTCGGTCTTGTAGATGCCGCGCTCGGGCACCGCTGCATCGCGCGCGATGCGATAGGCGGTGCGTTTCTCGCCGATGTCGATGAGCTTGCGCGCCAAGAGCCGCCGTTCGATCCACCATTCGTTGGTGTTGATGAGGCGCGACGGCTCGCGGGGCGCATCCAGCATCAGCCGCGCGGCATCCATGATTTTGTCTTCGCGCCGCAAGTATTGAATCCGGCTCAGGATATAGAGCGGGTCGCTGTGCAGGCTTGCGGGCACGGCGGCGAGCAGAACTCTCGAATTCGAAGCCTTTCGGTTGAGTCCGATCCGCGCCTTGACGAGCGCGACATAGCCGCTGCCGAGATGCTTGGCGGCGCGAAGCGCACTGTCGGTGTCGCTGCCATAGGCCAGCGTTTCCATCCGCCGCCTGAAATCGCCACCGCTCAGAAACGCGGAGAATTGCGCCAGCGCCGCATCCTCTACGGCGGAGGAGAAGGAATCCTCGTGCCATGCCTCGCGCACCAGCCGTTCGGCCCGCGCGCGGTCGCCGCGATCGAGCAACGCCCGCGCCAGCGCGAAGCGGCCCTTGGCCGTGATCGGCTGGTCGTTGCCGAAGAACGACAGGATGGTGTTGTCGTCCCGCCGGTCGTCCCAAAGGGCTGCTTCGCCGCGCTTGCGGAAAAAGGTCTGGCTCGGCCAGCTTGGATTTTCGGTGATGAAAGCGAGATAACGGTCGGAGGAGGCGCCGTTATCCTCGCTGCGCAGGATGATCCATTCCGACAGCTTGCGCGCCAGCGGATCGTGGATCGAACTTTGCAGTTGCGTGGCGTCCGACTGGCGCTTGGCGCGGACCAGATCGATGACTTGCTCGAGCGTCTGCAGGTCGGCTTTCGATGTCGTCGTGGTCGAGGCGACGGCCAGCGGCGCACGGGATTTTTTCGGCGTCAGAGCACGCGGCGGCGGTGCTGCCTGCACCGGCGGCTTCGGCGGTAGCGGAGTGACCGATGGCGTGCCGGAGAGTTTCGGCGCGGCGGGAAGCTGCGACAGCGATTTGGCGGTTTTGGGAATCACGCTGCGCGGGACAGGGCGCGGCTTCGGCAAGGGCACCGCAAGAAGGGCGGCAGGCGCAAGTGCTGCGAGGATCAAGGCGCCGCTTGCGAGGGCGGCAATTTTGAGGGGAGCAGAAGCCACGGCTATCCTTCGCTGCGAATCATGTCGTCGCCGTCAGCGACAGGTCTAATCTATTGGATTCAGGCGCCAAACAGGAATTTGATCGGAACAGCCCAATGTCCCGAACCGCTACACGAGATGCCGCAAAACGGCGGCAAATTCGGGGCTGGCAGGGACACAATCGCCGATAAAGCAAGGCGAAACGTCACCGCGCCCTTTCATCGCAGCGCGGGAGCCGGTATTTAATTGAGCTTGCTCGCGATAATCGCGGCTTTGGGCTCGATGAGCCGGAATTAAGGACTGTGTGGAGAAAGACGATGGCGGCCATGGCTCAATTTCGGGGTTCCTTTACAGCCTTGGTCACTCCTTTCAAAAACGGCGGAGGCTTGGACGAGGGCGCCATGCGTGGACTCGTGAGCTGGCAGATCGCAGAAGGCTCGAACGGCCTGGTTCCCGTCGGCACGACGGGCGAAAGCCCAACCCTGACGCATGACGAGCACAACAAGGTCGTCGAATGGTGCGTCAAGGAGGCGAACGGCCGCGTGCCGGTGATCGCCGGTGCGGGCTCGAACTCGACCACGGAAGCGGTCGCGCTGGCGAGGCACGCGGAGAAGGCCGGGGCCGACGCCGTGCTGGTGGTCACGCCCTATTACAACAAGCCCACGCAGGAGGGGATGTATCACCACTTCAAGGCGGTGAACGATGCAATCGGCATTCCGATCTTCATCTACAACATCCCGCCGCGCTCGGTCGTGGATATGTCGGTCGAGACGATGACGCGGCTGTTCGAACTGAAGAACATCGCGGGCGTGAAGGATGCAACCGCCAATCTCGCGCGCGTGTCGCAGCAGCGTCACGCCATGGGACCAGACTTCATCCAGATGTCGGGCGAGGACATGACGGCGCTCGCCTATATGGCCGCGGGCGGCCATGGGTGTATTTCCGTCACCGCGAACATCGCGCCGAAGCCGTGCGCCGAACTGATGGCGGCGGTGCTCAAGGGCGACTATGCGGCGGGCCTGACGATTCAGGACAGGCTCGTGCCTTTGCACGACGCCATCTTCAAGGAGCCGGGTGTTGCCGGGGCGAAGCATGGCCTCAAGCTGTTAGGCCGGTTGGAAGAGGAAGTTCGTCCGCCGCTGATGCCGGTGACGCCGCTCGTCGGCAGGGCCATTCGCGATGCGATGGTCCACGCCGGAGTGCTGAACTAGGATACTTCAGAGAACACCGTTCGCTGCTTTGGTTGAAAAGGAGAGGGTTCGATGCTCAAGGAATTCCGCGAATTCGCTATGAAGGGCAACGTCGTCGATCTCGCGGTCGGTGTCATCATCGGTGCGGCGTTCGGCGCGATCGTCTCCTCCATGGTGGGCGACATCATCATGCCGATCATCGGCGCGATCACGGGCGGCCTCGACTTCTCCAATTATTTTACCGGCCTGTCGAAAGCCGTCACCGCGACCAACCTCGCGGACGCCAAGAAGCAGGGCGCAGTGCTGGCCTGGGGCAGCTTCCTCACGGTGACGCTGAACTTCCTGATCGTCGCTTTCGTGCTGTTTGTGGTGATCCGTCTCATCAACCAGCTCAAGCGCAAGGATGAGGCCAAGCCCGCGGAGCCGCCGGCGCCGACCAAGGATCAGGAACTGCTCACCGAAATCCGCGACCTCCTGAGGGCGAAGTGACGCCTGTGACCAGAAATCGCTGCGATGACTGAGAAACGTGCGATCAAGGTCGTTGCGGAGAACCGCAAGGCGCGATTCAACTATTCCATCGAGGAGACGGTCGAGGCCGGGATCATGCTGACCGGCACCGAGGTCAAATCGGCGCGCAACGGCAAAAGCACCATCGCCGAATCCTACGCGGATTCGAAGGGCGGGGAGATCTGGCTCGTCAACGCCAACATCCCCGAATATCTGCAAGCCAACCGCTTCAACCACGAGCCCCGCCGTTCGCGAAAGCTGCTGCTGCACAAGCGGCAGATCAACAAGCTGATCGGCGCGATCGAGCGCGAGGGCATGACCCTGATCCCGTTGAAAATGTATTTCAACGAACAGGGCAGGCTGAAGCTCGAGTTGGCGCTCGCCAAGGGCAAGAAGCTGCACGACAAGCGGGAAACGGAAAAGAAGCGGGACTGGTCGCGTGAAAAGGGCCGGCTGCTGCGGGCAAGAGGATAATGAGATGAATCAGCCGAGTCTGGAAGCTCCCGACTGGTCGCAGATTCCCGCGCCAGTAGACGACGGTGCGGCGGCGCATCTCAAAGGGCAGCCCCTTCCCGCAATCGCGCTGTCGGGCACGAACGACGAAAGCGTGGTGCTGTCGCAACAGCCTGGCCGGATCGTCGTGTTCGCCTATCCGCGCACCGGCGAGCCGGGGAAAATCGGACTGACCGATGACTGGGACATGATTCCGGGCGCGCGCGGTTGCACGCCGCAAACCTGTTCGTTCCGCGACCTCGCGGGTGAATTGAAGGCGGCCGGGGCGACCCGCGTGTTCGGCCTGTCGACCCAGACCACGGATTACCAGCGCGAAATGGTGACGCGGCTGCATGTGCCGTTTCCGGTGCTGTCCGATGCGAAACTTGAACTGACGCGCGCCCTGAAGCTGCCGACCATGGAGGTCGCGGGGCAGACGCTGCTGAAGCGCCTCGCGCTGGTCGCGGATGCGGGCATTATCATCCACGTTTTCTATCCGGTGTTTCCGCCGGACCGTAACGCGGCTGATGTGCTGGCGTGGTTGAAAGCCAACCCGGCTTAAGCTTTCAGATAATCCCGTACGCTTTCGAACACCGCGTGAAACATCTTCGGCGTTAGCACGCCGGTGTTGGTGTTGTAGCGCGAGCAGTGATAGCTGCTGAACAGGCGGACCTTGCCGTGCTGGAATTCGCCGCCGTGCTTGAACGGTGCTGCGCGTAACGGCAGGCCGAGCGCCTTCAATGTCGAATCGTGCGAGATGCGCCCGAGCGAGACGATGGCGCGCAGGCGCGGCATCTCGGCAATCGTGCCAACAAGGAATTGGCGGCAGGTGTGGATCTCGGCGGGCGTCGGCTTGTTCTGCGGCGGCACGCAATGCACCGCGTTGCCGATCCGGCAGTTCACCAGCTTCAGGCCATCGTGCGGGCGCGCTTCGTAGTGCCCGGAGGCAAAGCCGTAATCGAGCAGGGTCTGGTACAAAAGATCGCCGGCATAGTCGCCGGTGAAGGGCCGCCCGGTGCGGTTGGCGCCTTGCAGGCCGGGCGCAAGGCCGACGATGAGAAGCGCGGCATTGGTCCCGCCGAACTGCGGTACCGGCGCGTTGAACCAGCCCGGATGCGCGGCGCGATTATCCTCGCGGAAGGACGCGAGGCGCGGGCAGAGGGGACAGTCGCGGTCGGGGTGAGATGTCGGGGAAGAAGAATGGCCCGAGGCCGCTTTGGGCCCCGAGCCGGATCTGGTCTTAGTCGTCGTACTCTTCTTCATTGGCCCGCGGTGCAATCGTGCTCGCGCTCCGCTGCAGGAATTGCGGCGTGTGCTGGCGCTCCCGGGGCTCGCGCGGCGTGGTGCGCTCGCCCGGATCGCGGCCGAGCTTGGATTGGAGCTGGACCAGATCAGTAAAGACATCCGCCTGGCGGCGCAACTCGTCCGCGATCATCGGCGGTTGGCTGGAGATGGTGGAGACCACGGTGACGCGCACGCCGCGCCGCTGCACGGCCTCGACCAGCGAACGGAAATCGCCGTCGCCGGAGAACAGCACCATATGGTCGATGTGCTCGGCCAGCTCCATGGCATCGACGGCAAGCTCGATGTCCATATTGCCCTTCACCTTGCGGCGGCCGCTGGCGTCGATGAACTCCTTCGTCGCCTTGGTGACGACGGTGTAGCCGTTGTAATCGAGCCAATCGATCAGCGGGCGAATCGAGGAGTATTCCTGATCCTCGATAATGGCGGTGTAGTAGAACGCCCGAACCAGCGTGCCCCGGTTCTGGAATTCAAGCAGCAGGCGCTTGTAGTCGATGTCAAAGCCGAGAGTTTTGGCGGTTGCGTAGAGATTGGCCCCATCTATGAAAAGAGCAATTTTATGAGAAGGCGATGTCATCAAAAGATTTCTCGTTTGTTTGTTCTAAGGTTTTTGGCGCGTTGATCTCGCGCAGGTGCTTCATGACGATATATTGGCCGGGCAATGAAGCAAAACCTTGTTCGCCGGACGCAAAACCGGTCGAAAACTACCCTGGGTAGATCAGACGTTCCGTTAAGCAGAACGTAGGGTGGCTGGGCCGCAGTTTTGCCCGAAAAAGCCAGCAATTTCGGGGAAAATTGACGGTTGCGATTCTCGCGTATTCCTTGTATTTACTTCGGCATCGCAACAAACTTTTCAACCTGTTTTACGGAGCGGCTTTATGGCGCGCGTTACCGTCGAAGATTGCATCGACAAGGTCGATAACCGGTTTGATCTCGTGCTGCTTGCCGCGCATCGCGCGCGCATGATTTCGTCCGGCTCGCCGATCACGGTCGATCGCGACAACGACAAGAATCCGGTGGTGTCGCTGCGCGAAATCGCGGACCAGACCATTGCTCCGGAAGACCTCAAGGAAGAACTCGTGCACTCGCTGCAGAAGTTCGTCGAAGTGGACGAGCCGGAGCCGGACACGATTCCGCTGATCGGCTCGGCCGGCGCGAGCGTCGATGCCGACGACACCGAGGTGGCCGTCGAGCGCATGACCGAGGAAGAGTTGCTCAAGGGTCTGGAAGGCCTCGCGCCGCCGGAAGAGCAGCCCGAGGAAGACGAATAAGCCGGACAACCGGCGCGCCGGAAGGCGGCCGGATACGGTACGGTGGATCACGAGGCCCGGGGTAACCCGGGCCTTTTGTTTTTCGGCCTTTTGCTTTTGATCCTGTTCAACATTTCACGATAACCTTTCTTGCGGTCGGAACCGGGGACGGCGATATTCTCATTCAAGGGATAACCCCGAATCCCGGAGGGTGATGTCACAATGCCGGCTGGACGCCGCAGCGCAGGTCAGATGCAGGCCGCCGATACGGCGGCGGTTACGGCTGCGCCCAAGCGTCCGGCGCGCGCGCGCCCGAAAATGATGCGGCAATACGATCTGGTGGACCGGGTCCGGGCCTACAATCCGCACACCGACGAGGATCTCCTCAACCGCGCTTACGTCTATGCGATGAAGGCCCATGGCGAGCAGAAGCGCGCCTCGGGTGACCCGTACTTTTCCCACCCGCTCGAAGTCGCCGCGATCCTGACCGACCTCAAGCTCGATGACGCCACCATCGTCGCCGCGCTGCTGCACGACACCATCGAGGACACAGAATCCACCCGCGCCGAAATCGATCAGCTGTTCGGCACCGAGATCGGCGCGCTGGTCGAAGGCCTCACCAAGTTGAAGCGGCTTGAGCTTGTCTCGCGCGAAGCCAAGCAGGCGGAAAATCTGCGCAAGCTTTTGCTCGCGATCTCGAACGACGTGCGCGTGCTGCTGGTGAAGCTCGCCGACCGGCTGCACAATATGCGCACGATGGAGTTCATGCCGCCGGCCTCGCGCAAGCGCATCGCCGAGGAGACGCTCGACATCTACGCGCCGCTGGCCGCCCGCATGGGCATGCAGGAAATGCGCGAGGAACTGGAAGACCTGTCGTTCGGCGTGCTCGATCCGGAAGCGCGCGCGGTCGTCACGCAGCGGCTCGATGCGCTGGCCGATCTCAACCGCAACCTGATCGGCGAGATCGAGGCGCAGTTATCGGCGAACCTGGAAGCGCACGGCGTCAAGGCAGTGGTGAAAGGACGGCGCAAGCAGCCGTTCTCGATCTGGGTGAAGATGGAGCGCAAGTCGGTCAATTTCGAACAACTGTCCGACATCTTCGGTTTCCGCGTCATCCTCGAGACGCCGGAGGAATGCTACAGGGCGCTCGGCGTGGTGCACACCACATGGCCGGTCGTGCCGGGGCGCTTCAAGGATTACATCTCGACGCCGAAGCAGAATGATTATCGCTCGATCCACACCACGGTGATCGGCCCCGGCAACCAGCGCGTCGAATTGCAGATCCGCACCGAGGAGATGGATCGGATCAACGAATACGGCATCGCCGCGCACTCCTTCTACAAGGAAGGCGTCGGCTCTCCGACGGAGATGCTGAAGCGGGAATCCAATGCCTTCGCGTGGCTGCGTCACACCATCGAGATGCTGGCGGAAAGCGCGAACCCTGAGGAATTCCTCGAACACACCAAGATGGAGCTGTTCCACGATCAGGTGTTCTGCTTCACGCCGAAGGGAAAGCTGATCGCGCTGCCGCGCCATGCCAATGTGATCGACTTCGCCTATGCGGTGCATACCGATGTTGGCAACAGCGCGGTCGGTTGCAAGATCAACGGCCAGTTCTCGCCGCTGTCGTCGGAATTGCACAACGGCGACGAGGTGGTGGTGTTGACCTCGCGGGCGCAACTGGCGCCGCCCTCGGCCTGGGAATTGCTCGCCGTCACCGGCAAGGCCAAGGCCGCGATCCGCCGCGCCACCCGTGCGGCCGTACGCGATCAGTATGCCGGCCTCGGACGGCGCATCGTCGAGCGTTTGTTCATGCGGGCGAAGATCGTCTACGCCGACGACAAGCTGAAAGGTGCGCTGCCGCGGCTCGCGCGCACCTCGATTGATGATGTGATGGCGGCGGTCGGGCGCGGCGAAATGAAAGCCGCCGACGTCGCGCGCGCGATGTATCCCGATTACAAGGAAGAAGCGCGCCTCAACAGCATCAAGGGTGCGGCCGCGAAGGGCAAACCATCAGAGACCGCCAAAAGCGCGGCGATTCCGATTCGGGGCATCAATTCCGATCTGCCGATCAAGTTCGCGCCGAACGGCGGCGCGGTGCCCGGCGATCGCATCGTCGGCATCGTCACGCCGGGCGAGGGCATCACCATCTACCCGATCCAGGCGCCCGCCTTGAAGGATTTCGAGGAAGAACCGGAGCGGTGGATAGACGTGCGCTGGGACATCGAGGAAACCACGCCACGGCGTTTTCCGGCGCGGCTGCACGTGCAGAACGTCAACGAGCCGGGCAGCCTTGCACAGGTCGCGGGCGTGATCGCAGAGCATGACGGCAACATCGACAATATCGGCATGAGCCGCCGCTCGCCGGATTTCACCGATCTCATCATCGATCTTGAGGTCTATGACCTCAAGCATCTGAACGGGATCATCAACCAGTTGCGCGCGAAAGCCGTGGTCGCGAGCGTCGAACGGGTCAACGGCTAGCGTTCTGGATATTTCATGTCTGTTTTGCCGATCCGCCTAGGGGTCAACGTCGATCACGTCGCCACGCTGCGCAATGCGCGTGGCGGATTGCTGCCCGATCCTGTCCGTGCCGCCTTGCTCGCGATCGAGGCGGGGGCGGACGGCATCACCGCACATCTGCGCGAGGATCGCCGTCACATCCGCGATACCGACATGGCGCGGCTGAAACGCGACATCTCTAAGCCGTTGAATTTCGAAATGGCGGTGACGAATGAAATGGTCGGCATCGCGCTCGCGACGCAGCCGCATGCAGTGTGCCTCGTGCCGGAGCGGCGGCTGGAGGTGACCACCGAAGGCGGGCTCGATGTCGTGGGGCAACAGGCGACGCTTGCTCCCGCGATCGCGAAGTTCAACGAGGCGGGCATCCGCGCCTCGCTGTTCATTTCGCCTGATCCCGCGCAGATCGAAATGGCGGCGCGGCTGCAGGCGCCGGTGATCGAGATTCACACCGGGACCTGGTGCGATGCGCTGGCGGAACGCAACGCCAGGGCCGATGCCGAGTGGCAGCGCATCGTTGAAGGCGCGAAGCTCGCGCATTCGCTCGGCCTCGAAGTTCATGCGGGTCACGGTCTCGATTATGAGACCGCCGAGACGATCGCGGCGCTGCCGCAGATCATGGAGTTGAACATCGGGCATTTCCTGATGGGCGAGGCGCTGTTCGTGGGGCTGTCGCAAGCCATCGGCACCATGCGCGCGGCGATGGCGCGCGGCCGGGCGAAAGGGACGCAGGCATGATCGTCGGGATCGGCTCCGACCTGATCGACATTCGCCGGGTCGAGAAGGTGATCGAACGCCATGGCGCGCGGTTCATCGACCGCATTTTCACCGAAGCCGAACAGGCCAAGGCGGCGCGCCGGGCGAAGGCGCCGCGCTCGCTGGTCGCGACCTATGCCAAGCGTTTTGCCGCCAAGGAGGCCTGCGCCAAGGCGCTCGGCACCGGTATCCGGGAAGGGGTCTGGTGGCGAGACATGGGGGTGGTGAATCTGTCCGGCGGGCGGCCGACCATGCGGCTGACCGGCGGGGCGCTGGCCCGGCTCGAGACGCTGCTCCCCCCCGGCCATGAGGCCCGGATCGACCTGACCATCACCGACGACTGGCCGCTGGCGCAGGCCTTTGTCATCATTTCCGCGGTTCCCAAGTCCTAGCCAAGCCCGGAGCCGGGACAGGGGCCGATCCGCTGCCGTCCTCGGCTTGCCTTAATTTCTAAAGAAATATCAATCGTTTGGTGGATTGCGGCTGGGCCGTTGATTGCGCCAGATGCAGCAACCGTCTAAAACGCGGCGCAGGTGCTTCGGCCGGTGCCGTGCCCGCTTCTTCAAGGAATCCAGACGATATGAGCACGACATCCGGCACCAAATCCGAAGGCGGGATTGGCGAGGCGATCCGCGTTGTCATCCACGCGCTCATCATCGCGGCGATCATCCGCACGTTCCTGTTCCAGCCGTTCAACATTCCGTCGGGCTCGATGGAATCCACGCTGCTGGTCGGCGACTATCTGTTCGTCTCGAAATATTCGTACGGCTACAGCCATTACTCGCTGCCGTTTTCGCCGCCGCTGTTTTCCGGGCGCATCTTGGGTTCCGCGCCGGCACGCGGCGATGTCGTCGTGTTCCGTTTTCCGCGTGAGGACAACATCGACTACATCAAGCGCGTGATCGGTCTGCCCGGCGATCACATCCAGATGAAAGAGGGGCTGCTCTACATCAACGACGTGCCGGTGAAGCGCGAGCGGGTTGCCGATTTCGTCGGCGAAGACCCGTGCGGCTCGGGCGATGCGACCGCGCGCGTCAAGCAGTGGCAGGAAACGCTGCCGAACGGCGTCACCTACAAGACTCTCGATTGCGTCGATAACGGCTATTACGACAACACGGCGGTCTATGTCGTGCCGGAAGGCCATTACTTCATGATGGGCGACAACCGCGACAATTCCAGCGACAGCCGCGTGGCGTCGGGCGTCGGCTATGTGCCGGCGGAGAATCTCGTCGGCAAAGCGCAGCTGATTTTCTTCTCCGTCGATAGGGGCGAGCAGGCATGGCAGTTCTGGCGCTGGCCGGTCAGCGTGCGCTGGCATCGCCTGTTCTCGGTTGTCAGATGACCGACGATGCATTGAGCGCAGCGCCGATGCAGGACGACAAGCCATCCGAGGCAAGACCGGCCGCGGCGAAGGCGTCCGACCGTAAGGCGGCGGATGCGCCGACAGCGGAAGGCAAGCCGAAGAAGCCGCGCCGCCCGAGCGCCAAGGCGCTGGTGCGCGAGATCGAGGAACGCATCGGCCATACCTTCAAGAATCCGGCTCTGCTGAAAACCGCGCTGACGCATGTTTCGGCGCTGAAACCCTCGCAGAGCCGTACCGACAGCTATCAGCGGCTGGAATTTCTCGGCGACCATGTGCTCGGCCTGATCGTGTCCGACATGCTCTACGGCGCTTTTCCGAAAGCGGACGAGGGCGAGATGTCCAAGCGCCTCGCCGATCTCGTGCGCAAGGAAGCCTGTGTCGATGTCGCCAAGTCGCTCGGGCTGCATGAGAACATCAAGCTCGGTACGGTGGGCGCCGGCGTCGGCGCGCGGCTGCGCAATAGCATCGTCGGCGACATCTGCGAAGCGGTGATCGGTGCGATTTTTCTCGACGGCGGTTACGATGCGGCCGAACAGTTCGTGCTGCGCAACTGGACCGAGCGCATGCGCCGTCCGGTGCGGCCGCTGCGCGATCCGAAAACCGTGTTGCAGGAGTGGGCGCAGGGCAAGGGATTGCCGACGCCGTCCTATCGCGAGGTCGAGCGCACCGGGCCGCATCACGATCCGCGCTTCCGCGTCGCGGTCGATCTGCCGGGGCTTGCCTCGGCGGAAGGCATCGGCTCCAGCAAGCGCGCGGCGGAGAAGGCGGCAGCGTCCGCGCTATTGAGCCGCGAAGGCGTATCCGGCGGCAAGGATGCCTGAATTGTCAGAACAGAACACCCCGACGCGATGCGGCTTCGTCGCATTGATCGGCGCACCGAACGTCGGCAAATCCACGCTGGTCAACGCGCTGGTCGGCTCGAAAGTCACCATCGTCTCGCGCAAGGTACAGACCACGCGCGCGCTGATCCGCGGCATCGTCATCGAGAACAATGCGCAGATCGTGCTGATCGATACGCCTGGCATCTTCCAGCCGAAGCGGCGGCTGGATCGCGCGATGGTCTCGACCGCGTGGAGCGGGGCGCATGACGCCGACATGGTCTGCGTGCTGCTCGATGCGCGCGCCGGGCTCGACGAGGAAGCCGAAGCGATTTTCGCGAAACTCGAAGGCGTCAAGCATCCGAAGTTTCTCGTCATCAACAAGATCGACCTCGTGGCGCGCGAGAAGCTGCTCGCGCTGGCGCAGAAGGCCAATGAGCGGATCGCGTTTCAGCAGACCTTCATGATCGCGGCGATTTCAGGCGACGGCGTTGACGATCTGCGCCGCGCGCTGGCGGAGGCGATGCCGGAGGGGCCGTATCACTACCCCGAAGACCAGATGTCGGACGCTCCGCTGCGTCATCTCGCCGCGGAAATCACCCGCGAAAAAATCTACCGGAATCTGCACCAGGAACTACCGTACCAATCGACGGTGGAAACCGACAGTTGGAAAGAACTGAAGGACAAATCCGTTCGTATCGAGCAGACGATTTTTGTCGAGCGCGATAGCCAGCGCAAGATCGTGCTCGGCAAGAGCGGCGCCACCATCAAGGCGATCGGTGCGGATGCCCGCAAGGAGATCGCCGATATTCTCGGGCAGAAAGTGCACCTGTTTCTGTTCGTCAAGGTACGCGACAACTGGGGCGACGATCCAGAGCGTTATCGGGAAATGGGACTGGAGTTTCCGAAGGAATGAAAGGCTTTGAGCCTGTCGTACCGACGAACGTGCGGCGTTTCGAGATTTGTCTCTATGCGTCACTGCTTTTGGACGCGCTTTCCTTTCCTTTGCGTTCGATTCCCGAAGGCGTATCGCGCACCGTCGTCGCCGCCTCCGCGGTTTTCAGCGCAAGCCTGATCCTGCTGTTCTGCTATCTGGTGTGGCTCGCAGCCCATCATCGGCGCAACTGGGCGCGGCTGGTGCTGATGGGCTCGCTCGGTCTGTCGATCCTCACGCTTGTCAGCGTCTTGCGCCACGAGGGCTGGTCGCTTGCAACCGCGGTCGACATCGGCTCGGCGGTGCTGACGGCGCTGGGGCTTTATCAGTCCTTCACCGGCGATGCCGAAGGCTGGTTTCAGTCCTAGATCGCCCCCTGTATTCCGCGAGACAAAATTCCGGCCTGAGGTCCGGTCGGGGCAGGGCGGTTTCGCGCCGGTTCGTGTAGGATAAGCGACTCATGGAGTGGACCGACGAAGGCATTATCCTCGGCACGCGGCGGCATGGCGAATCGAGCGCCATCGTCGAACTGCTGACGCGCAGCCATGGCCGCCATCTCGGTCTGGTGCGCGGCGGTGCCGGCACGCGGATGCGGCCACTGCTGCAGCCGGGCAATTCGGTCAGCGCGGTCTGGCGTGCCCGCCTCGATGAGCACCTCGGCTATTATGCGATCGAGGGAACGCGACTGCGGGCGGCCACCATGCTGGCGTGTCCTCATGCTGCCTACGGCATCACGCACCTCGCGGCGCTGGCGCGGCTGCTGCCGGAGCGCGATCCTCATGACGACATTTACGACCGGCTGGAAGCGATCCTGGACGATTTCGACGAACCCATTGCCGCAGCTGCGCATGTCGTCCGTTTCGAGATGGCGATGCTGGATGAACTGGGTTTCGGCCTCGATCTGTCCAGTTGCGCTGCGACCGGCGCGCAGACCGAGTTGATCTATGTCTCCCCGAAATCCGGCTGCGCGGTGTCGCGCGGCGCAGGAGAGCCGTGGCGCGAGCGGCTGTTGCCGCTGCCGCCGTTCCTGCGCATGGGCCATGAAGAGAGCGGCATCGACAACGAGCAGGACCTGATGGAGGGCTTCCGGCTCACCGGCCTGTTCCTGCTGCGCAATGTGCTGGAGCCGCGCGGGCAGGGCCATTCCGATGCGCGGGAGGGTTTCATCGCAGCGGTGGCGCGTTCCCGGGTTCAACTGGCCGCCGAGTAAGCCGTCCGATTGCAACGAAAAAACGGGCCGGAAAATCCGGCCCGTTTCGTAAAATCAAATCGTGGGGTCACCAACGGCGGTAGTAATGGCGGCGCGGACCATAATAGGGACGCGGGCCATAATAGCGCGGGCCGGTGCGATAGCAGCTGCGGACCCACTGCCAGCCGTTCCAGACACGGCGGCAGACCAGGGCGACGCTTTCGGTCTGGGCCGGCGCGCCGGTGATGCCGGGCAGCGTCATGGCTTCGGCCCTCGGGGTAGCCAATGCGGCCGCGCCTGCAATGGTGGCTGCGGCAATGGCGGTCAGAACGACACGTTTCATTTTCTCCTCCTGTGGGTCTTTTGCGAGCGGCAACCCATCCGATCCGCTAAAGTTCCATGGAACTGGAACTCTTTGACAATATCAGGGCAGCCGTCTTTGTCATGAGGCCTGACGCCGGCCAGTGCGTGGAAACGGTGCCTGTCAGGGTGATCCGGTGGCCTCATTCCATCCTTGTCCCGTCCAGCGGCAGGCGGTAACCCCTGCGGCATGGGCAAGACACTGATTCCCCCCGAGCCGAACGACATTCAGGAAGTCGCGCTGCGCGATGCGCTGGAAGAGCGTTATCTCGCTTATGCGCTCTCCACGATTATGCACCGGGCGCTGCCGGACGCACGCGACGGGCTGAAGCCGGTCCACCGGCGAATCCTCTACGGTATGCGGCTGCTGCGGCTCGATCCGAGTTCGCCGTTCAAGAAGTCCGCCAAGATCGTCGGCGACGTGATGGGCGGCTTCCATCCGCACGGCGACCAGGCGATCTACGACGCGCTGGTGCGTCTCGCGCAAGACTTCTCCTCGCGCTATCCGCTGGTCGACGGGCAGGGCAATTTCGGCAACGTCGACGGCGATAACCCGGCGGCGATGCGTTACACCGAATCGCGCCTGACCGACGTGGCTCGCCTGCTGCTGGAAGGGCTCGACGAGGACGCGGTCGAGTTTCGCCCGACCTATGACGGCAGCGACAAGGAGCCGGTGGTTTTGCCGGGCGGCTTTCCCAATCTGCTGGCCAACGGCGCGCAGGGCATCGCGGTCGGCATGGCGACCTCGATCCCGCCGCACAACGCCGCCGAGCTGTGCGACGCCGCGCTGCATCTCATCGACAAGCCCGCCACCAAAACGCGCGGCCTGCTGCGTTACGTCAAGGGCCCGGACTTTCCGACCGGCGGCATCGTGGTGGATTCGCAGGACTCGATCGCCGAGGCCTATGCTACCGGACGCGGCGGTTTCCGCGTGCGCGCCAAATGGAAACAGGAAGACGGCGCGCGCGGCACGTGGAACATCGTCGTCACCGAAATTCCGTGGCTGGTGCAGAAGTCACGGCTGATCGAGCGCATCGCCGAGCTTCTCAACGAGAAGAAGCTGCTGCTGGTCGGCGACATTCGCGATGAGTCGGCCGAAGACATCCGCATCGTCATCGAGCCGAAGTCGAAAAACGTCGATCCCGAAGTGCTGATGGAGACGTTGTTCAAGCAGACCGATCTTGAGAGCCGGATTCCGCTGAACCTCAACGTGCTGGTGAAGGGCCGTATCCCGAAGGTGCTGGGCCTTGCCGAATGCCTGCGCGAATGGCTCGACCATCTGCGCGATGTGCTGGTGCGCCGCTCCAACCATCGCAAGAACCAGATCGAGCACCGGCTCGAAGTGCTGGGCGGCTACCTGATCGCGTATCTCAACCTCGACAAGGTCATCAAGATCATCCGCACCGAGGACGAGCCGAAGCCTGTCCTCATCAAGACCTTCAAGCTCACCGACCTGCAGGCCGACTCCATTCTCAACATGCGGCTGCGCAATTTGCGCAAGCTGGAGGAAATGGAAATCCGCGGCGAGGACAAGGACCTGCGTGCAGAGTTGAAGGGCATCAAGGCCGTGCTCGCCTCCGAAGACGAGCAGTGGAAGAAGATCGGCGAGCAGGTTAAAAAGGTTCGCGAGCTGTTCGGGCCGAAGACCCCGCTCGGCAAGCGCCGCACCCAGTTCGCCGATGCGCCGGAGCACGATCTCGCCGCCATCGAGGAGGCACTGGTCGAGCGCGAGCCGATCACGGTGGTCGTGTCCGACAAGGGCTGGGTCCGCACGCTCAAGGGTCATGTCGAGGATCTGTCAAACCTCACGTTCAAGACCGACGACCGTTTGGGTATTTCATTCTTCGCCGAAACCACTTCGAAACTGCTATTGCTCGGCACCCATGGCCGCTTCTATACGCTCGACGCGCAGAAGCTGCCGGGCGGACGCGGCCATGGCGATCCGATCCGCAGCTTCATCGATCTCGAGGGCGATGCGAACATTGTATCGCTGTTCGTCAACACCGGCGGGCGCAAGTTCCTGGTCGCGAGCCATGACGGGCAGGGCTTCGTCGTCAATGAAGATGATTGCGTCGGCAACACCCGCAAGGGCAAGCAAGTGCTGAACGTCAGCGCGCCGAACGAGGCGGCCGCGATCTGCACCGTGGAGGGTGATACCGTCGCGGTGATCGGCGAGAACCGCAAGATGCTGATCTTCCCGCTCGATCAGGTGCCGGAGATGGCGCGCGGCCGCGGCGTGCGTCTGCAACGCTACAAGGACGGTGGCCTGTCGGACGTCACCACCTTCACCGCGAAGGATGGTCTGACCTGGAAGGATTCCGCCGGTCGCGAATTCTCCGCGACATGGAAAGAACTCTCCGACTGGCGCGGCAACCGCGCCGACGCTGGCCGCCTGCCGCCGAAGGGCTTTCCGAAGTCGAACAAGTTCGGCAAGGGGATTGGTTAGTGCCTGTACCTCTCCCCGTTTACGGGGAGAGGTCGGATTGCCCTAAGCGCGTCTATGACGCGCGGTGGCAATCCGGGTGAGGGGCGTTGCGCTCACTCAATATCTGTATCTCCGTTTCCCTCGATGATTGCCCCTCACCCCGACCCTCTCCCCGCAAGCGGGGCGAGGGAGATATGATCCGGTTTGACAAAGCGCGTACGCATGTCGAGATTCCGGCTTCGTTCGCGGTGCTCACGTCCCGGAATGACGGGATGTTGCAGGAGAACGCGATGGTCCGCCGCAATGAAATCCGCGAAGGCGAAGTCGCCGTCACGCCACCGCCGCCAACCGACGCGGGCCTGACTTTCATCGGCCGCATCCACACGCCCTGGACCGACCGGACGATGACGCCGCGGCAGGGCAGGCACGATGGCCCCGAATGCCGGATCGAAATCTTTGAGCCGTGGGTTGCTGCACTCAAGGGACTGGAAAAATTCTCGCAGGTCGAAGTGTTGTATTGGCTCGACCAGTCGCGGCGCGATCTCGTACTGCAGAGCCCCGCGAGCAATCGTGAACTGCACGGCACCTTCTCGCTGCGCTCGCCGGTACGGCCGAACCCGATCGGCACCTCGGTCGCCAAGCTCGTGCGGGTAGAGGGCAACATGGTGACGGTGCAGGGGCTGGACTGCCTCGACGGCACGCCGCTGATCGACCTCAAGCCCGACCGGTGTCAATTCACCCCGATTGCCCCCAAGCAGCCGGGGGACGACGAAATCGCCAGCTAACGCTTCTGCAAATCACTTGCATCTAGAAATGTGATCGTGCATGCTGCCGGGCATGGATGCACAGACTCACCCCACGGCGAGGCCCGCTGCCGTCGCCGCAGGAACCGGCTGGCGCGCGGCCAACCGCGAGCCGTCGCTCGCCAACGTCTTCGGCTCGATCCGGGTTCGGCAGGGCGGCTCGTTCTGGTCCAAGCTGGTGGCGTTCCTCGGGCCGGGCTACCTCGTCGCCGTTGGCTACATGGACCCCGGCAACTGGGCGACCTCGCTCGCGGGCGGTTCGAAGTTCGGCTACGCGCTGCTCTTCGTCGCGCTCGTTTCCAACATCATGGCGATCATCCTGCAGGCGCTGTGCGCGCGGCTCGGCGTCGGCGCAGGGCGGGATCTGGCGCAGGCGTGCCGCGATGCGTTCCCAAAATGGGTGGCGTGGCCGCTGTGGCTGTTCGCGGAAATCGCCATCAGCGCCACCGACCTTGCGGAAATCATCGGCACTGCCATCGGCCTCAACCTCTTGTTCGGTATTCCGCTCGAGATCGGCGTGCTGATTACCGCGCTCGACGTGTTCCTGATCCTCGCTCTGCAGGCGCTGGGCTTCCGCTGGGTGGAAGCGTTCGTCGTCGCCTTGCTCGGCGTGATCGCGGCGTGCTTCGCGATCCAGATTGCGCTGGCGAATCCCGATTGGGGCGCGGTGATCCGGGGATTCGCGCCGACCGTCGAGATCGTGCGCAATCCGGACATGCTCTATCTCGCGCTCGGCATTCTCGGCGCGACGGTGATGCCGCATAATCTCTATCTGCATTCCGGGCTGGTGCAGACGCGCGGCTATGGGCCGACCGAGGCCGACAAGCGTGAGGCGATCAAGCTTTCGACCATCGATTCCACCTTCGCGCTGTGTCTTGCGCTCACCATCAATGCCTCGATCCTGATTCTGGCGGCGGCGACCTTCAACGCCGCCGGCCAGCACGAGGTCGCGGAGTTGGATCGTGCCCACGCGTTGCTGGCTCCGATGCTGGGCTCGAGCTGGGCGCCGATGCTGTTCGGCATCGCACTTCTGTGCTGCGGGTTGAACTCGACGGTGACGGCGACGCTGTCCGGCCAGATCGTGATGGAGGGCTTCATCAACATCCGCATCGCGCCATGGATGCGGCGTCTCATCACCCGCGCCATCGCCATCGTGCCGGCGGCGCTGGTGACGATCTGGTACGGCCCGAAGGGCTCGGGCGAGCTTCTAATTTTGAGTCAGGTGGTGTTGAGCCTGCAACTGCCGTTCGCCATCGTGCCGCTGGTGATGTTCACCGGCAGCCGCGCCAAGATGGGCGTGTTCGTGGCACCTCGCTGGCTGACCGCGGCAGCTGCGGTGACGGCGGCCGTGGTCATCGTGTTGAACGCCAAGCTGGTGTTCGATTTCGTCACGGGATCGTAGCGGGACAGAAATCAACAACTTGTCATGCCCGGCTTTATGCCGGGCATCCACGTCTTAAGGATTCCAATGTCAGTGAAGAAAGACGTGGATGGCCGGGACAAGCCCGGCCATGACGGATGAGTATGTTTAGCTCGCGAACACAGAAGGCACGCCGAGAATCTTGATCGGGTCGTCGCCTTCCTTCAATCCCATCAGCTTGATGAGAGCAGGGGCGATCTGGTCCCAGCGTTCGCGGGCCATGGCCTTGCCCGCAGGCGTCTTGGCTTCCTCGAACAGGCGCAGGAAGACATAGTAGACGATGTGGCCTTCTTCCTGAGGCGTCTTGGCACCCCAGCGTTTCTTGGCGAGGCCGCGCCACTTGCTGCCGTCCGGCACGACCGATTCCGGCACGAACTGCGAGATCAGGTCGGCATCGTGCGTGAACTTGGCGATGTCGTTTTCCGGCTCGGGATAGACGGTTTCCCAGGCGCCCTTCTTGCCAGCCAGTTTGTCGATCGAGGCGCGGAAGTACCAGTAGCCGGTGGAGTGTTCGACGACAGCGGCTTCGATGGTTTCGATTTCCTTGTCCGAATATCCGCCGACCTGCCGCAGCAGATCGCCGGCCATCACCGCGCCGGTAATGTTATGGATCAGCGCGCGGTTGTCGCCGATCTTCGGGTTGGTGAGAACGCTCTCGTCGTTCCAGAAGTTCGGCGAGTTTTTCAGGAAGCCGGCTTTGCGCAGGCGTGCGACCATGTCGCGGGCCTTGGCCAATTGAGCCGGGTTGGTCAGCACGTCCTCTTTTTCTTCCTTGGCGATGTTGTGCAGGATGTCGCCTGCGAGTGCCAATCGCTTGTCGGCGGCGGGCATCTTCTGGTCGTTTGCCATCTTGTAAACGAACGCAGCGCAAAGCCGGTTGTGGAGGATGTCCTGCGTCGGGTCCTTCACCTGACGTTCCTCGGTGGCGATCATGACATCCATCACCTTCTGAAGATCGGGCGTCTCCTTCAGGTAATTCTTTTCCATGGTCAGAAACGGCTCAGGCAGCGCGTATTTGTCCTGCGATGCCGCGAATGCCGGTTGAACGGCGATCAGGCTGAAGGCGAGCGTCGCGATCATGCCGGAATGTCGATTGAACATGTATTGCCCCTTGTGATTGTCGCCTGACGGTAAAGGTCATGGCATTTCCTCAGGGCGGCATTGAACGACGATGCGATATAAAAAAACAATAGCTGACGCGCGACGAAAGGACGCTCACAACAACATCGCGTGGGCGGCGGTTCATTATGTGAGACGCGATGAAGATTGAATGTAGTGGCAGCTAATCCGTCGCTGCGCCCTTGTCGAATGTCGCGCGAGCACTCTCGATCTCCGGCAGATTGGAGAGCGCCCACTGGCCGAGATTTTCAACCGGCGTCTTCAGCGAGTGACCGAGGGCGGTGAGTTCGTAATCGACGCGCGGCGGGATGGTCGGAAACACGGTGCGCTTCACGAGACCGTCGCGTTCCAGCCCGCGCAATGTGAGCGTCAGCATCCGCTGCGAGATGCCGCCGATCTTTCGCTTGAGTTCGTTGAAGCGACGCGGGCGACCGGCAAGCTGCATGATCACCAGCACGCTCCATTTGTCGCCGACGCGCGCCAGAATTGAGCCCACCGCTCTGCAATCTTCGGGCAAATGTTCGGCGGGCGGGGCAGTCACATCGGTGTGCTTTCGTGCCATGGATGTATCCGGGTTCTGAAAATGTGCCTTCTTGCGGGGTTTCTGGACAGTCACTCATATAGTCTAGGTATCAAAATGATACCAGATACAAAAGGTGACTATTATGAAACTCCTTCATATCGACGCCAGCATTCTTGGCGGCAATTCTGTCTCGCGCCAACTGTCCGCCGCCGCCGTGGAGCGGCTGCGCAAGACCACGCCCGGGCTTGAAGTGACGTATCGCGACATCTCATCCGCGCCGCTGTCGCATCTGTCCGGCGCGCATCTGGCAGCCGCGCAGGGCGCTACGCCCGAAACCGCCGCGATGCGCGAGGATGTTGTGGCGAGTGCTGCCGCGCTCGATGAATTCCTCGCCGCCGACATCGTGGTGATCGGAGCGCCGATGTACAATTTCACCATCCCGAGCCAACTCAAGGCGTGGATCGATCGCATTCTCGTCGCCGGCAAGACGTTCAAGTATTCGGAAGCAGGCGTGGAAGGGCTGGCGAAGGGTAAGCGCGTGATCGTGACGATTACGCGCGGCGGCTTCTACGGTGCCGACACGCCAGCGGCGGCGGGCGAGCATCTCGAAACCTATCTGCGATGGGTGTTCGGATTCATCGGCGTCACCGATCTTGAGGTGATCCTCGCGGAGGGAATCCAAACGGGCGCCGAGCAGCGCGAGAAAGCCGTGGCGAATGCGTTGAAGGCGGTGACGGATCTGCGCGCGGCGTGAGTTGAACTCTCCAACTTGGTCTGCTTTCTTGATCCCTCCCCCTTGTGGGGAGGGTGGCTGGCGCAGCCAGCCGGGTGGGGGTGTCGTGCCAAACAAGAATGCCTGTGCGCTTCGCAAGCGCCTCTGTGGTTGAAGTTGCGCGGATTGAAATATCTTGGCCAACACTTCCGCAGGCAAGCGCCGCTCGGGCCCTACATCGTCGATTTCATTTCATTCACGGATCGGATCGTCATCGAAGTTGATGGCGGTCAGCATAATTTAGATTCTCACATTCGCGCCGATGCATTGCGGGATGAGTTTCTTTTATCGCAAGGGTTCAACGTTTTGCGGTTCTGGAATTCGGACATCGACCGTAATCTCGATGGGGCGATGGAGTTGATCCTCCGGACCTTGCAAACCCCCACCCGACAGATTGCTCGCTGATGCTCGCAAACTGCCACCCTCCCCACAAGGGGGAGGGATGAGGCGTCATGGATTCTTTGTGCTGCTTAATCCTGCGGCTCGTGCGCAACCGTGCCGTTAACATCGACGCGCAGCCAGCCGTTCGGCGCGAGGCGCTGTTGCGGCAGGAAGCGGCCCTTGTAACCCATCTTGCTCGACCCATCGATCCAGTAGCCGAGATAGACGTAAGGCAGGCCCATGCTGCGCGCGCGCGCGATGTGATCGAGGATCATGAACGTGCCGAGCGAACGGTCCTGCTCGCCGGGCTCGAAGAACGAATAGACCATCGACAGGCCGTCGCCGAGAATGTCGGTCAATGCTGCGGCGATCAGATCGCCGCCCTTGCCGGTGATGCCGCTATCGGGCGTGCGGCGGCGATATTCGATGATGCGGGTGGTAACGTGGCTGTCTTCCACCATCATCGCGTAGTCGAGCACCGTCATGTCGGCCATGCCGCCGTCATGATGGCGGGCATCGAGGTAGGCGCGGAACACCGAGTACTGCTCGGAGGAGGGGATCGCATTGCGCATCTCGCCGACCAGATCGGCATTGCGCTGCGCCACCTTGCGCATGTTGCGCGAGGGCTGGAATTCGTCGGCGATGACGCGAACCGAAACGCAGGCGCGGCACAAATCGCACGCCGGGCGATAGGCGATCGACTGGCTGCGGCGGAACCCGCCATGGGTGAGCAGATCGTTGAGTTCACCCGCCTTGTCGCCGACCAGATGGGTGAAAACCTTGCGCTCCTGAAACCCTTCGAGATACGGGCAGGGAGTGGGCGCCGTCAGATAGAATTGCGGCGTATTGCGCGAATGCTGCGTCACGTCAGGCCGTCAACTCCGGATCGCGGGCGACGGTGAGTTCCATCGCCCGGTGCGATTCATCTCGGTAAGCATCGCTCGCGCGCCCTGAGCCGTCAATCAGAACGAACGACTGGGAGGCACGGTGGCGGCGGTATTCACCAGAACCGTTCCGAGCACCAAATCGTGCAGGAGTTGGCCGCGCCGGTTGAAGAAGCCGACCACCACGATCAGCGGCGTCAGGAACGATACCGAGACCCAGTAGGCCACCGCATGAACGACGCCGAGCAGGAAGTAGGGCCGGCTGCCGTTGAGCATCTCCATATGGATGCCGAGCATGCGCATGCCGATGGTGGCGGCGTGCGGGCCTCCGAGCGAGAGGCCGTAATAGAACAGCGCCCAGACGATGGAGAACGGCGAGACCAGCCAGAACAGCGCCCAGCCGAGCCCGAGCGTCACCACGCCGAACAGCAGGATGAAGATGGACACCAGCACGATCGGCACCGACAGCACGAACAGGTCGATCAGGAAGGCGAGGAAGCGTTTGGTGAGCACGCCGCTGTAAAGCGCGAGATCGCTCTGCGCATTGGAGGTGTAGGGCCCGGAATAGGGGTTATTCCGCCAGGCCGTGCCGCCCGAACCTTGTGTATCCGACATGATCGCCTCCGCGCCCCGAGAGTGGGGCTCCCTGCGACATGGCGATACATTTCCTCCGCCGCAAGACGGTTGGGCCAGGTGAATAAAAAGAAATGGAACGCGCGGGGCAGCGTGCGGCGTGCGCCAGCGTTCTCCCTCTCCCCGCTAGCGGGGAGAGGGTTGGGGTGAGGGGCAACTGAGTAACGATGTAACGAGGGATGGCTGCATCAATTAAGGAAAGCGCCCCTCACCCGGATGGCTCACGCGATCCGGCCTCTCCCCGTAAACGGGGAGAGGTAAAGAGCAAAGCATTGGTGCGAAATCGGAAGTCTTATGCGCGCCCCGCGCGCAGCTTCTCGGCGGCGAGGGGAGCGAAATAGGTCAGCACGCCGTCGGCGCCCGCGCGTTTGAAGGCTGTGAGGCTTTCCATGATCGCGCGCTCGCCGTCGAGCCAGCCGTTGTTGGCCGCGGCCATCAGCATCGCGTATTCGCCGGACACCTGGTAGGCGAAGGTTGGCATCGCGAAGGTGTCCTTCACGCGGCGCAGGATGTCGAGATAGGGCAGGCCGGGCTTCACCATCACCATGTCGGCGCCCTCGGCGATGTCGAGTTCGACCTCGCGCAACGCCTCGTCGGAGTTGGCAGGGTCCATCTGATAGGTGCGCTTGTCGCCGGTCAGCGCCTTGGCGGAGCCGACCGCGTCGCGGAACGGGCCGTAGAAGGCGGAGGCATATTTCGCGGCGTAGGCCATGATCTGCACGTCGAGATGGCCCGCGGCATCGAGCGCCGCGCGGATCGCGCCCACGCGCCCGTCCATCATGTCGGAAGGCGCGATGATGTCGCAGCCGGATTCCGCCTGCACCAGCGCCTGACGTACCAGCACGGCCACTGTCTCGTCGTTCATGATCACGCCATCGTCACGCAGCAGGCCGTCATGGCCGTGGCTGGTGAACGGATCGAGCGCCACGTCGCAGAGCACGCCGAGATCGGGAAACTCCTTCTTGATCGCGCGCACCGAGCGGCACACCAGATTGTCGATGTTCAGCGCCTCGGAGCCCTGCGGGTCGCGCAGCGAGGCTTCGGTGTAGGGAAACAGCGCGATGCAGGGAATGTCGAGCTTCACCGCGCGTTCGGCGTCGCGCACGCACTGATCGACGGAAAGCCGTTCGACGCCCGGCATCGATGCGACCGGCTCACGCTTGTTGTGGCCGTCGGCGACGAACAGGGGCCAGATCAGGTCGTTGGTGGTGAGCGTATTCTCGCGGACGAGGCGGCGCGCCCATTCGCTCTTGCGGTTGCGGCGCAGGCGCGTGGTGAGATGCAGCGCCGTTGCGGGTACGCTCACCTCGGCGCGGGGCGGGGTGTCGCGGGATTCGATCGGCCGTCCGAATTTGATCGCCATAGGGATATTTCTCCTGTGGCGAGCTTTACCACCCCGACCGGGCGGCGTCATCGCGACAGGAGCGAATATCTGGATTGATTTTATGGCGGCGAACGACCAAAGCTGTCGCGATGAACGACGATTTCGAGCAGCCCTCGCGGAAAATCCATATGGTGCGGGTCAGCGATCCCGCCAGGCCAGACCAGCACGGCGTTCTGACTTCGCTTGCGAGCGAGGTGGAGACCGGTGAAACCACATGGACGACGCGCCTCGTCATGTTCCTGCGCGCGATGGCCGTGATCGCGATGATCATGGGCCTTTATAACTGGGCGCAGATCACCGGGTTCCTCGGCGGCCAGGACGGTGCGTTCGAAGTGCAGACGATGCAGTGGCAGGCAGCCACGATTTATTTCGCGGTGATCGAGCTTGTCGCGGCGGTCGGGTTGTGGCTTGCGACGCCGTGGGGGGCGGTGGTGTGGCTCACTACCATCGTGTCGCTGGCGGTGGTCGAGATCATGTTTCCGACGATCTACGGCGGGCACTTTCTCGTCGTGCTGTTCGCAGCGATCTTGCTGGCGGCTTATTTAGCACTTGCATGGATGGCGGCGCGCGAGCGGCCGCCGTAGAAGCGCGCGATTTTTTCGATACGTTCTTTTCGAGGCCGCATTTTTCGATGCGGCCTTTTTTGATGGCCCTTTTCGATGATTGACGAAACCTTTCCGGTTTCCGGCGCCTTCGCTTCAGAATGCGACAGATTATGGAGCGAAGCGTGAACAGGGGGCCTCATTCCTGAATCAAATATTACAAAAGCGGCTGAAAACACTGGTTAAATCAAACGTTTACTCAATCAAATAAACCTTCTCTTTATTGTGTTTTTTAGGCTCATCTTCAAACGCTCCCCTTACGTTGTGGTCATCAGGCGGGACAAAAGTTTCGTCGAATAAGTCGTAAAAACGACAGGGGAAGTGTCATGATGAAATCCGCAGCCAAGGCGGTCACGCCTGCCGCGAACGAAACTTCGGCGCCGGTTCAGCCGCTCTATCTCGAAGCTCTCACGCTCGTTGAACGTCTGCATCGCCGTCTGCTCGACGTCATCAAGGATGAGTTCGACCGCCGTGGCCGTTCCGACATCAACTCGGTGCAGGCGCTGCTGCTCTACAACATCGGCGACAAGGAATTGACCGCCGGCGAGCTGCGTACGCGCGGTTACTATCTCGGCTCGAACGTCTCGTACAATCTGAAGAAGCTTGTCGAGATGGGCTTCCTCGATCACCAGCGTTCGCGCGTCGATCGCCGCTCGGTTCGCATCAGCCTGACCGAACAGGGCCAGGAAATCCGTCACATCGTCGATGCGCTGTATCAGAAGCACGTCAAGACGGTGGAGCAGGTCGGCGGCATTTCGAACGATGAATTCGCGACGTTGAACAAGTCGCTGCATCGCCTCGAGCGTTTCTGGACCGATCAGATCCTGTATCGGCTTTGATCTGAATCAAAGTTTCAGGGTGGGGTGAAGGCGCACGGAAGGGCTTACGTTCTTCACGTGCTCCGGCGGCAAGCCGGTCACGCGTCCCCTTTTCTCATTGCTCGTAAAGCTGGATTGCCCTCCGGTTGACACGGCCTCCTCGCAAGAGGAGGCCGATTTGCTTTTTCCGCAGGCCGTTAGTAGCTCTACGCCCGAAGGAGCCGGAAAATAGTCATGAACAGAATTCAGATCGGCGTGATCGTCACGGCCATATTTCTGGCGGTGGTCATCGTATTCGGGCTGACGCGGCAGCGTTACGACAAGCACGATCTGCTTGGCGTCATTCCGGGCATGACACATAAGCAGGCCGTGTCGGTCGGCAAGGCGCGCAAATGGGCTTGTCAGGATCAGCCGTCGGCGCGCGAGTCCGTCTGTGCGACGGGGCGCGGCAAGTTGTCCATGGACTATCTGTCGGGCGGCGATCAGAAGGTGGCGCGCGCCACGCTGCGTCTGTCCGATGCGACAGGTTCCGCGCAATCGCTGGCGGACGATATATCGGGGCAATACAGGAAGAAGCCGGTCAGTGTCGAAGGGCAGGAGCCCGCCATGACGTTCACATGGAAGCTGGACGACGGCCTCACATTGCAGATGCGCAAGAGCGCGGATGCGGCCGATATTTCCATCGTCAATGACGATCTGCAAAAGCAGCGCGACAGCGAGACGCAGGGCGCCTCGAAGTGATCCACTTTTCCTTGGTCATGTCCGCGCGGCGCTGTTAAGGGTGAGCGATGTCAAAGCAACGCTTAGAAATCAAAATTGACGGCCGCGGCCAATCCAGCAAGGTCCAGGAATGGCACTGGTCGCTGATGCTCGGCTCCGAACCTCTCGATCGCGGCACCGTGTTCGGCGCTCGCGCGCAGGCGGCTGAAGCCGGCGAGCGCGCCAAACGGCGTTATCTCGTCAGCGGCAAGGCGGCGAAGCCGGCTTCTTGATCTGAGGGGCTGCGGGCGGGCCCGGAGAGCGAGAATCGGTTCGTAAACGAGTCCTGAATCGACCTGCCGCACTTTCAAAAATAAAGGTCGGGACTCTTGGCGAGAGTCTTCCCATCATCGGCTCATGAGACAGCCGATTCTGAAAACCGACCGTGACCGCATGGGCGTCCTGCTGACGCTCATCCTGCTTGTGGCGTGCTCGCTGAACCTGATCGTGTTCTGCACCCGCCTGTAAATGGAAAGGGCGCCTGCCGGTATTTGCGTCCTTCCAGCCTGCCAAAATGGCCATGGGATTCAGGCGCTTGCAGACAGGCGGTATCCCGTCGTTCCGGGCCGAGTGGCAGCCCCGTTATCCTTTTACCATATAGCGCCTTCGGGTGCCTAAACTTGGCCCTTTGGGCCACATATGGTATGCCCGCTGCGTTTTCTTCCGCCTTCATCCTCACCTGACCGCGCCGCCCGGCGGCCGCGGTGGAGATCATTCTTCCAATGTCGTCTTCCGCGAAAACCGCATCTGCTCCGAATACGTTTTTTACCGCCACGCTCGGCCAGGCCGATTCCGAGATCGCCGATGCCATCAAGGGCGAACTCGGCCGCCAGCAGCACGAAATCGAACTGATCGCCTCGGAGAACATCGTCAGCCGCGCCGTGCTCGAGGCGCAGGGTTCGGTGCTCACCAACAAGTATGCGGAAGGTTATCCGGCCAAGCGTTATTACGGCGGCTGCGAATGGGTCGACGTGGTGGAGAACCTCGCGATCGAGCGTGCCAAGAAACTGTTCGGCGCGCAGTTCGCCAACGTGCAGCCGAATTCCGGCAGCCAGATGAATCAGGCGGTGTTCCTCGCGCTCCTGCAGCCGGGCGACACCTTCATGGGCCTGGACCTCGCCGCGGGCGGTCATCTTACTCACGGGGCGCCGGTCAACATGTCCGGCAAGTGGTTCACGCCGAAGCATTACACGGTGCGGCGCGAGGACCAGCTGATCGACATGGATGCGGTGGCCAAGCAGGCGCAGGAAGTGAAGCCGAAACTCATCATTGCGGGTGGCTCGGCCTATTCGCGGCCGTGGGACTTCAAGCGTTTCCGCGAGATCGCCGACAGCGTCGGTGCGTACTTCATGGTGGACATGGCGCATTTCGCAGGCCTCGTCGCGGGCGGGGTGCATGCCTCGCCGGTGCCGCACGCCCACGTCACCACCACCACCACCCATAAGTCGCTGCGCGGCCCGCGCGGCGGCCTGATCCTCACCAATGACGAGGACATCGCCAAGAAGATCAACTCGGCGATTTTCCCCGGCCTGCAGGGCGGCCCCTTGATGCACGTCATCGCCGCCAAGGCGGTGGCGTTCAAGGAAGCGTTGCAGCCGGACTTCAAGGTTTACGCGAAGAACGTCGTCGAAAACGCGAAGGCGCTTGCGGAATCGCTGCGCGGCCACGGCTTCGAGATCGTCTCGGGCGGAACCGACAACCATCTGATGCTGGTCGATCTTCGCCCGAAGGGCCTGAAGGGCAACATCTCGGAGCGCGCGCTGGTGCGTGCGGGCCTGACCTGCAACAAGAACGGCATCCCGTTCGACCCCGAAAAGCCGTTCGTGACCTCGGGCCTGCGTCTCGGCACACCGGCCACGACCACGCGC
>Ga0180223_1000804_pt1 | contig 31956 bp, 33 predicted proteins | sample eDN5th30CKraftOP_FD_151337 | JGI IMG/M metagenome (GOLD analysis project Ga0180223, IMG submission 151337) | Enriched Organic Plus compost microbial communities from Emeryville, California, USA - eDNA 5th pass 30_C Kraft OP (version 2) (version 2) ... | reverse complement strand
ATCAGACCGCCGACATCGAGGGCCAGCGCCATGGCGCGGGTCTGGCGCTCCAGCTCGGCGACGATGGCGGGCGAGAGCGAGCGCGGCGGCAGCGAGCAGGCCGAATCGCCGGAATGGATGCCGGCCTCCTCGATATGCTCCATGATGCCGGCGATGAAGACGTCGCGGCCGTCGCTGAGGCAGTCGACATCGACCTCGATGGCGTCCGACAGGTAGCGGTCGAACAGCAGCGGGTTCTTGCCGAGCACCGTGTTGATCTGGCCGGTCTTGTCGTTCGGGTACTTGGCCTTGACCTCGGAGGGGATCAGCGAGGGCAGGGTGCCGAGCAGATAGTCCTCGAACATGACCTCGTCGCGGATGATCGCCATGGCGCGCCCGCCCAGCACATAGGAAGGCCGCACGACGAAGGGCAGGCCGAGCTCGCCGGCGATGATGCGGGCCTGCTCGACCGAATAGGCGATGCCGTTCTTCGGCTGCTTCAGGCCGAGCTTGTCGAGCAGGCGCTTGAAGCGGTCGCGGTCCTCGGCGAGGTCGATCATGTCGGGCGAGGTGCCGAGGATCGGGATGCCGGCCTCCTCCAGCGCGTTCGCCAGCTTCAGCGGCGTCTGGCCGCCGAACTGGACGATGACGCCGTGCAGCGTGCCGTTCTGCTTCTCGGTCTCCAGGATCTCCAGCACGTCCTCGACCGTCAGCGGCTCGAAATAGAGCCGGTCGGAGGTGTCGTAGTCGGTCGAGACCGTCTCCGGGTTGCAGTTGACCATGATGGTCTCGTAGCCGACCTCGCCCAGCGCGTAGCAGGCGTGGCAGCAGCAATAGTCGAACTCGATGCCCTGGCCGATACGGTTCGGGCCGCCGCCGAGGATCACGACCTTGCGCCGGTCCGTGGGGCTGGCCTCGTCGGCGGCCTTGCCGCCGAAGGGCATGGCGTAGGTCGAGTACATATAGGCCGTGGGCGAGGCGAACTCGGCGGCGCAGGTGTCGATGCGCTTGTAGACCGGGCGCACCGCCAGCGACTTGCGCAGCGCGCGGACCTCGGCCTCGCTCTGGCCGGAGACGGCGGCGAGGCGCTTGTCGGAGAAGCCCATCGCCTTGATCCGGCGGAAGGCGCCGGGCGTCTGCGGCAGGCCGAATTGGCGGATCTTCTGCTCGGTCTCGACCAGTTCGCGCATCTGGGCGAGGAACCAGGGGTCGATCTTGCAGCTCTCGTGGATCTGCTCGTCGCTGAAGCCGAGCCGCATCGCCTGCGCGACATGCAGGATGCGGTCGGGCGTCGGCGTCGAGATCGCGGCCTTGATGGCGTTGCGGTCGTCGCCGAGGCCGAGCCCCTCGACCTCGATCTCGTCGAGCCCGTCGAGCCCGGTCTCCAGCGAGCGCAGCGCCTTCTGCAGCGATTCCTGGAAGGTGCGGCCGATCGCCATCGCCTCGCCGACCGACTTCATCGCGGTGGTCAGCGTCGGCTCCGAGCCGGGGAACTTCTCGAAGGCGAAGCGCGGGATCTTGGTGACGACGTAGTCGATCGTCGGCTCGAAGGAGGCAGGCGTCGCGCCGCCGGTGATGTCGTTCTCGATCTCGTCGAGCGTGTAGCCGACGGCCAGCCGCGCCGCGACCTTGGCGATCGGGAAGCCGGTCGCCTTCGAGGCCAGCGCCGAGGAGCGCGAGACGCGCGGGTTCATCTCGATGACGATCATCCGCCCGGTGGCGGGATCGACCGCGAATTGGACGTTGCTGCCGCCGGTCTCGACGCCGATCTCGCGCAGCACCGCCAGCGAGGCGTCGCGCATGATCTGGTATTCCTTGTCGGTCAGCGTCAGCGCCGGTGCGACCGTGATCGAATCGCCGGTATGGACGCCCATCGGATCGAAGTTCTCGATCGAGCAGACGATGATGCAGTTGTCCGCCTTGTCGCGGACGACCTCCATCTCGTACTCCTTCCAGCCGAGCACGCTCTCCTCGATCAGGACCTCGCTGGTCGGGGAGGCGTCGATGCCGCGCTCGACGATGTCGATGAACTCGCCCTTGTTGTAGGCGATGCCGCCGCCGGTGCCGCCCATGGTGAAGGAGGGGCGGATGATCGCGGGCAGGCCGATATCCTCGAGCGCCTCGAGCGCCTGGCCGAGCGTCTTGATGTGGTGCGAGCGCGGGGTCGAGAGGCCGATCTTGGTCATCGCCTCGCGGAAGCGCTCGCGGTCCTCGGCCTTGTCGATGGCGTCGGCGGTGGCGCCGATCATCTCGACGTCGAACTTCTCCAGCACGCCCATCTTCTTGAGCGAAAGCGCGCAGTTCAGCGCGGTCTGGCCGCCCATCGTCGGCAGCAGGGCGAAGCCTCCGTCAAGAACATGGCGCTCCTTCTCGATGATCTTGGCGACGATCTCGGGCGTGATCGGTTCGACATAGGTCGCGTCGGCCAGCTCCGGATCGGTCATGATCGTCGCCGGGTTCGAGTTGACCAGGATGATCCGGTAGCCCTCGGCCTTCAGCGTCTTGCAGGCCTGGGTGCCGGAATAGTCGAACTCGCAGGCCTGTCCGATGATGATGGGGCCCGCGCCGATGATCAGGATGGACTTGATGTCTGTGCGCTTGGGCATGGTCTCGACCGGTCTTGGGCAGGCGCGCGCAAGGCCGGTCCGATCAGGCGAGCGGGGCCGAGGCGAGCGTCTGAATGAATGCTAGGCGCTCGCTATAGACGGGCAAGGCGGCGGAAGGAAGCTAAAAGCGCGCCCACCCGGCCTCAACGCACAGGGCGCGGCGGCGGCAGCACCAGATCGATCTCCAGCGGGCGTGGCGGGGGCTGCCTGCGGCGCATGGCGAGGACGAGCAGGGCGAGCGCCGCGATCTCGCAGGCGGCGCCGACGAAACCGAGCGGCCAGGTGCCGGCCCGGAGCATCACCTGCTGGCCCAGAGCCGCCCCGGCGGCGATGCCGAAATAGAGCGCCGAAGAGTTGAGCGAGAGCGCGATGACGGCCGCGTCCGGCGCCATCGCCGCCAGCCGCGACATCTGAGCGGGATTGCCCGCCCAGCCCGCCGCGCTCCAGACCATGACGACGAGCGGCAGCAGATAGACCGCTGTCGCGGGGGGCAGCGTCACGGCGATCAGCGACGCCGCGAGGAGCGTGCCGGCCAGCAGCGTCAGCGACACCGAAAGCGAGCGTTCGGAGCCGAAGCGGTCGCTCGCCACGCCGCCGAACTGGTTGCCCAGCGCCGCGCCGATGCCCGAGAGCACGAGCGTCGCGGCCAGCCAGGGGCCGGCGATGCCGGCATGGCGGGTCAGGAAGGGAGCGATATAGGTGTAGAGGACGAAGACGCCGGTCATCCAGAGCATGGTGGTGCCGAGCGCCAGCAGCACGTCGCCGCGACCGGCGACCCGCAAGCGCTCGCGCAGCGTGTTGGTGCCGTGCGGCAGGCCGTCGGGCAGCCTGGCGATGAGGCCCGCCAGCGACAGCGCGCTCAAGCCGGCGACGATCAGGAAGGCGAGGTGCCAGCCGCCGAGGCCGACCATGGCGGTGCCGATCGGGATGCCGAGAATCAGCGAGACGGTCATGCCGCCGGTGACGAATGCGAGGGCGCGGCCGCGCCGCTCGGGCGGCGAGATCGCGACCGCGACGGCGTTGGCGGCGGGCATGAACACGCCGGCGGCCAGCGCCATGACGATTCGCGCCAGCACGACGAGGGTGAAATCCGTGGCGAAGGCGGCGCCGAGATTGGCGAGGCCGAACACCGCCATCGCGCCGATCAGGACGCGCTTGCGGTCGGCGTCGCCGAGCAGGGCCGACAGGATCGGCGAGCCGATCGCGTAGGCCAGCGCGAAGATCGAGACGAGCAGCCCGGCGGTGTCGATCGAGACGCCGAGGCCGGTGGCGAGATGGGGCAGGATGCCGGTGACGATCAGGCTGCCCGTGCCGATGGCGAAGGCGCCGCCGGCGAGCGAGAGGAGGCGGATATCCATGGGGGCGATCCCTGCGGTGGAAGGAGACCTTCAAAACTTCAACGATCATTGAATATTAAAATCGCCGCAGGAGGGTCGCAAGCATAATTTCAACGATCGTTGAAACTTGTCAGGCGCGACGGTTTCGCCTATCCCGACAGTCATGAAACCGGTCTTCCACCCCGATATCGAGGATGTCGCGCCGGCCGACGTGTTCGCGGCGTTGGCCGATCCGATCCGTCTCGGCATCCTCGTGGCGCTGGCCGACATCACCGAGAGCGACAAGGCGCGCTGCAGCCATTTCACCGAGTTCGCCTCGCCTTCGCTCCTGTCCTATCATCTCGCCAAGCTGCGCGAGGCCGGCGTCACCCGCATGCGCGTGGAAGGCACGTCGCGCTATCTCAGCCTCCGCCGCGACGAGATGAACCAGCGCTTTCCCGGGCTGCTCGACAGCGTGATCGACACCGCCCGGCGGGACCCGAACCTGCCGCGTCTGAGCCGCGCCCTCTCCGAGATGGTCGACGCCTGAAGCCGGCGCCCGGCGCCTCGATGGCGACGCGCGTTTCCGACGGGTTGAGTTCACGCACTCTTGATGCAATGTTATATCGTTGCAATCATATTGCGGGACCGCTTCATGCCTTCTTCCTTCCGCCGCGCCGGTTTCGGTGTCCTCGCCTGCTTCCTCGCCTCGGCCGCCGCGGCGCATGATCACGCGCCGCTGCGCGGCCGGCTGGTCTTCACCGATCACGAGAAGCCGGTGGTCCGTATCCTCGATCTCGACAGCGGGGAGGTGACGCACAGCTTCGACATGCCGAAGGCCAATCCGGGCTTCGCGGGGGTGGCCGGCGGGCGCTACGTCGTGGTGAAGACCGGCGACGAGGCGGGCACGCTGCGCATCCTCGACACGGGGCTGATCGCCGAATCGCATGGCGACCATGTCGATCTCGACAAGGCGACGCCGAGGCTCCTCGATTTCGCGACGCGGGGCGACCGGCCGGCCCATGTCATCTCGGGCCAGGGGCAGCTCGCGCTGTTCTATGACGGCCTGCGCCCCTGGGAGGGCAAGAGCGAGCCCAAGGCGGTGCTGGTCGCGATCGACAGCCTCGCCAGGGACAAGCCGGCCGTAACGGTCTGGCCCAGCCCGGCGCCGCAGCACGGCATCGCGGTGCCGCTCGGCGGGCGGCAATGGCTGATGTCGGTGCCCAACCCGGCCTATGCCAGGGGCGACGACCGCAGCGCCTCGCCGCGCCCGAACGGCTTCGAGATCCTGGAGCAGCGCGGCGGCCCGCAGAAGGCGGCCGGCTGGAAGCGGGTCGCCCGCCTCGACGATCCGGCGCGGGCGGACGCCTCCTGCAAGCTCTATCACGGCTATGCGCCGGCGCGCGGCGGGCGGCATCTTCTCGGCTGCGCCGAGGGCGAGGATGGCGGGCTGCTCGTGCTCTCGCGGGCGGGCAAGGGCGTCGCGGTCGGCTGGAGCGCGCGCAAGCTCGCCTATCCCGACGAGCGCCGCGTCAGCGCGCTCAAGTCGCGGGCGGGCGGGCGCCATCTCGTCGGCAATTACGGGCTGAAGGCGCCCTATGACGCGCTGCTGCGGATCGACCCCGAGGCCAGGGCGCTGACGGCCACCGACATCCTGCCGGTTCCGGGCGGCCAGGCGGTCTGCCAGTTCGAGCTCAACGGCAATGCCAGCCGCCTCGCCAATCTGACGCCGGACGGCAAGCTCAGGATCTACGAGGTGGCGCCGGCTTGGAAGGAACTCGCCGCCTTCGACGCGGTCGCCCCCTTCGACTGCGCCTTTGGCGCGAAGACCCCGACGCCCGGCCTCGCCGTCCTCGGGAGCAGCGCCTTCGTCAGCGATCCTTCGAACGGCCGCATCCGCGAATACCATCTCGACACGCTGAAGCAGGGCCTCGACATGCCGGTCGGCGGCATGCCGGCCAATCTGGCCGGAAGCGACGCCGGGTGACGAGGCGGCGCGGCTCTCGCCGCCCCTCCGGGCCGGTGCGTCTTCCCCGACGCCCTGCGCATCGTCCAGCCCCTTGATTCTGCATCGGCTTTCCCGAAAACCGCGTTCCACTTTTTGGTCCGATGCTCTAGGAAGCGCGGATGCCGCTGCGCCGCTATCCGCGTCAATTCCGCCAGCTCGTGAGCTATGCCTTTGCCGGCGGGCTCACGGCGCTGGCGCATTACGGCGTGCTGATCGGGCTGGTCGAAGGGGGCAAGCTCGACCCCGTGCCGGCGACGCTCGCCGGCTTCGTGGTCGGGGCGCTGGTCTCCTACGGGCTCAATCGCCGGATGACGTTCGATGCGACGCGCAGCCATGCCCAGGCGGGCTGGCGCTTCGCGCTGATCGCGGCCGGCGGCTTCGTGATCACCGGCCTGCTGATGCATCTGTTCGTCGGCCGGCTCGGGCTGCCCTATCTGCCGATGCAGCTCGTCACCACCGGGGTCGTGATGGTGTTCTCCTTCCTCGGCCACAAATTCTTCAGCTTCGCCGACCGTGCCGCCTGACGGCGTTCCGCCAGGCGGCAGGATGGCTCACGGCTGCGGCGCGACGGTGAGGGTGAGCTGGCGCCGGCCGACGCGCCCCTCCTTGTCGGCGGCCTCGATCTCGAGCACGTGCTCGCCCGACGGCACGATCACGGACGGGGCATCGATTCCGGCCGGGGTGATGTAGGGCTTGATCCGCTCGGTGATGTCGACCGGGGGCTGGCGGCGGTAGAAGACCCGCACCGTCGCCGGGTCGACCGGTACGCCGTTGCTCGCCATGAAGCGCACGGACAGGCGGAACGGCTTGCCGTCCACCCCCTTGCCGGGTGTGGGCAAGGTGTCGATCGCGGGGCCGCGCGTCAGGTTGCGGGTGCTCGCGGTCTGGATCGCGCCGGAGGGCAGCCCGGCCTCCTCGCGGGTGATGAGCTGCAGCGGCTCCGCGGCGCGGGCCGGACCCGACAGGGCGGAGAAGGCGAGGGCGGCAGGCAGGATGCCGCGGATCAGCACGGACTTGATCATTCTTCCTATTTCACTCCCAGAATTCCGGCGATCAGGCCGGCAATGGCAGAGATGGCGGTGCTGGCCATCAGGATCGCGGTCTCGATGGTCTTCAGCGTATCCATCGGGATCTTCCCGTGGATGGCCTGCAGCCCCTTCCGCAGTTCCGGCAGCGAGACGAGGCCGCGCGCGCTGAGCGCCGCCTGCGTCACGCGCAGCAGCATCCCCGAGAAGGCGGAGGCGCCGATGCTCAGCGCGTAGAAGAAGGTCTCGCGCCAGGCTGCCGGCCCCTGCGGAAGGAGCGGTATGTTGTCGTGCCAGCCCAGCCATGCGTTCATGGTCGCGACCGAAATAATCGCGAAGGCGAGCGCGACCGCCCCGTCGAAGGCGAGCAGGCGGGGGCGGATTCCGAAATAGATCAGGCCCGTCGCGAACGGGATCGCGATCGAGGCGAGCCGCAGCGTCCAGAGCGGCAGGTCGAGCCAGAGCACCACCGAGCCATAGGCGCTGAGCAGCAGCAGGAAGCCGAAGGGCAGGATCCAGAAGCGCCGGCGCGCCGCCGGCTGGTCCGGCGCCTCCGCGGGCGCGACCGCTTCCCAGGGCGTCGCGACGAGTGCGGCCGCCGCGGCGCGCGGCCGCGGCGCCGCTGCGAGCGCCGCCCGGTCCTCCTCCGCCTTTCTCTCGGCGGCGGTCAGGCGGTCCTCCAGCGCGGCGAGACGGCTGAGCAGCGGCAGCACGGGCGTCAGATCGCGCCCGCAGCAGCGGCAGGACAGCACGCCCCGATTGAGCTTCGTGTCGCAATACGGACAGGTGAGTTGATCTTGCACGGTCGTTCCGGACCTCGCGGCAAGTCGCGCTCAAAGCCATATCCGCGGCTTCGAATCAAGTCATTCCAGCGTATCCGGGCGGATAAAATGAAGAAATCGACCGATGCTGGCGATGTAACCTAGATGTTCATACAGGTTTTGACGCCTTGAACGTCATGCGGTGAGGGTTGTGCCCGAAGTTGAGCGGCCGCTGGACATCGCTGAAGCCGGCCTCGCGGATGAGATCGGCGATCGCTTCCGGCGTATAGGTCGAGAGGCCGTATTGCGCCCTGAGCTTGCGGTAATCGGAGAAGGCGGTGCGGGCGAGGCCGGCCAGCGCCGCGAGCAGGAAGCCGCCGCGCCAGCCGAAGGCGAGAAGCTGCGCCGCGTCGGTCAGCGGGCTGACATCGGGCGGAATCACATCGGCGAGGACCAGGGCGCCGCCGGGCCTGAGCTTGGCCCGCCAGGTCGCCAGCAGCTCCTTCAGCTCGTCGCGGGAAAGATACTGGATCAGCGAATTGGCGACGACGATGTCGAGTGCCGCCTCCGGCAGCGGCGCGACCTCCTCCGGCGAGACCACCGCGACCGAATCCAGCCTGCCGAACTGCCCGCGCAGCTTCTCCCGGACATTCGGCGCGGCCTCGCAGAGATAGAGCCTGCCGCAGGCCGCGGCGACGCGGGCGGCGTCGAGCGCCTCGCCGCAGCCATGGTCGAGGACGGTCGCTTCGGGGAAGGGGATATGGGCGATCAGATCGCTCGCGATCTGCCGATAATGCAAGGTCTTGTGGCGCGGCGAGACATAGATCGCGTGCTCGCCGTTCCAGAAATCGCGCCAGGACATGGGGGATCGATTCTCCGGGAAGCGAGGCTCTTGGGGCGGGCGGCCGGCAAAGCCGAGCCGGTCTGTCGCGGACATCCTGTATCCGCTCCGGTTTCGGGCGCAAGCGGGTGAGGCGTCGAGGCCCGGGGTTTCAGGACGGCCCCGTTTCCGCTTAACTCGCGCGCGTCGCCCCGACCTCCGGGGCGGGACGGAGATGCCGATGCTTCTGCTGCCACGACTTCTCAAGGGCTTCGTCCGGCAGGGGCGCCTGACCGTCGTGACGCCGGACGGGAAGCGCCATGTCTTCGGGCCGGGCCCGGCCGAGATGCCGTTCGCGGGCGTCGTCAAGACCGCGCCCTCTGTCACGGTGCGCTTCCGGGACGACCGCATCGAGCGCGAGCTCTTCCTCAACCCCGAGCTCGCCTTGGCCGAAGGCTATATGGACCAGCGGATCGAGTTCGAGGAGGGCACCATCCACGACCTGCTGACCCTGTTCTGGCTGCAGCGCAAGGAGCTGCGCAAGCATCCGTTGCAGAAGGCGATCCGGCAGCTCCGCTTCCGGATCCGGCGCTGGCGCATGCACAATCCGCTCGGCGTCGCCGGGAAGAAGGTCAAGCATCATTACGACATCCCGACGGCGTTCTACCGGCTCTGGCTCGACGAGACGATGACCTATTCCTGCGGCTACTGGCATATGCCGGATGTCGGGCTGGAGGCCGCGCAGAAGGCGAAGCTCCGGCATCTCGCCGCCAAGCTGAGGATCGAGCCCGGCATGCGGGTGCTCGACATCGGCTCGGGCTGGGGGGAGCTGGCGATCTACCTCGCCAGCGCCTGCGGCGCCAGGGTGACGGGGCTCAACGTCTCGCCGGAGCAGATGGCCGCCGCGCAGAAGCGGGCGGAAGCCGCCGACGTCGGCGATGCCGTGACCTTCGTCAACAAGGACTATCGCGAGCTCGGCGGGAGCTTCGACCGCATCGTTTCGGTCGGCATGATGGAGCATGTCGGGGTCGCGCATTACGGCGAGTATTTCGAAAAGATCCGCGAATTGCTGACGCCGGACGGGATCGCGCTGGTGCACTGCATCGGCCGGGCCGGACCGCCCGGCTTCACCGGCCCGTTCTTCGACAAATACATCTTCCCGGGCGGCTATGCGCCGGCGCTCTCTGAGGTCTTCGCCGCGCAGGAGCAGACCGGGCTCTGGGCTTCCGACTGCGAATTCTGGCGGCGGCACTACCACTGGACGCTGGAAGCCTGGCGCGAGCGCTTCATGGCGAAGCGCGAGGAGGTCGTCGCCATGATGGGCGAGCGCTTCGCGCGGATGTGGGAGTTCTATCTCTGCGCCTGCTCGATCTCCTTCGACATCGGCGGCGACATGGTGTTCCAGCTCCTGCTCGGCCAGCACAAGAGCGCCGTCCCGGTCATCCGCGACTACGTCACGCAGGGCGAGAAGGCGCTGGCGGCGAAGGGGTTTTGAAACGCGCCGCGCTTTCGGCGAGCGCGGTCGAGCCCGGGACGACCGCGTCGTTCGGGCAAGATCAGCGGATTCGGCGCCTGAGGTTGACGACGACGACGCCGGCCAGCGCCATGGCGCCGCCGATCAGGCCGAACGGCGTCGGCACCTCGCCCAGCCAGAGGAAGCCGATCAGCATCGCCATCGGCGGCACGGCATACTGGAAATTGGCGGCGCGGGCGGCGGGCAGGCGCGAGAGGGTGATCGCCCAGGTGCCGTAGGCGACGATGCTCGGCACCACGGCGAGATAGACCACCGACCACAGGGAAACGGCGGAAGCGACTTGCGCCTGAACGATCGCGCCGGGCAGGAAGGGCAGCAGCACCAGGCCGCCGATCGTCATGTTCCAGGCCGCGACATGCAGCGGCCTGTAGCGGCCGAAGAGCGGCTTCTGCACCACGGTGGTGATGGCGTTGCAGAAGGCGGCGCCGAGGATCAGCAGCACGCTCGAGCCGATCTCCGCATCGAGCCCCTTGCCGAGCGCGATCACGCCGATGCCGGCGAAGGAGAGCGCCGTGCCGAGCCAGGCGGTGAGGCTGAAGCGCTCGCCGAGGATCAGCATGGCGAGCACCGCCGTCATGATCGGGTTGGTGTTGATGATGAAGGCCGCCGGCCCCGCCGGCACGACGCGCTGGCCGAAATTGAGCAGCAGGGCGTAGCCCGCGATGAAGACCACGCCGCCGATCAGGAAGCGCCAGAGATCGGCGCGTTCGGGCAGCTTCGCCCGGCTCGCCAGCAGGAAGAGCGCGGCGGGGCCGCCCGCGAGCGCGAAGCGCAGCGCCGCCATCTCGGCCGGGCCGAAGCCGGCGAGCCCGGCGCGGATCGCCGGGAAGGACGAGGCCCAGGCCATCACCGTGAAGCTCACGGTGAAGACCAGCGTCGGCTCGAGGCGCTGCGAGCCCGATGCGGCCGGGGCAGGGGAGGCGCAGCTTGAAGAGGACATGGCGTCGGTCCGTCGATGGCGAGCGTTGCTTCCGATAGACGCCGGCTGGAGCTGATTGACAAACGAACAATTCGCGCATGAGCTGTGATGATGGATCACAGCTCCAATCTGCCCCCGCTCGACACCCTGCGCGCCTTCGAGGCGGCGGCGCGCACCGGCAGCTTCTCGGCCGCCGCCGGGGCGCTGAACCTGACCCATGGCGCGGTCAGCCGGCAGATCGCCAAGCTCGAGCATTGGCTCGGCCTGCGCGTCTTCCTGCGGCAGGCGCGGGGCGTCGCGCTGACGCCTGAGGGCCAGCGCCTGCTCCAGCGCACGCAGGAGGCCTTCGCCCTGATCGCCGACACCTCGGAGCGCTGGAGCGAAGCGCGGGGGGCCTCGGTGGTGCGGCTCAGCGCGCCGCCCTCGGTCTGCTCGCTCTGGCTGATGCCGCGGCTTGCGGCCTTGGAGGCCGGTGCTCCGTCCCTGCGGGTCGTGCTGCAGGTCGAGCACCGCAAGGTCGATTTCGAGGAGGAGGGCGTCGATATCGGCGTACGCTGCGGACGCGGCGGCGCGCCGGACCGGCTCTCGCTCAAGCTGTTCGAGGAATGGTGCTTCCCGATCGCCTCGCCGGAGCTGGCGGCGGCGATCGGGGCGGGAGCGCCCGAGCGGCTGCTCGCCCAGCCGCTGATCCACGATTCCGACGCCGCCGGCTGGAAGGCCTGGTTCGCGGCGCAGGGGCTCGATTACCGCCCGCGCCCGCAGGATCGCCGCTTCGAGGACTACAACCTCGTGCTCGACGCCGCCGCCCATGGGCTGGGCGTGGCGCTGGCCCGGCCGCCATTGGCCCGCGAGCATCTGGCGGCGGGCCGGATCGTGCGGCTCGACGCCCGCGAGGCGCTGAACCCGGTCTCCTATTGGCTCGACCGGCCTTTCGGCCGGCTCAGGCCGTCGGCGGCGGTCCTGGCGGAGCGGATCGCGCGGGAGGCGGGAGTGGCAGCAAGCGAGCTCGAAGCCTTTCTGGGGCGCGAGATGCGGGCGGCCTGACACGCGCGTCATGCGCGGGCGTGGCCCGGGAAGGACAGGCTGCGTTCAGCGCAGGCTGTGGCGCGGGGCCGCGATCTCGCCGCGCTGGCTGGCGCGGGCCATCTCGAAGCTGTCGGCGATGCGCCGCGCCCGGACGATGAAGGCTTCGGCGATGCCCGGCGGACAGAGTTCCCGCGCCGTCGCCTCGAACAGGTCGAGCCAGCGGTCGAAATGCCTGCCTTCGAGCGGCAGGATCAGATGCGGACGCATCGGCCGGCCGTTGTAGCGGCCGGTGCGCAGCATCACGCTGCTCCAGAAATCGGTGATCTTGGCGATATGGTCGTCCCAATCCTCGACCGCCGCCTCGAAGACGGGGCCGATCACCTCGTCCCGCCGCGCCCTTTCGTAGAAGGTGCGCACGAGCAGCCCGATCATCGGCTCGCGCAGATCGGGATGGGCGGCGCCGGGGCGCAGGAGGGGATTGTCGGTCATCGTCGCGCGATCAGGGAGTGACTGCACCCGGTATGGCGGATGCGGGCCGGTTTGGATAGGGCCGCCATTGCCGCAGCGCACCGCCTGCCGGCCCGGGCAGGCCCGGCGCCATCCCGGAGCTCCCTGCAGGCGCCCGGGACGATGCACGCTTGCGGTCAGACGGCCAGGCGCCGCCCGGCCGCGGGCGGGGCGGCGCCATCGGCGCGCTGCAGGTCGCCGTTCTCCAGGAACAGCCGCATCTCCTCGGCCAGCGCGAAGAAGCGGTCGCGCACCGCCTTGGCGTGCGGGTTGGCGCGCTCGATCGCCATGAAGACGTTGGGCGCATCGTAGCGGACCATCTCGGTCGCCTGCATCAGCAGGTCGAAGCTCGCCGTGGTCATGGTCCGGGGCAGCGGCTCCATGCGGACCAGGATCTTGGCGATGAGGTGGGTCAGGCCCTGCACCATCGCGACCTCGCGGTCATGGGCGTCGGCCGTCGTCACCACGACCCTGAGCTTCAGCACATGGCGCAGGAAGGCGGCGATGCGCGGCGTGCTGCGGCCCCGGATCGGGCAGAGCGCGATCTTGAGCCCGGCCAGCCCGCCGCGGGCGCTCTGCGGGCCGAAGAGCGGATGCGTGCCGATGATCTCGACATCCGCGGGCAGGCTCTCCTGCATGGCGCGGGCCGGGCCGATCTTGACCGAGCCGACATCGAGCACGACGGCGCCGGCCTTGAGATGCGGGCGCAGGGCGGCGATGGCCGCGGGGATGGCCGGGACGGGCACGGCGAGGACGACGAGGTCGCAGGCGGCGACCCCGGCCGCATCGGCCGGCCGCAGGCCCTTGCCAGACGGGTCCGGCTCGGGCGGCTGGGCGGGGTCGCAGACCTGCAGCGCGAAATGCGGCTGGAGATGGCGGGCCATCAGGCGCCCGAAGGCGCCGAAGCCCATGATGCCGATGCTGGAGACGGTTCTGATCGGGGAGGACATCGCTTTGATCCGGTGGGAGCCGCGATGTCGGATGAGAGCCTGAAGTCAACCGCCAGCGCGGCGGTTGAACATGGGAACGCCACCGCCTCTATGAGGACGGGGCGTAATAGCTGCGGAACGAGGCCATCAGGCTGGTCATGGCCCGCTTAAAGCCCGCGGGAGCGGCGCTGTCAATCGCGCTGCGGCGAATAGTCCGTCGGTGTCAGGATGCGGTCCTCGATCGCGCCCACCATGTCGCCATGCTCGATCCGGGTGACGCGCTTGATCTCGCTCCATTCCGGGTCGGCCATGAAGCTCGCCCAGGCCTTCGTCTTGGTCTCGATGTCCGGCCAGGCGAGGATATAGGCGAATTCGGTGCGCCCGGCGCTGGCCGTCTCCCACAGCGCCACGATCCTGAAGCCGTGGCGGGCCATGATGCGCGCGGCATGGTCGCGGAAGCGGGCGTGGAAAGCCGCCTTGTTGCGCTCGAAGATCTCGTAGATGCGCAACTGGTGGATCATCGCAGCCTCCCGTCCCTTTGCCCCCGGCCGTCATGGCGAGGAGCGAAACGACGAAGCGATCCGGAGTCGCAAGGCCGAGCGGTTCGGCCCGGTCCTCCTGGATTGCCTCGCTTGGCCCGCAACGGCGTTCAGGCCGCCTGCTTCGCCTTCTCCGCCGCCATCAGCGCGACGAAGCGGTCGAAGAGATAATGGCTGTCCTGCGGGCCCGACGAGGCTTCCGGATGGTGCTGGACGCTGAAGGCCGGCCGGTCGGTGAGCGCGATGCCGCTGTTCGAGCCGTCGAAGAGCGAGACATGGGTCTCGACCGCGTTCGCCGGCAGGCTCGCCGGGTCGACGGAGAAGCCGTGGTTCATCGAGACGATCTCGACCTTGCCCGTGGTCTTGTCCTGGACCGGATGGTTGGCGCCATGGTGGCCCTGCTTCATCTTGACGGTCTGGCCGCCGATGGCGAGCGCCATCATCTGGTGGCCGAGGCAGATGCCGAAGGTCGGGACCTTCCTGTCGAGCAACTCCTTGATCACCGGCACGGCGTATGCGCCGGTCGCGGCCGGGTCGCCCGGGCCGTTGGAGAGGAAGACGCCGTCCGGCTTCAGCGCGAGGATGTCCTCGGCCGAGGCGGTGGAGGGCACGACGGTGACGTCGCAGCCGGCCTTGGCGAGCAGGCGCAGAATGTTGCGTTTCACGCCGTAGTCGATGGCGACGACCTTGTAGTCGCTGGTCTCGCGCTTGCCGTAGCCGGTGGGCCAGGCCCAAGGCGTCTCGTCCCAGTCGTAGCGCTGCGCGGCCGTGACCAGGGGCACGAGATCGAGCCCGGCCATCGAGGGCAGCTCGGCCGCCTGCCGCTTCAGCCGCGCGACGTCGAAGACGCCGTCGGGATTGTGGGCGAGGATGGCGTTCGGCATGCCCTTGTCGCGGATCAGGGCGGTGAGCGCGCGGGTGTCGACGCCGCAGATGCCGACGATGTTGCGGGCCTTCAGCCAGGCGTCGAGAGGCTTGGCCGCGCGCCAGTTCGAGGGGTCGGTGATGGCGGCATGGAGCACGCAGCCGCGCACGCCCGAGGAGGCGGCGGCGTTGACCGTCTCGGTATCCTCCTCGTTGACGCCGACATTGCCGATATGCGGGAAGGTGAAGGTGATGATCTGCCCGGCATAGGAGGGGTCGGTCAGGATCTCCTGGTAGCCGGTCATCGAGGTGTTGAAGCAGACCTCGCCCGGCGCCTCGCCGACGGCGCCGAGGCCGAAGCCTTCCAGCACCGTGCCGTCCGCCAGCACGAGGAGCGCGGTCGCGCGCGGTTCGGTCCAGCCGCCTGCGGCGGGGTTTCCTTCGGGAGCGGTCATGTCTATGTCTCGGTCCAGGCCGCGCCAGCGGCATTGTCGGGGGCGGGGCTGCTGAAATCCGCTCCGCCGGTCTGGAACGCGAGCCATAAAGAGCCGGGCGCGGCCCGTCAATCGAGGCTGGCGCAGGCCGCACAGGACGAAGAAGCAAGAGAAAAGGAAAATCCACGATGACGAGCCTGCGCGAGCGCTTCACGGCCGATATGAAGGAAGCGATGAAGGCCGGCGAGAAGGCCAAGGTCGCGGCGATCCGCCTGATCAGCGCCGCGCTGAAGGAAAAGGACATCGAGGCGCGCGGCGCCGGCAAGGGCGAGGCCACGCCGGACGAAATCCTCGGCGTGCTGCAGAAGATGATCAAGCAGCGCCAGGAATCGATCGCGATCTACGACGCCAACGGCCGCCCGGAGCTCGCCGAGGGCGAGCGCGCCGAGGTCGCGGTGATCTCAGCCTACCTGCCGAAGCAGATGTCGGAGGAGGAGGTGAAGGCCGCGATCGACAAGGCCATCGCGGAGACCGGCGCGGCGAGCGTCAAGGACATGGGCAAGGTCATCGGCGTGCTGCGCGGCGCCTATGCCGGCCAGATGGATTTCGGCAAGGCCAGCCCGATGGTGAAGGCGGCGCTGGGCGGCTGAACGCCTCGCGACGATTGCCTTTCACGGTTGCCGCCCTTGCTTGTGAATCACCGTTGAAAGCCAGCTGTCGGCGTCATCGGCGGTTGGCTTTCGGCTTTTGCAGGTCCACATAAGGCCCTATGAAATTCCCGCCTTCCGTCCTTGAGGAGATCAAGGCGCGGCTGCCGGTCTCGGCGGTCGTGGGCAAGCGCGTGCGCCTGCAGAAGGCCGGCCGCGAATGGAAGGGGCTCTCGCCCTTCAACGCCGAAAAGACGCCCTCCTTCTTCGTCAACGACCAGAAGGCCTCCTTCTTCGATTTCTCCTCGGGCAAGAACGGCGACATCTTCAAATTCGTGATGGAGACCGAGGGGCTCTCCTTCCCGGAGGCGGTCGAGAAGCTCGCCGCCGAGGCCGGCGTCACCCTGCCGAAGATCACGGCGGAAGCACAGGTCCAGGAGGAGAAGCGCAAGGGGCTGCACGAGGTCGTGGAGCTCGCGGCGCAGTTCTTCGAGGCCGAGCTGATGGGCGCGCGCGGCGGCGCGGCCCGGCGCTATCTCGCCTCAAGAGGGCTCGACGGCGAGGCGCGTACGCGCTTCCGCCTCGGCTACGGCCCGGCCGACCGCTTCGCCCTGCGCGACCATCTGGCGGGGAAGGGCGTCCCGGCCGAATTGATGATGGAGGCGGGGCTCCTGGTGCATGGCGAGGAGATCGCCGTGCCCTATGACCGCTTCCGCGACCGCGTGATGTTCCCGATCCACGATGCGCGGGGCCGCGTCGTCGCCTTCGGCGGGCGGGCGATGAGCGCCGAGGTCGCGGCGAAGTATCTGAACTCGCCGGAGACGCCGCTCTTCCACAAGGGCCGCCTGCTGTTCAACCACCATAATGCCCGGAAGGCCGCGCATGATTGCGGGCAGGTCGTGGTCGTGGAGGGCTATGTCGACGTCATCGCCATGTCGCTCTCGGGGTTTCCGCAGACGGTGGCACCGCTCGGCACGGCGCTGACCGAGGACCAGATCGGCCTGCTCTGGCGCATGGCCGACGAGCCGGTGATCTGCCTCGACGGCGACAAGGCCGGGCGCAAGGCCGCGAGCCGCGCCATCGACCTCGCCTTGCCTCTGCTGGAGCCGGGCAAGTCGCTCTCCTTCGCCCTGCTGCCGGACGGGCAGGACCCGGACGATCTCGCACGCTCGGGCGGACGCCAGGCGATCGCCGAGGTGGTCGCGGCGGCGCGTCCGCTGGTCGACATGCTCTGGCAGCGCGAGGTCGAGGCCGGGCCGCTCGACACGCCGGAGCGCCGCGCCGCCTTCGAGCGGCGCCTGAAGGAGCCGCTCGGGCAGATCCGCGACGAGACCACGCGCAAGCATTATCGCCGCGAGATGGACGAGCGGCTGGCCCAGCTCTTCGCCAGCGCCGTCCCGGCGCGGGGCGAGCGCGGCGGGCGGGACGGCAATTTCCAGCGCGGGGCACGCGGCGGCGCGGGGCGCGGCGGCTTCCGGCAGGTCCCGCCCTGGCTCGCCGGGCCCCTCAGGGCGTCGAGCGCGCTGACGCAGTCGCGGCTGGTGACGAAGCTGCGCGGGGAGGATGCGCGCGAGGCCTTCATCCTGCTGGCGCTGGCGAGCCATCCCGCGCTCATCCTGCGCTGTGTCGACGAGATCGCGGAACTGTCGCTCGACGGTCCGGCGGCGGAGCGGCTGCGGCAGGCCCTGCTCGACGCGGTCGAGGATACGCTCGACCGCGAGACGCTGGCGAATCGCCTCGCCCAGCCGCGGGTGCGCGAGGCCTACAACCAGCTCATGGCGGTGACCGGGCCGGCGGAACGGAGGAAACTGGCGCAAGATGCTGATCCTGAATCGGTTTTCGACTCGATTCATCAGGCGCTCGTCTTGCATCATCGCGCACGAACGCTAAATAGCGAGTTGAGAGCAGCCGAGCGCGCATTGGCTGACGAAGCGACCGAAGCCAATTTCGCCTGGATCAAGGATGTGAAGGCTCGCCTCGAGACGATCGAAGGCACCGAGGCCATGTCCGAGGATTGAAGCCCAGCGATTGGCGGGAGCCGTCCGATGCGTGCGGCAAGCTGCCGGGTGGTTCACGATTCGTCAACGACGTTGCGTGCCATCTGCAGGTGAGTGATTTGGGTGGGTGAGCGCGCCGGGCCTGCGGTCGCGCCGCCCTTTTATGCGTCGGTATGGAGCCTTTGCCTCCGAAGCCGGCGCGCGAGTGCGGAGCGCTGATTGATGGCGACGAAAGCGAGCGAACGGGAAAAGACCGATCAGGTCGTGCCGGATGCCCCCCCGACTACCGACGGCCCGTTGCTCGACCTGACCGATCAGGCCGTGAGGCGGATGATCAAGCTCGCCAAGAAGCGCGGCTATGTCACCTATGACGAACTGAACGAGGTCCTGCCGTCGGAGGAGTTCTCCTCCGAGCAGATCGAGGACGTGCTCGGCCAGCTCAGCGAGCAGGGCATCAACGTCGTCGACAACGAGGATTCGGAAGCCGCCGGCGAGGATCGCGCCAACCGCAAGGAGAGCGCCGCCGCGGCCGACGAGGACGAGGTGGAGGGCGGCGACCTGGTCGACGCCTCGCGCCAGACCCTGCCGACCGAGACCAAGCGCAACCTGGAGCCGAGCGAGCGCACCGACGATCCGGTCCGCATGTATCTGCGCGAGATGGGCTCGGTGGAGCTTCTCTCCCGCGAGGGCGAGATCGCCATCGCCAAGCGCATCGAGGCCGGCCGCGAGGCGATGATCGCCGGGCTCTGCGAGAGCCCGCTGACCTTCCAGGCCATCATCATCTGGCGGGACGAACTCGTCGACGGCAAGGTGCTGCTGCGCGACATCATCGATCTCGAGGCGACCTATGCCGGCCCGGACGGCAAGAACCCGGCCGTCGCCGCCGAGGAGGAAAGCGAGGAGGGCGCCCAGGCCGAGGCTGCGGAGGGCGAAAGCCAGCCGGAGATGGAAGACGACGACATGGAGAACAACGTGTCGCTCTCGGCCATGGAATCCGAGCTGAAGCCGCGCGTGCTCGAAACCTTCAACGCCATCGCCGACGACTACAAGAAGCTGCGCCGCCTGCAGGATCAGGACATCGCCAACCGGCTGGAGAACACCAAGCTCTCGCCGTCGCAGGACCGCAAGTACAAGAAGCTGAAGGACGACATCATCACCGCGGTGAAGTCGCTCTCGCTCAACAACAACCGCATCGAGGCGCTGGTCGAGCAGCTCTACGACATCAACAAGCGCCTGATCGGCCATGAGACGCGTCTGCTGCGCCTCGCCGAGAGCTATGGCGTGGCGCGCGAGGACTTCCTCAAGCAGCATGTCGGCGGCGAGCTCGATCCGAAATGGGTCCTGCGCGTCTCCAAGCTCGGCTCGCGCGGCTGGAAGGAATTCGTTGCGGCGGAGCTGGAGCGGATCAAGCAGCTGCGCGAGGAGGTGCATACGCTCGCCTCCGAGACCGGCCTGGAAATCCAGGAATTCCGCAAGATCGTGCTGATGGTCCAGAAGGGCGAGCGCGAGGCCCGTCAGGCCAAGAAGGAGATGATCGAGGCGAACCTGCGTCTCGTGATCTCGATCGCCAAGAAGTACACCAACCGCGGCCTGCAGTTCCTCGACCTGATTCAGGAGGGGAACATCGGCCTGATGAAGGCGGTCGACAAGTTCGAGTATCGTCGCGGCTACAAGTTCTCGACCTACGCGACCTGGTGGATCCGGCAGGCGATCACCCGTTCGATCGCCGATCAGGCCCGCACGATCCGCATCCCGGTCCACATGATCGAGACGATCAACAAGATCGTGCGGACCTCGCGCCAGATGCTGCACGAGATCGGCCGCGAGCCGACCCCGGAAGAACTGGCCGAGAAGCTCGCCATGCCGCTGGAGAAGGTGCGCAAGGTCCTGAAGATCGCCAAGGAGCCGATCTCGCTCGAAACTCCGATCGGCGACGAGGAGGATTCGCATCTCGGCGACTTCATCGAGGACAAGAACGCGATCCTGCCGATCGACGCCGCGATCCAGAGCAATCTTCGCGAGACGACGACGCGCGTTCTCGCGTCGTTGACCCCGCGCGAGGAGCGCGTGCTGCGCATGCGCTTCGGCATCGGCATGAACACCGACCACACGCTCGAAGAGGTCGGCCAGCAGTTCAGCGTCACCCGCGAGCGCATCCGCCAGATCGAGGCGAAGGCGCTGCGCAAGCTGAAGCACCCGAGCCGGAGCCGGAAGCTGCGCAGCTTCCTCGACAACTGAGATCGAAAAGGGCGCCTCCGGCGCCCTTTTTCGTGGCGGGGCCGGGGCCAGGGGCTCAGGCCGGCGGCGCGACGACGACGGCGACCAGCCGCCGGACGAGCGGCAGCACGAGCAGCAGCGTCGGAAAGGCGACGATCCAGGACAGGGCCCAGGATTCCGGCCAGGTCCACAGGAACGCGGCCGTCGGCCCGAGCGCCTTGAGCGTGGAGATGCCGGAGACGACGAAGGTCATCAGCACGGACAGGATGAAGGGCATCACCACCGCGGCGTAGCGGGCCGGGAGGCGACGGAAGGCAAGGCGAGACATCATTCAGGCTTTCGCAAGTGGCAGGCCGTTCGGAGCATCCAGGGCGGCCTTGGCCGGTGGATGCGTTGCCTGACGTGAGACGCTTACGAACGGGGGCGAAGCCCGATGGCGGCTCCATAGTCGATCGCGCGCGGATTGCCAAGGGTGTCCGGGTAGGGCCGCCGGGAATGCGCGCCCCGGCAATGCGCGTCCCGACTTGGCAGCGGCGGGCGGGGCGGCTACTGCTCCGGCATCGCAGCATCGCCGCTGGAGGAAAGCCGCATGTCCTTCCTGAAATCGCTGTTCGGCGGCCGCAAGCCGGCCGAGGACAAGCCGGCCGGGCCGGTGAAGAGCATCGAGTACAACGGCTTCGCCATCCATGCCACGCCCTATCAGGAGGGCGGGCAGTACCAGCTCTGCGGGATCATCGAGAAGGTGGTCGACGGCGAGACCAGGAGCCACCGCTTCATCCGCGCCGACCGTTTTCCCGGACTGGCGGAGGCCGCCGACTTCACCCTGATCAAGGGCCAGCAGATCGTCGACATGGAAGGCGAGCGCATCTTCCGCTGAGCGCCCGCCGCGACAAGCGGGCCGATGCGCCGCCCTTGCATCGGCCGCCCCCGAAAACCGCATCCCACTTTCCGGCACGATGCTCTAATGCTGGCTCGGAAGGCCGCTCCCCAAGCCGGCCGCCGAGGAAGCATGACCCAGGACCGCATCCGCGCCGCGGCGCGCTACGAGCCCGATTCCCCCTATGCGTGGCTGCGCCTGGCGGTCGCGCTGGTGATCGGCACCGTCGCCTGCGTTGGCTCCTGGTCGGTGGTCGTTGTGCTGCCGGCGATGCAGGGCGAGTTCGACACGCTGCGCTCCGGCGCCTCGCTGCCCTATACCTGCGCCATGCTCGGCTTCGGCGCCGGCAATATCGTGATGGGCCGCATCGCCGACCGTTACGGCATCATGGTGCCGGTGGTGATGGGCGCCCTGCTGCTCGCCGCGGGCTATGCCGCCGCCGGCCTGTCGCATTCGCTCTGGCAGTTCGCGCTGGCGCACGGGCTGCTGATCGGTGTCGGCAGCGCCGCCGGCTTCTCGCCGCTGATCTCGGACCTGTCGCACTGGTTCCGCCGGCATCGTGGACTCGCCGTCGTCTGCGGCGCCTCGGGCAGCTATCTCGCCGGCGTGGTCTGGCCGCAGATCATCACCTGGGGCCTCGCCCATCACGGCTGGCGCGCCACCCATTTCGGCATCGCCGTCGCCGCGCTGGTGGTGATGCTGCCGCTGGCGCCGTTCTTCCGCCGCCAGCCGGAGGCCGCGACGCTCGCCCATGCCGACAGCCACAGCGCCGGGGCGCGCAGCGATCTCGGCCTCAGCGCCAACCAGCTTCAGGCCCTGCTCTGCGTCGCCGGCTTCGCCTGCTGCGTGGCGATGGCGATGCCGCAGGTCCATATCGTCGCCTATTGCGGCGATCTGGGCTACGGCGTCGCCCGCGGCGCCGAGATGCTGTCTCTGATGATGCTGCTCGGGATCGTCAGCCGCATCGGCTCCGGCTTCGTCGCCGACCGTATCGGCGGCACGGCGACGCTGCTGCTCGGCTCGCTGATGCAGGGCGCGGCGCTGTTCCTCTATCTCTGGTTCGACGGGCTGTCTTCGCTCTACATCGTCAGTGGCCTGTTCGGCCTGTTCCAGGGCGGCATCGTGCCGATGTACGCCGTCGTCATCCGCGAATACCTGCCGGCGCGGCAGGCCGGGGTCAGGATCGGGCTGGTGATGTCGGTAACCGTGCTCGGCATGGCGACGGGCGGCTATCTCTCCGGCGTGATCTTCGACTATTTCAGCTCCTACCGCATGGCCTTCCTCAACGGGCTCGCCTGGAACCTGATCAATATCAGCATCGTCTCCTGGCTGATGCTGCGGACGCGGGCGAAGCCGGAGCCGGCGGTTCAGGTCGCCGGGCGATAGGTGCCGAAGCACCAGAGATGGCCTTCCGGGTCCCGGCAGATGAAGTCGCGGCTGCCATAGGGCTGGTCGGTCGGCTCCATGCAGATCTCGGCGCCAGCCTTGCGGGCGCGCTCGCAGCGGGCGTCGATATCGTCAGTGGCGATGTAGGGAGAAGCCGTGGTGCCGCCGATCTCGGCCGGGCGCGAGACGAGCTTGCCGAATGCGTTGCCATCCGACGAGCCGAGCATGATGAAAGAGTCGCCGATGCGCAATTCGCCATGGAGCAGCGTCCTGCCGTCCTCGGAATAATAGGCGGCGTGCTTTTCGAAGCCGAAAGCCTCGATCAGCCAGTCGAACATGCGCGGCCCGTCGGCATAGCGCAGCGAGATGCAGATCAGCGGCTTGGGACTGGCCATGGTCGGGCTCCGAGGTGGCGTGGATCGGTATCCTCGCCCAACGCCGCGCCCTGAGCAAAGGTCCCCGCCGCTTGATCGCCGTGCCTCCTCTCGAACGCGAAGCGGCAATCTAAGCTTTTGTTTTAGCGTTTGATTTTTCGGAAGTCGGCTTCCGCTTTTCGGTGCGATGCTCTTGCCGTCAGCGGCGGCCCCCGCCATCATCGCGCCCGGATTCCCGATACCGAGGCGATGAGCGATCATGACCCAACCGGCCGATGCAACCCCTGAGCAGCCTCGCGGCCAGTTGACGGTGCGCACCAGCGCCATGCCCGGCGATACCAATGCCAACGGAGACATCTTCGGCGGCTGGGTGATGTCGCGCATGGACCAGGCCGGCGGCATCGCCGGGGTCGACAGGGCGCAGGGCCGCGTCGTCACCGTCGCGGTCGAGGCGATGAGCTTCATCCGTCCGGTCAAGGTCGGTGACGTGCTCAGCGTCTATACCGAGATCGAGTCGATCGGCCGGACCTCGATGCGCATCCATGTCGAGGCCTGGGCCAAGCGCTTCCGCACCACCCTGCACGAGAAGGTGACGGAGGCGACCTTCGCCTTCGTCGCCATCGACGAGGAGGGCCGGCCGCGGCCAGTGCCGCGCCCGGCCGAATATCCTAACGGCTGATGAACCCGCCCCTCGGCGCGGTGATTCAAAAGAATCCACTTTAAGCGTTCCTTAAACGCCGCTGGCGATAGTGCCGGCCGACAAGATCGGAAAAAAACCGGTCCGGGGTGAACGCATGTCCGTCCGACTTCGCCAGGCCTGCCCGCCAACCGGTCCATCGGACCGGCTGGGCGAGGGATTCCGTGCGATTGGCGCCGCAGCGACGCCCGTCGGATCCGGCTTCCGTTTCTGAAATCCTCCTCCCGCGTCGCGTGTTTCCCGGAGCAAGACTTCATGACGAAAGCCAGACCCGCGCGTGAGCGCAAGACGAGGCGGATCGGCATCGCCGCCCGGATCTACGCGGCACTCGGCACGCTGACGGCCCTGACATTGGTGTCGTCCTCGGTGGCCTGGTTCTCCTACAGCAAGGTCGGCGCGACGGTGGACGATCTCGTCACCCAGAAGATGCCGGTGGTGGAGCTGGCGCTGGAGCTGTCGCAGGCCGCGACGCAGTCGACCGCGCTGGCCGCCCGCTTCAGTGAGGTCGAGACCGTCCAGGAGCGTTCGGCGCTGACGGGCGACCTTGACCGGGTCGAGGGCCGGCAACTGGATCTGCTGCGCCGCATCGGCCAGCAGGGCAAGGTCGACCAGGCTCCCGCCCAGAAGGCGATCGACGAGCTCTCGCGCCAGATCAACGACATCAACGACCTGACCGGCGACCGGCTGCGCAACGCGGCCGAGCAGGGCAAGGCGCTGGAGAAGCTCTCCAGGGCGCGCGAGGGCTTCAACGCGCTCGCCGATTTCGAGACCGGCGACGCCCAGTTCGCCGTCAAGATGAGCATCGCCAGCGCGACCCAGCTCACCGGCAAGGAGGTCGAGGACGCGCTCGCCAGCATCATCGACAAGGATCTGGCGACGTTGCAGACCGCCCAGGCGCTGCAGCTCCAGATCAGCGAGATGGTCGGCCTGCTGCGGGAGATCTCGCAGATCGAGAACCGTCCCGCGCTCGACACGGGCAAGGCCCGCTTCGCCGCGACCCTGAACCAGGTGCGCGGCTTCCTGGCGCAGGCCGAGAAGCTCCAGGCCAATCCGGCGCGTGTCGATGCGGTGAACGCCGTGATCACGCTCGGCGAGGGCGACGACAGCCTGATCGCGATCCGCGAGCGCGACCTCGCGACGCGCGCCGCGATCCAGGCCGGGCTCAAGGAGACGCAGCAGGCGGCCGAGGCGGTGCGCCGGGAGGTCGGCGAACTCGTCACCTCGGCGCGCGACGGCGCGGAGGCCGCCGGCGTCTCGACGGCCGCGCTGATCGGCCAGAGCCGGCTCTGGCTCGGCGGCATCGGCGCGGGCTCGCTGCTGATCGCGCTGACCCTCAGCTTCTTCTATGTCCGACCGATGATCGTCGGCCGCCTCAACCGGCTCTGGGGCGCGACCAGGGCGATCGCCGACGGCGCGCTCGAGACCACGGTCGACACCAAGGGCAATGACGAGATCGCCGACATCGCCCGCAGCGTGCTGCTGTTCCGCGACAACGCGGTCGCCCTGCGCGCCGCCGAGGAGGCCAAGGTCGAGGACCAGAAGCGGGCGCAGGAGCAGCGCCGCCAGATGATGCAGGAGCTGGGCGAGGCCTTCGGCGTGGTCGTGGCGGCGGCCGCCGCCGGCGACTTCACCCAGCGCGTCGCGGCGCAGTTCGCCGATGCCGAGCTCAATGCGCTGGCGGAATCGGTCAACACCCTGCTCGAGACGGTGCAGACCGGCCTCTCGGAGACCTGCGACGTGCTCGCCGAGCTCTCCGCCGGCCATCTCTCGACCCGGATCGAGGGCCTTTATCAGGGCGCCTTCGCCGAGCTGAAGGACGGCACCAACGCGCTCGCCGACGAGTTCGAGGGCACGCTGGCGCGTCTCTCCGAGACGGTCTCGGCCGTGCGCAGCGCCACCAGCGAGATCCTCGACGGCGTCACCGACCTCGCCGAGCGCACCAGCGAGGAGAGCAACGCCGTCTCGATGGCGACGAACCAGCTCGGCGCCTTCGCCGGCACGGTGAGGAAGACCGCGAGCGAGGCGGCGCAGGCGACCGGCATGGCGCAGGGCGCGGAGGAGCGGGCGCAGCAGGGCGAGAAGGTCGTCGCCTCGGCGCTGGAAGCGATGCAGCGTATCCGCCAGTCCTCGAGCAAGATCTCCGAGGTCATCGCGATGATCGACGAGATCGCCTTCCAGACCAATCTGCTGGCGCTCAACGCCGCGGTCGAGGCGGCGCGGGCGGGCGACGCCGGCAAGGGCTTCGCCGTGGTCGCGACCGAGGTGCGCAGCCTCGCCAAGCGCTCGGCCGACGCTTCCAACGACGTCAAGAAGCTGGTCGAGGCGGCGCATGGCGACGTCCGGGTCGGCGTCGGGCTGGTCGAGGAGACCTCGGCGATGTTCGGCGCGATCATGGGCTCGGTGAACGACCTGACCAAGCTGATGAACGGCATCGCCCTGACGGCGAAGAGCCAGGCCAGCGACGTCTCGACGATCAACACCGAGATCGACGGCATCGGCACCATGGCGCATCAGAACGCGGCGCTGGTGGAGGAGACGAACGCGGCGCTGGCGCTGACGGACGAGCAGACCCGCGCCCTGAGCGAGCATCTCGCCCGCTTCCGTTTCCGCGAGGGGCATGGCGGCGGCCAGGAGGCCAGGCAGGGCTTTTCCGAGGCGGCCTGAGCTCCGCTTTCCGAGCCCGATCGAACGAGGAAGGCCCGCGGCGCGCCCGCGGGCCTTTTCCGTTCCGGCCGGAGGCATCCGACGATGCTTGCTGCCGAAGAATGGCGATGCTAGGCGAGGAGCGGGCCGGTAGCTCAATGGTTAGAGCTCGCTGCTCATAACAGCGCCGGTGCCGGTTCGAGTCCGGCCCGGCCCACCATTATGGTAGCTAAGCATTTGATTTTCCTTGTATAATCTTACATAATCCCGCACCGGATAGCAAGGTGCGGGAATAGATTGTTCTAGTCCTGTCCCGGCAGAAGCTTTGCGGCTGCCTGCTTCGCAAGCCGCTCGCGATTCGCCTGACGGGTGTAGAGCGACGCCATCCGACCGCCGCGCCATCCGAAGATGGCCTCAAGCTCGGCTTCCGAGGCTCCGCCCTCCGCCGCCCGGGTCGCGCCTGCCTTGCGAAGACCGTGCGCAGTCCCCTTGACGGGTGTCTTGCGGCAGATATCGCCAAACCAGTTGCCGAAGCTCTCCTTCGTGAAGCCTCTTCCGTGCTCTCCGACGACGAACGTCAGGTCTCCGGTGGGTGCCGCGGCGATCGAAGCCTGAAGGGGCTGCAAGACAGGGATGACGACAACCTCGCCTGTCTTCTCGGTCTTGATCGTGATGACGCCATTGCGGACGTGCTGGCGCCCGAGTTGGCAGGCATCGCCACGCCTGAGGCCGGTGTAGAGCAAGATGTCGTATGCCAGCCGCTCGCGGGTGCCGAGCGCCCACTTCTTTTCGAAGGCGTCGCACTCTGCCTGCGTCCAAGCGTGGTGCCCGTCCGTGCGCGGCCGGGGAGACTTGACGCCCTGGGTCGGATCAGCGGCGACATAGTCGGCTTCTACCGCCCACGTGAAGATGCCGCGCAGCGTCACGATAAAGTGGCGCGCCATGTTTGGCGTGGCCTTGCGACGATCTCGGCCGGCAACGATCGCCTTCTTGGTGAAGGCCGCAATGGGCTGATCGCCGTTCTTCTGGATGACCTCGCGCAAGATGTTCTCTCGCTGCTTCCGCGTCGCGCTCGACAGCTCGGCCCATGCCGTGCTGCCCTTGTAGCGCTCGACCAGCCATTTGAAGGTGTTGACGCCGGATTTTTTCGGCTTCGGCGCATCTTCGCCAGACAGAGCAGCTTCATAGGCTGCCATGAACTCGGCGGTTCCAAAGTCGTGATCGATGCGCGTGCGCTTGCCCTTGCCGCGTCGGAAATACCAGACGCGCTTACCGTGGCGGGTGATCTCGGTGTGCAGGTGAGGAGGGCGAGGGCGCGGCATGTCGTCAATCACAGCACGATCTCCTCTGCTTCCTCAATCTCTACCTGGGGTCGCTGACTCTGGACCGGTGCGTTCTCCCCGATCAGCACACGAATGGTTCCGTCTGGCGCGACCTCGACAACCGCTTTCACGCGCGCCTGAGCGACCGCGCGAACCGTGCGGGCGATGTCGGCTTGCGTGACCTTGGCGGCGGTGCGCGGCATCAGCGCTCCTCCCATCCATGGGGCTGAGCATAGGGGTCATGTGCGTCCTTCCTCGGCCAAACGATCCAAGCCGCAAAGCGGATGAGGTAGTAGGCCACGACGAATGCAATGGAATAGGCGGTGGTTTTTTCGGTCATCGAAGCACCACAGAACCGTCGAGCTTCTTCTTGAACGGGCTGTCCTTGCTGCACGGGAAGGTCGAGCGCTTGCGGATGCCACGATGGGCGAGGGCCTTGCGCCGGACGGTGGCTTTCTCCGCCACGTCGTCTGCCGTCTTCTCGCGATGCTTATCCTTGAGCGCCGGAGCCAGATTGCTTTCCCGGTGCTCGCCTCCGTTCACGAGAGCGACGACGTGGTCGCACTCCCAGGGCTCGCCGGCGGCGATCTTGCGGCCGGACAGATAGCAAATGCCGTTGAAGCGCTCGAACACGCGCAGCCTTACCCGCGGCGGGATCTTGGCGTCGGGGGTCTTTCCGATCCACTCAGGCACGGAACGTGCGCTCAAACGCGATCAGCTCGAGGGCAAGATCCAGGAGCGTTACGGTCTCGCCAAGGACAAGGCGAAGGCCGATGTCGATACCTGGTTCAACAAGCAGACGTGGTAGCCGCAACGGGTTAGAGCCCGCACGCTGCCCAGCGAACGGCTCGCCAAGCGATGAAAGCCCGGCCATCTTCGAGGTGGCCGGGCTATTCGTTTCCAGGGAGGTCAGGAACTAAAGAAGCAGGCAGTCGTTTGCCTCTCGCAGTCTTTGGCAGTGACGCCAGCAGGAGGGGCATATGGATAGCATTATTTATCTGGTCGGCTTGGTTGTCGTGATCATGGCCATCCTGTCGTTTCTCGGTCTTCGATAGGAGCTCACCATGTCCATATCTGGAACGGATGTCGTCGTCGCTCCTGTGACCGTCGACAAGGATAACCGATCCTATGTGCAATGGGGACCGATCATCGGCGGCGCAGTTATTGCCACAGCAATATCAACGATCATGACGGTTTTTGGCTCGGCGATCGGCCTATCTATGGTCTCTGCCGATTTCGAGAAGAGTTCCAGCGCCACGGCGCTGGCGGTTGCTGGCGCTCTTTGGGCGCTCTGGGTCATGGTCTCGGCAACCATGGCCGGGGGCTATCTCGCAGGGCGGATGCGCCAGCCGAGCTTCGATGCCAACGGCGAGGAGCGCAAAGTGCGCGATGCGACCCATGGCTTGCTCGCCTGGGCGACCGGGGCGCTTCTGGTCGCTTTCGTTGCGACCTCGTCGCTGTTCGGAGTGGCGAAAACGGCGGCGAGCGGCGTCGCCAGCGCGAGCTCGAGCGTCGCCTCGCTGGTGTCGCAAAACGTCGATCCGCTGGCGATGGCGCTCGACAACGTGATGCGCGCCAATGGACAACAGCCTCCGACGGCGCAAGAGCGGGACGAAGCGTCACGCATCTTCATAAACGCCCTCAAGAATGGAAAAATCGAGCAGGGGGATCGGGATTATATGGCGTCGCGTCTTGCTGCGCGGTCCGGTATCAGCGAGCAGGACGCGCAGAAGCGGATCGACGACGCCTATACACGGCTGTCGGAAGCCAAGGAAACGGCCAAGCAGGCGGCGGAGCGGGCTCGCAAGATCGCCATTCTGACGGCCTTCCTGACGGCAGCTTCACTTCTCGTCGGTGCGGCTTCCGCAGCTTGGGCAGCCAGGCTCGGCGGGGAGCATCGAGACGAAAACCTGCGCACCGAGTCTGTCGGTTAACTCCTCGGTTCGCGCTCAACCATGGCTGCCCCGCCTGTGAGAACCGGCGGGGCAATTTTCATTTATGCAGTGCCGTGCGAGCCCTGCCGCCGGCTGCTCGTGAATACCGCCACATCCGGGGCCAGGATGTCTTGCTTCTCCGCCCATGAGGCGAACAGGCCTCGCGCGGTATCGGACTCGATCTCGCCGCGGACCGCGGCCAGGCACGCCTTCAATGCGAAGACATGTGCGGTGTCGCGCTGGCTCTTCGGCCAATCGGTCAGGAACATATAAGCTTCCATCGCCGATGAAACCGCTGTCGGGATGCCGGCGCCTGCCAGAATGATAACCGGGCGCTCAAAGTCGTCGGAAGGCATCTGTGCCATTGCCATATCCTCCTAGAAGCAACATGGGTCTGGTCCCGCGTCCGGCGAGACGAAGCGCCGATGCGGATGGAGCTGATTTATGGGTGCTGGATTTCGATCTTCAAGGGTCGATATCGCACCGCGTGGGGGTGCTTTTCTTCGGGTCGGCTACGGGGCATACCTCCTCCATGCCGTTCTCGTCGCTGCGCGATCCTGTGGAACTAGCAAGGGCGCAGTGCGCTCTCGATGCCGCCTGGACTTGCGTGAAGATCGAGCTTGATCCGAGCCAGCATGATCGGGAGCGAAATCGGCTGGCCTATATCGTCGCTGCGTTCTCCACGGCCGCCATCAGCGAGAAGGATCTGATTGATCGTGCGATCCAGCGGTTTCGGGAGAAGTCAGTCCGCGGCTGACGCGGACGCGACCAGCCCCGCATAGCGATCGATCTCGGCGCGCAACTGTGCGACGGCCTGCTCTCCGCGATGGCCCTTGACGCCCTTCGGGCCGTCTTTCACCCCGTCCAGGATCTCGTTGCGCTGGGCCAGCGACAGGCTCGCCAGGAACCGTATCTCGCATTCGTGCCTCCATTCCTCCGACCAGGTGTCGACCTCGCGGCCGGCGAGGATGTGATCTCCTGCACGATCATCACCCGCGCCGCCGATCGCTGGATGTCGAAGCTGCACGACCGCATGCCGGTGATGCTCAACCCGAAGAACTTCGACGCCTGGCTCGACGGCAGCGGCGGCCGGGAACTGCTCGAGCAGCCGCCGCCGGAACTGCGGGAGTGGATTGTCTCAACCCGCGTCAACAGCAACCGCGCGCCCGACGACGATCCGACGCTGGCCGATCCGGTCGCGCCGGAGGCGGAAAAGCCAGAGCCGCCGAAGCCGCCGCCGTAACGCAGGCCAAGTTGCAGGACACAGCAAACGTGGCCGATGGGACACCCCCCATCCATGTCATAGGCGCGCCGCGGGAGGCGCTTCATGGCTAGGGGCTCGAATTCCCTTGCTCTATGGAATGTCCGTCGGGTTCAGTCTCCCGGCCGTAGCTCTTGTTGTCGCCGCTCTCCTTCGTCGACGGAACAGGCCTGTTCCGATCGATCGATGGGGGGCTTTGCGTGGGGTTTGATCCGGTGCCTTCCTGAGGGCCAGAGCCTGGCCCCGGCTCTTCCTTCGATAGGCTCGGCCGCGTTTGAGCGTCGGCCTCAAACGGCACGGCGCCGAGAAATGCGACTGCCCAGAGGGCAAGCGTCGGCAGGTTCATTGCGGGCCTCGCGTGTTAAGGTGGGGTTGCGAGGGAGCAACGCTGCTGCTGCGACGGCTGTTCCGATCCAAGATTGATCCGGTTTCGTTGCGGCAGGCCGGGCCTTTTTGCGGACCCACTCCGACCTACCCATGATGTTCGGCATGATCCGGCAGCGGGGTATTTCAGAGGCAACGATTTCCAATCATTGATTCAAATGATCCAAATCAACCTTCACGAGCGATAGATGGTCCATCGTGCATTGAGGTCATTTTTTGGCCTCAACTGGTGTGATATGGCCTCGAATTCGTTTAAAGGACGGGGGGAGAGATCTGATGCAAGACTCTGAAAACGAGGCGCCTCAGAAGCCCGTGCCCGTGGTGGAGCTGGATGCAACGGCTCCGTTGGCCGTTGAGCTGATCAGGGTCGTTCGGGAACTACCTGCCCAGAAGCAAAGGGAAATCTTAGAGTTCGCCAAAAGTCTTAGAGAAGGCCAGAAAACTTCATAGGCCCCTGTGCGTTGTGCGTCTTGCTCGGCTTGGATGTGTCGCTAGAATTGCAGGCAATCAATAACCAGGGGGGCTGATCGTGGGCGACGGAAGTACCAAGGTAGGCGAAGACCCCGACCCTGACGCGAGAGGTTACGATAAAATCGTTGATCACGTAATGGCGGCCCGAGCTCTTGCAAAAGCCGAACATGACCAGTTTTTGATCTATCTTCTCGACATGGTGCTCTATGAGCTAGCCAGTCGTGGCGCAGTGCGGCTCAATTGAATGTTCCATCTTTTCCGGCCCACCGCATTGAGCAGCGGCTGCGGCGCTTAGGGGTCAGCGCACCAGCACGGCGCCGCCGCAGCGCACGCCGGTGACCCAGCTATCGGCCTGTCCGAGGCCGATGCCGAGCGTGCCGAGGATGCCGGTGAGCAGGCTGTCGAGCGGCGTCACCGCATTGCCGACGATGCCGCCGACCAGCCCGTCGAGCCCCGGCAGGCCGAGCCCCAGCCCCAGC
>Ga0180223_1000802_pt1 | contig 32011 bp, 28 predicted proteins | sample eDN5th30CKraftOP_FD_151337 | JGI IMG/M metagenome (GOLD analysis project Ga0180223, IMG submission 151337) | Enriched Organic Plus compost microbial communities from Emeryville, California, USA - eDNA 5th pass 30_C Kraft OP (version 2) (version 2) ... | reverse complement strand
CCGCCGCCCGACGAGCCGCCGCCCCCCGAAAAGCCGCCGCCGGAGAAGCCGCCCCCGCCGGAACCCCAGCCGCCGCCGCTCCAGCCGGAGCCTGAACCCCAGCCGGAACTGCTCGGCGGCAGCACGATCCAGCGGCCGTCGCGCGTCCGGTGCCGGCGCACGCCGCTGCCCTGCTGGCTGAGGCCGCGCAGGAAGGCGACGATGAAGAAGAAGATCAGCACCATCGCGATGACGACCGCGATGTCCTCCGTCGGCGAGCTCTCGTCGGAGCGGACCTCGGCCCGGCGCTGCCATTCCTCGGCGTCGCCCGCCAGGATGGTCAGGATCGCATCGACCCCGGCCTCGATCCCGCCGGCGAAATCGCCCGTCTTGAACTTCGGCGCGATCGCCGTGGTGATGATGACCTTGGAAAGCGCGTCGGTGAGGGCGCCTTCGAGACCGTAGCCGACCTCGATGCGCACCTTGCGCTCCTTCGGCGCCACGAGCAGCAAGGCGCCGTTGTTCTTCGCCTTCTGGCCGATCTGCCAGTGCCGGAACAGGCCGTTGGCGAAATCCTCGACGGTCAGCCCCTGCAGCGAGGGCACCGTCGCGACCACGACCTGGTCAGAGGTCTTGTCCTCATGCGCCTTGAGCTTGTCGGCGATTCGCTGCCGCGCCTCCGGCGCGATGATGTTGGCGTCGTCGACGACGCGCCCGGTCAGGGCGGGAAAGGTCGGGTCGGCGGCGAAGGCCGGCGCGATGCAGAGCAGCAGGCAAAGGAGCAGCGCAGCGCTCCAGCCCCGCCCAGCGCCGCGCGCGAAGGCCTCCTTCCGCACCGCTCCCGCCCGGCCCGTCACAACCTCAGAACTTCACGCTCGGCGCCTTGTCGGCGCCGGCCGTCGCCGTGAAGGTCTCCATCGGCTTGGCGCCCCAGAACAGCTTGGCCCAGATCACGCCCGGAAAGGTGCGGATCTCGGTGTTGTAGGCCTGCACCGCCTGGATGTAGTCGCGCCGCGCCACGGCGACCCGGTTCTCGGTGCCCTCGAGCTGGGACTGCAGCGCCAGGAAGTTCTGGTTCGACTTCAGCTCGGGATAGCGCTCCACCGTGACCAGCAGCCGCCCGAGCGCGCCGGTGAGCTGGTTCTGCGCGTCCTGATATTCCTTGAACTTGGCCGGATCGTTGATGGTCGAGGCGTCGACCTTGACCTGCGTCGCCTTGGCGCGGGCCTCGATCACGGACGTCAGCACGTCCTTCTCCTGCGCCGCATAGCCCTTCACCGTCTCGACGAGGTTGGGGATCAGGTCCGCCCGTCGCTGATACTGGTTCTGCACCTCGGACCATGCCGCCTTCGCCTTCTCTTCCAGCGTCGGCACGTTGTTGTAGCCGCAGCCGGCGAGCGCGATGCCGATGAGGCCGAGCACGAGCCAGGCCAGCGGGCGGCGTAGCTGGGCGGAGAACGTCATGCCGAAAACCCCTTTTGGCACGGTTGCATTGCTGTTCGATTCGCGACTTTACCTGCCGTGCCGCGCCGGACCAAGCTGTCAGGCCACACGGAATGGCCTATTCTGTGGCGAATATCGTCGCGGAGGCCCTGCATGCGCTTTTTCCCGCTCGCTCTGCTGCCGGCGGCAGCCCTCGCCGCGCAGGCCGCGCTCGCCCAGCCGCTGGCCCCCGCCCCGGAGGCCGCGACCGGCAGGGTCGCCAAGGCCGGAGCGACGGCGCAGCGTTTCATGGCCGCGGCCGCCAACCCCCTCGCCGCGACGGCGGGCCGCACGATTCTGCGCGCCGGCGGCAGCGCCACCGATGCCGCCATCGCCATCCAGCTCGTGCTCAATCTCGTCGAGCCGCAGAGCTCCGGCATCGGCGGCGGCGCCTTCCTGGTGCATTGGGACGAGACGGCGCGCAAGGTGACGACGCTCGACGGGCGCGAGACGGCGCCCGCCGCCGCCAGGCCGGACCGCTTCATCAGGGACGGCAGGCCGATGCCCTTCCGCGAGGCCGTGATCGGCGGCCGCTCGGTCGGCGTGCCGGGAACGCTGAAGCTGCTGGAGGAGGCCCATCGCCGCTGGGGCAGATTGCCCTGGCCCGATCTGGTGGCGCCGGCGCTCGGCCTGGCCGAGGACGGTTTCGCCGTCTCGCCGCGCCTCAACGGCCTGCTGGCCGGCGACAGGGACCTGCCGAAGAACCCGCGCGCCGCCGCCCTGTTCTACGAGGCGGACGGACGGGCCAAGGCCGTCGGCACCCTGCTGAAGAACCCGGCTTTCGCAGGGACCTTGCGCGCCATCGCGGCGCAGGGAGCCGATGCGCTCTACAAGGGGCCGATCGCCGAGGACATCGTCGCCACCGTGGCCGAGCATCCGGGCAATCCCGGCGACATGACGCTCGACGACCTCGCCGCCTACCGGGTCGAGGAGCGCCCGCCGGTCTGCGGCAGCTACCGCGTCTGGCGGCTCTGCGGCATGGGTCCGCCGAGCTCGGGCGCCGTCGCCGTCCAGCAGATGCTCGGCATGCTGGAATCCGTCGATCTCAGGCGGATGGGGCCGGGGCCGGAAGCCGCCCATTGGCTCGGCGAGGCCGGCCGTCTCGCCTTCGCCGATCGCAACCTCTATCTCGGCGACCCCGCCTTCCTCGCCGTGCCGGTGCGCGGCCTGATCGACCGCGACTATATCCGCTCCCGCGCCGCGCTGATCGATCCCGGGCACTCGATGGGCAAGGCCCAGGCCGGCGACCCGCCGCATCGGCGCGCCGGACTCCTTGCGCCTTCGGACGGCGTCGAGCACGGCACCAGCCATATCTCGGTCGTCGACGCCCAAGGCAACGCCGTGGCGATGACGACGACGATCGAAGGCGGCTTCGGCTCGCATCTGATGACGAAGGCCGGCTTCCTGCTCAACAACGAGCTGACCGATTTCAACTTCACCCCGGAGGAGGACGGCAAGCCGGTCGCAAACCGCGTCGAGCCGGGCAAGCGTCCACGCTCCTCCATGGCGCCGACGCTGGTCTTCGACGCCTTCGGCCGGCTCCATGCCGTCGTCGGCTCGCCGGGCGGCAGCCAGATCATCGAATTCGTCGCCAAGACGCTGGTCGCCCTGCTCGACTGGCGCATGGACCCGCAGCAGGCCGCCGATTTCGGCAATTTCGGCAGCCGCAACGGCCCCACGGAACTGGAAGCAGGCACGGAAGCCGAAGCCTGGAAGCCGGCGCTGGAGGCGAAGGGCCACAAGGTCCAGATCATGGAGATGACCTCCGGCACGCAGGTCATCGTCAAGACCCCGGAAGGCTTCCTCGGCGGCGCCGATGGACGGCGCGAGGGCGTGGCGATCGGGGATTGAGGCCGACGGCGTCCCGCCCAGCCCGTGTCAGGCCCGCGGCCGCTCGCCGCCGGCCTCGCGTCCGGCGATCAGCCAGTAGACGAAGCCCGTCGCCGCGCCGACCAGGAACAGCCCCGAGATGATCTGCAGTTCGGCCGGCGAGGGCGCGCGCGCCAGTCTCAGCATGGCGAGCGGCAGCACTGCCGCGAGCAGGCCGGTGAGCCCGCTCTGGATCAGGCCGCTGCGCAACCGGAACAGCTCCGAGCCGACGGCGACCAGCAGGACCGGCGCCACGATGATCGCGAAGCCGAGCCGCGCGACCAAAGCGAGCGCGGCCTGCGCCGCCGGCGTCGGATCGACGCCGCTCTCGGCGAGTCCGAAGACGATGTCGAAAAGCCGCTCGATGCCGCCGCCGATCAGCAGCGCCACCGCCGGCGAGGCGACGCTCGCCGCGGTCAGGAAGAACAGCCCCGCCCCCATGGCGACGAGGCAGGCGAAGGGGATCAGCAGCAGCCAGCGAAGCGCCAAGTGGCTCACTCCGCCGCGACGGCCGGCGCGGCCGCGGCCTCTTCCTGCTCCAGCATCAGCCGGGCGCGGGCGGAGAGCTTTTCCGTCTCGCTCTTGAGCTGGCCGCAGGCCGCGAGGATGTCGCGCCCGCGCGGCGTGCGCACGGGCGAGGCGTAGCCGGCGCGGAAGACGATCTCCGAGAAGCGCTCGATCCGCTCCCAGTCCGAGCATTCGTATTTCGTGCCGGGCCAGGGATTGAACGGGATCAGGTTGATCTTGGCCGGGATGCCCTTGAGCAGCCGCACCAGCTCGCGCGCCTCGGCGTCGGAATCGTTCACGCCCTTGAGCATGACGTATTCGAAGGTGATGCGCTTCGCGTTCGACAGGCCGGGATAGTTCCGGCAGGCCTCGAGCAGCTCCCTGATCGGATATTTCTTGTTGAGCGGCACCAGCTCGTTGCGCAGATCGTCGCGCACGGCATGCAGCGAGATCGCCAGCATCGTGCCCATCTCCTCGCCGAGCGGGCCGATCTGCGGCACCACGCCCGAGGTCGAGACGGTGATCCGGCGGCGGCCGAGCGAGAGGCCCTGATCGTCGGAGATCACCTCGATGGCGTCGCGCACCCCATCGAAATTGTAGAGCGGCTCGCCCATGCCCATGAAGACGATGTTCGAGACGAAGCGGCCGCCGTCATTCGGGACGAAAGCCCCGTCCGGCGCCTTGCGGTTCGGGAAATCGCCGAGACGATCGCGCGCGACCATCATCTGCGCGACGATCTCCTCGGTCTTGAGGTTGCGCACCAGGCGTTGCGTGCCGGTATGGCAGAAGGTGCAGTTGAGCGTGCAGCCGACCTGGCTGGAGACGCAGAGCGTGCCGCGGTCGACCTCGGGGATATAGACGCATTCGATCTCGGCGCCGCGATCGTGCGGCCCGGTCGCGGGCATGCGCATCAGCCATTTGCGCGTGCCGTCCGTCGAGACCTGCTCGGCGGTGACCTCGGGCAGGTCGAGCGAGAAGCGCGCGGCGAGCGCGCCGCGCAGCCCCTTGCCGATCGTCGTCATCGCGTCGAAATCGCGCACGCCGTAATGGTAGATCCAGTTCCAGAGCTGGCCGACGCGCATACGCCGCTCCTTCTCGGGCACGCCGACCTCGGCCAGCGCCTCGGCCAGGCCGGCGCGGGTGCGCCCGACCAGCGAGGGGCGCCGCAAAGCGGGAGCGGCCGCGGGGACGGCAGTTTCGGAAACGGAGACGGTCATCGGGGCTCTGGCTTCGGCGGGCCGCTCTCGGCCCGGATTTGCCGGCCTCATAGCATGAAAACGCGGATGACGAAATCGCGGCCCGCGCCCCTCGCCGGAACGGCCGTGGCCGGCGCGGCGTGACGCGGCTCGCGATCCCGGCCCTACTTGCAGGCGTCCTCGGCCCGCTTCACCGCCTGGGTCATGCCCGAGAGGGAATATTTGTCGCTGGTCGGATTGCCGCGCTTCGAGGTGGCCTTGATCTCCAGCTCGGCGCCGCGGCGCAGCGAATCGAGCATGCGCGGCTCCTCGGCCGGGTTCTTCAGCCACATGTTCTTGCCCTTGGCGACCAGGGCGAAGCGCTCGTTGCCGATCACCGCCTGATGCTCGACGCCTTCCTTGACGTCGAAATTCATGACGAAGCTGATCTCGTTGCGGACGCCTTCGCCCGGCCGGTTGGAGACGAAGAGCAGGCCCTCGACATCCTTCAGATTGGCCGGCGAACGGCTCTCGGCCTTGGAGAGTGCATAGCAGACCTTGGAGCGGCCCTGCTGCGACGAGAAGGCCTGCCATTTGCCGGCGGTCTCCAGCAGCATCGCCTGGCCCTGCCCGGCGCTCGCGGCAGCGGCGGCCGCGGCCGGCTTCGGCTTGGCGGGGGCGGCCTGCGCCGGCAGCGCCGCCAGGCCCAGGAGCCCGGCCATCAGGCCGAACGCGGCAACACGGCGAAAGGGAGCGACGTCGCGGAAGGAAAGGAAGGAGCTGATCATGGACCGCCATCAGTCACTAAAAATCTTAATACCGCGTTTACCACCTGTTGACGGTCGACCGCGCGGGACGGCGGCATAGAGTGTCACGATCCTGGCGAAAATGCGAATGGGACTGCGGCGCGGCGCCGCTCCGCCGGGCACTCCCGGCGGAGCATGGAATTCCCGCCAAGGAGGCGCCGCCAGGCGACGGACGCCGGCCCGGGACTTCCGGGAGGGGACTTTCGCGCGCGAACTTCCGCGCGCGATCAGAGGCCGGCCAGCGCCGCCTTGGCGCGCTCGCGATGCTCGGGCTTGATCGAGCCGGCGACGGCTGCGATCGCGGCTGCGATCACCGCCGCATCGTCCGAGAAGCCGATCAGCGGCATGATGTCCGGGATCGCATCGGTCGGCAGCACGAAATAGCCGAGCGCCGCGAGCAGCGTCAGCCGCACGCGCCGCGGCGTACCGGGATCGCGCGCGCAGAACCATGCCGCCAGCAGATCCTCGGCAAAGGGAATATGCTTCGCGACGCGCTTGAGGCGGGCCATGAAATCGGCTCCGAACCTGGTCTCGTCGCGCAGGCTCTTGCGGATCGCCTCCATCTCCTCGCGGCTGAAGCGGGCGCTGAACCCCTGGCTCATTCCTGTCTTGCTCCTCTCGCGTCGAGCGACGCGCATGATCGCGCGCCTCGTCCGGGCGCGCCATGTCGAAAGATGGCCCCGCCGCAATCCTGCACAAGAGGGCAGGCCGAAAACCCGCTTGGAGCGGCGGCGCGCGCCCTCTAAACCGGGTTCACGATCAAGACGTCAGGAAAACGCGCCATGAAACTCGATTCCTCCCTCGCCGCCGTCGTCACCGGCGGCGCCTCCGGCCTCGGCGAGGCGACGGCGCGCATGCTGGCGGGCCAGGGCGTCAAGGTCGCGCTGCTCGACCTCAACGCCGAGCGCGGCGAGGCCATCGCCGGGGAGATCGGCGGGGTCTTCTGCCCCTGCGACGTCACCAGCGAGGCCTCGGTCGACGCGGCGCTGGCCAGGGCCCGCGCCGCCCATGGCGTCGCCCGCATCGTCGTCAACTGCGCCGGCATCGCGCCGGGGCGCCGCGTCGTCTCGAAGAAGCGCGATACCGGCGAGCTGATCGCGCATGATCTGGCGACCTTCGAGAAGGCGGTCGCGATCAACCTCACCGGCACCTTCCGCGTCATCGCCAAATCGGCGGTGGCGCTGGCCGGGCTGGAGCCGGTCACCGCCGATGGCGGGCGCGGCGTCATCATCTGCACGGCTTCGGTCGCCGCCGAGGACGGGCAGATCGGCCAGGCCGCCTATTCCGCCTCCAAGGCCGGCGTCGCCGGCATGACGCTGCCGATCGCGCGCGATCTGGCCCAGCTCGGCATCCGCGTCGTCACCATCCTGCCCGGCCTGTTCGAGACGCCGATGTTCGCCGGCCTGGCCGAGGAGGCCAAGGCCTCGCTCGCCGTCTCGGTGCCGCATCCCTCGCGCCTCGGCCGGCCGGACGAATATGCCGCGCTCGCCCGCAGCATCATCGAGAACGACATGCTCAACGGCGCCACGATCCGCCTCGACGGGGCGATCCGGCTGGCGCCGAAATAAGACTGCCCCGCGGGTCGCTTCCTCGGCTTCGCCGCCGCGCGGCGACCCGTCAGACGATGCGGTAGACCTCGCCGGCGCTGCGGTCGCGGTAGAGGTCCACCCGCTCGCCGTTCCAGTGGTAGTCGAGATGCCGGCCCTGCACCGGGTTTCTGGCGAGATCGGGATAGAACAGCCCGGCGCAGTCCCCGCCGGCGCAGCGCACGCTCGGATAGGCCAGGCCCTGCGCGCCGGCGGCGCGAAGGCGCGCGCCGAGCTGCTGGCTGCCGGCATAGTCGACCGGATCGAGGACCTCCGCCGCGTCCTGCCCCACCCCGCGCAGGTCGTGCAGCGCGGCGTCGATCTCGAGCACGATCTCGCGGAACTGCGAGGTCCAGCCCGCCGGCTGGGCCGTCGCCCGCATGAAGCGGCCGTGATGATGCACCGTCTCCAGCAGCGCCACCTCGAAGCGGTCGCCGGCATAGAGCACCCCGAAGCGGCCGTCGCTGAAGCGGCTCGGCCGATCGGGGCTGACATGAGTGAAGGGCGCCATCAGCCAGCTCGCGCCCGGCCCGGACACGCGCCTTTCGGGCGGAACGAGGTCGAGATGGCCGATCGTCTCCATCAGCCGCGGATTGGTCTTCTGCTCGGCCGCGATCAGCAGCGGCCAGTCGGCCGGATCGGCGATGTCCTCGAACAGGTCGATCGGCGGAAAGATGCTGCGGATGATCCGCACCGCCCCGCGCCACGCCACCTCCGCAACCGGCAAGCGCTCCGGATCGATCACCAGGCGCCCCGCTCGGCGTCGAGCAGGCGGCGCACCCGCATCAGATCGGTGAGTTCGCCGCCGAGCATGACGTCCAGCGCCGACCGGCCGCCGAAATCCGCGTTCGGGCGCCTGATCCAGTCATAGCCGCGCTGCGGCTCGGTGAAGATCAGCCGGAGCGCCTTATGGATGCCCATCAGATTGGAGAGCCGGGCCTTGCCGTCGCGCGAGATGCGCCCGATGCCGCCGGCCTTCCAGCGCGCATAGGTCCGCGCCGGCAGGTCGATCAACACCGCCGCCTCCTCGTCGGTGAGCCGCCAGAGCCGGAACAGGTTGACCGCGGCGCGAAACATCGCGGCCGCCTCGTCGTCGCCGATCGGGTCCGGGACGAAATCGCGCTGGGAAGTCTCGATGCGCAGCAGGGCGGTCATGGCGCTCTCCATTTGGCATAAGATGGAGATAGTCTTGCCAAATGGCAAGAGGAAACCTCTTGCCGCTATTCTTCGATCTTCGCCGGCTTGATCTCGTGCTTCAGGATCAGGGGCGTCTGCGCCAGGGCGAAGACCATGGTCAGCGGCATCACGCCCCAGACCTTGAAGGCGACCCAGAAATCCTGGGTCTGCGTGCGCCAGACCACCTCGTTCAGCGCCGCCAGCACGAAGAAGAACACGCCCCAGCGGAAGGTGAGCTTGCGCCAGCCCTCCGCATCGAGCTGCAGCACCGTCTCCAGCACCAGCGAAAGCAGCGAGCGCCCGAACATCAGCCCGCCGAGCAGCACGCAGCCGAACAGCGTGTTCACGATGGTCGGCTTGACCTTGATGAAGAAGGCGTCGTCCAGCGCCAGCGTCAGCCCGCCGAAGACGGTGACGACGATGGCGTTCACGATCGCCATCCGCGGCAGATAGCCCATCAGCGCGCGCGACAGCGCCAGCGCCACCAGCGAGGCGACGATGAAGATGCCGGTGGCGACGAAGATGCGCCGGTCCTCGGCGACATGGAACAGCCTGTCGCCATAGGAATTCGCGAAGAAGAAGATCGCGAGCGGCCCGAACTCCAAAGCGAGCTTGAGCAGCGGGCTGACCGGCCTGCCCTTGGCCGCCTCGGCCGGAATCCGTCGTGTCGTCTCGCTTGCGCCGTCGCTCACGCCGCTTCTCCCGAACCTGCTTCAAGGCCGGCCACGGCGCGGGCGAAATCGCGCGCCGAGAACGGCTCCAGATCCTCGACGCCCTCGCCGACGCCGATGAAATGCACCGGCAGCCCGAACTGCGCCGCCAGCGCCACCAGAATGCCGCCGCGCGCCGTGCCGTCGAGCTTGGTCATGACGAGCCCGGTGACGCCCGCCGTCTCGCGGAAGGCCTCGACCTGGCTGATCGCGTTCTGGCCGACGGTGGCGTCGAGCACGAGCAGCGCCGCATGCGGCGCGTCGGCATCCTGCTTGCGGATGACGCGCACGACCTTGGCGAGTTCATCCATCAGCCCCTGCTTGTTCTGCAGGCGCCCGGCGGTGTCGACCAGCAGCACGTCGGTATCGCCCGCCTTGGCCTTCTGCAGCGCCTCGAAGGCGAGGCCGGCCGCATCCGCCCCCTGCTGGCCGAAGACGACCTCGGCCCCGGTCCGTTCGCCCCAGACGCGCAACTGCTCAATCGCCGCGGCGCGGAAGGTGTCGCCGGCGGCCAGCATCACCGATTTGCCCTCGGCGCGGAACTTCGCCGCAAGCTTGCCGATCGTCGTGGTCTTGCCCGAGCCATTGACGCCGACCATCAGGACGACGAACGGCTTTTTCGTGGCGTCGATGGCGAGCGGATGGGCGACCGGCGTCAGGATCGCCTCGACCTCCCGCGCCAGGATCGCCTTCACCTCCGCCGGGTCGATCTGCTTGTCGTAGCGGCCTTCGCCGACCGCCTTGGCGATGCGCGCCGCGGTGGCGAGGCCGAGATCGGCCTGGATCAGGATGTCCTCCAGATCCTCCAGCGTGCCGGCATCGAGCTTGCGCTTGGTGAAGAGGTCGGTGATGCCGGTCGTCAGCACCGAGGAGGTGCGCGACAGCCCCTCCGTCAACCGCCGCCACCAGCTCCGCTTCGGCTGCGGGGCATGCTGAACAGCGACGGGCTCAGGCTGTGGAGTCGGAACGGGTACAGGCGCCGGTTCGGGCTCGGCCGGCAGCGGGGGGCTCTCGACCGGGGCCGCAGGCGCAATCGGGTCAGCAGCCGGCGCCGGTATCTCGACGGGCAGCGTTTCCGCTTCGGCGATGCCCGGTGCCGCCGTTTCCGCGGCTTCGGACCTCGTCTCATCCACCGGCTCCAGCGCCGGCTCGATCGCCGGGGCCGGCGCCGGCGCGGGCTGCTCGTCCTCGCGCCCGAACAGCCTCGAGAAGAAGCCGCGCTTTTTCGGTTCGGTCTCGCTCATCACATCCCGTCTTCGGTTCGGCAGGCGTCTTCGGAGCCTGCCGGGCCGGTTTCCCCGGACGCCGCTCCACGCAGGCGGCTGGCGCCTCTGTGGGGGAACGAGCCTCCGGCCTCTCATTCGCCTCTGCGCGAATTCTTGTCGCCCGACCGTTCCGGTCGGGCGGAAAGCGCGCTATCGCAATGCCATGGCACAGCCGGACCGACCAGAGAATTCGCAAGCATCGGGGCAAATCGACGCCGCGCTGCCGGTGCCGCTGCTCTATCGCGACGCCATGATGCTCGTCATCGACAAGCCGGCCGGACTGCCCGTCCATCACGGCCCGCCGGCCAGGCGGCGCGAGATGGCGGTGCTGACGGATCATCTCGACGCGCTGCGCTTCGGCCTGCCGCGCCGGCCGGAGGCCGCCCATCGCCTCGACAAGGACACCTCCGGCTGCCTGATCCTCGGCCGGCACCCGCGGGCGATGGCCGAGCTCAACCAGATGTTTCGCGACGGCCGCATCGGCAAGACCTATTGGGCGATCGTGCAGGGCGGTCCCGCCGGGGATGAAGGGCTGATCGACCTGCCGCTGGCGCGCCGCTCGCCCGAGCGGGGCTGGTGGATGAAGGCCGATCCAGCCGGCCTGCCGTCGCAGACGCGCTACCGCGTTCTGGGTCGCGGCCGGACCGTGCACGGCCCGGTCGCCTGGCTCGCGCTGGAGCCGCTGACCGGGCGCACGCATCAGCTACGGGTTCATTGCCAGGCTTCCGGCTGGCCGATGCTGGGCGACGAGATCTATGGCGAGGCTCCCCGCGACGGCGGGCCGGGCCTCCAGCTCCACGCCCGCGCGGTCACCGTGCCGCTCTACCGCAAGCGCGAGCCGATCCATGTCGAGGCGCCGCCGCCGCCGCATATGCTCGCGGCGCTGAGGGCTTGCGGGTGGAGCGGCTAGGTGTTTGATCCCGGATCTGCGCGACGGCGTCGCTTGTCCGGGATGACGGCTCGGTGAATCGGCGTCAGTTCCCCAGCGCGTCGATCGCCCGCGCCAGCTTGACGTCGAGCTCCGTCAATCCCCCGGCGTCATGGGTCGCCAGCGTCACATCCACCGTCCGGTAGACATTCGACCATTCGGGATGGTGGTTCATCGCCTCGGCCAGCAGCGCCACCCGGGTCATCCAGCCGAAAGCCTCGCTGAAATCGCGGAAGACGAAGCGCTTGCCGATCGCCTCGCGGCCGGGGGCGAGCTTCCAGCCGGTCAGGGTCGCCAGCGCTTCGGCCTGGGCCTCGGGGCTGAGCCGTTTCGGTCTCGTCATCGCCGCAGGACCTCCCTCGGCAGGCGATTGGGATAGGAGGGCCCCAACGGATAGGCCGCCTCCAGCACATAGGGGCCGCCGCCGATCGAATCGCGCGAGGACATCAGCGCCACCCGGCGCGCCGTGAAGGAGATCGGCCGCACGATCGGATGCAGGCTGAGGAAATGCGCGAGCTCGACCGGCGTCGTGTCGCGCAAACGCGCCAGCGTGACATGCGGCACGAATTTGCGCCCTTCCGCCGGCATGCCGAGCCGGCGCATCTGCCGTTCGACATCGGTCTGCAACTCGGTCAGGGCCCGGCTCGGCGCCACCCGTGCGAACAGGGCGCGGGGCTTGTCGCCGCCGAAGGAGCCGAGCGCGTCGAGCGTCACCTCGAAGGGATAGGCGCCGAGATCGGACAGCATATGGTCGACATCGTTCGCCATGCGCCGGTCGACATCGCCGAGGAAGCGCAGCGTGACATGGTAGTCGGAAGGATCGATCCAGCGGGCGCCCGACAGGCCGCCGCGGTGCAGCGTCAGCTCGGTCGCGACATCAGCGGGGATTTCCAGAGCGATGAACAGCCTCGGCATGATGCTGATTCCTGCCAAGCGATTGTGACTCTGGCGAGACGGTAGGCGCGAAGCCGGCTCAAGGGAACCGGTTTTGCACCCTTCGTCGACCGCGCCTCATCCCGGTCGGCCGAAGGTCGACCCGGGATCCACGCCGGAACGGGTCGGGCATGGCTCCCGGATCGTCACCGCTCACGCGGCCTGTCCAGGATGACCGAGGTCTTCGGCCCGGCTCAGGGGCAGGGATTGCCGACGAGTTGGTGGATCGCGTCGATCTGCGCCTCGATCTCCGGCGTCAGCCTGACGTCGATCGAGGCGATATCGGTCTTGAGCTGCGCCATCGAGGTCGCGCCGATGATGTTGGCGGTGACGAAGGGGCGCGAATTGACAAAGGCGAGCGCCATCTGCGCCGGGTCGAGCCCGGCCTCGCGGGCGAGCGCGAGATAGCGCCGGATCGCATCCTCGGCGCCAGCGCCTTCATAGCGCTGGCCGCGGTTGAACAGCGTCGTGCGCGCCCCGGCCGGCCGGGCCCCGTCGAGATATTTGCCGGTGAGATAGCCCTGCGCCAGCGGCGAATAGGCGAGCAAGCCGACATCCTCGCGGAGCGCGACCTCGGCCAGCGCCGTCTCGAAGGTGCGGTTCAGCAGGTTGTAGGCATTCTGGATCGACTGGACCCGCGGCGTGCCGCGCGCCTCCGAATCGGCGACGAAGCGCATCGTGCCCCAGGCGCTCTCGTTGGAGAGGCCGAGATGGCGGATCTTGCCGGCCTTCACCAGCGCGGCGAAGGCGTCGAGCTGCTCGGGAATCGCGGTCTCGTCGGCGGCCTTCTCATAGGCCGCATGGGAGAAGCGGGTCGGGTTCGAGCCCCAGGGCATCGGCCGCTCGGGGAAATGGATCTGGTAGAGGTCGATATAATCGGTCTGGAGGCGCTGCAGGCTCTTGTCGACGGCCTCGAAGATCTGCTCGCGGGTCAGGCGCGTCGGGCTCTTATCGTCGCGGAACCAGGTGTTGCCGCCGCGGCCGCAGACCTTGGAGGCGAGGATGATCCTGTCGCGGTTCTTCCGCGCCTTGAACCAGGAGCCGATGATCCGCTCGGTCGAGCCCTGCGTCTCCGGCCTCGGCGGAATCGAATAGAGCTCGGCCGTATCGAAGAAATTGATGCCCTGCTCGACGGCGTAGTCCATCTGGGCATGGCCCTCGGCCTCGGTGTTCTGCTCGCCCCAGGTCATGGTTCCGAGGCAGATCACCGAGACCTTGAGATCGGTGCGCCCGAGGCGGCGATAATCCATGGCGAAGCGACTCCGGAAGCATGCCGGCGGGCGGCACGGGAAAGAGGGGAGGATTCGTCCCGCGGGAACCGGGGACGGATCAGGATCTGGCGGGCAACGTCGCGATGAAGCGCTCGACCGTCGGCAGGATGGCGCGGACGATGGCCTTGACGCCCTCGGCCGTGGGATGGAGCCCATCCGCCTGGTTCAGCGCGCGGTCGCCCGCGATGCCCTCCAGGAAGAAGGGGTAAAGCACCAGACCGTATTTTTTCGCAAGCTCTGGATAGATCGCATCGAAGCGCTGCGCGTAATCGGTGCCGAGATTGCGCGGCGCATACATGCCCGCGAGCAGCACCGGGATCCTGCGCTCCTGCAACCGCTGGATCATCGCCTCGAGCGCTTGCCGCGTCTGCGCCGGGTCGATCCCGCGCAGGGCGTCGTTGGCGCCCAGCTCGAGGATGACGCCGTCGGTCCCCTCCGGCACCGACCAGTCGAGCCGCTCCAGCCCGCCTTGCGTGGTGTCGCCGGAGACGCCGGCATTCACGATTTCGACAGACAGGCCCTTTTTCCGCAGCGCCTGCTCCAGCACGGCCGGAAAGGCGGCGCTGCCGGGCAAATTATAACCGGCGGAGAGCGAATCGCCGAGCGCGACGAGCCTCAGCGTCTTTCCGCCTGGAGCGGGCGCGGCCGCGCTCCGGGCCAGCGCCGTCGGCGCGGCGGCCGTCAGGCAAAGCGCGATCAGCGCGAAAAAGGCCCCGAGCGATTGGACAAGCGCCGAAGCGCGCCCATATCGGCGCAGGGGCCGTTGCGGGGTCCCGGCCGGGACGGTGATGGCGTGCGAAGTCAGGATCATGGCGTGATGAGCGAGAAGGCCGGCCCGGCGATCGAGTTGCGGGATGTGCATCTGAGTTTGGGGCGTGGGCCCGCCCGCGTCCATATCCTGAAGGGCGTCTCGGTGTCGCTGGCCGATGGCGAGGCCTCGGGCCTGGTCGGCCCCTCCGGCTCCGGCAAGTCGACCCTGCTGATGACCATGGCCGGTCTGGAGCGCCCTGATTCCGGCATCGTCGAGGTCGCGGGCCAGGATCTCGGTCAGCTCGACGAGGACGGACTCGCCATCTTCCGCGGCCGGCATATCGGCATCGTCTTCCAGTCCTTCCACCTCGTGCCGACGATGACGGCGCGCGAGAACGTGGCGTTGCCGCTGGAGCTCGCCGGCCGCTCCGACGCCTTCGACCGCGCCGAAGCGGAATTGCGCAATGTCGGGCTCGGCCACCGCATGGACCACTATCCGGCGCAGCTCTCGGGCGGCGAGCAGCAGCGGGTCGCGATCGCGCGCGCCGTCGCGCCCGATCCGGCGATCCTCGTCGCCGACGAGCCTACCGGCAATCTCGACGAGGCGACCGGCCGCTCGATCGTCGACCTGATCTTCGCGCTGAAGCGCGAGCGCGGCGCCACCCTCGTCCTCGTCACCCACGATCTCGCGCTGGCCGCGCTCTGCGACCGCACCGTCCGCCTGCGCTCCGGCGTGATCGAGCCGGAAGACGCGATGGCGGCGATCTGACGATGCACGCTCCCGTCAAGCCGCTCGACCGCCCGCCCGCCAACTCCCCCTTCGGACTCGCGCTCCGGCTGGCATTGCGCGACCTGCGCGCCGGCCTGCGCGGCTTCGGCGTCTTCATCGCCTGCCTGGCGCTCGGCGTCATGGCCATCGCCGCCGTCGCCTCGGCCTCGCGCGGCCTCACCGAGGGGCTGGCGCGCGAGGGCCGGCGCATCCTCGGCGGCGACGCCGCCTTCAGCCTGATCCAGCGCGAGGCGACGCCGCAGGAGCTCGCCTTCCTAACCGCCCGCGGCACGGTCTCGGCCATCGCCAGCCTGCGCGCCATGGCCAGCGCCGGCGAAAAGGGCGCGGCTTTGGTCGAGATCAAGGCGGCCGATGCCGGCTATCCCAGCATCGGCGCGCTCCTGACCGATCCGCAGCAGCCGGTCGCCGGGCTGCTCGCAGAGCGGGGCGGAGCCTATGGCGCGGTCGCCGACCCGATCCTGTTCGGCCGGCTCGACCTGAAGCCCGGCGATACGGTCACGGTCGGCGGCGCCAGGATCCAGCTTCGGGCCAATCTGGTCTCGGAGCCGGACAAGATCGCCGCCGGCGTCGGCTTCGGCCCGCGTCTGCTGATCTCGCAGGAGGCGCTGCGCGCGACCGGCCTGATCCAGCCCGGCAGCCTGATCCGCTGGACCTACCGCCTCCAGCTTCCCCAAACCGCATCCAGCGACGCCGATCTCGACCGGCTGATCGCCGATGCCGGCGCGCAGCAGCGCGACGCCGGCTGGGAGATCCGCTCCCGCGCCAATGCGGCGCCGAGCTTCCAGCGCAATCTCGAGCGCTTCACCCAGTTCCTGACCTTGGTCGGCCTCACCGCCCTGCTGGTCGGCGGCGTCGGCGTCGCCAATGCGGTGCGCCGCTTCGTCGAGGCCAAGAAGCTCGACTTCGCCACGCTGAAGGCCGTCGGCGCCACCGGCGGGCGCGTCGTCGCGATCCACCTGACCGAGGTCATGCTGGTCGCCGCCTTCGGCACCGCGATCGGCCTCGTGCTGGGCGCGGCCGCGCCCTTCGCGCTGGGCGCCGTGCTGCAGAGCGTCCTGCCCGTGCCCTTCGAGCCGACCCTGGCGCCGGGCGAGCTCGCCATCGCCACGCTCTACGGCCTGCTGACGGCGCTGGTCTTCGCCATCATCCCGCTCGGCCGCGCCCATGACGTGCCGGTCTCGGCGCTGTTCCGCGACCAGGTCGAGCCGGACCCGCGCCGCCCCCGCGCGATCTACGTCGCGCTCTGCCTGCTGGCGCTCGCCGGCCTCGTCGGCGTGGCGCTCGGCTTCGCCTATGACCGGCGCATCGCGCTGATCTATATCGGCGTGATGTTCGGCGTGTTCCTGCTGCTGCGCGGGGTCTCGCTCGGATTGATGGCCCTCGCCCGCCGCCTGCCGCGCCCGCGCAGCCCCGCGCTCAGGATGGCGCTCGCCAACAGCCACCGCCCCGGCGCGCTGACGCCCGCCCTGGTGCTCTCGCTCGGGCTCGGCGTCGCGCTGCTCGCGGCGCTCTCCTTCATCGACGTCAGCCTGACGCGCCAGCTCACCGGGGCCTTGCCCGCCAAGGCGCCGAGCTTCTTCTTCCTCGACATTCCCAGCCGCGATGCCGCCCGCTTCGACGCCTTTCTCGCGCAGGAACGCCCCGGCGCCAGCGTCGAGCGCGTCGCGATGATGCGCGGGCGCATCCTCAAGCTGAACGACACCCGCGCCGAGGACATCAAGGCGAGCGAGCAATCCGCCTGGGTGCTCGACGGCGACCGCGGCATCACCTACGCCGCCACGGTTCCCGAAGGCTCGAAGGTCGCGGCGGGCGAATGGTGGCCAGCCGACTATCGCGGCGAGCCGCTGGTCTCCTTCGACGCCCAGAACGCCGCCGGCATCGGGCTGAAGATCGGCGACCGGCTCACCGTCAACGTGCTCGGCCGCAGCATCACCGCCCGCGTCGCCAATCTGCGCACCATCGACTGGCGCTCCTTCGGCATCAATTTCGTCATGGTGTTCTCGCCCAACACCTTCGCCGGCGCGCCGCATACCGACCTCGCCACCATCACCGCCGGCCCGGACGGCGAGGGCGCCAGCGACCCCGCCCTGATGCGGCGGCTCGCGGCGGAGTTCCCGGCAGTCACCGCCGTACGGGTCAAGGATGCGCTGGAGGCGGTCAACACCATCGTCTCGCAGCTCGCCCTGGCGGTCCGCGGCGCCTCCGGCCTCGCCATCACCGCGAGCCTGCTGGTCCTGGGCGGCGCGCTCGCGGCCGGGCAGAGGGCGCGGCTCTATGACGCGATGATCCTGAAGACCCTCGGCGCCACCCGCCGCTTCATACTTTCGTCGTACGCCCTCGAATACGCCGCCATCGGGTTCGTCGCCGCCCTCTTCGGCGTTGTCGCGGGTACAGCGGCCGGCTGGGGCGTCGTCACGCAAGTGATGCGCATCGATTTCGTCAGTGATCCGACCGGGGCATTATTGGCTGCGACTGCCGCCGTGGCGGTGACCGTTCTGTTCGGTCTGGCCGGAACGATAGCGATACTGTCGAAAGCGCCCGCTTCTCATCTCAGGAATTTATGAGGACTATCTGGTCCGCAATCGGGATAGACCTTGGAATCCCGCGGGTCTGCATGACGCCGCGGCCGAACTTCTATCGTTCGACCGATCTTAACCCTGTTCCGCCCTTGTAAGGAGCCGGAAAGCGCCTCATATTCCTCTCATCGCGTCGATCGTGCGCGAGGATGGCTGGCGCCTTGCGCCTTCCTTCGTCCGAAACAACGTCAGGGGACATTCTCTTAATGAGCAACTTCGACCGCAATGCTCCAGTCTGGGGTGCCGGCCGCGCACAGCAGACCAGCGCCGTCGAGATGGATCAGGGCCTGCGCTCGTTCATGCTCGGCGTCTACAACAACATGGTGATCGGCCTGGCGATCTCGGCGCTGTTCGCGCTGGGCGTCAACAAGCTGGCCGTCACCGACCAGGCCAATGCCGTCGCGCGCATCGGCAACACCTATCTCACCTCCTTCGGCCAGCTCATGTACGGCACGCCGCTGATGTGGGTGTTCGCGCTGGCGCCGCTGGCCTTCATCTTCTTCTTCTCGTTCCGCATCGAGAAGATGTCGGCTTCGACCGCCCGCTCCATGTTCTTCGCCTTCGCGGCGGTCATGGGCGTCTCGATGTCGACGCTGCTGATCCGCTACACCGGCGCCTCGGTGGTGCAGGTGTTCCTGATCACGGCGGCGGCCTTCGGCGGCCTGAGCCTCTACGGCTACACCACGACGAAGTCGCTCTCGGCGATGGGCTCGTTCCTGATCATGGGCCTGATCGGACTGATCCTGGCCTCGGTCGTGAACATCTTCCTGGCCTCGAGCGGGCTCGGCTTCGTGATCTCGCTGTTCGGCGTGCTGATCTTCGCCGGCCTGACCGCCTGGGACACCCAGAACCTGAAGCAGATGTACCTCTACTCGGACCTCAACCCCGAGGAGGCCGCGAAGCTCTCGGTCAACGGCGCGCTGTCGCTGTACCTGAACTTCGTCAACATGTTCCAGTTCCTGCTCTCGCTGCTCGGCAACCGCGAGTAAGACGAACCCGCTCCTTCGAGGGAGCCGTCATGCCCCGGCCGCAAGGCCGGGGCATTTGTTTTGGCACGGCCATTGCTCACTCTATGGGCATGACCACGCCCTCGATCCGCCCGGCCGAGCCCGCCGATCTCGCCGCCATCGCCGCGATCTACGCCGATGCCGTGACGAACGGCACCGCCTCCTGGGAGCTCGACCCGCCGGACGAGGCCGAGATGCGGCGCCGCTTCGAGGCGATCCGGGCCGGCGGCTATCCCTATCTCGCCGCCGCGCGGGAGGGCGTCCTGCTCGGCTATGCCTATGCCGGTCCCTACCGGCCGCGCCCGGCCTACCGCGCCACGGTCGAGAACTCGATCTATCTCGCGCCGGCGGCGCAGGGTCTCGGCCTCGGCGGCCTGCTGCTCGCCGCGCTGATCGCCGAATGCACGCAGCGCGGCTTCCGCCAGATGATCGCCGTCATCGGCGACGGCACCGGCGCCTCGGTCGCCTCGCGGCGCCTGCACGAGAAGGCCGGGTTCCGGCTGATCGGCATCGCCGAGAAGGTCGGCTTCAAGCACGGCCGCTGGCTCGACCAGATGCTGATGCAGAAGGAACTGGGCGAAGGCGACCGCTCGCCGCCGGCGCTATGACCGCCACCCCCATGGCGAGCCCTCGGCTCCCGCCTTCGGCGAGCCCGCGGCGGGCTCCGCGCGATGGCGGCGGGCGGGGCATCGGAGCATCGGACTGAATATCGTCTTCAGCCCGATGCGCCGGCTCTCCGATCCTGCATCGGCTTTTCCCGAAACCGTGCGCCGCTTTCCGGGCCGATGCCCTAACCGACCACGCTGAGCTTCTTGTCGAGCACCCTGAGCACGCGGGAGAGCTCCGAGCCGCGCTTCAGGATCAGCCCCGTCGCCGCCACCACCGAATAGGCTCCCTGCCGGCGCGCCAGCGCCGGGTCCTTGACGATGCGGTAGAGCGGCATTTCGGAGGAGCGGCGGAAGACCGAGAACTGCGCCTTGTCCTTCAGGAAGTCGATAGCGTAGTCGCGCCACTCGCCGGCGGCGACCATCCGTCCATAGAGGTTGAGCAGTTCCGACAATTCGCGGCGGTCGAAGGTGACGGTTGCGGGACGGGCCGGCGCCGGGAAGGCCAGGACGGCGCCGGCGGCCTTCGATTGCGGCGTTTCGCTTTCGCTCATGGCGCCTCCCCGCTTCGGTCGGTGAAACCTGGATACGACATCGGGGGATGATGCGCCCGGGATGATGCGCTGGCAAGGGACCGGGCCGGGAACGCTCTTCGCGGTTTCGTGGGAAATGCCGCAATTTCGCCGTCAACAGGTCAAGGACCCGCCAAGTTGCACCGCTCAACTGCCTGCGTTGCCTCGATGGCCCGGTCCTTTCGGATCCCGGCTTGTCAGCCCCCCAGCCCCCCGGAATTCGGCGGGACCGGGCCATTCGGTCGAGGCCAACTAGCGGCTGGCGTCTCGCCGGCCGTTTTTTCTTTGCGCGGCCGGTCAGCGCGCCTGCCGGTGATATTCGGCGTTCGGGCGCATATCGACCGCCGAGGCCATCCGGTTCGACATGTTGTAGAAGGCGGCGACGGCGCCGATGTCCCAGATGTCGCGCTCGCCGAAGCCTGCTTCCCGCAGCGCCGCCCGGTCCTCCTCGCCGATCAGATGCGGCGCCTCGGTCAGCTTCACCGAAAAATCCAGCATGGCGCGATGCCGCTTCGACAGCTCCGCCGCCCGGTAGTTCATCACGAGCAATTCGCCCAGGACGGGATCGCCCGAGAGCTGCCGCACCGCCGCGCCATGCGCCGCGAGGCAGTAATAGCAGCGGTTTACGCTCGACACCGCGACCGCGATCATCTCGCGCTCCAGCTTCGAGAGCCCGGAAGGCGCCAGCATCAGGTCGTTGTAGAAGGCGGCGAAGGCGATGAGCTTGGCGTCGTCATGAGCGTAGGCGGCGAGCACGTTCGGGACGAAGCCGAGCTTCTCGTCGCATTTCGCGAAATAGGCCTGATTCTCCGGCGAAAGCACCCCCGGCTTCAGCCCGAGCGCCATCACGGCGGGAGGGGCATCCTGCCGCACCGGCTCTTCCCCCACCTTCGGTTTGTCATGCTTCGTCGCCATGGTGCGTCCCGTCCTGATTCTGCAACGGCAATTTTGCCGCTTTGTTGAGCAAGGCAAAGTTGAAAGGCCGGGCAGCCTATGTCATCGCTGCGGCAAAACAACGGGGGTCAGCATGGGCAAGCGGGTCACGAATGCCACAGCCGCGGCGGTCGCCGCCATCGAAACGGCCGCCGCCGGGCTGAAGACCGCGATGCCAGCCGCATTCCCCCGGCTGCTCTATGGCCGCTCCGTCGCCGAGGATCTCGAGGCCCTGCCGGCGCAGCTGCTCGCCCGCGCCGCAGCGGCAGCCTATGAGCACCTCGCCGCGCCGCGCCGGCCCGAGACGATCAACCTGCGCTTCCGCGACGACGAGGTCGAGACGGAAGGCCGCCGGCAGCAGGTCACGATCCTCGAGGTCGTCAACGACAACAAGCCGTTCCTGCTCGATTCGACCCTGGCCGAATTGCAGGAGCAGGGCTACGAGCCGCGCCTCGTCGCCCATCCGATCCTGGCCGTCGCCCGCGACGCCGAGGGCACGTTCGTCTCGCTCGCCGGCGAGGCCGCCGGGCGCGCGCCCGAGGGCACCCGCCGCGAGAGCCTGATCCATATCCATCTCGACCGGGTCGACACGCCGGAGGCGCGCGAACGGCTCAAGCTCGCGCTCGACCGGGTCTATACCGATGTCGGCCTCGCCGTCGACGACTGGGCCGCGATGCGCGGGCGCATCACCGAGGTCATCCAGGCCTATCGCGCCAATCCGCCGCCGCTGCCCGAGGACGAGATCGCCGAGGCGCTGCAGTTCCTCGAATGGATCGCCGGCGACAATTTCACCCTGCTCGGCGTCCGGGCCTACCGCTTCCCGGGCGGCGACGTCGCGGCCGACCCGATCGAGGGTTCCGGCCTCGGCATCCTGCGCGATCCGGCCGTCAAGGTCCTGCGCCGCGGCCGCGAGCTGGTGACGACGACGCCCGAGGTGCGCGCCTTCCTGGCGCGGCCGCAGGCGCTCATCATCACCAAGGCCAACGTCAAGAGCCGCGTCCACCGCCGGGTCCATCTCGACTATGTCGGCGTCAAGCTGTTCACCCCGGACGGGCGCCTCGACGGCGAATTGCGCATTCTCGGCCTGCTGACCTCCAACGCCTATACCGGCTCGGCCCGCGCCATTCCTTACCTGCGGCTCAAGGTCGCGCGCGTCGCCAAGAACATCGGCTTCGACCCGGCGAGCTATTCCGGCCGGGCGCTGCTCAACGTGCTCGACGCCTATCCCCGCGACGAGCTCTTCCAGATCGACGTGCCGACGCTGGAGCAGTTCGCGCTCGACATCCTCCAGCTCACCGAGCGGCCGCGCATCCGGGCGCTGGCCCGCGTCGACGAGTTCGACCGCTTCGTCTCGATCCTCGTCTTCATCCCGAAGGATCGCTACGACACCAATGTCCGCCTGCGCGTCGCCGAGTTCCTGGCGCGGGTCTATAACGGCCGGATCTCGGCCGCCTACCCGGCCTATCCGGAAGGGCCGCTCTCGCGCACCCACTACATCATCGGCCGCGACGAGGGGAAAACGCCCCGGATCGACCGCGCCACGCTCGAAGCCGGCATCGGCGCGATCGTCCGCACCTGGAGCGACGGCCTCAAGGACGCGCTCGACCGCGAGAAGCCCGGCCCCGCCGCCCGCGCGCTGGCCGAACGCTACGCCGCCGCCTTCGGCGCGGCCTATCGCGAGCGCTTCTCGGCCGCCGACGCGCTGGTCGACATCGAGCTGCTCCAGCAGCTCTCGGCCGAACGGCCGCGCGCGGTCAATCTCTACCGGCGCGAGGGCGATCCGGCGACGCGCGCCAATCTCAAGGTGTTCTCGCGCGGCGGCGCGATCTCGCTGTCGGCGAGGGTGCCGCTGCTGGAGAATATGGGCTTCCGCGTCGTCAACGAGCGCACCTACAACGTCATGCCTCACGGCCAGGGCGGCGCGGGCGAGAACGTCCGCGTCTGGCTGCACGACATGACGCTGGAGCGGGCCGACGACGGCGCGATCGACATCGCCCATCTCGAGCCGGCCATCGAGGCGGCGCTGATGGCGCAGTTCCGCGGGCTCGCCGAATCCGACCGCTTCGACCAGCTCGTCCTGGCCGCCGGCCTAGGCTGGCGCGAGGCCGCCCTGCTGCGCGCCTTCGGGCGCTATCTGCGGCAGGTCGGCGCTCCCTATGCGCAGGGCTACATCGCCGATGCGCTGACCCGCCATTCCGGCATCGCCTCCGATCTCGTCGGCTATTTCAACGCCAAGTTCGATCCGCGCATCGATGCGGCCGAGCGCGAGCAGCGCATGGCGCAGAAGCGCGCCGCGATCGAGCAGGCGCTCGACGCCGTCACCAGCCTGGACGAGGACCGCATCCTGCGCCGCCTCGTCAATCTGGTCGACGCGGCGCTGCGCACCAACTTCTTCCAGACCGGCCCGGACGGAGGGCCGCGCGAAACCATCACCTTCAAGTTCGACTGCGCCCGGGTCGACGGCCTGCCGCTGCCGCGCCCGCTCTACGAGATCTTCGTCTATTCGCCACGCGTCGAGGGCGTCCATATGCGTTTCGGCAAGGTCGCGCGCGGCGGCCTGCGCTGGTCCGACCGGCCGCAGGACTTCCGCACCGAGGTGCTCGGCCTGGTCAAGGCGCAGCAGGTCAAGAACGCGGTGATCGTGCCGGTCGGCGCCAAGGGCGGCTTCGTGCCGAAGCAGCTCCCGCCGGCCACGGACCGCGCCGCCTGGCTGGCCGAGGGCACCGAGAGCTACCGCATCTTCATCCGCAACCTGCTCGAGCTCACCGACAATCTCGACGGCGAGACGGTGATCCCCCCCGCCGACACCGTCCGCCACGATCAAGACGACCCCTATCTCGTCGTCGCCGCCGACAAGGGCACGGCGACCTTCTCCGACACCGCCAACGCGATCTCGCTGGAGAAGCATCACTGGCTCGGCGACGCCTTCGCCTCGGGCGGCTCGCAGGGCTACGACCACAAGGGCATGGGCATCACCGCGCGCGGCGCCTGGGAGGCGGTGAAGCGCCATTTCCGCGAGATCGACATCGACATCCAGACCACGCCCTTCACCGTCGCCGGCGTCGGCGACATGTCGGGCGACGTCTTCGGCAACGGCATGATGCTGTCGCCGGCGATCAAGCTGGTCGCCGCCTTCGACCATCGCGACATCTTCCTCGATCCCGATCCCGATCCGGCGACGTCGCTGGCCGAGCGCCGGCGCCTCTTCGCCCTGCCGCGCTCCTCCTGGGCCGATTACGACAGGAGCCTGATCTCGCAGGGCGGCGGCGTGTTCTCGCGCCAGGCCAAGAGCATCCCGCTCTCGCCCGAGGTCCGCGCCCTGCTCGATCTCGACAAGAAGGAGGTCTCGCCGCCCGAATTGATCACGGCGATCCTGAAGGCCCGCGTCGACCTGCTCTGGTTCGGCGGCATCGGCACCTATATCCGCGCCACCGACGAGAGCGATGCCCAGGTCGGCGACCGCGCCAACGACCCGATCCGCATCGCCGGCAGCGACGTCCGGGCCCGGATCGTCGGCGAGGGCGCCAATCTCGGCGTCACCCAGCGCGGCCGCATCGAGGCGGCGCGCAAGGGCGTGAAGCTCAACACCGACGCCATCGACAATTCCGCCGGCGTCAACACCTCCGACGTCGAGGTCAACATCAAGATCGCGCTCGCCGGCCTGGTGAAGGACGGCCGCCTCGCCGAGGACAAGCGCAACGAACTGCTGGCGGCGATGACCGACGAGGTCGGGCTGCTCGTCCTGCGCAACAACTATCTGCAGACCCTGGCGCTGTCGCTCACCGAGGCCAAGGGCACCGCCGCCACGCCGGGCCTGCGCTTCCTGATGCAGACGCTGGAGCAGGACGGGCGGCTCGACCGCGGCGTCGAGTTCCTGCCGAGCGACGCCCTGCTCGCCGAGCGCGAGAAGCGCGGCGAGGGCCTGACCCGGCCGGAACTCGCCGTCCTGCTCGCCTATGCCAAGCTGGCGCTGCACGACGCGCTGCTGGAATCGACGGTGCCGGACGATCCCTATCTCGCGACGGAGCTCGCCCGCTACTTCCCGAAAGCATTGCGCGACACCTATCCCGAGGCGATCGCCGGCCACCGGCTGCGCCGCGAGATCGTCGCGACCCAGCTCGCCAACGCCATCGTCAACCGCGGCGGACCGGCCCTGGTGCCGGTGCTGGCCTCGCTCACCCGCTCGGAGGTGCCCGCCATCGCCGCCGCCTATGCGGTGGCGCGCGATTCCTTCGACCTCATCGCCCTCAACGGCGAGATCGACGGACTCGATGCGAAGATCGCCGGCAAGACCCAGCTCGGCCTCTACGCGGCCGCACAGGAGCTGGTCGTCGACCGCATGGGCTGGTTCCTGCGGCGCGGCGTGGCGAAGCCCGGCACGATCGAGCAGACCGTCGCGCATTACGCCGAGGGCGTCGCCAGTCTCTCGGCCGAGCTCGACACGCTGCTGCCCGAGGCGGCCGCCCAGGCACGGCTCGCACGCATCGCGGTGCTGACCTCGGAAGGCGTGCCGGAGACGCTGGCCAGCCGCATCGCCAGCCTGCCCTCGCTCGCCCAGGCGACCGACATCGTCGATATCGCCGGGCGCAGCGAGCGCCGCATCGGCGAGGTGGCCCGCATCCATTTCGGCGTCGACGCCTTCTTCGGCCTCGCCGGCCTCAAGGCGGCGGCCGCCGCCGTGCCGGCGACCGACGATTACGAGCGCCTGGCCCGCGAAAGGGCGCTGGAGACGCTGGACGACGCGCATGCCCAGATCACGCAGGAGATCGCCGCCTCGGCCTCCGGCGAGGGCTCGCTCGAAAGCTGGCTGGCCGAGGGCGGCAGCGAGGCCGAGCGCATCCGCAGCACGGTCAACGCCATCGCCGCCTCGGGCCTGACCTTGCCGAAGCTGATGGTGGCGGCCGGCATGCTCGCCGACCTGCCCCGCAAGAACTGAGGGATCCGCATGACCGACGAAGCCACGCCCGCCACCCGCGTCGACCCCAAGCTGCTCGAGATCCTGGTCTGTCCGCTGACCAAGAGCACGCTGGAATACGACGCCGCGAAGCAGGAGCTGATCAGCCGGGCCGCGAAGCTCGCCTATCCGATCCGCGACGGCATCCCGATCATGCTGCCGGAAGAGGCGAGGCCGCTGGACGAGTGAAGCCGACGTCGCTTCCGGCTTTCCGGAGGCGACGCAGCCGGAATTCTCCCGTCGTTCCGCGGGTTTCCGGGCCGCGTGCCGCTACAGCGCCTCGCCCCTGAGCAGCCGCGGCGGCGTGCCGGTCATGCCGGCCGCCTCGCGGATGAAGAAGCGCTTCAGCCCCGGCAGCCGGTCGACCAGCCCGAGCCCGAAGTCGCGCGCCAGCCTGAGCGGCGTCACATCGTTCGAGAACAGCCGGTTGAGCCCATCGGTCATGGCGCCCATCGCGACCGTGTCGAAGCGGCGGGCCTTCTCGTAATCCGCCAGCACGTCGCGCGTGCCGGGGTCGAGCCCGAGCCGGGCCGCGTCGACGATCGTCTCCGCCAGCGCCGCGACATCCTTCAGGCCGAGATTGAGACCCTGCCCCGCGATCGGGTGGATGAGATGGGCCGCATCCCCGAGCAGGGCGAGCCGCTCGTCGACGAAGCGCCGCGCCACGCCGAAGCCGAGCGGATGGGCGCTCACCGGGCTTTCCAGCGAAATCTCGCCGAGCTCGAGCCCGAAGCGCGTCTCGATCTCGGCCAGGATATCGTCGGGGTCGAGCGAGAGCAGCGGCGCGACGTTCCCGCTCCGCTCGGTCCAGACGATCGAGGAGCGGTGGCCGAGCCGGCCGCCATCCGTGAGCGGCAGGATCGCGAAGGGCCCCGAGGGCAGGAAATGCTCGACCGCCCGGCCGTGATGCGGCCGCTCATGGCCGATCGTCGCGACGATCCCGGACTGCCCGTATTCCCAGCCGACCCAACCGATGCCGGCCTGCTCGCGCAGCCGGGAGCGAGCCCCGTCCGCCGCGACCAGCAGCGCCGCCGGCTCGCGCGCGCCATCGGCGAAGACGATCTCGACCGCCTCGTCCCCGCTCTCGAAGCGACGGACGCCGACCGGGCGCAGCGCCACACCGGCGCGCGCGCAGGCCGCCTTCAGCTCGGCCACCAGCGCCGCGTTCTCGACCATATGGGCGAAGGGACGGCCGGGCTCGACCTCGCCTTCGAAGGTCAGGAAGACGGGGCGCACCGCATCGCTCGTCCGGCTGTCGGAGATCACCATCTCCGTCATCGCCTGCGACTTGCCGGCCACCGCCTCCCAGACGCCGAGCGTCTCCAGCATCGCGCGCGCGCCGGCCGCCACAGCATAGGCGCGGTTGTCGGCCTTCGGCGCGGCCTCGACCGCCGGGTCCGCCAGCATCACGGAGAACGCCTCCCCCAGGGCCTGCTTCAGCGCGAGGGCGAGGCTCAGGCCGGCGATGCCGCCGCCGGCGATGACGATGCGGGTGCTTCCATCCGGCGCGGCGGCCATGCTGCTTCTCCCTCGCTCGCCGCGCGCCCCGGCGGGCGCGGGACCGGCGATCTCTGTTTCTGGCACCGCACGCGGCGCGCTCCGAAAAGCGGACCGGCCTTTTCGGCCCGGCGCGCGGCCGGGCCGCTTGACGGCGCGGAACGCCTCGGTGCTGATGCGGTCTGGTCTCGGCTGTTCCTCTGCGAGCCGCCGATCCCGACGTCAACCCGACCGCGATAGGGCCTCATGTCACAGCAGATCAGCGCCTCTCTGACGGCGATCCTCGACCTCGAGCGGCTCGAAAGCAATCTGTTCCGCGGTCGCAGCCCGAAATCGTCCTGGCCGCGCGTCTTCGGCGGCCAGGTGATCGCCCAGTCGCTCTACGCCGCCTGCAAGACGGTGGAAGGCCGCCAGCCCCATTCGCTGCACGCCTATTTCCTCCTGCCCGGCGATCCGGAGATGCCGATCGTCTACGAGGTCGACCGCCTGCGCGACGGCCGCTCCTTCACCACGCGGCGCGTGCTCGCCATCCAGAAGGGCGAGGCGATCTTCGCCATGTCCGCCTCCTTCCAGGTCGACGAGCCGGGCTACGACCACCAGATGCCGATGCCGAAGGTGCCGATGCCCGAGGATTTGCCGGACCGGGAGGAGATGGCGCGCAGCATCCTGCCGCATATGCCGGACGCGGTGCAGGCCTATTACCAGCGCAAGCGGCCGATCGAGATCCGCCCGGTCGAGATCGAGCGCTACCGCACCGGCGGCAAGATGGAACCGAAGTTCAACGTCTGGATCCGGGCGCTGGAACGGCTGCCGGACGAACCGGCCCTGCATCAGAGCGTGCTCGCCTATGCCTCCGACCTGATGCTGCTCGATTCCAGCCTCATCGCCCACGGCACCACCGTCTTCGACCAGAAGATCCAGGGCGCGAGCCTCGACCATGCGCTCTGGTTCCACCGCCCCTTCCGCGCCGATGACTGGCTGCTCTACGCGCAGGACAGCCCCTCGACCTCGGGCGCGCGCGGCTTTTCGCGCGGGCTGATCTTCGATCGGCAGGGGAAGCTCGTCGCCTCCGTGGCGCAGGAGGGGCTCATTCGCCCGCGGCCAGATCGCGCCTGATCAGGCTTTGAGCATCTGCGCACCGCGCAGGCTGATGCCCATAATTTAAGCAGGGCCTCCGGCGCTTTGCCGGAATCGCTCCCCGATTCGCCTCCGCCGGGCGCTGTGCGGCCGGCGGAGCGCTTTGGCACGCCCCTTGAATTGCATGTCGCGGCCCCCTGCAAACCGCAGGGTGCACGAGGTGCAACGCGTTCGCCGGGGCTGACGGCCGGCGCCGAGAAGGGGACTCCCTGCCCATGAAAATCGTGATGGCGATCATCAAGCCGTTCAAGCTGGAGGAGGTGCGCGACGCGCTCACCGCCATCGGCGTGCACGGCCTCACCGTGACGGAAGTGAAGGGCTACGGCCGGCAGAAGGGCCATACCGAGATCTATCGCGGCGCCGAATACGCCGTGAGCTTCCTGCCCAAGATCAAGATCGAGGTGGCGGTCGGCAACGATCTTGTCGAGCGCGTGGTCGAGGCGATCACCGCCACCGCCCGTACCGGCCAGATCGGCGACGGCAAGATCTTCGTCTTCGCGATCGAGAAGGCCGTGCGCATCCGCACCGGCGAGACCGACGCGGACGCCCTCTGATCATCCGACCCTTCCAGGAGTTTCAAGCCATGACTTTCAGGACTGTCCTGCGGGCCGGATCGACCGGCCTCGCGCTCGCCGCGCTCTGCGCCGGCACCGCCCTCGCCCAGACGGCGGCGCCCGAGGCGCCGGCCGCCGCCGCGGCCGCCCTGCCCAACAAGGGCGACACCGCCTGGATGCTGGTGTCCTCGCTGCTCGTCCTCTTCATGACGCTGCCGGGGCTGGCGCTGTTCTATGGCGGCCTCGCCCGCTCGAAGAACATGCTCTCGGTGATGAGCCAGATCACCGCCACGGCGATCGTGATGTGCCTGATCTGGGTGGTCTACGGCTATAGCCTGGCCTTCACCTCGGGCGGCTCGCTGACCAGCTTCGTCGGCTCCTTCTCGAAGGCCTTCCTCGCCGGCGTGACGACCGATTCGACCTCCGACACCTTCACCAAGGGCGTCGTGATCCCCGAATATGTCTTCATCTGCTTCCAGATGACCTTCGCGATGATCACGCCCGCCCTGATCGTCGGCGGCCTGGTCGAGCGCATGAAGTTCTCGGCGCTGGTCCTGTTCGTGGTGCTCTGGGGCAGCTTCGTCTATTTCCCGATCGCCCATATGGTCTGGTTCTCGGAAGGCTATCTCTTCACCCTCGGCGCGCTCGACTTCGCCGGCGGCACCGTCGTCCACATCAATGCCGGCATCGCGGCCCTGGTCGGCGCGCTCGTGCTCGGCAAGCGCATCGGCTACGGCAAGGAGCTGATGACGCCCCACTCCCTGACCATGACCTTCATCGGCACCGCCGTGCTGTGGGTCGGCTGGTTCGGCTTCAACGCCGGCTCGAACCTCGAAGCGACAGCGGGCGCGGCGCTCGCCATGATCAACACCTTCGTCGCCACGGCCGGCGCCGGCCTCGGCTGGCTCTTCATCGAATGGGTGGTCAAGGGCAAGCCCTCGCTGCTCGGCATGCTCTCCGGCATCGTCGCCGGACTCGTCGCCGTCACCCCCGCCGCCGGTCTCGTCGGGCCGATGGGCGCGATCGTGCTCGGCATCGTCGCCGGCATCGTCTGCTTCTTCTTCTGCACCACGGTGAAGAACGCGCTCGGCTACGATGATTCGCTCGACGTCTTCGGCGTCCACGGCATCGGCGGCATCATCGGCTCGATCGGCACCGGCATCTTCGTCGCGCCGGCCCTGGGCGGCGTCGGCGTCGCCGACTACGCCATGGGCGAGCAGGTCTGGAAACAGTTCGTCGCCGTCGTCGTCGCCGTGCTCTGGAGCGGCGTCGGCTCCTTCATCCTCTACAAGATCGTCGATGTCGTCGTCGGCCTGCGCGTCACCTCCGACCAGGAGCGCGAGGGCCTCGACATCGCCGAGCACGGCGAGCGCGCCTACAATATCTGACCGCCGCAGACGGCGTTCCGGCGATTCACGTGAAACGGAGGCCCCGGCTGGAAACCGCCGGGGCCTTTCATTTTTCCGCGCGCCGCAGGATCGCCGCGCTTCAAGGTTAAGCGGACCTTAACCACGGCTTCCTAACCTGCTGGAGACATGGCCGGCATGAAGCGGCCCAAAGCCCGGAATACGACCCGAAGCCGCATGCGCACCATCCGCCGCTCCCGATCGCTCATGGACCGCCTGCCCGATCCGGTGCGGGAGTTCCTGTCGCGCCGTGCCTCCGAACTGACCGGACTGGGGCTGCTCGCGCTGATGGTCGTCGTCGCCCTCGCTTTGGCAAGCTGGTCGGTCGACGATCCCAGCCTCAACAACGCCACCAACGGCGCCGTGCGCAACTGGCTCGGCCAGCCCGGCGCGATGATCGCCGACCTCCTGATGCAGCTCGTCGGGCTCGGCGTCATCGCCCTGCTCTTCCCGCCGATGATCTGGGCGCTGCGGTTGATCCGCTTCCATCTCTTCGACCGCGGCGCGCTCAAGCTCGGCCTCTGGGTCGTCGGCATCGCCGCTGCCGCCGCCGTCGCCAGCGCCCTGCCGGCGACGCCGCGCTGGCCCTTGCCGACCGGCATGGGCGGCGTCATCGGCGACGGGCTGCTCTTCGGCACGCGCAACATCGCCGGCATCGCCGGCGGCGCGGTCGCGAGCCTCGTCGGCTTCCTCTATGCCGGCATCGCCATTCTGGCCGTGACCGCCGCCGCCGGCTTCGGTTTCGTCCATGACGAGGATCCGATCCTCGACGACGAGGCCGAGGACAGCCTGTCCGACGGCGAGGAGCGCGGCGACGAGGAGCCCGGCATCGCCGTGATCCTGATCGGCTGGCTCGCCCATGGCGCGATGGCGCTGCGCGCCGCGATCCTGCGCCGCCTGCCGCACCCGCCCGAGCCGGCCGTCGACACCGGCATGGCCCCGCAGGCGAATCCCGGCCGCGTCCGCCGCGAGCCGCAATTCGGCGCCGGCCCCGCGCCGCACCAGCCCCTGCCGAATTTCGAGCCGGAGCCGCTGCCGGGCGCCCGCGCCGCGGCGGCCCGCGATTTCGACGACGATCCGCCCTTCGACGTCGACGAGGCGCAGGATCTGCGCGATCTCAACGCCCCGCGCGTCACGGCGCCCGCGCCTGCGCCCAGGCCGGGCAAGCGCATGCAGCGCGAGGCGCAGCCCTCCTTCCTCGACCGCGATTCCTTCGAATTGCCGCCGCTGACCTATCTGGCCGAGCCGAAGAAGGTCGCGGCCAACGCCGTTTCGACCGATGCGCTGGAACAGAACGCGACGCTGCTGGAGGGCGTGCTGGAAGATTTCGGCGTGCGCGGCGAGATCACGCAGGTCCGGCCCGGCCCCGTGGTGACCTTGTACGAGCTGGAGCCCGCGCCGGGGACGAAGTCGTCCCGTGTGATCTCGCTTGCGGACGACATTGCGCGTTCGATGAGCGCTGTGTCGGCGCGTGTGGCGGTGGTTCAGGGCAAGAACGCGATCGGCATCGAGCTGCCGAACACCCGCCGCGAGACCGTCTTCC